>Ga0256405_10012806_pt1 | contig 10268 bp, 5 predicted proteins | sample RumenRJG_02DNA_FD_189096 | JGI IMG/M metagenome (GOLD analysis project Ga0256405, IMG submission 189096) | Bovine rumen microbial communities from Lethbridge, Alberta, Canada - RJG_02 | ecosystem: Host-associated > Mammals > Digestive system > Stomach > Rumen | place: Canada: Alberta | collected... | reverse complement strand
ATATATTCCGATAAAGTCATCATATTTATACCTTAACGGGTACAAATATAGATATATTTCTACAATAATATACCATAAAAGGTATAAAATTAATAATTTTTATCACTATTATACCCGAAATGGTATATTTGACCATTCGCAATAGCCAAGTAAAAAGGAACGTCGGTCATACGAATGGCATTCGAGCAATCGTTACACCTTATTAATAATATATAGGGAGATAAATAGGGAGCCTGAATCCCAATTTGCCGCTTTTCAATATTGTACAAAATACACTTAATGGGGTTTTTTTTGTGTTTTTTTGCGGATTTCTTGTAAAAATACACTTTTTTGTGAAGAAAATGAAACTTTTATCAAAAAAAATTTTGTAGTTTTGAAAAAAAACACTTATCTTTGCAAACGATTCGGAATATACTTATTCAACTATTTAACATATTAACTTAATAGGAACCAAAACGTATGAACCAAAACAACTCCTCCTAACAACCAGCCGAAGGCCTGCCAGGCAGACTTCTCGGCAACTTGGGAAGCATGGCTTCCGTTCTAAAACCAATTTGTATTTATTACAAACCAATTAATCTATAGAAAATACTTAAGTATGAACAAAAAAGTTAGAAAGACAGCGCTGCTGATGGGTGTCATGGCACTTTTGGGCCTTGGCTATTCATCAAACGCCTATGCCGCTGGTGACGTTCAGAACGTACAACAGGCTACGAAGAAGATTACAGGTACTGTAGTCGACGCTCAGGGACCCGTTATCGGAGCCAGCGTAATGGAAAAGGGTACCACCAATGGTACAGTTACTGACTTTGACGGTAACTTCACTCTTAATGTCAATCCCGGTGCAACGATCGTTATCTCGTACATCGGTTATGAAACTCAGGAAATCAAGGTTGGCAATCAGTCAAACTTCAACATCACCTTGAATGAGGATGATGCAGTTCTTGAAGAAGTGGTAGTCGTAGGTTACGGTACCATGAAGAAGAAACTGGTTACCGGAGCTACAGTTCAGGTAAAGGGTGATGATATCGCCAAGCTGAACACCACCAATGCCCTTGAGGCCATGCAGTCAAGTACCCCTGGTGTTAATATCACCCAGAGTTCTTCACAGCCTGGTAAGGGTTACAAGGTATTCATCCGTGGTGCTGGTACCATCGGTGACTCTCAGCCTCTTTATGTGATCGACGGTGTGGCCGGCGGTAATCTCGACGGTATCAACCCGAACGATATTGAGAGTATCGACGTGCTGAAGGATGCTGCCTCAGCAGCCATCTACGGTTCACGTGCTGCAAACGGTGTGATCCTGGTGACCACCAAGCAGGGTAAGGAAGGTAAGATCGAGCTCACCTATAACGGTGCGATCGGTTGGTCAAACGTTGCCAAGCGTCCGCAACTGCTCAATGCTCCTCAGTTCTTGACCATCATGGATGAGTATGGCTGGAATACTTCTGCCCAAAAAATTAACTTCACCGATTTTATGCCACAATACATTCTTGACAAAGTGGCCAATGGTTGGGAAGGTACTGACTGGTGGGGCGCTTTCGAGAACAAGAATGCCGTACAGCATAACCATTCTGTAACCTTGACTGGTGGTACTGATCGTTCTAAGTTCATGATGTCTTACACTTTCACTGGTAATGAGGGTATCATGGGTGCTGACAAGGCTTCTTACTATAAGCGTCATACTATCCGTATCAACAGCGACCACGTGCTGCTGAAGGCTAAGGACTTCGATGCCATTACCATCGGTGAGAACATCTCTATTGGCTATAGCAAGAACCATGACTTGGCTGAGGACGGTATGTATTGGAGCTATATCCACAGTCTGCTTCAGACCAACCCGCTCGTGCCACAGTATGATGACAATGGTGATAATTATACTTGGACAAAAAATGGTGCTGGTTGGAATGGCTATTGGTTCAATAACCCATGGGAAGGTCTTCAGAAGGGTGGTTTCAACTCTATGGCAGAGTATCGCGGTATTAATGCCAGCGCTACTGCTTTCATGGTTGTTCAGCCGATCAAGGGTCTGAGATGGCGTTCACAGTTCAACTATAACTGGGGTTCAGGCGCATATCGTAATTTTTCAGAGCCGCGTTCTACTTCTGATGGTTCAGGTACAGTGACAACATATGGTGTTAGCCAGAATAGTAATTTGAACACAAGCTGGTCTATTGAAAACACCATAACCTATGATCTCCCCATGTTTGGCGCTCATAAGATTAGTGCTATGGTCGGTCAGAGTTTCCAGAGCTCTGGTTGGAGCTTTAACATGGCCGGTTCTAACTCTGTTAACCTAGGTTCGCAGTATGCAACTCTCAAGGATTGGAATTCTGCATGGTTGAGCAATTTCAGCACCGACCTCGCCAATGCCACTCTTAGTGGTAACCCAAATGATGAAGAGTATCTCGCTTCTTGGTTTGGCCGTGTAAACTATGACTGGAATGAAACCTATATGGCTACTGTAACCATGCGCTATGATGGTTCTAGTATCTTTAATGACGGTAAGCGCTGGGGCTTCTTCCCCTCTGTATCTGCTGGTTGGGTGATTACCAACGAGAAATTCATGGAGAAGACCAAGAGCTGGCTCGATTTCTTTAAGATCCGTGCAAGCTGGGGTCAGAACGGTAACAACAGAATTGCAAAATACCAGTATCTGGCTACCATCGCTCAGTCAGGCAAATTGGGTGATAGTGGTTATAAGTTCAGCAACGACATGGCCTTTACCTTGAGTGGTACTCCTAACATTGGTGCTTATGCAGACATTGTACCTAATCCTGATGTAACATGGGAGACTTCTGAGCAGCTTGACTTCGGTTTTGACGCCCGCTTCCTCGACAGCCGTCTGGGTGTAATCTTCGACTGGTATAAGAAGACCACGAAGGACTGGCTCATCGTAGCTCCGCGTGTTGCCATCGATGGTACCAACCCTGCTTACATCAATGGTGGTGACGTAAAGAACACCGGTGTTGAGATCGCTCTCACTTGGAACGACAGAATCGGTAAGGACTTCAGTTACAATGTTGGTGTGAACTTTGCAACCAACAAGAATGAGGTTACCCGTATCGCAAACGAGACAGGTTACATCAATGGTTCTATAGGTATCCTCTCACAGGGTACAGAGTATATCTACCGTGCTCAGTTGGGCAAGCCTCTCGGTTATTTCTACGGTATGTCATACAGCGGCATCTGGCAGAACCAGGAGCAAATCGACGCTGCACGTGCAGCCGGCAAGGCCGTGCTGGACGGTGCACAGCCAGGTGACTGTATCTGGGATGACTGGAATGGTGATGGTGTGATTACTTATGCTGAGGCTAAGGACGCTAACGGCAATGACATTTGCGACCGTCATGAGATTGGTAATCCTAACCCCGATGTAACGCTCGGCGTGAACCTCGGTTGCTCTTGGAAGGGCTTAGACTTTGCTGTTAACGGTGCCGGTGCATTCGGTCAGCAGGTCATGCGTTCCTACCGTTCATTCAGCGACTCTTATTGGCACAACTACGACACCACCATCTTCAACCGTTGGCATGGTGAGGGCACCTCAAATACAGTACCGCGTATTTCTGGTACTGGTCATCCCAATACTAACTATGTATCTACCCGCTATATGGAGAATGCCGACTACTTCAAGATCAAGGCCGTGACCCTCGGTTACGACTTCAAGCATGTTTGGAAGTCTTGTCCGCTGCAGCAGATGCGCTTCTATGTTCAGGCTCAGAACCTCTTTACAATCACCGGTTACACCGGCCTCGATCCTGAGGTAGGTTCAGCAGGTGGTGCTGACAGCTGGGCATCTGGTATCGACCTTGGTCTGTACCCACCATCTCGTACTTTCTTAGTTGGTGCAAGTATTAAATTCTAATTCGACAAAATTATTATGAAGAAATATATTTTATCAGCATTAGTTGTTTCAGCAGCAACTGTGTTTACATCTTGTAATGACATGCTGGATACCGACCCACGTGTCACCGATGCTACTCAAGCTACCTTCCCAGGTAAGATTGGAGATGTAGAGGCATTGAATACTGCAACCTATAGTATCATGAATACCATGGGCGGTGGTGATGCCGATAACCAAAACATCTTCTACTGGTGGGAAGTCATGTCGGACAACTGCTATGGTGCAGGTGGTTTGCAGGACAACAAGGTGAAGTCTTTGCATCATCTCGTTGAGATGAATGCAGACCAATACGAGCAGGCATTCGTCCTTCTTTATGGCGGTATTAACCGTGCCAACAACCAGATTGAGACCATCGACAACATTGATTGGACAGATAATAAGGCTAAGCGTGATCAGCTGCTTGGCGAGGGTTACTTCATGCGTGGACTCTACACGCTCTGGCTCACACAGTTGTTTGGTAATGTGCCTCTGATTACTTCTACCACTATTACAGATGACATGAAAGTTGAAGCAGATGCTGAGACCGTTATCTATCCTCAGATTCTTTCTGACTTCGTCTCAGCCAAGAATCTCATGGGCGTCGAGAAGAATCCAGGTCATGCCAACAAGTATGTGGCTGAGGCATTCATGGCTCGTGCCTATATGTTCTGGGCAGGCTTCTACAAGAAAGCCGGTGAGCTCGCTAGCGGTTCTGGTCCCGCCATCAACCTGTTGGAGCAGGAGGGTTGCACTGGAGGTTCTCTCTCTCAAGCTGACGTTGTCAGTGGCCTGAAGGACGTTGTCGCCAGTGGTGCTTACAGACTTCTCAAAGACTACCGTTCACTCTGGCAGTACTCTAACAGCCTGCTTTGGGATGAGGCACACGATGGTAAAAATCATGCCTATTGGTTCATTGCTGATATGGATCGTAACGACTGCTTTGACATGCCGGGCAATGGTAACGGTAACCCAGAGGAACTCTTCCAGATTCAGTTCATGAACGCCTCTCGTTGGGGTATCGGTAAATGGGATGGACAGAGCTACAATGGTGGTGTCTACTCCGCAGAGCGTATGTATTGCAACTATCTTTCAGTATTCTGGGCACTCCGCGTAAACGGTAACAACGGTAACCGTGATTACACCTATCCATTTACTCAGGGCTGGGGTCAGGGCACTCCGTCTTGCAACATCTGGGACGACTGGACAACGGCTGAGAGCAAAGGTGGCTATAGCGATATCCGTAAGCTCGGTTCTTTGATTGACTGCCAGAATGAGTTCAGCAGTGACAAAGGCTTAAAAGGCTACACTTTTGTGAAAGACGACTGCGAGGAGTCTGGCTATGGTGTAAAGAAGTGGAACGGTGTAACGCTTGATGCTTTGACAGGCGACACACCCTGGTGGGAAGCTGTCAGTCCGGAATTCAGTTCGGGCGGTACTCTTGGGCTTTCTATGCAGGGTTCCCACTTCGAGGACTTCTACCTGATGCGTTATGCCGACGTGCTGCTGATGCTGACCGAGCTTACCGGTGATGCTTCTTACATGAATCAGGTTCAGGCTCGTGCTGGTGTGCCTCAGACCGCATACTCTTTGAAGGCTGTTCAAGACGAGCGTCGTTGGGAGTTCGCATTTGAGGGAATCCGTTTCAATGACATGCGTCGTTGGTCTGGTAAGGATTCTGGCGAGTCTTCATACGCTGCTCTGGCTCTTGAGGCACAGGCTGGCAAGAAAGTTGTTGTTAAGGGTAATACTTCAGACAAGGTTACTATGAAGCATATGACGTGCTCATGGAAAAAGCGTTACGCTGATACCAATGGTTTCTTGGCTAAGCCTCAGAACCAGATTAACCTGATGAATGGCAATCTTATACAGAACCCCGGTTGGGATGCTGCTAACCCTGAGACTCAGTATGTAGATCTCTATAATTAATTTAATAATTTGGCTTTTAATATGAAAAAGATATTTTTGTTATTTGTCGCAATTTGTGCTATTGCCGCTTGCAACCCTACACATGAGGACATTAGCATGGGTGGTAACATCACTGCTGACGAGCTCAAGGCGAAAGCCAGTGTTACGCTTGATATTGACCCCGTAACTGGCAAGAATGGTAATGTGCTTACCTGTTCTACTTCTGCTCCTGTAAACGCAAGATGGACTATTGCTGGTAAGAATTGGGCCGGTAACTATGCCCAAAAGAAGATGAGACTCGGTGAGTCTGTCGTTACCCTTACAGGTCTTTGCGCTGATGGCACGGAAGTTTCTGTTGATTTCCCCATCAACTGTGAAGTAGAAACCGACCCCATCAAGAAACGCTATTTCTATGGTGAGGATCCTGTCAAGCAACCAGAGTTCTGGCTTGAGTCTGGTGATGCAAAAGCTGGTCGTTTCAGTGATAATGAAGGTTCATATTTCCCATATCTTGATGGTGACACCTATTTTGGCCTCAAGACACTCGTCTTTGAAATCACAGATGCCGAGGAAGGTCCATTTATTTGGGGTTCAGATGTTGGACTGACGGTTCGTATCATGAATGGTTACTGGGATCCAACATTTGCTGATAATGTTCCTATTGGTAAAGGCTATTGGGAACTTCCCATCACTGAAGAAATTGCCAAATCATGTGCTCCCCAAGCAGCTGGTGGTGACGGTAAGGACCTTGACCTCTTGATGACACGAGGTAGAGTTAAGATCAAGGCTTGTTACTATGAGTATTAATCATTCCTTATAGGTATATTCATTTAGGGCTGACTCATATAATTGAGTCAGCCCTTTATAGCAAAACAATGATAGGCAAAAACAAAGTCTCTGGTGCCATCCTTTATGCAAGCCTGTTGGCTTTCATATTGTTTGCCATATATGTGCTTTACGTCAACCAGGAGGTATTCTATACGGCACACGACCGCTCTGAGTTTATTTCAGGAACACCTTTTTTCAATAGGTTATTATCTAAGCCTTTTGGCTTGATGCAGTATGTGGGCGCATGGCTGACACAGCTGTTCTATTATCCCGCTTTCGGTTCTGCCGTGCTGGTGGCTATCTGGATACTGATCTTCTTGGTGGGAATCAAAGCATTCCGGTTAAAGCCCAGTGCCTCTGCGCTGATGCTCTTGCCTGTAGCCTGCCTGCTCACGTCGGTAGTTGATCTGGGTTACTGGATCTATGTCTCCACCATCAGAGGTTATTGGTTCTCCCAGTCAGTCGGTTATCTGCTGATGCTGTTGCTCTTGTGGGCTACTCGCCGCACGCCGCGTAAATGGCATCTGGGCTGGTATGTGCTAGGCTTCTGTCTCTATCCAGTGCTCGGTTGGTTCGCCCTGCTTTTCGTGCTGTGTCTGATGCTGAGTGAGAAGATCACCTGGCGTGAATGCGTGGGTTTATTTGTGCTTATCTTTACTGCCGGCATCTGGCATACGCAATATTATTTATATCTGAGAGCCGATGAGGTTGTCATGGCTGGTCTGCCCCGCTTTATCACACCAAGCGACAACACCCCGCATCTCTCTTATCCGTTCTGGATGCTGGGTATCGTCTCCGTGCTGATCCCGCTTTTTGGTAAGAATCTGGAGAAATGGTTCGTCCCGGCGCTTAGTGCCGTTGCGGGCATCGTTTTCACTTGGTCGTTGATGTACCACGATCAGAACTATATCGATGAGATGCGTATGGTGCGCTATGCCGAGGACGACAATTGGAAAGAGGTGCTTCAGATAGTGGAGGAAAACCCAAAACCAACCACCACAATGGTCATGCTCAAAAATGTCGCCCTGATGAACGAGGGCGGTCTGCTCGACCGCTCGTTTAAGACGGGGAACATCGGCTATCCAATCAGTAATCCGGATTCGATACATGTATCCTTCCTGGATATTGCATCGCCATTGGTGTATTACAATTACGGACTGATTAATGAAGGCATACGTCTTAATTTCGAAAAGGCGGTACAAGTGGGATTCTCTCCTTTTTATTTAAAGACACTTTCACGTTGTAACTTGGCTAAGGGGGATAAGGCACTGGTAGAGCGTTATTCATCTTTGCTGCATCTTCTGTTTTTCTATGCAAGTTGGCAGCCGGCGCCTGTAACAGAGAACGTGATGTCGTTACAAAACTGTTACCCTGATGAAGTTACCGGAGTAGAGAATAGTGATAGTTATATCGTTAACACTATCAGTCTCTGGCAGAGACTTGACAGTAAAATCGCCTCTGAACAGGCGCTGTTCTATGCAATGCTACGTTGCGACTCACACCGTTTCTGGTCTTCCCTGCGTAATTATCTGAAGATGCATGATGGCGAAGATTTCCCTTTGCATGCGCAGGAGGCTTATATCTTCTTTATGGACAGATTCCCGGAAGAAAAGCGTATGATGATCCCTGTAGAGGAGGATATTTATAATCGCTATAAACTGTTCTGCAAGGCTTTGACAGAACATGTTAAGCCTGGAAAGACCATTGGTGAAGCCGCCAAAGAGATGCGTGGCGAATGGGGAGATACCTATTGGTATTATAACATCTTCGGAAGACAATACTCTAATATAGTTAAGAGGAAAAGAAACGAAATATATTCATAAGAAGGCAATGAAAAGAGAAATTCATTTATACACCCTGCTTCTGGCAGCCGCTATTTGGCTGTTATCATCGTGTGCAGGTCATCCCGACGTGCCTGCCTCCAGCAAGGCCGCTAAGTGCCTGCCTGCCATTTTCCCAGATTACTGTAATGTGACGGTACCTTACAACATTGCGCCGCTTAACTTCATGCTGCCTGCTGATGAGTATGAGGCATGTGTGGCACGTCTTACCATGCCCGACGGCAAGCAACAGACCTACGGCGACGGCGTGAAGGTGCAGATTCCGGAGTCTGAGTGGCACGATATGCTCGCTGTCTCAAAGGGCAGGAGCATCAAGGTGGAGGTCTGGGGACAAAAGGACGGTGAATGGCTCTCGTTCAACCCGTTTGAGATACAGATAGCCAAGGAACCCATCGACGAGTATATTTCATATCGCCTCATAGAACCGTCGTATGTGGCATGGAATTTTATGGAGATAGCACAGCGCAACCTCACCTCGTTTGAGGAGTCACAGATCTTCAATAACGAGAAAACGTGTATCGACCGTGAAAAGGGGCAGTGCATCAACTGTCACAGTTATCAGAACTACAAGACGGATAACATGCTCTTCCATGTTCGCAAGTCTAATGGAGGTACCGTCATCGTAAACGATGGTAAGGTGTCGAGAGTTAATCTGAAACGCGACTACACCATCTCTGCAGGTGTATATCCTTCCTGGCATCCCACCGAGAAGCTGATTGCTTTCTCGACCGACATCACGCGACAGGGATTCCATACGTTGAACCCTAACAAACTTGAGGTTTACGATGAGGCCAGTGACCTGATCCTCTACGATGTGAAGACCGACTCAGTGCAGGTGGTCAGCAACGACTCCACCTTGCTGGAGGTGTATCCCACCTGGTCGCCCGACGGCAAGTTCCTCTATTACTGCAAGTCAGTGCCCCTGCCCGAGGAACTAAACATCAAAGATAGGAATAACGAGATAGGATTATATTATCAAAAGATACAGTATAACCTCTACCGCCGCGCATTCGATGTGAAGACACATGGCTTCGGCGAGGAGGAACTGGTGTTTGACGCCGCCTCCATCAATAAGAGCGTCACCTTGCCTCGTATCAGTCCCGATGGGCACTATATCCTCTTTGCCATAGGTCAGTATGGCTGTTTCCATATCAGGCACAACGACGGTGACATCGTCTGTATGTCGCTTGACCAGGAGCTTCCTCTGACCAAGGCCATCGACATGACCAAGGTGAACCGTGAAGGGCGCCCTGACAGCTATCCCTCCTGGTCGAGCAACGGACACTGGATGATGATTGCCAGCCGCCGTGAGGACGGTAACTTCTGCCGTGTGTATTTCGCCTACTTCCACGACGGGAAGGCGGAGAAGGCCTTTATGATGCCGCAGGAAGATCCCGAACTGAATACCTTCCTTTTGAAGAGTTACAACCGTCCGGAGTTTATGGTTGAACCTGTTAAGATCAGTGTCGATGAGTTCAGTAAGGTGTTTGATAAGTAATTGATCCAGATGAAGTTCTTACGTCCCCTGTGCACACTCGTTTTTGGCTTGGCAGTCCTCCTTTTCTTCGGACTGGCCTACCCGCACCACCTGCACTATCAGGAGCAGTTCCAGCTGTTCCTCTTCGACAATACTTACGTGTGGGAGATCGTCAGGGTACCGGGTGGCGTGGCTGACTTGCTGGGTCGTTTCTCCACGCAGTTTTTCCTCTATGCCTGGGTAGGGGCGCTGATTATCGCGGTCTTGCTCTCGGCGGTGCAGATACTTACGCTTTTGGCCCTTCGGCAGGTCCTTCGACAAGCTCAGGAACCGT
>Ga0256405_10012805_pt1 | contig 10269 bp, 7 predicted proteins | sample RumenRJG_02DNA_FD_189096 | JGI IMG/M metagenome (GOLD analysis project Ga0256405, IMG submission 189096) | Bovine rumen microbial communities from Lethbridge, Alberta, Canada - RJG_02 | ecosystem: Host-associated > Mammals > Digestive system > Stomach > Rumen | place: Canada: Alberta | collected... | reverse complement strand
AAGCATTTCTTTGTAGACAGTAATGGCAATCATCTAGATATGCCAACTTATTATCAAGATTCTTTAACTAAACTTGCTAAAGAAGAAAGAAAACTCTCTCGTATGAAGAAAGATTCATCTCATTATCAAAAGCAATTATTAAGAGTTAAGAATCTTCATGAGCACATTGCTAATCAGAGAAAAGACTTCCTCCACAAGGTTTCTAGAAAGCTTGCTAACACTTATGATTATGTTTTTGTAGAAAACCTTGATTTACAAGAGATGAGCAAAAGAAAACCTGATTTAAAACTTGGAATTACTATTTTTGATTTAGGATATGGAATTTTTCTTAATTATCTTAAATACAAATTAGAATGGCTTAACAAAAAACTGGTTAAGGTAGACAAATTCTTCCCTTCTAGCCAATTGTGTTCGTGTTGTAACTATCGAAAAACCGATTTAACACTTGCTCAAAGAAGTTGGACTTGTCCAGAATGTAGAACCAAACATAACCGTGATTTAAATGCAGCGATTAATATCAAAAAAGAAGGAACAAGAATGATCCTTAATCCTTCTAACTAAAGTAAACTAAACAAGTCGGATATCTTGTTAATAAATATCCTTAACCGAGGGACTCTCGGGGATAGCCCATTGATACTGAATTCATTAGAGTTCTTGAGTGGGAAGCCCCTATCTTCTATAAGTGGGGGAAGGTCACTATATTTTTAGCTATTTTTTATCACTATTTTTCATTATTTATTTAATTATTTATATTTTTGTGTGGGCGTGGGCATGCGCGCACTTTCTCTTTATATATTCAAATAAAGCGAAAAGGCCACCGAAGCAGCCTTTTCAGAGAGAGAAAGGAATACGCTGTTTATTTCAGCGTTGCGGTTCCGAGTGCACTATACACTACACAACCGCGAGATGAATTTTTAAGTGTCGTTTGGTAACTAGTGTTATTACTGAACGATACTGTATGGCTTCCAGTAGACACACTACTTGAAGAACATAAGGTTTTGGTGATCTTGGAATTTGTTGTCGGAGTCTTTTCCGAGCCACCACTGATGTTGATGACATTAGCTTCTAAACCTTCATAAGCACTTTTAACATTTATTTCGCCATCACTAATAGTTAATGAACCATCAGCATGGATTGCATCATCACTAGCTTCCACTGTGGTACTACCACCAGAGATAATGATGTTACCTAATGGTGAAGATCCATTTTCAATAATGCCATCATTATTAGCGTGGATTGCATCATCATAAGCTTTAATATCAATTGTGCCTTTTTTAATATAGATTTCATTTTCTGCTTTAATACCTTTAGCAGAGACATCGGCGGAATTAGTGTTACCACTTGCATAGTTACTCCAACTAGAGAAGCTAATTGTTTTATTACTTACTGAGATTTGTACCATATCATAAGCACTGTTGAATGCTTTGGCATCACTCTTAGCGTTATATGTTTCTGTGGAATAAGTTGTGACATTATTACCTTGGAAACGATAAAGGATGAAACTTGTAGCGTCCGCTGGTTTTTCTAATTGATAGATGTAAGAGGTTCTGCTACCTCCACTGCCACCAAAACCACCAGGTTGTTGACCGCCACCAGATTGAGTACCTTTATATGTTGCTGGATACCAATTACCATTGATATATGCGGCATATGTATAAGCACCATTAGCGTAGGTACTTGAGTTCATCTTTAAGTAGAAGTTGGATGTACTTGTATCAATTGTTTCTCCACTATAGGAGGAATATTTATTAGTCTTAGCCACGAATGTGGTTGGAACTGTATCATCTAGTTGATCAATAATGGCATTATATGAAGCTTGAATAGCGTCACTCCAAGAATTAATGGTAAGAGAACCACCGTTGATTGTGACATTACCTCTTTGATTACCTTTAGAGGAGATATCACTATTCTCTGAATGTAAGCCATCACCACCACAAGAGATATTGATTGTGCCACTAGTAATGGTCACACTATCATTACCTCTAATGCCATGGTTAACAGCGGTGATGTTTAATGTTTGTTTTTGCACTTTAACATCATCCTTACCATGAATACCATTTAAGTAATTAGCGGTGATATTTAAGGTACCTGTACCTTTAAGTTTTAAGTCACCATTATTAACAAATATCGCACCTTTACCTTGACCTTCTTGGTCAGTAACATAGGCTATACGGGTATCCTTTATGTTATTAGTGGTGCCCTTTTTCGCAGATATTTCAACAGTATCACAATCTTCAACATAGATTGGTGAATTAGTATTGTTTTCTAAAGTCACACCATTGAGCTCAATAACGATGACTTTATCAGGTGCATTAACATAGATTTGCTTATAGTTTTTAGTAATGGAGAATGTATATTCATCCGCAGTGGAATCATATGTGCCACTATTTAATGTGCTATCAGTAATGAAATAGATATCACTATCAGTTGTATCTGGATTATAAGGAGTTTCTTCTTCCTCTGCGATGACTGTTAAAGCGCATGTTGCGGTATAGCCACCTTCGCTTGTTTTAACTGTAATAACAGTAGTGCCTTCACTAATAGCGGACACTAAACCATTATTAACAGTGGCCACACTTTCATTACTACTAGTCCAAGTAACTTCTTTATTTAAAGCAGTATCTGGAGTAACAGTGGCTTTTAATGAAGCACTTTTACCTTTATACACGGTGAGTTCTTCATAATTAAGAGTCACACCATTAACTGCTGTTTCATTTTCATTATCGTTATGACTTGGTCTTCCACTATCAGAGCCAGGTCCTGGAACTTCTCTAGAGGAAGAGGAAGCGCATGAAGAAATAGACATTGCGAGCAAAGCAAGACAAGGTAATAAAATAAGTCTTCTGTTTTTCATTTTTGGTCCCCCTATCTTTAAATAAATCCTTTTCTCCCAAGGTAGACAAAAATTGAAATGTAAAATTTCTATTGTTGTCTTTCCTTACTTAAAGCATAGAAAGGCAAACTTAAATGAACTTTAAGTTATAAAAAACTTTTATAAGACTATCACGAAATAAATGCGATTTTCTTTGACAGTTACAGATATTTTTCCTTTATGTAACTCAACGATTTCTTTAGCAATGCTTAGGCCAATACCTGAACCTTCTTTAGAGACAGAATTAGGACTACGATAGAATCTTTCAAATAATTGCTCAGTGTCCATTTCATTATCTTCAATATCGTTACTAAAGGTGATTTCGATCTTTTTATTTTGGTTCTTTTTAATAGTTAAAGAGACTTCACCATTACTCTTAGTGTATTTCAAAGCGTTATCAAAGAAGATATAGAATAACTCATTAATGAGATACATATTTCCCTTCATATTGATATCGCTTGGAATATCACTATTGAATGATAATTGTTTGCTCTTAAATGTTGGGGCAAATGAATCCACACTTTCACTCGCAAGCTTGGAAAGTGAAAATTCCGCGAATGGATAGTTACTAGCGTTACCTTCATCTAATCTAGAAAGGGTCACTAGTTGTTTAGTCATAGTGTTTAGTCTAATAACTTGATCATGAATAGATTCAGTCCATTCACTCTTGCCATGGTCCATTTCTACGAGTTCTAAGTCAGTAGAAATAATGGTTAAAGGTGTCTTTAATTCATGTGATGCATTAGTGATAAATGCTTTTTGTTTCTTATATGATTCTTCACTAGTTCTAAAGACAAGCTTACTAGATAAAATAATTAAAATAGCTAAGACGGTATAGCTTATACCCGCGATAACCATTGAACTCATAAAGAAGTTATTAAAGGCGTGATTTCTTTCTGAAGTATCTAAGAAAGCGACATATGTGAACTTTAATTCTCTTTCTTCTGTGATTGGTTGACCACCTTCAGGAGTCATTTCCCAACCTGTCACTACTTCGGCAGTTTCATCAGTGCTCGCTACTTTAAAACGAAGCTTACCAATTGTGCCTTCGGTTTCACCACTGTTATAGATCTTCGTAGACATGACTTGACGTAATTCATCATCACTATCACCTGGGGCAATATGATTATAGTCATACCATTCAATACTGCCACTTTCATTAAAGACAGTCACAAAGTATTGTTCATTTATTTCTTCTCTTCTTGGATAAAAATAACCACCTTGTTGCCATCCTCCTGGACCACCACCTGGTCCTCCTGGGCCAGTTTGTTGATTAGCGGGCATCACACCACTGTTTAATAAGGCACTTTGATGTGAATATTCAATAATGTTATTTAATGATTCTACTGTTTCATTTTCCATTTTGATATGACTAGAAACATTAATCGCCGCGATTGTGGCCGCTAAAACAAAAAGAATCGACACTAAGGCCGCAAGGATAAAACGTAATCTTAGTTTTCTAATCATTGCTATACTCCAAGTAATAACCTTGGTAACGAATTGATTTAATCTTTACTTTAGAATTAATACTTTCTAGTTTCTTTCTTAAATAAGATATAAACACCCACACGTTCTCGCTCGTACTATATGATTCAATATCCCAAACATTTTTACTAATAGTGTCTTGAGAGACTACATTACCCTTAGCCTTCATTAATAAAGTAATGATTTGAAGTTCTTTGTTCATTAAAGTAACTTTCTTTTCGCCATTTATTAAGCAACAGTTATTAGAGTCTAAGATAATATCGCCAAACTCTAATTTACTTTCTTCTTCATATGTTGGTTGACGACGGAGTAACGCTCTAATACGGGCTAAAAGTTCTTCCACGACGAAAGGTTTTGGTAAATAATCATCCGCACCTAAATCAAGACCATGTATCTTATCTTCTGTTGTAGACTTCGCGGTTAACATGATAATAGGTGTATCAATTTTATTAGTTCTTACTCTTTTTAATACATCTAAGCCATTAATCTTAGGAAGCATGATATCAAGAATGATGATGTCATATTTATATTGATCGATATATAAAAGAGCTTCTTCACCATCAAAAGCACTGTCAACGATATATGAGTTACGTTTAAGAACAGTCGTTAAAGCTTTATTTAGTTGAATTGAGTCTTCTACTAAGAGTAATTTCATGCTTAAAAAGTATATTTAATACCTTAAATAAAACTTAAACCATTTTTTATGTATTAGCAATAATTACAAGTAATTATCTAATATTTAAGGTTCACTAAATTAGAACAAAGCGGAGATAATTTTGAGTACTGAGCAAATGCTCTTTTTAATACCTTTGAATTTATAATCTCGTGGGACTTTTTCACTGACTTCAATCATTTGTTCGAAGTCTTTAGTGATATCATCCATACATGGACACTTATATAGAATTGCGCCACATTCAAAGTGATGGACTAAACTTCTAAAGTCAAAGTTAATCGTGCCCACAAAACCTAATTCATTATCTGCAATCGCGGTTTTCATATGATTAAAGCCTGGTCTATATAAATAGATATTAACACCAGCATCTAATAGATATCTGAAGTTAGATTTAGCCATCCAGTATACGACTGGTTTATCAGGCATACCTGGAACGATAAGATTAACTTCTACACCTCTAAGAGCTGCACTTCTTAAAGCATCTAATAAGCTATAAGTAGGCACTAAATATGGAGTGGAGATATAAACCTTCTTTTGAGCGTAATTAAGAATATTGATATATGTTTGTTCACCTAAAAGCGCACTGACATAATCACCTGGACCATCACCAAACGGCATCACATATCCACTATCTTCATATTCTGGATAGTCAAAGTTCATCCATTTGTTATAGTCAGAAATATGACCAACGACTAAGTTAAGATTTTGTAAGAAAACGGCGATAAGGTTATTAATCGCACTACCTTCAATCTTAATCATTGTGTCTTTCCAATAACCAAATCTATTGATCTTATTCGCGTATTCATCCGCTAAGTTCATACCACCGGTAAAAGCCATTTGATGGTCGATAATCACAATCTTTCTATGGTCACGGTTATTATAAACACCAGAAAGAATTGGTCTAAATGGATGGAACTTATAACATTTAATGCCATGTTTGCCTAAGATCTTTGGTGTTCTCGCACTGATAGTGCCGCCACAACCCATATCATCATAGATGATACGTATCTCAACACCTTCACTAGCTTTTTGAATTAATGTGGCTTTTACTTCATCCCATATTTCACCATCAGTGATAATAAAGAATTCCATGAAGATAAACTCTTTAGCGAGTTTTAATGATTCTATTAATTCAGGGAAGAACTCTTCACCAGTAGCGTAGTATTTAACTCTATTATTTGGGTGAATGCCTAACTTGGTAATGTTATTAATATATCTAAAAGCATTAACAGCGGTACCTAATTCTTCGCGATATTCTTTCTTGGCTTTTTCATCTAATTGGAAGTGTTTGTTATATTCTTCTGTCGTGGTTTTGATGATTCTCTTATCACGTCTATTTAAACCATGATTACCAAAGATTAAGAAAATAACGGATGTGAATAATGGTAAAAGAAGCATACCCACAATCCAAGGAATCTTAAATTCTGGATCTTCATGTTTATTAACGATTCTAAAGAAAATAAGCACACTGATGACAAAGACAACTATTCTAATGACAATCCACACAAGTTCAATGATGCCTTTGACGCGTTCGTTAATGTTAGGGTCAGTAGATATTGCTTCAATGACACCCTCAAGGAAGAACTCGATGAAAACAATAGCCGCTATTTCTATTAATAAAATTAATAAGACTAGAAAATATCCAGAGAATAGGTTTCTAAAAAACTTTTTCATAATGTCTCCCCCGCTTGATGATATGTATATGTTAGCACATTTTTGTGCTATTTTTTTATATTTTGTATTGCTTTATAAATATAAAGGTCTATGATAGTCGTTTGTATGATTGCTACGATCGTCATTTCCGTTATTACATTCTTAGGAATAACTCTATCAACATTATTCTTCCCTAGACTCAAATTAGGGAAGTTTTCTTTAGATACATATTGGCTTATCGCTTTATTAGGCGCAATTGTCTTAGTGGCCACTACTTTATGCCCAATTAAAGAGATTGGTGATTCTTGGACTAGTAGCGCTGCGATTAATCCACTTAAGATATTAGTTTTATTCTTTTCGATGACCATACTATCAATCTTCTTAGATGAAGTTGGTCTATTTAGATTCTTAGCCTATTTTGCCGTTAAGCACGCTAAAAATAGTCAAACAGCATTGTTCTTTATTCTCTACTTCTTAGTGGCGTTTCTTACAGTATTTACTTCTAACGATATTGTGATATTAACTTTCACTCCTTTTATTTGTTTCTTCTGTAAGAGAACTAAGATTTCCCCTATTCCATTTTTAATCGCAGAATTTACCGCGGCTAATACATGGTCAATGATGTTTGTGATTGGTAATCCTACTAATATCTATTTAGCGACATCCGCTAATATTACCTTTATTGATTATTTCAAAGTGATGGCTATACCAACTTTATGTGCTGGATTAGTGGAGATTGCTATTATCTATCTCATATTCCATAAGAAACTCAAGCAAGCATTAAGCTGTGAAACCTCTGAAGAAGTTCATATTGAAAGTAAGTTTGATTTAATTGTTGGTGTTGCTCACTTATTAGTGTGTTTAGTCTTCCTTATTATCTCACCATATATTCATTTAGATATGTGGCTCATATCTTTGATATGCGCTTCATCACTGTTAGTGTTTGTTATTATCACTAGATTAGTAAGAAGAAAACAGTGGCATTATTTAGTTAATCCACTTAAAAGATTACCTTATCAATTAATCCCGTTTGTCTTATCGATGAGTATTATTGTTATTGCCCTTCACTATCAAGGAGTAGCAGAGAAAATTGGTGAATTATTGAATACCGTATCGCCTATCTTATCTTATGGTGCTTCTTCCTTCTTAATGGCTAATATGGTTAATAATATCCCAATGTCTATCTTATTTGCCGATGTCCCATTAGCCTTAAATGGACAAGCTTATTATCAAGCAATATACGCAACGATTATCGGCAGCAACATTGGTGCTTTCTTAACACCTGTTGGCGCTTTAGCGGGAATCATGTTTCAAAGTTTATTATCAAAATATGGTGTTAAGTTCACCTTCAAAGATTTTGTTAAATATGGATCAATTATTAGTGTGCCAGTAATCGCGACTGCTTTAGCGATGCTAATCATCTTCTGCTAAGGCTCGTATTGTCTAAAACGTTTAAACATATAGATAGGCACCATAATCATCGCCACTGCGATAATTAATGGGAAATAACTGTTAATAATTCTCATAAATGGTATATCACGATAATAAGGAATGACCTTATATAAGAATTCTTGAATAATAACAGCGTCAGCGAGCGCGGAAACAAATATCATTTCCTTAATACCAATGACCATGATGTCACTTTTAGTTAATGCACCTCTTAAATTGATGATTGATAAAACAAACATCAAAATAACAAAGGCAATAAAGATATAACCAACGATACCTTTAAAGTTATTCTTACTAGATGTGTCTATGCCGCCGACTTTAAGGACTGCGAATAATAGGAATAGGACGGCGAAAGATAACGCTAAAATCATCATAATGAAATATGATTTCTTTTTAGTTTTTCTATCAGCGTTCATATCTTTCCAGAAAATAAATTTACAAGCACAGACCACCGCTGTTGATAAAGAAGCAATGATTAAGATAATAGAGTTAGAGATAACGCCTAAACCAATCTTATATAAGAAAGACACTAAAGAGATAAGCGCCATTACTAAAGCAATCTTTTTAGGAGTAATGAGTTTCTTTAACTTTCCGCTTTTCTTTTTCTTCTTCTCTTTAGTCATATTTCTACAATGCATTGTATCTCTATAGATTGAGACTGTCTTGATTAAGCAAAAACTCTTCCAAAGAAATAATTAAAATTCCATCTTTGTTAGTGTAACTCAATAATGGTTTATTAATTACTACGATTTTTTTGAAAGAGCCAGGAACTGCCAAAAGCGAATCATATTCATTATTTAGATGTTTTCCTTGGGGAACTTCATCCATTATTTGGATATAGTATTCTTTGCTCCCGTTTCTAACAATAAAGTCTACTTCGCATTGTGCATACATCCAATTGCCGAGTTTGTTTTTTATCTTTCTTTCAACAAAGCCAACATCAACAATAAATCCACGAGTTTTTAATTCGTTATATACAGCGTTTTCGATAAGAAATCCTTCGTTAGGCTCACGGAAATTAATTCTTACATTGCGTAATCCTATGTCCTGACAATAGTACTTACTAGGCGTATTTAAGTATGCCATGCCTTTGATGTTATATCGTTTTGCTTCATCAAATAGAAAAGCATCTTTAATCCCGGTGAAAAATTTTGAAATGGTTTCGTTATCTATTTTAATCTTCTTTTCACTTTTCAAATAATTAACCATATTCAATGGATTCGTTAGGCTTCCTGTTATAGAGCATAAAGCATCTACAGTTGCGCTTAACTCATCCACCAAATTCGTATTTATATTCTTCTTTATGTCGTCAACATAAACCTTATTCATAAGATTGCTTAGATATCTTATTCTTCCTTGATCTGTCTTTTCTTCGAATAAGCCGGGCATACCGCCAAGCCTTAGATACTGTTGTAGGGCGAATCGTTTATCACCATCGTATGCTGCATAGAATTCTGAAAATGATAAAGGCCTGACATTAATTTCCGTTCCTCTGTCTTTGAATTCATCATTAATATCTTTTGATAAAAATTTCGAATTACTACCTGTGATATAAATATCATAGTTGCTGTGCTTATTTAGGGAATTAACTGCTCGTACAAAATCTTCAACTTCCTGAATTTCATCCAAGATAATGTAGTATTGCTTTGAACCATCATTTGCCACTGATTCAATGTAATTTCTTAACTCGCCTTTGAGTAGCAATTTATCGTTTTTTTCATCATCTAGTTCAACGATGATAATTTGGTCATCACTGATTCCACTATTTAAAAGATAATCCTTATATAGTTTTGTTAATAAAAATGATTTTCCAGATCTTCTTAATCCAGTTATTATTTTCACTTTGGATGAATGTCGCTTTTCAATTAGCTGATTTAAATAATAATCACGTTTAATCATAGTATATCTCCGCATTTTTACAGAAATTTCTAGTTTTTTGCGGTTTCATTATATCATATGTGGCTAATTTTTGAACAAAAATATTCAAAAAAACACATTATTTATACTGTGAAGAATATAAGGAATAATAGAATCCTTGTTTCTTCATTAATTCTTGATGGTTACCTGTTTCCACAATTGCACCATCATTCATTACAATAATGATATCCGCTTTTTCGATTGTTGATAACCTATGAGC
>Ga0256405_10012804_pt1 | contig 10270 bp, 7 predicted proteins | sample RumenRJG_02DNA_FD_189096 | JGI IMG/M metagenome (GOLD analysis project Ga0256405, IMG submission 189096) | Bovine rumen microbial communities from Lethbridge, Alberta, Canada - RJG_02 | ecosystem: Host-associated > Mammals > Digestive system > Stomach > Rumen | place: Canada: Alberta | collected... | reverse complement strand
TGATGAAAATGATAAGGATATTTTCACCACGGTTGCAACAATGCATAGTTTCAGCAGTACCGATAGCCGCCAAATCGCCGTCGCCCTGATATGTAAAAACATATTTTTTAGGCCAAACACGTTTGATACCTGTAGCAACAGCCGGAGCACGTCCGTGAGCAGCCTCCTGCATATCAATCTCCATAAATTCGTAGGCCAACACTGCGCAACCTACAGGAGCAATACCTATTGTATCTTCCATAATGCCAAGTTCCTCAACACATTCCATCGTTATACGATGTACTACACCGTGTCCGCACCCCGGGCAAAACGAAAGAGGCTTGTCGTTTAAGAGTTCGGTTTTCTTAAACACACAATTCTCCGGTTTTATTATATCTTCTAAATTCATGAAAATCCTGATTTATTTACATTTGTTCAAAAAACTTTTAGCTGCTTCACAGATTTCGGCAGGAGAAGCAATCACACCGCCCATACGTCCGTAATGCTCTACAGGTACTTTGCCGTTTACAGCAAGTCTTACGTCTTCCACCATCTGACCTGCACTCATCTCAACAGTAAGGAAACCTTTTACTTTCTGAGCCAAAGTTTCAATCTGTTTGATTGGGAAAGGCCACAATGTCTGCGGACGAAGAATACCAAGTTTTACACCGTCTTTACGGGCAAGTTCTACAGCCTTCATACTTGTACGGGCGCTGGAACCGTATGCTACAATGACCAAATCAGCATCGTCGCAATTAAGCATTTCGCAACGTACTTCATTTTCCTGAATTACTTGATATTTGTTCTGAAGTTTCTGATTGAATGCTTCTTGAACAGATGCAACAAGTCTAAGCGAAGTAATAACACGTTTGTCAGTATTACGTTTACGACCTGTTGTAGCCCAAGGACACTGCTCATAAACTTGTTCATCGGTACGACGTGGTATAGGATCAAATAATTCTACTTTTTCCATCATCTGACCGATAGCACCGTCAGAAAGAATCATAGCAGGATTTCTGTATTTGAAAGCCAAATCGAAAGCAAGTTTCAAGAAATCAGCCATTTCCTGAACAGAAGCCGGAGCAAGAGTAATCAATTTGTAATCACCGTGACCACCGCCTTTTACAGTTTGGAAATAGTCAGCCTGCGAAGGTTGAATAGTACCAAGACCAGGGCCTCCACGTACTACATTTACTACCACGCAAGGCAATTCTGCACCTGCAATATAAGAAATACCCTCCTGCATCAACGAGATGCCCGGAGACGAAGAAGACGTCATGGCCATCTTGCCTGCGCCGGCAGCACCATACACCATATTAATAGATGCCAGTTCGCTTTCGGCTTGCAAAACTACCATGCCGGTTGTTTTGACAGGGTTGGCTGCCATAAGGTATTCCATCACTTCGGATTGCGGGGTGATCGGATAACCGTAATAAGCATCCACGCCGGCTCTGATTGCTGCTTCAGCAAGAGCCTCGTTACCCTTCATAAGTTTTAATTCACTCATGATTGTTTAATAAAATTGGCTTGATTTTTTTAATTAATGTTTTAATATAATCCTTGTAAGATTACGCTTCAGCTTTGGCTCTGTAAACTGTAATTACAGTATCAGGACACACTGTAGCACAATTAGTACAACCGGTACAATTTTCCGGCTCTACCATATAAGCAGGATTATAACCTTTAAGGTTTACTGTTGCGGATAGTGCAAGTACATGAAATTTGCATGCGTCTACACAAAGACCGCAACCTTTGCATTTTTCGGTATCAACCACTACCGCACCTCTTACTTTTGCCATTTTTTCTGTTTTTATTAGAAAAAAAATTGATTGTTTGATAATATCCGCAAATATACGATTAATTTTTCACAACACAAGAATTTTTTTGTAAGTATTAACAATTAAACAAAGAAATTATTGAATAGATATACAGTTAAACCTCAATAAAACCTGTTAAACCGACATTTTTATTAACATATATATACAAAAAAAATGTTAACAAAGTAAACGGATAAAATCTCACAAAAATTAAAAATCAACAAAAAACCCTCAGCAAAAAAAATCACTGAGGGCAAAAAAATATTATTTTAAATTACATTTTAAGATTATCGAGCTAAAGGGAAAGCAGACATCATTTCATTTACTTGACCTTTTACTTTTGCTATTACATCCTCATTGTTGATGTTTTTAATAACAGTGTCGATAAAATCTACGATCTTAACAATTTCGTTTTCTTTTACGCCACGTGTTGTAATAGCCGGAGTACCAAGACGAATACCTGATGTTTGGAATGCTGAACGTGTATCAAACGGAACCATATTTTTGTTGGCTGTGATGTCAGCTTTTTCCAAAGCAATTTGTACTTCTTTACCTGTGATATCCGGGAAATTTTGACGGAGATCTACCAACATCGAATGATTGTCAGTACCGTTAGAAAGTATTTTGTAACCTCTGTTCATAAGTTCCTGAGCCATCAATGCTGCGTTTTTCTTAACTTGAGCTTGGTAAACTTTGAACTCAGGAGTAAGCGCCTCGCCAAATGCAACAGCCTTAGCAGCAATCACATGCTCCAACGGACCGCCTTGTATTCCGGGGAATACTGAAGAATCGAGCAGCGATCCCATTGTACGAACAACGCCTTTGGTGGTTTTGATTCCCCAAGGATTTTCAAAATCTTTACCTAAAAGGATAATACCGCCACGAGGTCCGCGCAAAGTTTTGTGAGTTGTAGAAGTAACGATATGAGCATATTTCAACGGATTTTTGAGCAAACCGGCAGCAATAAGTCCGGCAGGATGTGCCATATCAATCATCATCAATGCTCCAACTTTGTCGGCAATAGCACGCATACGTTCGTAATCCCAATCTCTTGAGTAAGCCGAAGCACCACCGATAATAAGTTTAGGTTTGGTTTCGAGAGCTACTTTTTCCATTTGGTCGTAATCAATAAGACCTGTATCTTTATTTACAGTGTAAGAAACATGATTGTAAAGAATTCCGGAAGAGTTTACAGGAGAACCGTGCGAAAGATGTCCGCCGTGATCGAGGTCAAGCCCCATAAAAGTATCACCCGGTTTGAGGACAACAGACAAAACCGCCATATTAGCTTGAGCGCCGGAGTGAGGTTGAACATTTACCCATTCAGCGTTATAAAGTTTTTTAAGTCTTTCAATAGCGATATTTTCCACTTGGTCAACTACACCACAACCGCCGTAAAATCTTTTACCGGGGAGGCCTTCTGCATATTTATTAGTTAAAACAGAGCCCATAGCACGCATTACGTCTGCGCTTACGAAGTTTTCGGAAGCGATGAGTTCGATTCCGTTTTTCTGACGAGAATATTCCTTGTCGATAAGGTCAAAAATTTCGTTATCCATTTTAGAAAATTAGAATTTATATTATGTTGGATGCAAATTTATACATTTCATTTGAATATTCTAATCATATTCTAAAATTTAATTATCTTTTAATATTGAAAGGGGAAACAAGAACCTTGTCCGCAAGTGGTAGAAAAGGATTACGGCGCAATCATACTATAATTGCGCTATAAATTTGTCAAACTCTTTGCAATAAATGAATCTATTACGATGCCCTGACGATTTCAGATTATCGCTTATTTTTTTGTTAATTACTAACAAATGATTGATATTTATCGATTTATATGCTGCTACATTCAGTTGTGCCTGGAATCTCTGCATGGGATTTGTTAAAGTATTTATATCTGTAACAAGTACATAGATATACTCAATTTTATCAAACAAGTTGTTATCTTTGGCAATCCCTTTACAAATTTCGATACTATCGTTAATTTTATCTTTTAGATTATACTTTGTTACTTGACGGTCTATCTTCTTGTTTACTATATCGGTAGTATCTGTATTTTTCAACTGATGTTGCAAAAAGTTTTTATTGCTTTTTATTTCTACAAACAATATTATTTGTTGATTATGTGTTATTGCATCTACCGAGTCTAGTTGTGGTGCAATTTTATTCTGAATACAATACAACACCTTTACGGCATCAAAATCCAATACATTAGTTTTAGATGGATTTTCGCATCCGATTTTGGTATCATTTATACAAGATACTTTTGGTTTTGATTTATGTAAATGGCAAATCGTAGTTTCATCTAAATTTGCAAACACTTTTATTTGTGAATATAGAGTTGCTGCATCCATAACCTTATCCGTTAATGTCCATAATTTTATTCATCGGTTCTGCCAACGTTGCAAAAACCGAAGTAAGATCGTCTGAAACATCTACGATAGTTTCAAGATGATCATCGCCTTCCACGGGAGTATAAAAATTGACGAAATCTTCCATTTCATCGCGTGCAGAATATGTCCGTATGGCCTGTAAAAAATACGGACTGTGTGTAGTTATCAAAATCGGAACACCATTTTTTGCTAATTCAACCAATTTTTCGGCAAATACAATCTGCCATTCTGGATGAAGATGATTTTCAGGTTCATCCCAAATCAAAATACTATTTGGACCAATTATTTTTGCATCTTCCAATAATTGAATGATACTCAGCGTTTTAATACCTGATGCAACATTAATAGTCTTGAATGTGTAGTCTCCTTCTTTGTATATAAGTTGATTTGTTGTAGGGTCAAAAGTAAGTTGTCCACCTGTGATGTCATTCATATTCATAGAAGAACTTGATACTTTACGGTCAGTGTAACGAGCCGCCCATACAATTTTTTCAATCATATCTTTGATATGCGATGGAACCATCGGTCTATCTAACAGAGAATGGCGTCCTTCTGTTTCACGCCATGTTTGTGAACTGATAATCACATCTGACAGATGTATATACAAAGGTGATTCAACGTATGTAGCATCGTCAATAAAAGAAAAAGTATCTTTTGCAGAACACTTTAAATCATCCTCTACAAAACTATCTTTTGCAGAAAATTTTACTTCAAACTGTTCTTCTGATTTTAATTCAACTAATGCTTTTTCAACATGTGGTCTTGAAGAACCGAAACTATTTAAAAATTCTGATTCTATCAAAAATTGCAACTCAGTTTTCAAACTTGCAGCCGTATTACGATTCTCGATATGAATCTGCAAATTATTCAAATCTTCTTCTAATAATTTTTTTTGTCTTGGTGTAATAGACTTTTGTTCAGCAATTATTTTTTTTAAATTTTCAATGAATTTTTCTTTATCAACAGTATTTTCAAATACGTTTGTAAAATGATATGTAGAATTAGGAATTTCATCAAAAATTTGATTCTTATTATTTATTTTCAGGCCTCTTAATCTACTATAAAACGAGTCAATATGTTTTCTCCATAACATTTTATTCATGTTATTATCGAGACTTTTTGTATTTGCAATTGCTTTAATAACCGTAAACAATGTTCGGCCTACAGTACTTTTTCCAGAACTATTTGCTCCGGCTATAACGGTTAAGCCATTTAATTTTATTTTGGCTTCTTTAATTTTGTTTACGTAACGAAGTTCAAGTTCCATTTTCTAAATGTTTTATAGTGCAAAGATATGGATTTGTTTTTGAAAAAAGACTTTTTCTGTTTTATAAATTAAATATAAAAAACAAAAATATCACATTTTCACCATCATAAATACTATTCCATATATTTTTTTACTTTCTTCTAAAAAATTAATTTTCACTTAATACGATTTACGGCTTAATAGTTTTAATTTGTAGTTGGGAAAGAAATTATTAAGATAAAACAAATGAAAGTCGCAAAAGGCAAATTCCGTTGCCGTAGGTTAATTAGTAAATTTTACGAGTGGAGAATTCGCAATATCAGTACCCAACAATACATGATATTATTAAGTGTAATTGCCGGCGTAATTGCCGCATTAATCGCTTATTGTCTGAAAACACTCACTCATTCTATAAGTCACGGACTCAATTATCTGTTGAATAATGAGATAGGCATACTGTATTTTTGTGCGCCTATTGCCGGTATACTTGTTACAATGATTTTTGTTAACTATATACTCAAGCACAATATCTCCGGCGGTATACCTCGTGTATTGTACTCAATATCGAGAGAAGGTGCTGTAATTAAGGCACATAACATGTATTCATCGGTAATCGGTTCGGCAATTACAGTCGGATTTGGCGGAAGTGCCGGATTGGAAGGTCCTACCGTGGTAACAGGAGCAGCTATCGGCAGCAACTTAGGTCGTTTGTTGCACCTTAATTTCAAACAACGATTGCTGATTTTGGGTTGTGCAACAGCTGCGGCACTATCGGCGATGTTCAAAGCACCAATTACAGGAACTGTATTTGTGTTGGAAGTTTTCATGTTGGAACTTACGATGGCATCACTTGCACCTTTGTTGGTATCCTCAGTAACAGGCGTTTTGGTTTCGTATTTACTTACAGGACCAAATCCGCTGTTCTTCTTCAGAGTGTCAACACATTTTGAGGCAAATGATATCGGCATTTATTCGTTGCTCGGCGTGGTGTGCGCTATATCATCAATTTATTTTACAAAAAGTTACATCTATACAAGCGGATTGTTCAAAAAAATAAAGTCAAGATGGCTAAAATTCGGACTTGGAAGTTGCGGTTTGGCATTGCTAATATTCTTGTTTCCGGCGTTGTTCGGCGAAGGTTCTGATTGTATAAATGATTGTATCAACGGTGATTTTCAATTTTTGTTTTACAACGATTGGTATGTTACACTAAAGAAAAATTCATGGTGTGTGGCGTTTCTGATGTGGATAGTATTGTTGTTGAAACCGATTGCAACATCGTTGACCTTTGCGGCAGGCGGCGTAGGAGGTATTTTCATGCCGGCATTGTTTGTAGGCGCAAATACCGGATTGTTAACCGCCATGGTGCTCAATTTGATGGGATTCAGCGTTGAACCTCAAAACATGGCACTTGTAGGAATGGCTGGAACTATCGGCGGCGTGCTTCATGCTCCGCTTACGGCTGTGTTCCTCATTGCGGAAATCACGGGCGGATACAAATTGTTTGTACCTCTTTTGATGGTTTCGGTGCTGTCGTATATCATTACAAAACGTTTTATGAGGAATTCTATTTACACATTCCAACTTGCTGAGCGAAACGAGCTTATGACTCATCACAACGACAAAAAAGTGTTGAACCTGATGAAACTCGACAAGTTGATTGAAAAGAATTTTGCAATTGTTTTTCCGGAAGATTCGTTGCGTGTAATGGTTCATGCTGTAGAAACTACTACAAGAAATATTTTTGCCGTGGTAGACCGCGACAGCAATCAGTTTTACGGTATTATCAAACTCGACAATATAAGGTCTATGATGTTTAAACCCGAACTTTACGACAAGGTTTTTGTAAAAGATTTGGTATTCAGACCGGATTATACTGTAAGAATTGACGAAAGTATGGATTCGGTTGCTACTAAATTTACCAATTCGGACAAATTCAATATCGCGGTTTTGGACGAAAACAACAAATATCTCGGATTTGTATCAAGGGCGAAAATTTTCTCTGTTTACCGTAGAATGAGTAAACAGTTGAGCGAGGAATAAAATTACAGAAATTTATAAAAAATTGTAACGAGACAAGACGACATTTTTATAGATTCGGGCCGCAAACATTGCGGCTCAACAAAAACAAAAGGTTAAACAAAAAGAATCTGACTAAACTATTCAAAATGTAACGAAAGAATCAACGCATTAGAAGTGAGCTTGTTGATACTATTTGTATACATCGAATCGTCGTATTTCAAAATATTATTGAAACCCATACTGTATTTTAGTTCCACCGAAAGTTTGAAATACTGCATGTAGATGTCAAAACCGCCGCCCCACTCTACCGAAGGGTCATGACTTTGAAGTTTTATTTTCGGAAGTTCCTCTGCTTTAGGTTCTTTTTTTGCTCCGATATCATATTTGTAATTGAATCCGGCTATTACGTACGGTGCAAAATTTACCCAACGTTCTGCCTTATATTTTATACATACCGGAAATTCCAACATCGTACTATGTATTGACATGTTGTGATTCAGCATTTTGGTTTGGTCAGCCTCTTTGTAATAATATGTAAGGTCACGCTGATTGAAAGAAAGGTTGAACATCATTCTCAAATCCAAATATCTGTTGAGTCTAAGATTGGAAATCGGACCGAGATGAAAACCTGTAAATTTTGTAGCCTCAATACCCCAAATATCCGAACGTTCAAAAAAATCGTCGCAACGGTCGATACGAAATCCCATTTGATTGCATCCGACTGTAAAACCGAAATGCCACAAACGTTGATCGTAGTTTGGTAAATTTTTAACACGTTTGCTGCCTTGCGCCGACACATTTATATATATCAATAAAAGCAATAATGCTGTAAAAAGTCTTTTCATTCTTATCTAAAAACTTAATTATGCTATAAAAACATCAAGAATGCTGTTTTTATTTTACTGTTAACATAATTTAATTGCTAAAATGCCATCTGCCTGAGCCGACAATTTTCGGAACATTTTTGCCGGGCAGAAATACTTCAGCAGTCATGTTTGGCGGAATTTCTATGGTCATGTTAAAAGATTTTCCACGGATGTTCTCCACCGACATCGTAATACATCCAAGCGGAGTAGGAACTTTGATAGAGGCATTTTCGAGACTTGCTAACTGCGGACGAATGCTCACACGACGAAAACCGGGTACAATCGGTTCTATTCCCATAAGTTTGCGCGATATGATATTCAATGCAGCAGCTCCCCAAGGATGACTCCAATCCTGATTGTCTTTCAATGAGAGATCCCAACTTTCGGTTGTCATGGTAGAGCCAAGTCTTATCATGTTGTACCAAGAACGCATGGTGGTATCTGTCAACAATTGCAATCCATAAAAATCATCGCCTGAATTGTAAACAGCATCAAGCAAAAATTGCGAACCGTAAACACTGCATATCATACCTTTTTCGGCAACAAAATCAGCAACTTTTACAAAATTCTTTTCTTCTACAATTCCAAATGCCATTGCAAACATATTGGCATGCAAAGAGTTATGATCGGATTGCAAACCGTCTTTGTATAATCCATTGTCGTCTACAAGATATTGATTGATTGCGTTTTTGGTTTGTAATGCAAGTTTGTTATAATATTTTGAATCGTATTTGTTTGAAACTGCGTCGGCAATTTTTGACATCATTTTCAATGCATAATAGTAATATTCATTTACAACGGTGTTACAACTTGTAAACTCATATTCATCATCATCGAAACCGCGAGGCCAATCCACAATATCACGAATACATTTGCCTTTGAAATGTACTTGCTTAAAGATGTCAACATCGTTGATTGTATCGCCTGTATGTATAAAATAATCGTCTTCGTTGCGCAACATGTTGAGAGTTTTGCTTTTCAAATCGGTGTAATATTTATTCAAAAGCGAATTGTCACCCGAATACAAATAATCGTTGTAAGCAATTATAAGCGTTTGAAGTATCCATTCTGTAGGCCATGTAGGATTGTAAATCAAACGTTCAACACTGTTGCGGGAAATTGAATACTGATTGTTGACCGCGAAATAAGACAACTGATTGATAAGCACATCCGCCTCGTAAGGAATACGCTCGCGGTCGCCGTCTACAAACATGCCGCAAAACGAAGTAGCACGCATTGTCCATTTACAAAGGTCGTAAATCTGATTGAGTATTGTATCTGAACTTTTGAAATACGAAAGATTCTCGTCAAAAGGATAGTTTACAACAGTTCTTACAATATTGTTGTAAGCCACAACGCCGTTGTAACCTTCTAATTCACAATATCTGAACGGATAAACTTCACCTGTTTTTTCGGGCATTAATACCGGCGAAACTCCCATCTCGTTTTGATTCGGATCGGTATTTCTGGAATCCGGTACAAATTTTATTTTGTAACGGTTGTAACCCTTTTTCAACGAAAAACCGTAATATGTATATCTCAAAGAATATCCCGGATATCTGTCTACTTGGTCGTTCCATGCACATTCGCCTAGATGAACCGTAACAGAATCATCAACTCCGGTAAAAGAATTCAATCTTAATTTTACTTGAGAAAAAGCATCTCTGCCGAAATCAGCGAGTACGGACTGACCTTTTCTTTTGATTTCGACAGGTGCTTCATCATTTTTTTCCAACGGGAGCATCGATGTATAATCATCGAGTTCCGAGGAAGTTATAAAAGCTTTTGGCTCTGAATAATCATATTTTCGACCGAAATTGTCTACGATTTTCACTTTCCAATAGTATATAGTGGAAGGCTTGAGTGCGCTGCCATTGTAATAAACCGCCAATGATGACGAATCTTTTACCATTTTTGAATCCCACATATCTGCCTTTCCTT
>Ga0256405_10012803_pt1 | contig 10272 bp, 8 predicted proteins | sample RumenRJG_02DNA_FD_189096 | JGI IMG/M metagenome (GOLD analysis project Ga0256405, IMG submission 189096) | Bovine rumen microbial communities from Lethbridge, Alberta, Canada - RJG_02 | ecosystem: Host-associated > Mammals > Digestive system > Stomach > Rumen | place: Canada: Alberta | collected... | reverse complement strand
ACGCCATCCACCTGGAGCGTGATGTTCCGGAGGCCTCGACCATGATCCGCTGCGAAGACAAGGTCGGTCCGCTCCTCAAGAACGTCGCGAAGAAGAGCATCAACATCATCCGCAAGAAATAATTCATTCTCTGTACGGGACCCGGCAGATACGGAACCTGGCAGATATAGTTTCAGCCCCCGCCTTCGGCGGGGGCTGAATTGTTTCTGCGGCTTCTTCGGCTGTCCGCAACGCTCGGCAGACGCAGCAGCCGGTCCTATAGACTTCTCAGCACCCCGCCGCAGGCGGGGTGCTGATTCTTCTCTGTTATCTTCTCCGGCTGTTTGCGATACTCAACAGACGAAGGAGCTGGACGATCGAGGTCATCAGCGAGATGAAGTAGGTCATCCCGGCTGCAAACAGGACCTTCCGTCCGCCGATTCTCTCCTCCTCGGTGAGCAGACCGAGCCGGTCCACTTCCGCCATCGCTCTCCGGGAGGCATCCACCTCCACCGGCAGCGTCACCAGGTTGAAGAGCACGATGCCCGAGAACAGGACCGCTCCCAGGGTGATCAGCCCGCTCCGGGAGAAGAAGATCCCCAGCAGGATCGCGATGTACGAACCGATGGACCCGATGTTGCAGACCGGCACCAGCGCCTTTCGCAGCATCAGCAGCGGATAGGCCTGGGCATGCTGGATCGCGTGGCCGCATTCATGCGCCGCCACTGCCACGGCCGAGACGTTCTGTCCGCCGTAGACGGCCTGTGACAGGTTCAGGGTATGGTTGGTGGGGTTATAGTTGTCGGTGAGCGTACCCTGCGTCTGGACAATCGTCACATCCGTGATGCCGTTGGCCCGCAGGATGCGCTCCGCCGCCATGGCCCCGGTCATGCCGTTGTAAGTCCGGTCTTTTGAATACCGGTTGAAGCGGCTCCTCACAACCCCGGAGCAGATCATGCTCACAAAGAACAGAATAATCGTAAGGATATAGAAGATATCGGAGTAATACATGCTCATCCCTCATTTCTGTGTCATTCTGTTGTTATTATATCGTTCAAAGATGCTTGCTTCCAGACATTTCTGTAAACATTGCATGGTTTTCCTTGCGTTGCCGTTAGATTTATTTAATACTATTCTTGACAAGAGGAAGCCGCTGCCTGAGTCGTACCCTCAGTCAGCTGCTCCATCAGAAAACGATTTGAAAGGCAAACGGCAAGACAGCTGAACAGGTCAGCCATCCAGGAAACGCGAGATTTTAATTCGGCTGCATCCGACTCGGTTGCAACCGAATTAAAATTCTGTAAGGTCAGTTTCATTTTTACGCGGGCCTGCAGGCAAAAGCAGGATGCTTTCAACACACTTTGTTTGATCGCATCCTGCTTTTCTTCTGTTGACTGAATCCTTATGCTTCGCTCCGGCTGCCAAGTACTTCCATAATGGTCCGGCGCATGGCGTCCACGTCGAGGGGGTTGGCGATATGCCCCTGCATCCCCGCTTCTCTTGCCGCTTCTTCGTCCTCCTTGAAGACATTGGCCGTCATGGCAATGATCGGGATCTTCGAGAGGCGTTCGTCCGGCAGCTCCCGGATCGCTCTCGCCGCTTCATAGCCATCCATCACGGGCATCTGAATATCCATCAGGACCGCGCTGTAATAGCCCGGTGCGGATTCCATCACCATCCGGACGGCGCGCTCTCCGTTCTCCGCGTTTTCCACCTGGAAGCCCATACCCGAGAGCAGCTCGTTGGCAATCTCGCGGTTAATCATATTGTCTTCGGCCAGGAGCAGGCGCGTTGATTTCGCCCGCTCGGCGCAGGCGCAGGGTTTCGGATCTGCCGGTACCGGATCGCGCCCGGTGAGCAGCGGCAGGTTCAGCGTAACGATAAATTCGCTCCCCTTCCCCTGCTCGGTAAGGACCTCGATCGTCCCGTCCATCATGTCGACGATCTTCTTCGTGATGGCCATGCCGAGACCGGTCCCCTGGGTTCTGCTCACCGTCGAGGTTCTCTCCCGTTCAAACGGCTGAAAGATATTCTTTGCAAATTCCGGGTTCATCCCGATCCCGTTGTCCCTGACGCTGATCTCATACGTTCCCGTCGCTTTGTCCGCGGCGGTCTCTCGCAGAGACAGCTGTACTTCTCCGCCTTTCGGCGTGAACTTGCAGGCGTTTCCGAGGATGTTCACCAGGATCCGGTCCAGATGGTTCCCGTCACACATGACGCAGCGGTCTTTCACATCACAGCTGACCGTAAAGCGAATGCCCTTTTCTTCCATCTGTCCGCTGATCAGGTCTCCGGCCGTCCGTACGGTGTCTTCGATATCGATCGGCTCCGGCTGAAGCTCCATCTTTCCGCTTTCGCAGAATCGGAAGTCGCAGGATACGTTCTTCCTGTTTCCAGTCTCCCCGCTCCCGGACGTGTCTGGCAAATCGGACATACTGCCTGATGTTACAGACCATCAGAGCGCTGCCCAGGTAGATCATGCCGTAAATCAACAAGGTTCTGATTGTTCAGCGCCCCCTTCCTGTCAGGTCTCCGCAGATGATCGATGAACGTCCCGCATCTGTTCTAATTCTACTCGGATTCCGTCAAAATGGCAATCCTTTTTCACATCATTTCCGCCCGTGCTTCGAAATGATATTCGACATACAGCCGCCAGGTCGCAGAAGCGGGATACGCGTTTCATTCTCTGAAACGGCATCCCGCTTTTCATGTTGTTCGGTTTTACCTGTTTCCCGGGAAGCCTGCCGGCTGCTGGAGGGGGAAGATCTCGTCTTCCTGCGGCAGATAATACTCATAAAAAACCGTCTGTCCCTCGGAAAGTCCGCTCAGGATCTCCACATTTTCTCCGTCGGAGATGCCGATCTCGACCTGAGCTTCACCCGTCGGCTTTCCGGTCTTGTTGTCCAGGGCGGTATACACGTAACTTCTGCTTCCTCTGTCATGCACGGCCGCCGACCGGATCAGAAGCGCGGAGCGGCTGCCCCGGTGCACCACGACGGATGCGTTCATGCCGTCCAGCATATCCGGCGCCCGGTCCAGGCGCAGCTCCACGTCATATTTGCTGTTTCCCCCGGAGTTTTCACCCATGGCGCCGATCTCGGTCACATGAGCGGTGAAGCTTCGATCCGGCAGTGCGTCCACGGTCACATCGGCACTCATCCCGAGCTCATACTGCAGCACATCCAGTTCGTCCACACGGATACGGATGGTCATGCTGTCGTCCGGCGTGATGGAGAGAATGGTCTGCTCCTCCAGATCATAGAGGCCGTCGTCCTCTTCCTCTGCCTGCGCTCCGCTCATCATTGAGGAGGGGATGCTGATGTTGAAGCTGAAGCCGCCAAGCAAACTGCCGATATCGAGGCCTGAGAAGTCCGGCATCTGAGGTGTGTTTTGCCCCTCATTCATCAGGCCGTCAATGTCTACATGGCCGATAACCTGAGCAGTTGTCTCCCCGCTGTCGTTGTTTGTTACTGTGACAATATCTCCTATCGCTGGAATTGATCCGCTGGTAATAGTGATCGGTCCAACATTCCCACGCCCTAATAGTGCAAGAAGCTCTGAAAGATTTGAGATGCTCATCCCATCGGCGTATTCCACGCCACTGATTGTAGCGCCGTTTACACCTGTAACAAGAAGGGAAACCACATCTTCATTCGCCAGCAGCTTGATCGTATATTCCTTATCCCAGGAAGCGGTGTTCTTGATCTTGTTCTCGTCAATGTCGCGGACAAATCCGGCATTGGGCGCTTTTACGGTGTCGTCCTCATACAGGGCGAAGAGTTCCTGCATCAGTTCTTCATACTGACGATGCTTTGCCGCCAGCGCCTGATACTCCGTGTTCCCGGTGAGCCTCTCGACCTCGACAATCCCGTTGCCGACCCAGATCTGCTGGTTTTCCTTCACATAGACATGGTTCACAATCCCGTCGGTGGCGAGCAGCGTCCAGGGATTGTGGACCGCCAGCAGCCCGCTGCCGATCTCCGTCCCGTCCGTCGTGTACACCGTCACCGGATCGCCGATGCGCGGTCCGTCGTCCGAAAGCGTGACCCGGATCATATGATCCATCGCCGTCTCTACCCGTCCGGCTGCTTCGGTCCCGTCCGGGAGCTTCACGTTCACGCGGGTCCCCGCCTCAACGGGGCGGTCGGTCGGGATCTCCGTGACCATCAGTCCGTCTACCGACACCACCGCCACGGCGCCGCGTTCCACCGTGACCTGCCGGACATCGTCTCCGACCCCCGCATAGACCGCTTTTACCCGTCCGTTCACCTGTGCGGTCAGCTTTGCCACCGAATAGACATTGGCGTTGGTAAGCATCCGAAACGCCACGTCCTCCAGGCTCTTCTGGACATCCGATATCGCGCCCAGCAGGGTCACGCGGTCCACGCGGGCAAGCGCCTGTCCTTTCTCAACCCGGTCGCCGTTTTTGACCAGAAACTCCGTTATTTCTACGGAGGACGGCACGGTAACTTCCACCGCTTTCTCGGCGGTCAGCGTCCCGCCGCCCGCCAGCGTGTTCTCGATCTCTCCGGTCTCGGCCCGGGCCGTGAGCACGCTTGCTTCGGTCCCTGCCGCTGCTTTTCGCGCAAGCTGCGGCAGCATGCCGAGGATCAGGGCGATCACGGCCAGGACGATCCAGGGGACAGCCCTGCGGATTCCTTTCTTTCTCTTCATGTCACGTCCCTCCTCAGCCGCCGTAGTGCAGCGCGTCGATGGGCTTCATCTTCGCCGCCTTGTTCGCCGGATACAGACCGAAGATCACGCCGATCAGGAAGCAGAACAGCACCGACAGCACGACAACTCTTCCGTTCAGCCGGAAGGAGATGGAGGCGCTGACCGTGATGGCCGAGATGATCTGGAGGATGCCCCAGGAGACAAAAATCCCCAGCGCGCAGCCCAGCATGCACAGCACCACCGCTTCGATCAGGAACTGCACCAGGATGGTCCGGCGGCTCGCCCCGATGGCTTTCCGGATGCCGATTTCGCGGGTACGCTCGGTCACCGTGACCAGCATGATGTTCATGATCCCGATGCCGCCGACGATCAGGGAGATGGCCGCGATTCCGCCCAGCAGGATGTTCAGGAAGTTGCTGATGCGGCCCATCGCTTCCTCTATCATGTTCTGGGAAGAGATGGAGAAGGCATCGTCGTCCTCATTGAACCGCTCCAGCAGGAGTTTTTTCATCACCTCTTCGGCCTGATCAAGGGTATAGCCCTCCGCCGCGCCGATGTAGAAAGTGGAAATCGACGATCCGTTGTCTGTGGAGAGCCGCATGAGCGAGGTATAGGGGATATAGGCCGTCTTCATGCCGCCGGAGAGGATCGTCGCGAGAGATTCTTCCTCATCCTCCAGCACGCCGACGACGGTGTACTTGACGCCGTTGAGCGAGATTTCCCGCCCCAGGCAGTCTTTATAACCGATCAGGTCTTCCGCGGTCCCCTCCGGAATCACGCAAACCCGGTTGCTGTTTTTCACATCGCTTGCGGCGATGAATCGTCCCATAATAAGCTGCATACTCTGGATCCTATACTCATCCTGGGTAACGCCGTAGACGTTGAAGTCCGCGCTCTCCGTGCCAAACTTCCCCGTCGCCGTGCTGGTGGCATAGGGCGCCATGGCCGCGATGCTTGGCTCGGTGTCCACCCAGTTCTCCAGATCCTGCAGCTTGACGGGAGCGCCCTTATCGTCCGAGACCTGCACCGTGAGAAGGCTGCTGCCGAGGCTGGAAACCTCACTGGTGATGGAACTTGTCGCGCTGTCCACCAGGCTCACCAGTACCACCAGCGCCATCACGCCGATGATGATGCCGAGCATCGTGAGGGCCGCTCGCATCTTGTTTGCTCCGATGCTGCGGAGCGCCATTTTCACCGCCATCATCAGAGCGACACCTCCGTGAGTCTCCCGTCCAGGATATGCACAATGCGTTTCGCCTGACGCGCGATGTCGTTGTCGTGGGTGATCAGCACAATGGTGTTGCCCTGGTCGTGCAGTTCCTGAAACATCTGCATGATCTCCCGGCTGGTTTTGGAATCCAGGTTTCCCGTCGGTTCGTCCGCCAGGATCAGCGATGGCTTCGTGACCAGGGCGCGCGCCACGGCGACGCGCTGCTGCTGTCCGCCGGAGAGCTCCGTCGGCAGGTGTTTGGCCCGTTTTGACAGGCCGACGCGCTCCAGGGCCTCGCGGACCCGCTGCTGCCGCTCTGCCCGCTTGACCCCCTGATAGATCAGGGGCAGCTCCACGTTTTCTTCCGCGGAGAGCTTCGCAATCAGGTTGAAGCTCTGAAACACGAAGCCGATCTTCCGGTTGCGCACATTGGCAAGTTCATTTTCCGAGTAGGCCTCAATCGGCATGCCGTCCAGAAGATACTGTCCCCCGTCCGCCACGTCCAGGCAGCCGATGATATTCATGAGCGTCGACTTTCCGGAGCCCGACGGCCCGATGATGCTGACAAATTCCTTCGGATAGACATGCAGATTGGCGTGATCCAGGGCATGAACGCGTTCATCACCGATCTGATAAATCTTTGAAACATCTCTCAGTTCGATCACGATTCTGTCCTCCGCTCAGCGCCCGTAGCTTCCCGGCCGGCCGTTCATGCCGGGGCCGCCCATCATCATGTAAAAGTTGTTCTCTTCCTTCTCTGTGTAATAGACCGTGGTTCCCTCTTCGATTCCGCCGCGGATCTCCGCGAAATCATCGTTCGAGATGCCGACCTCTACCGGCATGTTGCCGCCGAAGGTCTTTGTCTCCTCGTCATAGGAAGTGTAGACAAAGGCGCCGGCGCTGGTGCGGTGGATCGCGTCCGCGGGGACGATGAGCACATTCTCATCCCCCTGGATGTTCACGATGACATCCGCCGACATGCCGCTGAGCATTCCCTTTTCCTTGGCAAAGGTGATCTCTGCCGAATAGGTGGTCACACCGCCGCTGCTGTTGGCCGTCCGATCCACGTCCGTCACGGTTCCGTCAAAGTGGTTCTCCCCCACCGACTCGATCGTGACTTCTGCCGCCTGTCCGACTTCCAGCGACAGGATGTCCGCCTCGTCGACGCTGATATTCACCAGCATGCTGACATCCGGCGCCATCGTCACGATCACGATGCCGTCTTCGTCTTCCTGCGTGGTTCCCGACGTTGCCGCGGCAGAAGATGCGGCCGTCGCGGTGCTCCCCATGGCGGCATACATGCCGTTGGAAGACATTCCGGACTGAGATGCGGTAGCGGCCGAAGCATCGGCAGCTGCAGCTGTCTTGTCATTTTCGTCATAGTCGATCCGCAGGATCGACCCGTCGAACGGTGCCCGGAGCGCGCCGCCCTGGTACAAGCCCAGCAACTCCAGCAGGGTTTTTTCTTTCTCCTTGCGCTGCTTGAGCACGCTGTTGTAATGCGCGCTGTAGCCGGTATCCGTCAGATTGAAGAGGATGCTCGCCGCGTTCACCTGCATGTTCTCGCCGAAGGTAACCTGGGACACCGTTCCGGTAAAGCCGGTCACCCGGAACACGCTGTGGATGCTGAGGGCGCCGCGGCCGAGTTCATCGCCGTTTTCGTCCAGGATGCGGACTTCTTCATCGACTTCGGGGCCGTTATCCGTCACGAGCACCGACACCCGTTCTCCGACCCGCTTTTCCACGCTGCCGTCGATCACGCTGCCGTTTGCCCGTTCCACGCGCACCTTATCCCCGGCGGCCAGGCTGTCGTTTTCAAACTCCACCGCCATCTTTCCGTCCAGTGAGATCAGGGCCAGTGCGCCGTTTTCCACCATGCAGGCCGCCACATCTGTTTTCGGCCCGGCATAGATCTTCTTCACCCGGCCTGAGACCCCCGCCGTCACATTCGTGTTGACCCGGTCCCCGCTGGAGGAGGCCAGTTCCTTATCCAGTTCATCCAGCTCTTCCTGAACCGAGGCCATCGTGCTCAAAACCGAAGTCAGATCCAGCGTGGCGATCAGATCACCTTTCCGCAGCTTGTCGTTGGACTTGACCATCACCTCGTCGATCTCGACACCCTCCGGAACCGTGACCTTCTCTGTGTCGACATCCTCGATGGTGCCCGAGCCGCTCACCCGCGTGCTGATGCTGCCGATGGACGCGTCGTACGTGAGGACCTCATCGGCCTCTGTCGCCATGCTGGCTTCCACGCGCCTGCGCAGGACGCTGACCGCATAAAGGATTCCCCCTGCCACGAGTGCGAGAATCAGCAGCACGGTGATCCATCTGCGTCTGCGTTTTCTTCTCTTTGCCTTGTTGAGCGCCTCAAACAGCGCATCATCATTTCTTCTACCTTCGTCCACGGGGCATCCCTCCGATAAAAAACGTCCGGCGGATAGGATACTCCTCATTCTCTGATTGTTGGTGAACTTGCTTCACCGGTTTTGTGAATATTTTGTGAATCCTGATTCTTTCATCACTCGCCTCTCCGGACTATGCAAAAGGGGCTGCAGCGATTGCTGCAGCCCCTTTGGTTTTTCACTTCATGTATGTTTATGCCATGCCGGCTGTCACCGCAGCAGTATCTCCTTCTGATTTCCTCTCAGCCCTTCACTGAACCAGCGGTCATGCCTTTAACCAGTGATTTCTGCGCGATGAAGATAAATAGCGCCGTCGGGATTGTAGAAAGCGTTATCGCCGCGGCCATGTTGCCCCACTCCACTGCATAACTGGTTATGAAGAAAGATGTTCCGACGGTTGCCGTGATCGATTTTTTGAAAGCCAGTATTCCACTGAAAAGATACTCATTCCAGCTGGTGATAAATCCCAGAATCGCGGTAGAGCCGATCCCCGGAAGCAGCACAGGAATCAGAACCCTGCTCAGAATCTGAAGCGTGTTTGCCCCGTCAATGGCGGCAGCTTCTTCGATCTCCAGCGGCAGATCCTGGATATAACCGATGAACAGCAGCAGCGAGGTCGGGGTGATAAAAAGCGTATGCATAAAGATGATTGCGATCTTCGTGTCCAATAGTTTGAATCTGTTGAAAATCAGGAAAACCGGAATCGCAAATGCCAGCGCAGGGGCCAGACGCAGAAGCATGGTCGACCCGAGGATCAGGTCCCCAAGACCGTGATAGCGCACAACAGAGTACGCTGCCGGAATCGTCAGAGCAATCGCAATTGCCGAAGAAATCACCGCAATCACAAATGAATTCCAAAGATACAGGCGGAAATCGAAGCTTCCCTTTCCGAGCACATTGCGGAAATTATCCAGGGTCGGTTTGAAAATCCACTTCGGAGGGCTGGAAGAGATGGTAAACGGACTTTTGAAAGCGGTCAGGAGATTGGTAATCAGGCCGATATCCAAAACGAGAATGAGAATAATGACGGCAACAACAGTGAGAATCGTGCCAAGGCGTTTTTTCTGTTTTCTGCTCATCTTACTTATCCCCTTTTGTATTTCGTCTTACCAGATAGAGAGACGGAACCAGCAGAATCAGCGCCAGAGCGAAGGATGCCGCACAGGCCATGCCATAATCCGAGCGCTGGAAAGCCCTGCGGTAGATGAAAATGGAGACAGACTGGGTAAACGTACCGGGGCCGCCTGCGGTCATTGCGAAGATCAGTTCGAAGATCAGGAAAGACTGCAGCAGTTTTTCCAGAAACGTAATGCCGAAAATGGAAGAGATCGTCGGGATTGTGACATGGATCAGCTTCTGAAAAGCATTTGCGCCATCCATAGTCGCCGCCTCCAGCAATTCCTGCGGAACGCCCTGCATGGCGGAATACATATTGATAAACACAAACGGCATACGGTTGATTGTATCCGCTCCTATAATTGTCGGATTCACCCATGCCATTCCCAGCAGCGCTGTCGTTCCGGTCAGTCCCGAAAGCAGATATGCGATCGGGCCTACAGACTCGTTGAAAAGCAGGCGAAACATGGTGCCCATCAGGAATGGGGCAACCACCATCGGCATGAGAATCAGCGTTGTAGCCAGTCCTTTACCGGGAAAACTGCGCTGAAACAGCCAGGCGATTAAAATTCCGAGAACCATCTGGATCAGGGTGCATATGACCGCAAACTTCAGGCTCCATAACAAGGACTGCCCAAATTCGGAATTGCTGAAAAGCTTTATATAGTTCTGCAGCCCGATAAAAGTCGGATTGTCAATGTTGTTAATCCGGGCATTGAACAGGCTCAGCCGAAGCCCGTACAGGATCGGATAAAGTGCAAACGCCACAAGCCAGATTGTCAGTGGCAGCAGAAGCAGTATACCGACTATTTTTTTCTTTTTCATAGAATTCACAAAACCTTTGGTCTTTTAAATAGAATAGGACGGAACTGTTGCTCCGTCCTATTCTGT
>Ga0256405_10012801_pt1 | contig 10273 bp, 5 predicted proteins | sample RumenRJG_02DNA_FD_189096 | JGI IMG/M metagenome (GOLD analysis project Ga0256405, IMG submission 189096) | Bovine rumen microbial communities from Lethbridge, Alberta, Canada - RJG_02 | ecosystem: Host-associated > Mammals > Digestive system > Stomach > Rumen | place: Canada: Alberta | collected... | reverse complement strand
CAAATTTCTAAAAAAATAACTTTGATTGACAACTCTATTTAGGCAAATACTTTGCTCAACAGGCACTTTTTACGGTATTTTCTATGAGTGTTCAGGATAATCATCCAATATTCGTTTAAGCTCATTTAAAATGCGCTTGTCAGATACTGACACCTTTACGCCAAGCTGCTGAGCAAAATATGAAACTCTAAGTTCTTCAATCAGCCACTTTACCTTCAAAAGATCATCAGGAACTGCAAAATTGCGGTAACGGGCCAAAGTGTTCTTGTACTGTTCCCTGAGATCTTCAATTACCCTGGTATGCATAAGATCACGGTTTACATCGCGATGCACCTTTTCAAGACGATACAAGGCCGCCTCAAGATATCTTGGCATATTCTCAAGAGCTTCAGTATCGGTCTCACCGATAAATCCTTTATAGACAAGAGAATCTAGCTGACTCCCCACATCCGCATAGGTATAGGCAACAGTAAGGTTTAAGGACTTCTTTAGCTGACCCTTTAAGTCATGAGCAAGATAAAGAATTTTTTCAACCTTAGTGCAAAGGTTCAAGGCCTCATCATTAAGATCTGCCTTCACCTTTGACAAGAGCACATTAAAACTCTCCTCGTCATAACAAGGAGCATTATTTTTCTTCATAATGACGTCAATTGCACCATTCATTAAATCATTTATAAGTTCCTTTACAGAACCTAAAGGCTGATAGTACATTGACAGCTTGGCCTTGTTTGGAAGGTGCTGCTCAAGATAGGCTGTAGGCTGTTTTATTGACAGAGCAAGAAGTTTTCTCTGACCAAGCCACATTGCTTTTTCCTGCTTGAATGGTGAGTCATAAAGCTCTAAGGTCACACCATCGCCTTTATCGGTTAAAGCAGGATATGCCTTAATTTCAACCGATCCGTGCTTTTTGACCTGCTCACGTTTAATGATTCCAAAATTCCAGCTGGAACTTTTAACATTTGTAGCTGCGTTTTTAACCACCTTGTGCAGAACTTCCTTTACCTGCCCCTGCAGATTTGCACAAAGAGACTCCAAATTTTTACCAGACTTTATGACATTGCCTTTTTCATCAACAATGGCGAAGTTCATAAAAAGGTGTCTGTCAATCAGGGTCTTGTCAAAGTCATCTGCACTTACAATCTCTCCACCGATCCTTGTAAGCTCCTTGGCTGCTCTTACGTACATATCATCATTTGACGGTTCACCCATAGAATCTAAAAGAGCAGATGCGTAATTTGGTGCAGGTATAAGATTCTTTCTAAGTCTCTTTGGCAGAGATTTAATCAATGCGGTGTAAAGCTCAAGTCTCAATCCGGGGATCTGATAGGCAAATTCCCTGGCATTTACTCTGTTTAAAACAGCCAGAGGAATTTTTACAGTTACGCCATCATCTTTTGAGGTTGGATCAAAGATGTAAGATAAAGGAAGCTTAAAATCCTTGGTCTGCCAGAACTCAGGAAAAGCCTCTTCTTTAACCGAGTTAAAACCATCCTTTACAATCATCTCCAATGAGAAATCAAGATAGGAAGGATCTTCTTTACTTTTATCCTTCCACCATTTGTCAAAATGACGGATGGTGATGATATCTTCAGGAAGCTTCTTATCATAGAATTCATAAAGCACGGTATCATCAACAATCAGATCACGACGGCGCATCTTGTCTTCAATATGCTCCACCTCATCAATAAGCTCCATATTGCGCTTAAAGAATGAATGTCTTGTATCAAGATCACCTTCAACCAGACCATCACGTATGAACAGTTCTCGACAGAGCTTTTTATCAATATTTGAGTACTGAACAGTTCTTCCGGTTACCACAGGCAGACCGTACAGAGAGATTGTCATTTTTGCTACAACAGCCCCCTGCTTTCTTGACCAGTGAGGCTCAGCATATGTTTTTTTAATCAGGTGGGCACCGATTTTTTCAATCCATAAAGGATCAATTACCGCTACAGTTTTAGCAAACAGTCTTGATGTTTCATTAAGCTCACTTGAGCAGATCCACTTAGGTTTCTTTTTGTTAAGCACAGAACCAGGATGAATAATGAATTTTACCCCTCGTGCCCCCAGGTAAAGAGAATTGTTATTATCATCAAACATACCTACCTGTGAGAGCAGACCTGAGAGTACTGAACGATGAATGGCATCATAGGATGCCTCCTTCTCGTTGAAACGATACTTGAGCATCTGACAGCTGGCTCTTAACTGACGTAAAAGATCAAACCACTCTCGCACTCTTAGGTAAGATAAAAACTCCTGCTTTAATTTTCTTCTTAAAGCAGAGTTTGACATCTCCTTCTGGCACTTGCAGATATAATGATACAGATTCAGATAGGAGATAAAATCTGATTTCTCATCATCAAAACGGTGATGGCTCTGTCTGCTCTGCTCCTGGCGATCAAGTGGTCTTTCTCTTGGATCCATAACCGCAAGAGCTGAGACAATTACTAATACCTCGCTCAGGCAGTCTTCCTTGTCAGCCTCAATAAGCATTCTTGAAAGACGAGGATCAGCCGGTATTTTTGATAGTGACTGACCAATTCTGGTTAAAACAATCTCATCAGTACTCAAGTTTCTGGACTCGGAAATTGCACCTATTTCTTCAAGCAGCCTGATGCCATCGGTAACCTGACGAGGCAGAGGTGGATCAATAAATGGAAATGAGGCAATATTGCCTAGACGCAGTGCCACCATCTGCAGAATTACAGCTGCAAGATTGGTTCTTAAAATTTCTGGATCGGTAAAGGCATCGCGAGCTTCAAAATCCTCTTTAGAATACAGTCTTACACAGACACCTTCGCTGACACGTCCGCAACGACCTTTTCGCTGATCGGCGCTGGCACGGGAAATCTTTTCAACTGGCAGTCGCTGCACCTTGGTTTTAGGTGAATAGCGACTGATTCTGGCAGAACCAGGATCAATTACATAGCGAATACCTGGCACAGTAAGAGAGGTTTCTGCCACGTTGGTACAAAGAACAATTCTGACGTTCTGATGAGGAGCAAAGATTTTGTTCTGCTCGGAGGTTGCAAGTCTTGCGTATAATGGCAGAATTTCAACACCTGACAGATGAGCCTTGTTTAAGAATATGGAAATATCCATAATCTCGCGCTCACCAGGTAAAAAGACTAAAACATCTCCTCTGCCGTGTTCTGAAAAAAGATACTTTACAGCCTTTAAAATACCATTTCTTAAATCAAGCTCTTCTTCTTCGAACTCATCATCATCCTCTTCTGCATCCTGAATTCCAAGCGGCATATAAACAACTTCAACAGGATAGGTTCTGCCTGATACCTCAATAATCGGAGCATTATTAAAATGTTCTGAAAAACGCTCAGTATTGATGGTTGCAGAAGTGATAATCAGCTTTAAATCTTTTCTTTTCTCTAAAAGACGTTTTAAATAGCCTAACAGAAAATCGATGTTCAAAGAGCGTTCATGAGCTTCATCAATGATGATGCAGTCATAGTTTAAAAGCAGGCGATCTGATGCGGTTTCAGAAAGCAAAATACCATCAGTCATGAGCTTTATGTAAGATTCAGGTGAAGTTACATCGGTAAAACGCACCTTATAGCCCACACTTTTGCCTAACTCTTCGTTAAGCTCACTGGCGATACGCTCAGATACAGCCCTGGCAGCGATTCTTCGTGGCTGAGTATGTCCGATATATCCTTTTACACCAAGGCCTGCCTCAAGACACATCTTAGGGATCTGAGTGGTTTTACCAGAACCTGTTTCACCAGAAATAATCACTACCTGATTGTTTTTGATTGCATTAACAATTTCATCGTGGCGGGCACTAACAGGCAGAGACTCATCAAAGGAGACTTTAGGAACATTCTTTAACCTGTTTTCATAAAAGGCTTTGTATTCATCAAGCTTTGAAGAAATAGCAAGCTGCATATCCACGAGCTTTTCATCATTCACATTCTTATGCTCGATAGAATAAGAAGAGAGCTTTTTAAGCTCTCTTGAAATCAGCATTGAGTGTCTGCAGGTTAATGAAGCAGACATTTTTTTTACATTATCAATAAATTTATCTAAGGTGTTCATTCTTTTCTTTACAGATATTCATCATCATCGTTGATACTGTCAAAGAGCTGCTTTTGAGCCTGTTGTCTTCTCTTTAAAAGTTCTTCATGCTCTGAACGCTGAATCTCAAGTTTCTGCTTACGCTTCTTCTCAAATTCAGCTGCTCTTTCTGAAGCCATATACATACCAACTTTGGAAATCTTGTCACCTTCAAGCTTCACCACCACAAAGGTCACTTTGATGAGGTTTACAATGTCACCTGGCTGTGGATAACCGCCAATATGGAATGACATGAAATCACCCAAAGTCAGAGTCTTCTCATATGATGTCAGCTCAAAGTTAAACTGTTCTGACAGAGACAGCATTGATGATGAGGCATCATAAATCTTGTCACCATTGTACTGAGGAGAATTCTTGACTCTGCAGGCACGTGAGAACAGAGCATTCAACATCGGTTCATCTGCATCAGTACCAATGATTGAAAGAATATCCCCTAACTTTAAAGTAATATCTCCATGGCACTTTACAAGCTTGGCATCTCTGAATAAGGCAGCAATGGTAGTGCCCTTTGGGAATGAGATTGAGCGCAGAGGCTTGTCGCACAGTGAAGTCTCTGAAACACGGTAATTGAAAAGCTCATAGTCATTTGAAATCATGATACCCACATCTGACTTGGTCATAGGTGCCATACTAGATGGAGCGTATACCTTTAAGAACTTTGCAAGAGGTACAATCAATGTGCCCTGGAACAGTAATGATACAATTACCACCACAAAAGCCACATTAAAGTAAAGCTGAGGATAGTCAAGATTCTCAAATACAGGGTAAATGGCAAGTACAATCGGAACAGAACCTCTTAAACCCACCAGCGACATAAACATCAGATCGTTGTTGTTATAGGCTCTGAAAAATGGCTTAACGCATAAAAATACAGCAACAGGTCTTGCGATAAAAGTGATTACAATAGCAATAACCACGCCCTGATACCAGTAATTGATCATCTCGTGTGGTGAAACCAAAAGACCTAAGAGTAAGAACAGCGTGATCTGACTTAACCAGGTTAAACCTTCAGACACAGGCAGGATATAGCCTACAGGTCGAATCTTCTGATTACCTACGCACATGCCGATGATAAAGATGGCAAGGAATCCGGAACCACCGACAAAGGATGTAATGCCAAATCCGATTAAACCAATACCAATCACCAAAAGCGAGTAAAGCCCCACACCAAGGCTTAATGAAGATACGATTACTCTTGCAATGAAGCCTACGATAAGACCTATTAAAATACCATAGCCAAACTGAGCTAAGAAGAACAGTACAAAATCAGTAACACCATCAGCCTTACCAGCCACAAAGGAAATCATTGCAGTAGTAAGCAGAATAGCCATAGGATCGTTAGTGGCAGATTCAATCTGCAGAGTGTTTGATACGCTTGATTTTAAAGAGACATCCTTTGCTCTGCCTAGCAGTGAGAACACGGCTGCAGCATCAGTAGAACCTACAATGCAACCTAAAAGCAGAGACTGCATGAGCGACATATCAAGTAGCAGATAGGCAATATAACCAGTAATACCGGAGGTTAAAAAAACACCGATGGTCGCAAGAATGGTCGATTCTTTGGCTACAATCTTAATTGAAGAAAAGCTCGTCCTTAAGCCGCCGTCAAGCAGAATGATGGCCAGCATCAGATTGGCAATGAAGAATGCTGAGGTATAGTCACGATACTGAATGTGAATAATAAGGCCGTCCTCGCCTGATAACATACCGATTGCAAGGAACAGGAGCAACAGTGGGGTGCCGAAAAATGAAGAAAGCTTAGAAGCTAAAATAGCGAAGGTCAGCAGCGTTCCGACAATAAAAAACACATAATTCATGTCACCTGCGAACATACAGACCCCGGGATTTAAAATAAAGGCAAAAAATTATTTTTCGCTGTTTTCAAAACAAGCTTATATTGAGAAAAAAAATAAGATATTTCAGATAAGTTCTTCTTATTTTGTTATCGTCAGATATTTTAACTTATTAAACATTTTTTAAATAGATCAAAACACACAATATTAAAAAAGAAAATTATGCATAAATAATCACATGCACTAAAATTGAATATAGAATTTTTACCGCTTATTTAATTGATATTTAATATATTTTTATAAATTATCGTTAAAAGATACGTTATAACTCAAATTTTACTGTTTTTTAATGCACCAAAATCACACATTTATCAGTTCTCTACTTTGATTGTGCTAAGATTTTTTTTACGATAGCCACCAAGGCTAATGAAAAATTATTTTTGTGACAGCAGGTAAAAACTATGTGTTCTATTTTTGGCATTTTTGATATTAAAGAGCATCCAGAATCACTTCGACAGACTGCTCTTACCAATTCAAGACTGCAGCTTCACCGCGGCCCTGACTGGGAAGGTATTTACCAGGGTGAAAAAGCAATCATTGTTCATGAAAGATTATCTATCGTAGATCCTCAGAACGGTGCACAGCCACTCTACAACGAAAACAAAACCCACATCCTTGCTGTTAACGGTGAAATTTATAATCACAAGGAATTAAAGAAAGAGCTTACCGTAGACTATAAGTTTAAAACAGGCTCTGACTGTGAAGTTATTCTTCCTCTTTATGAAGAATTCAAGAAGACCGGCAAAAACTTTGTTGATCGCCTCGTAGGTGACTTTGCTTTCGTAATTTACGACGCAGAAGACAACACCATCTTTGCAGCCCGTGATCATATGGGTATCAACCCTATGTATGTAGGTACCGACCGCGAAGGCCGTTTCTATGTAGCTTCTGAAATGAAAGCTCTGGTAAACTGCTGTGACAGCGTTAAGGAATTCCCTCCAAGACACTATATCTACTCAAAGGACGGTGACTATGAGTTCAAGCAGTACTACACCCGCGACTGGATGGAGTACGACAATGTAAAGGATGACACCACTGATGTATCAGTATTAAAAGAGGGCCTCATGGATGCTGTAAGAAGACAGCTGATGTGCGACGTTCCATATGGTGTACTCTTATCAGGTGGTTTAGACTCATCAGTAATTTCAGCTATTGCAAACTTCTATTCACAAAAGCGTGTTGAAGATGACGGCAAGACCGATGCTTGGTTCCCAAGACTCCACTCTTTTGCTATTGGTTTAGAGGGTGCTCCTGACTTAAAGAAGGCAAGAGTTGTAGCTGACTATTTAGGTACCGTACACCACGAAATCCACTATACCGTACAGGAAGGTATCGATGCACTTCGCGATGTTATCTATCACATCGAGACTTACGATGTAACAACCATCAGAGCTTCAACCCCTATGTATCTGATGGCCCGCTACATCAAGGCTATGGGCATTAAGATGGTACTCTCAGGCGAAGGTTCAGACGAAATCTTCGGTGGTTACCTCTACTTCCACAAGGCACCAAATGACAAGGAAATGCACGAAGAGCTCGTACGCAAGCTTGACCAGCTCCACCTGTATGACTGCTTAAGAGCAAACAAGTCCTTAATGTCATGGGGTGTTGAAGGCCGTGTACCATTCCTTGACAAGAAGTTCCTTGATATCGCCATGCACTTTGCTCCAAAGGGCAAGATGTGTCCTGGTGCCGAGATTGAGAAAAAAGCTCTTCGTCAGGCATTTGAAGGCATGCTCCCAGAAGAAGTTCTGTGGCGTCAGAAAGAGCAGTTCTCTGATGGCGTAGGCTATTCATGGATTGATGCTCTTCGTGACTATGCTGAAGAAAATGTTTCTGACAGAAAGTTTGCCGAGCGTGAGGTAAGATTCCCTGTAAATACTCCTGTAACCAAGGAAGCATACTTATACAGAGAAATCTTTGAAGATCTCTTCAAACTCCCTTCAGCAGTAAAGACTGTTCCATACGGTAAGTCTGTTGCATGCTCTACCCCAACTGCAATTGCATGGGATGCCAAGTTTGCACAGATGAACGATCCATCAGGCCGTGCTGTAACCGACGTTCATGCTGACGCCTACGAAATGGGTCACAAGATGTAAAATTTATTAAAAATTTCACACAAGGGAGTGTATGTTTTTTACATGCACTCCTTTTTTTTATTTTCCATAAAACCAAGCCTTTGATATAATTTTGAGCGTTTGTTTATTTATTGAGATGAATTATGGAAGAACTGGGACTTACAAGAATACCTTTTTATTCAGAGCTTACTGTTTTTAACCGCAAAGATGTTAATAATGATATTACTGCCCTGGTTCTCTCTGTTATGCTCTACTGGCACTCTCTTGACAAGCATCAGCGTTTTAACGGCAGAAATCATGTATATCTGCTAGCCAGAAATTTAAGGGTTAATCCAGAAGCGGTTAAAGAAGCACTTGAATATTTAACCTCATTAAAGCTTCTTGATAAAAGAAATGAAGTTATTACCACAGAAAGTGAAAATCCAGATAAAAAGACCAAATTAAATGAGTTTTATGTGCTGAATTTTCATAATCTGCATGAAGAATTAAAAAAACACAGTCTGAACATTCCTGTTAAGATTTTAAGAATGGCTTCAGATGACTTTTTTGATCTCTACTCATACATCAGCCCTTTAAGACTTCCAAAAGTACAGGGACTTGTTGGTATGATTAAAGGTGAAGCATACGATATTGCTGCACTAAATGCCTGCAAAATCATCTGCAGCATCTGCAGTGAACCTGAATTTGAGGATTTTTCCTACAAGGCTCTGGCTCCAGGCTGGAGAATGCTCGCTCAACCGCCAGCAAGAGCTGAAGATCTCGTTGAACGATATAAAAAGGAAGGTGAAAGATCGGTGGATATCGATCTTACTGACGGCGCTTTCTTTATGCCAGATGGTGACTGCTTCGGCACTGAAAAACATAAAATATGGCATTCAGGAAAACAGATGGAGCCAAGAATTCTGGCTACTGCCCTCTACCTTTGCTTTACAGCTGTTTCAGACCGAGTTGAATTCTATTCAGATCTCAATATTGAAGAGCTTTCTGAAGGATTTAAGCTTTTATACAGATTTACAGGCTTAAAAGGCAGACTGTCGGTGGTTTATTTCAACTACAAAGACTATCAGGGAGAGGCTCTTACAAAGGCACAGAAAACCTATGAAGAGATCCTCTCTTCATTAAATCAGACTACTGAGTGATCCTCATTAACATCATGATCACCAGATCTCTGTCATCTTCATTCTGAATACTTGCTGTGGCCTCATAAATTACCTTGCCGTAATCACACAAATCAGCAGAGTTAGCGTTTTCCTTTTGTTCTGCTGCAAGTGACAGACGTTCTCTACCTTCAGCGTCCATAACCTTAAACTGCTCTTTTAAAGAATTAAGATAAACTTCTTTGGCTCTTTCCTTGTCATTCAATGACAGAATTACCTTTTCAGGATAGCCTTTTAACTGAGCATGCACTGCATTTCTGAAGGCTTTAAGGTAATTTTCAAATTCCTGGGTAGAAAGCTGTTTTAACACCGCCTGATTACTGTTTTGAAAATCACTTCTTGAATAAATGCTGTTATCACCATTAAGATAAAGCTTGCAGGTTCTGTTTGACAGAACCTCAGACTGATGTCTTAAATAGGTGAAATAGGCAAACCTGTCTTTCTTGCTGACTCTTAAAAGACCCTGCCTTGAAAGCTCCTGATTCATTCTTGAGATAAAAGAGATGATATAGGTTGGATCACCAATGCCGTTTCGAAATGCACCTGAAGCATCAAGGCGCTGCATGTAATAGTCAGTTACCCCCTCATCAAACATCTTCAGGTAGTGATTAACAAGAATTTCAGTTTTCTCTGGACCTAAATCATATTTTAAAGCAATCTCAGTAAGTATCTGTGGGCTTGATACGATCGATACAAAACTGTCTTTAAAAATTTCGTTGTTGTTTTTGATTAACTTTGGAGATTCTGTACACAGAATGAGAATTACACTGCATATAATGGTAACAAAAGCAACCACAATACAGATAAATGCAGGTTTATTTTCTTTTATAAAATTCATATCAGACCATAAATAAATAATTCGAGTTTATATTAACAGAATCAGAACTGTATTAAGAAAAAATATCTGCAAAAATAAATTATCTTTATCTTGAAATTGACTGTTTTATCCCCCATATATATTTTAAAAACTCAAGTTTTGCATTTCGATTTTAACTAAAAAACGGCTTATAAATGCGGTCTAGCACCACATTTGTTGTTTAAAAATCAATTTCTTTAACTATTTAGAAACTCTGGTATATTCGATGGTTTTAGT
>Ga0256405_10012800_pt1 | contig 10274 bp, 6 predicted proteins | sample RumenRJG_02DNA_FD_189096 | JGI IMG/M metagenome (GOLD analysis project Ga0256405, IMG submission 189096) | Bovine rumen microbial communities from Lethbridge, Alberta, Canada - RJG_02 | ecosystem: Host-associated > Mammals > Digestive system > Stomach > Rumen | place: Canada: Alberta | collected... | reverse complement strand
CCGCCTTACCGGCCGTGAATATGCACCATTCGTCTATTATGGCGATCCACACGCTGAGAAAGTCATCATCGCCATGGGTTCCGTCACCGAGACCGCCCAGGAAGTCGTCGATGTCTTAACCGCCAAAGGCGAAAAGGTCGGCTTGGTCAAAGTTCATCTCTATCGCCCATTCTCCGCGAAGCATCTCTCTGCCGCCATCCCAGCATCCGTCAAGAAGATCGCTGTCTTAGACCGCACCAAAGAAAATGGTTCCGAAGGTGAGCCTCTCTACCTCGACGTTCTTGTCGCGCTTCACAACGAAGGCCGTGGCGATATCGAAGTCATCGGTGGACGTTATGGCCTCTCCTCCAAGGATACCCAGCCAAAAGACGTCAAGGCCGTCTATGACTTCCTCGACGCCGAGAAGAGATGGAATTCCTTCACCGTTGGCATCAACGATGATGTGACCCACCTCTCCATCCCTGTCGATGATGAATTCGTCGTCCCAGCCAACTACACCTCTTGCTTGTTCTATGGCTTAGGCTCTGACGGAACCGTCTCCGCGAATAAGAACTCCATCAAGATCATCGGTGAAGCCACTGGCCAATATGCCCAAGCCTATTTCCAGTATGACTCCCGTAAGGCTGGTGGAACCACCCGCAGCCATCTCCGCTTCGGTAAGGAACCAATCCACTCCGAATACTATGTCAAGAACGCAGACTTCATCTCCTGCTCCCTTGATACCTATATCTTCAAGTATGACATCATCGCCAACCTCAAGCAGGGCGGCACCTTCTTGCTCAACACCTCGATGGATGATGAGACCCTCATCAAGTCGATGCCAAACCGCATGAAGCACCTCCTTGCCAAGAAGCAGGCCAAGTTCTACGTCATCGACGCGAACAAGCTCGCTCTTGAAGCTGGCATGGGACGTCACACGAACACCACCATGCAGGCGGCCTTCTTCTATCTCAACCCATCCATCATGCCATATGCTGATGCTGAGAAGTGGATGAAGAAATACGTCCTCAAGATGTTCGAGAAGAAGGGCATGGACGTCGTCGAGAAGAACTACGCTGCCATCGATAAAGGCGCGCAGGGCCTCCGCGAAGTCAAAGTCGATGCCGCTTGGCTCGACCTCCCAATCGCCAAAGTCGTCGCCAGCGACACCGGTGATACCTATTATGATGAATATGTCGATGTGATCGACCGTCTCGATGGCGATGAGCTCCCAACCAGCACCTTCACAAAGCATGAGCTCCTCACCGGCACGATGAACGAGAACATCACCTTCAAGCAGAAACGCGCCATCGCAGACCGCGTCCCAGTCTGGAATCCAATCTCTTGTATCCAGTGCAACCAGTGCGCCCTCGTCTGCCCACACGCTACCATCCGTCCATACCTCCTCAATGAGGAAGAGCTTGCCGCTGCTCCAGAAATGGTCCGCGAAGTCAATAAGCCAGCCCTTGGTACTGCTGATAAGACCCTCAAGTTCCGCATCCAGGTCTCCTCTGAGAACTGCGTCGGCTGTGGTCTCTGCGTCGCTGAATGTGCTGGCAACAAAGTCGCCGAACGCACCGGCAAAGAACCAGCCCTTAAGATGGTTGACGCCCATAGCCAGAGCGCACAGCAAGTCGCTGCGGATTGGCTCTATGCCCACGTCAACGAGAAGCCAGGACAATTCCCACCAGCGCTTGAAGCTGGCGTCAAGGGTATCGGCTTCAAGAAACCATACATGGAAGTCTCCGGTGCCTGCGCAGGCTGCGGTGAGGCCCCATACTATCGCTTGGTCTCCCAGTTATTTGGCAAGGATATGTTAGTCGCCAACGCGACCGGCTGCTCCTCCATCTACTGCGGATCCACCCCATTGACCCCATTCGTCAACGAAGATGGCAAGAACGGCCCAGCTTGGGCGAACTCCCTCTTCGAGGATAACGCCGAATACGGCTTCGGTATGCGTATCGCCTGCGATCAGAAACTCGCAGCCATCGCTTCCTTGCTCTTGCAATATAAGGGCGAAGTCGAGCCAGAACTCGCCGAGAAGATCGACGAATACCTCGCGACCGTCAAGGATCGTGAAGCCAGCCGCAAAGTCGTCCCAGCCCTTGTTGAGCTCTTGAAAGCCAGCAAGTGCGAAGGCATCAAGGAAGTCCTCGCCTATGAGCGTGACCTCATCGACAAGTCCGTTTGGATCATCGGTGGTGATGGCTGGAGCTATGATATCGGCTACGGCGGTGTCGACCATGTCCTCGCCAACGAAGCAGACGTCAACATCCTTGTCCTTGATACTGAAGTCTACTCCAATACCGGCGGTCAGGCCTCCAAGTCCTCTCAGACCGGTTCCATCAACAAATTCACCGCTTCCGGTAAGAAAGAAGCGAAGAAGAACCTCGCCCTCATGGCAATGGCCTATGGCCATGTCTATGTCGCTCAGATCGCCCTTGGCTCCAACCCAGCAGCTGCGATCAAAGCGATCAAAGAGGCTGAGTCCTACAATGGCCCATCCTTGGTCATCTGCTACTGCCCATGCGCCGAGCAGCACATCAAAGGCGGCCTCGTCAACTCCATCAAGGAAGAGAAGCAGGCGGTCGAATGTGGTTACTTCACCACCTTCCGTTATGATCCACGCAAGCCTCTTGAAGAACGTCTCACGCTTGACTGCGCTGAGCCAGACTTCGGCAAGCTCCGTGACTTCATCATGCAGGAAACCCGTTTCTCCATGCTCCCAATCGTGAACCCAGCTCACGCTGAAGAGCTCCTCACCAAGACGGAGAAATACGCCCAGGATCGTTGGGCTGCCATCAAACGCTTTGGTGGTAAATAAGCGATCATCAACTTAACACGTCTAGGGTCCTTCGGGACCCTTTTCGTTATGTAAGGAATGCAAAGTGAAACAAAAACCCGTACAATTACCCTGTAGCGAGGTAATGTTATGGAATCCACGAAAATCGGTGTGGTCTGCATCCGTTCCACTTTAGCAGTGGACGACAAGACTTTAAATAAAAACTGCGATGAATTCCTAGGCAGATTAAGTAAGATGGGTGGCTTTGAATTTGTGGAGCAGAACTCTTCCTTGATGAATGTCTTCTTCGTTCAAACTGGCGGGTCAGAGATTTTCTTTAAAGAGGTCTATGCCCATTATGCTGAGCCTTATTTGATCATCGCTAGACGTGAAAACAATTCCCTTGCTGCTTCCTTAGAGATCGTGACCTTCCTTCAAAACCAAGGCAAGAAAGCCGTTTTGCTATTTGGAGATGATCAGAAGATCGTAGATCAATTAACCAAATATGCGCGCTTCTATTATGCAAAGAAGCGTCTTTCCACGATGAGACTTGGCGTCATTGGAAAACCAAGCGATTGGCTGATTGCCTCCAATGTGGACTATGGAGAAGTCAAACGGAAGTGGGGAACCACCATCTTAGAGGTTCCTTACGATGACCTCCTCAATTTCATTAAAAAAGGAAACGCGAAGGAAGATGATCCTGAGGTTCAAGAGTTTATTTCCAAGGGTGGCAAACTCAAAGACGTACTCTTCTCACTAAACATCGAGCAGGCCTTGAAACGCATCGCGGTGGCCTATTCTTTGGATGGTTTTACTTTACGCTGCTTCGATCTTGTGACCAAATTTAAGCAGACTTCATGCCTAGGTTTTGGTATGCTCAACGATATGGGCGTGCTTTCTGGATGCGAAGGCGATGTGCCGGCGTTGCTTACCATGGCCATCATCTATTGCTTATATGAGACCCCATCCTTCATGGCCAATCCAAGCGATATCGATATTGGAAACTCGAATGTGACTTATGCCCATTGCACCTGCCCATTATCGATGTGTGAATCCTATCATTTGGATACCCATTTCGAGTCTCATGGCGGCATTGGCATCGCGGGGCAATTCAGGCACGAGGAAGTGACTGCAGTGAAGCTGCATCCAAATCTTGGTAAGCTCCTTACTTATGAAGGCAATATCATCAATACCCCTTTCCATCAGAATATGTGCCGTACCCAGATCGATGTCCATTTCGATACGGATATCTCTAAGATGATCGAAACGCCGTTTGGCAATCACCTTGTCTTCATGTATGGCCATCACCAAGAAGAATTACAAGAATTCTTCGATTATCTTGCCTAAATCATCTCGATAGAATCTTTCTTGCTGCTGCAAGGATGATTTTTGCCCTTTGCAATGCAACTATAGTAATGGCATAATAGCGACGGATTCCTTTAGGAATAGCACGTTCAATTCGAATATTATCTGCTGATACGCAGAATAACCCAATTATGAAAATCGATACCCAAAATAAATATGGTGGCATAGATATCTCTCAGGAAGCGATTGCGACCGTCGTTGGCGGCGCCATTTTGGATTGCTATGGCGTGGCTGGGCTTGCCGCTAAAAACGCACTCAAAGACAATAACCTATCTTGTTTATCCGCAGAGGATTTCTCTAAGGGCATTTTCTGCCGCAAAGGCAAAGCCGGATATGAAATAGATGCGTATGTCTACCTTTATTATGGAGTGAAGATCCCAGAGATTCTCTCTGAGATCCAAAAGAAGGTCAAATATGAATTATCCAAGACCTTCGATGTGAAACTCCAAGCCGTTAACGTCTACGTCATAGACATCAAAGAGATCTCCTAGTTATGAAACATATCGATGCGAAAATATTGAAACAGATGCTCCTATCCGGGGCGAATAACCTATATAACCATTATCCAGAAGTGGACCAGTTGAACGTTTTCCCTGTCCCTGATGGCGATACTGGCATGAACATGAACCTCACCGTCTCTAGCGGTGCGAGGGAAATCGAAAACCGCCCCGACCACGATGATCTTTATGCGTTAGCATCCTCCTTCTCCCGTGGCTTGCTCATGGGCGCTCGCGGTAATTCTGGCGTTATCACCTCACAGATCTTCAAAGGCTTCTCCAATGCCCTCAAAGATCATAAAAACATCGATGCCATCGGACTTGCTAGGGCATTCACCTCGGCAAAAGAGGTCGCCTATAAGGCGGTCATGAAGCCGATTGAAGGTACGATTTTAACCGTTATCCGTGAATCTAGCGATGCCTTGAAGACACTAGTTCGCGAGAACATGTCCATCGAAGAAGCGATGGATTGCTTGCTGGAAGAAGCAAGGAAATCCTTAGCCCATACCCCAGAATTATTGCCGGTTCTCAAAGAAGTCGGCGTTGTGGATTCCGGCGGCGCTGGTTTAGTCTATATCATCGAAGGTATGGCGGAAGCAAGCCATGGTTACGTCGTCATGCGTAACGCGGATGTCGGCCAGGCCCCAGTTGTACCTCAAGCTCCGGTCTCTGCCTATGCTGGCGCTCAGCTTTCGGAAGACGAAGAAGGGTATGGCTATTGCACCCAGTTCATCTTACGCTTGGCTAAGCCAGAAGATGGCAAGAAAGCTTTCGATGAGAAGGCCTTCTCCAAATTTTTAAAGACCCATGGCAAGTCCATCGTCACCGTCCGCGATGATGATATCGTCAAAGTCCATGTTCATACCTTAACTCCTGGCAATATGCTTAATTATGCTCAGCAATTCGGCGAATTCGTGACCATCACGATCGAGAATATGTCGGAAGAGCATAACAATATCTCCCGTGGCGCGAAAGCGACCGATTATGATATCGGCGGCTCGATGCATGGCGCGCCTGCTAATGAAGCGGAAGAAGAGATCAAGATTGAGAAAGAATTCGCTCTTATCGCGGTTTCCAGCGGCCCAGGGTTGGATGAGATGTTCACCCAGCTTGGCGTGGATGCGATCGTCAGCGGTGGCCAGACCATGAATCCATCCACCGAAGACTTCATCCGTGCGATCAAGAAAGTCCATGCCCGTCATGTCTTCTTATTGCCGAATAATTCCAATATCGTCTTAGCGGCTTCCCAAGCCTGCGAAGTCTTAGAAGGCAGCGAGATCACCGCTTATGTCGTCCCATCCAAAACCATCCCTCAGGGATTATCCGCGGCCATGAATTTCTCAATGGCGGGAGAAGATGCTGAGTCGATTCTCAAAGCCATGAAAGCGAGCTTGCGCCGCGTCAAGAGTGGACAGGTCACTTATGCGATCAAAGATACCGATATCGCAGGCGTGCACATCACCAAAGGCTTCTATATGGCCATGAAGGATAAAAACATCGTCTCCTGCGTCAAAGATAAGATCGTTGCCTTGAATGATTTGGTTGCTTCCTTAACCAAACGCAACGCGAGCGTCCTTACTGTCATCGTTGGGGAAGATGTCTCCGATGATGAGATGGCGGGAATCGAAGCGAATCTCACCGAGCAATATGGCAATGAGCTTGAAGTTATCGTCTATCGCGGTGGACAGGCGGTCTATTCCTTCCTTGTTGGCATTGAATAAATCACAAATAAGCTTATGAACAGGCTCTTAACGAGCCTTTTTCTTTAGAAAAAAAGATGTTTGTTTATAATTAAGATATGTACGAACCTTTAGCTACTAGAATCCGTCCGCAGTCACTAGAAGAAGTCGTGGGACAAGACCATCTTGTCGGACCCTCTTCTTTTTTACGTAAATCGATTGAGAAGAAAGCATTGTTCTCTATGATTTTCTTTGGTCCTCCAGGAACGGGGAAAACCACGATTGCAGAAGCTTATGCCAAATCTGCGAAAGTGCATTTCATCTCCTTGAATGCCGTCACCGCGAATAAGAAGGATTTAGAACGCGCGGTTGAGGAATCTAAAATCTGGAAGCCTTGCATTTTGATTATGGATGAAGTGCATCGACTAGATAAAACCAAACAGGATTTCTTATTGCCATATGTGGAGAATGGTTCCTTTATATTATTAGGCGCGACCACGGCGAATCCATATATCGCTTTATCTCCCGCCATCCGTTCTAGATGTCGCTTATTAGAAGTGAAGCGACTTAACGAAGGGCAAGTCGAAGATGGATTACGTCGGGCGATCAGCCATCCTAATGGATTAGATAACAAGTCTAGATTCTCGGACGAAGCCTTAGCTTTCATTGCCACGCTATCGGGCGGGGATATGCGCTTTGCCTTGAATATCTTAGATGAAGCAAGCGTCCAATTCGATGACAAGGAAATCATCGAGAAAGAAGATATCCTAACCATTGAGCGCGTTCCGAATTATGCGATGGACCGGAATGAGAATGAGCATTATGATTCTGTCTCTGCTTTGCAGAAATCGATCCGCGGAAGTGATGTGGATGCCGCCTTATATTATTTAGCAAGACTATGCATCGCCGAGGATTTGGATTCGATTAAAAGAAGGTTGTTGATCACGGCTTATGAAGATGTGGGTCTAGGCAATCCCAATGCCGTCATGCGCACCCAGCTAGCCATAGAGGCTGCTGAGCAAGTAGGATTTCCAGAAGCCATCATTCCATTAGGGAATGCCGTCATCGATCTTTGCTTATCGCCACATTCTAGGGTTGGGGCAGGCTCCATTGAAATGACCATGGATTTTGCCAAATCCCGTCCATTTGCAGTACTAGATTATCTGCGTTTCACTCCAGTCAACGTCAAAGAAGAGGACCTCTATCCTTATGACCGCCCAGACCTATGGGAGAAGATGCAATATTTGCCCGAGGAATATGAGAAGATGTCCTTCTATCAATATGATCCAAATGAAGTTTCTTCTTATATGAAGGCCTTAAATCAGACATATCTACGATTAAAAGCGCAAAAGCGTAGAAAAGATCTTGCGAAGATGAAAAAAGAACACTGATTTTGCAAATTGCCTCTTGCTCTTTTTATAAAGAAGAGTAATGTTACCCGCTTCCAAGAAATTGGAAGGGAAAGAGAGGCAAATTCAGATGTTTGAAATCATCAAAAAAGACTTTGCCGCGAAGAAGTATAGCCGTCATCGCTCTGAAAAAGAAAACGCACTCGAAAACTTCGGCGAAAGCGTTGCAAACGGCTACGAAATGTCCATCTTAAGCGGCATCTACTCAGTGAACAACTTGTAAATAACTCAGAAAGTTCGCAAGCAAACCACTGAGTTTTTTTGTTATCTTGGTGATCAAAAAAAACGACCCGTAGGCCGTATTAAGCATTTGCCTTCCGTTTATCCTTTAATATCTTGTCAAGATTCAAAGATAGTTCATCTGGATGAGATTTATAGTAATGTTGATGCTCTAAAGCAGCGATAAAGAAATTGCAGGTCTTCGCGATATTGATCTCATGTTCTTTATAGCCATGTTCCACAAGAACCTCTAAGGCTTCCACGCCATCTAAGAAATCATCATAATAGATGCCTTTTGCCATGCAGGGCTTATTTTGATCGTTTAGATATGGTAAGGCGCGAACATAAATCTCAATGATTTCATGGATATCAATTTGCTCAGCATCATAGTCGACTTTAATAGCAAGCAAATGTTGGCTATTTCCAGATAGGACATCTTCATGCTTGGGGAAAGCGGTCAGCCCGTTAAGATAACCAACGCGGCTATCCATCACATCGATATCTTCATCAAAGATGGATTGTAGTAGGCAGAAATCCCCGCCGGTGAAATAAATGGATTTTCTCATAACAAGCATATTATAGAGACAATAAAGTTGCGTGCAACTTCGCCTCGCGCGTGACCTAGGCGCGTAAGGGGTCTATAATGACTGCATTATGGCAAGAAAGTCCAAGAAATCAGAGCTTACTTTATATGAGCAGTGCCGCATTCTCCATGGCAAAGGCGCGTGGCATATCGAAGGCATTGAACGACTCAATATCCCGACATTCGAGATGCATGACGGCCCATTGGGATTGCGTTATGTCAAAGATGACGGCCCATTAGATCAGGAACAGGATTTTGCTTCGATTTGCTATCCTGCACCATGTCTTACGGCATGTAGCTTTGATGTGGAATTATTATCGCGCATCGGCGCTTCGATCGCCGATGAAGCATTAGCCCACCATACGAATATGATTTTAGCCCCAGGGGTTAATATCAAACGTAACCCCCTTTGCGGACGCAATTTCGAATACCTATCCGAAGACCCATATTTAGCAGGCAAACTCGGTGCTGCTTATATCTCCGGCATGCAGAGTCATCATGTTGGCGCTTGTTTGAAGCATTTCGCCTGCAATTCCCAGGAAGCTTATCGCTTGCTCAACGATTCCATCGTCGATGAACGTGCCTTGCATGAAATCTATTTAAAGCCATTTGAGATTGCCATTAAAGATAGTAATCCTTGGGCTGTGATGTCGGCCTACAATAAACTCAATGGTGTTTATTGCTCGGCAAACGATTATCTATTGAAGTCCGTTTTACGTGATCAATGGGATTATCAAGGCGTGGTGATGTCTGATTGGGGCGCGACCGATGATTATATCGATGCCCATAACCATGGCTTGGATTTGGAAATGCCCTGTGCATACGATAAGCGTACCGTGGAACTCGTCCAGGCATATCGCTTACGCGAATTATCCACGGACACGATCGACACCTGCTCCCAGCATGTTTTGGATATGATGCGCAAGGCCGCTTTAGCACCGCAGCATCCCAAGCCATTCGATTATGAAGCAGGCCATAAAGTCGCGGTTGAAGCGGCGGAGAAATCCATGGTTTTGCTTAAAAATGATGGTGTTTTGCCGTTAAAATCGCTGAATAATGCCTGCGTGATCGGCGATCTTGCGCGAGTGATTCGTTATCAAGGCGCAGGTAGCTCTCAGGTCAAGCCTTATAAACTTCCTAGCTTCCTAGATGTGATCAATGAGAACTCCAAAAAGAGCGTCCCATTCGCTCATGGCTATCTATTAGGCAATAACGATGACGGCGACCGCGAACGCGCGGTGATGGATGCAGTGGATCTTGCTTCGAAGAGCCAAACCGTTATCGCCTTTGTGGGTTTGCCGGAGGATATCGAAGCCGAAGGCGTGGACCGTGAGAATATGCTGCTCCCAGAAGACCAGTTACGCATGCTGGATGCGATTCATTCCGTCAACGAGAATATCGTGGTCGTCTTATGCGTTGGCTCTCCAACCGAACTCCCATTTATTGATAAATGCAAAGCCTTGTTGCTTGCTTATTTAGGCGGCGAAGGCACTGCGGAAGCGGTGCTTCATTTGCTGCGTGGCGAAGTCTCTCCTAGCGGCAAGCTTGCTGAAAGCTGGCCCATTCACTTAACCCATGTCCCATCCTTTGGGTTCTATCCTGGATACCGCGACTTCTCTTTATATAAGGAAAGTATCTATGTTGGCTATCGTTATTATCTTAGCTGCGAGCAGCCTGTCCGCTTCCCGTTTGGCTATGGATTATCATATGCTTCTTTCAAAGAGAAGATGACCTTAAGCAAGAACAAACTAGAAAAAGGCA
>Ga0256405_10012799_pt1 | contig 10274 bp, 14 predicted proteins | sample RumenRJG_02DNA_FD_189096 | JGI IMG/M metagenome (GOLD analysis project Ga0256405, IMG submission 189096) | Bovine rumen microbial communities from Lethbridge, Alberta, Canada - RJG_02 | ecosystem: Host-associated > Mammals > Digestive system > Stomach > Rumen | place: Canada: Alberta... | reverse complement strand
TTTCCTGACTGAATGTATTCCTCAACAATTTTCTGACGTTCTTCACGACTGTAATTTGATCTCATAATTTCTTCCACCTTGCGTAGAAGTTTAGTTCACAGATTTATTTTTGGAAAATACATGAGAATTGACGGTTACAGCTTTTCTGTGTAGTCGCCTTCATCTAGTTTTGGACAGCCGACGAGCGTAATGTGATTCTTGATAAAATCCCGGTGAACGGTGGCGTATACGCAGGCTGTACAGGCAGCTTGCAGAATATTTGCGGGGAGACCGTTCTGCCGTAAGTACTGAGCTTAGCAAAATAAAAGCTGCCGGCCTGATTAATCACTGGAAAACAATTTCAGGCTTTTTCCCATTTGACCTTACCCGATAATTTTTATTATCTTTAATATATGACTTACAAATCAGAAAACAACAAAACATGGATTGAAGACGATAACGGTAAACAGATTGCTATTCTTGAATACCCGGAAGTAAAACCAGGTCTTGTAAATATTGTTCATACAGAAGTTGTTCCAGAAATGAACGGGCAGGGGCTGGCCGGAAAAATCACTGAATATGTTGCAAATGAACTGAGAAAGCAGGGGATAAAGGCAGAATTAACCTGTTCATATTCTATCAGATGGTTTTCAAAACATCCTGAATATAATGACATTCTTAATGATCCAGAAGAAGAAGCAAAGAAAGCTGCACAACTGGCAGGTCCAGCCTGCGGAATTCAGAAAAAATAAACCAGTTTCATGGAAATAACTTACGTAATCCAGAAATCCAGACGACGCTCAATGAGTATCCAAGTGGCAGATGATAAAAAGGTCATCGTAAAAGTGCCGCTAGGAACGCCGACTTTTGTTGCAGAAAACTTTATCCGCGAAAAAAAGGACTGGATTACAAAGCAGCTTGAAAAAGTAGAAAAGCAGTCAAAACTTGCTGATTCCTTGGGGCCGCTTACAGAAGAAGATATCATGCAGATCAAGAAAAAGGCGAGGGTGGTGATTCCGCAAAGGGTAGAGTACTACGCTAAAATGGCCGGAATTTCCTACAACCGCATCTTTATCCGCCTGCAAAAGTCGCGATGGGGAAGCTGTTCTGTAGACGGAAATCTCAATTTCAACTGCCTTCTGGTGCTGATGCCGCCGGAAATCCTTGATAGTGTAGTGGTGCACGAACTATGCCACCGCTGGCACATGAATCACTCAAAAGAGTTTTATGATGAAGTACTGCGGATTTTCCCGGATTATAAACGATGTAATAAGTGGCTCAAACAGAACGGGGGAGTGTATTTCAAGAGAATTGTGATATAATAAAAAAATATCAGGAGGAAATCACATGCCAATGATTGAAGCTAAGGTGACTATGGAGTTGCCTGCAGAAAAAAGAGACGTTTTGAAGGCCGAATTTGGAAAGGCTATCAGTATAATGGGAAAACCGGAATCATATCTGATGATTAATCTGATTGATAAACAGGATCTCTACTTTGGCGGAAAAAAGCTTGAGAAAGGCGCTTATGTTGAGGTAAAGGTTCTCGGAAGCATTGACGGCGGCGCAAGCGATAAAATGACTGCAAAACTATGCGATATCCTTGAAAAAGAACTTGGAATCCCAGGTAACGCAATCTATGTTTCCTACTGGGGAACGACCAACTGGGGCTGGAACGGCAGTAATTTCTAGAAAAACATGACTACGCTTGAAATTGAAGACAAAAAGATATCACTTTTCGGCTCGGAAAATACTTCTTCGCCCCTTGTAATTCTTAATACTTACGGAGATGAAGGCGAAGAAGTATGGAATGAATGCCGTAAACTGAATTGTCCGCCTTTTTGCCTTGCCGCAATCAGCAATCTGGACTGGAATAATGAACTATCTCCCTGGGAAAGCCCTGCATTATATAAAAATGACGGCGGATTTTCCGGAGGAGCAGATTCATATCTTTCGCTTTTGACAGACAAGATTATTCCGTCTGTCAATGATTCAATGTGGACAAAAGCTTCATATCTGGCACTTGCAGGATATTCTCTGGCCGGACTTTTTGCCATATACGCAGCTTATAGAACTGATATTTTCTCACGGATTGTATCTGCATCAGGTTCATTATGGTTTCCGAATTTTGAAGAATATGTAAAATCCCAGGATTTTATAAAAAAGCCTGACTGTATCTATCTTTCCCTTGGAAATACTGAAGCTAAAGCCAAAAATAAAGTACTGGCAACAGTCCAGGATAAAACTGATTCCATTTTTGAATTGTATAAATCAAAAGAAATTCCAGTAATTTTTGAATTAAACAAAGGAAATCACTTTACGGATGCTGCTTTACGTACTGCCAAAGGGATTAAATGGATTCTGGAACAGTAAAAAGCGCAGTTTTCCTCAGCACATCATAAGCCAGCGTCAGTTTTTCCACTGACCAGGCGGCATTTGCAGGACTTGTACTCGGAAGGCAATCGCACGAAATTTCATAGTGCGGTGCGCAGTGTTTTTGCCATAAAGAAAATGCCGTCTTCCCCGTACAGAAAACCCGCCTAATCCCTGCCTTCTCAAAAATCTCTGTAAAATCGTTCGGTATGGCGTTTTTAATCGAAGAATCCGCCGCTCCATTTATGTCACAGGAAGCAAGCACGTCCCAAAGGGCGATGTTGTGCCGAAGAAGCAACTCCCGCCTTTCTTTAATGGCGGACTCTAAGTCAACGTCAGCAGAAATTCCGCCTGTGCGAGTGCCCTTATTTGTGTATGCCATCTTCTCACCGAAGACAGCAGCCATCACTTTCCAGAATCTGTTTTGTGGGTGCATGTAATAAAATCCCGCGTTCCGGCTGGCAGGGGAGGGCATTGTCCCAAGAATCAAAATCCTGCTGTCAGAGTTCCAGACAGGTTCAAGCGGATGAGTGACTGTATTCATAGAGAGATTGTAGCACGAATGGCAGAAATATCCGAGCCACGGAAGCGAGAAGGGAAGCCTCCCTCAATCCGCAACCCCCCGCTAACCCCGAATCTCAAGAAAAGGCTCGTTCGGCTCTTCAAGCCAGAGGCTGATTCTGTCCGCTACATTTTCAATCTTCTGCCGGATTTTCTTTCCCCGGATGGCACATTCCCAGACCACACAAATCCGCCAGCACTGATCCTGATAATACCTGATGGTGGCAGCATCCCTTTCCCGATTGCGGGAAAATTTCTTCCTCCAAAAATCCTGATTGGAATGTGGAAAGCGAAAATACTGACATTCCGCCTCTGTTCCCCAGCCGTGCGCGTGCCAAAAGCAACCGTTAATGAAAATCACCGCAAAATAGCGCGGAAAAACAAGGTCAGGCTTCCCCGGATAACGCTTGTCACAAATCCTGTATCGAAAACCCGCCCGCCACAAAGCCGAGCGAATCTGCTTTTCAGGCTTAGTGTCCCTGCTACGGATGAGAGACATGTTCTTGTGCCGGGCTTCCGGTGAAATCGTGTCCATAATATTCTATTCACTTGAAAGTTGAAGAATGCTTGAGTCATGCCCCCTGAATGATAAGGGCAGAGGCTCTGGCTCACCGTTCAAATATGTAATTTTATCCTGATACTCTTTATCATGACGCTTAAGACACTGAAAATAAAATTCCTCTGCCTGTTCAATGCTTTCAAAGTATACAAGATATTCAAAATCGCTTTCAAACAGCTTTTTTATTGCCAGTTTGTAACTGATGCGAAAAACCCTCTTGATTTCATTTATAACATACGAAAAATCATAATTCGTAAAGAAAAAGTCTGGATGCTCTTTATCGATTGGAGAAACTGAAGGAAAAAATGCCCGATTTCGTTTTAAGAATGCATTCAATTCGCTTTTTCCAATCATTATATTTTCTGCAAAAGAACAGGCTTCTTTATCCGTCAGAGGATTTTCTGGTTGAATATTGCGTTCGTTCATGAACGAATAGTCATTAAGTGCTGAAATCATAAAAAAGAATTCTTTTGCCATTTGAAAAAGACATTTTTCTGCCGTGTTGCAGACAGTTGTGTTTATGACGATAATCGGATCTTCTTCAAAGTAAGAGTATGACGTTGTAGATTCAGTGAAAAAACTTGTTGAAAAAGACGGAATTTTCTCAGTCCTGAACGGACGGAAAAACACCCTTATGCCTAAACTGTCCAACAACAAAGTTATGACAATCGGACAATAACAATCCAAAATCAGCCGCCCCTTAGAAATCTCTTTGTAATATTCATAAACGATGGAAAATAAGTCCTTGCCGGGATTCCCTGAAATAAGATTTTTGAGCATTTCCCGCCTGTCATATAAAGTTTCTTGAACTGTATCTTTCGTCGGTCGGTCAAAAATTTCGAAATAATTTTCTCTGCCTGAAAACATATTTGAATCTGATTTCTCTAAAATTGAAAGAAAATTTCTGAAATATTCCCGAAACTGAGCTTTTTCAAGACCTGACAAGTCTTTTGTCGAGCGAATCCTAATATTTTGAAAAATCTTATCTTCTTTCATTAAATCATCTTCTGAAAATCCACAAGAGGATAAGAAATTTAATATCTTTTTTTTCGTGTCTTCGGAAGGCTGAACTTTATCATTCTGTATGTTTGATAGGGTATTGTAACTGATGCCCATTTTGTCTGCAGCCTCCTTGTACCTGATTTTTAACATTCCGAGAATTGCAGATAGATTTCTTCCGTATGACATTGTGAATCCTTGTAAGAAAGTAATTTATACACAATGTAGCACCATATTGTGTATGTGTCAAGAAAATGAGAAGATAAACAATCCTTCAATGGTAAAATTTTCATAGAAATGTGTAAAAATCGTTAAAAATCTCATTATTTTTGTGTAAAATTTATGATAAAAACGAAAAGAAAAAGCATCTTATAATTTTTGATGAAATTCAGGAATATCCCGATGCAGTTAATTCCCTAAAATATTTTTGCGAAGATGCCAATGACTATCATGTAGTCGCCGCGGGCAGCCTTCTTGGAACACTGCTCTCAGAACTGATAGTGGGAGGCCTTCCTGAATGTGTTGCAAGCCGGGCAGAAGAAAAGAATTCCGGAACTGTTTTGCAGATTCAAAAAGAGTTCCTTTCCATGTATGAAAATGATATTTCAAAACACTACAAAAAAATCGATGCAGGGCGGATTCTCCTGATGTTCAAAAGTCTTGTGACTCAGCTTTCCAAGGAAAACGAGAAATTTATTTACGGCTGTATAAAACAGGGAGCCCGCGCGAGAGAATTTGAAGTCTCTATAGAATGGCTTCAGCCATTTTACGGATTTAAGGATCTCTTTCGAAAGCCAGTCCGCATTTTCGTGCTCTAGAAGCTCAAGTTTTCCACTTATAATAGAGCATTCATAGCAGCGCATAGAAAGATGGAAAGCGGGGTAGTCGAACTCGATTGTATCAATGTAGTCTCCCACGCTGATTTCTGTGGCAAGTTCTTCGAGTGCCTTTTCTGGTAGCAAACGCATTTTTTATTTATTTTGGCAAACTCGACATTCGGGCTATATAGCTATAGAAGTAGAATACACAAAATTATAGCTTTTGTGCTACAATAAAATTATCCAAAAGGAGAAGGTCAACTAAATATGCTTTTATACCACGGTAGCAACGTAGAAATTTCAAATCCTCAAATATTGGATTCAGACAGACGTCTGGATTTTGGCAAGGGATTCTATCTTACTTCAAATTTTGGACAGGCAAAACGCTGGGCCGAATTAACTGTAAAAAGACGTGAAACTGGAAAAGCAACTGTCTCTGTATTTGATTTTGATGGAACATTTGCCGTAATCAACAATTAAGGCGACCCTAAAATCGACTGGGAAAAGAAAGTTCCCTGCATGACGCGTTATACGGCTCTGGAAATAAAATTTCTTATGCAAAATACCGGTTTTACCAGCACAAGCCTGGTAGAAAAGGGGCAGAGAATTTTTTATGCAAAAGCCTCATTTTATATTCTGAAACCAAAGTAAAAGAGTCTTTCCAAATTTTGAGAAAATTATTTTATGTTTTTTCAGGAACTTATTTTTTTTCGAGTCTTCCAGCATCCATCCTGTAAATTATATCCGCGTATTGTTCTGCCATGCTTTCATGCGTCACAAGAAGCACGCTCTTTCCGCTTCGGGCAATTTTTTGAAGAAGGGCAAGAACCGCCTTTGTATTTTCATCATCCAGATCGTCCGTAGGCTCGTCGGCAAAAATAATTTCCGGGTCTAAAATCAGGGCACGGGCAATCGCCATTCGCCTCATTTCCCCACCGGAAAGTTCTGACATTTTTGAATCCCCAAGATTTTCGATTCCAACCATTGAAAGAAGTTTCTTTGCCTTTTCCTCGTAATTTTTTGTATCTCCGTAAATTGCAACAGGAGCGAGAACATTTTCCAAAACCGTAAGCGCAAAAAGTCCTGTCTGCCCCTGGGGAATCACGCCGAATTTCTGGTTTCGAAGACGGGAAAGCTGGTCATCAGTCAGCGAGTATAAATCCTGATCGTCCAGAAGTACTTTGCCTGAGTCTGGCTTTAAAAGACCTGCCAGCATGTAAAGAAGCGTGCTTTTTCCGCTTCCGCTCCGTCCTGTAATTTCTGTGACTTTTCCTTCTTCAAGGATAAAATCCAGCGGCTTTACGGCTTCAAAGTGGCTTGTATTCTTTGTGGGACGGTAATATTTTTTTGAAATATTTTCAGCTCTAAGATTCATTTTTTTTCTCCAGAATATTGGTGCCTAACCTTCCCGAACGATTATGCCCGCGTCGATTTGCGCGATTTTATGAGCGGCAAAACTTGAAGATGCGCATCCCGTCAAAATTGAAATGACGAGACAAGCCAGCACCAGAATAATCATCCATAAAAAAGACGGAAGCAGGAAGGGAAGTCCCATCGCGCTTTTTATCAGGTTATGAAAAGGAACGATGAAAAGAAAAGCCAGCGCAATTCCCGAAAGAGAGCCAAACGTATTCAAAACAAAAGACTCCGCCATAACCAGATGTCGCAATTTTTTCTGGCTCGCACCCATTATCCTTAGAACCGCGAATTCTTTTTTTCGTTCACCTATAATCAGGTTTGAAATCACGATTAGAATCAAAAGGCACAAAAACCAGACTATCGCCGTAAGAATCGCGATGATTTTTGAAAGACCGGAAAGACTCTGGGCAATTCCGCTTGTCATGGATTTTGATTTAACAGCCTGCGTCTTACGAACTTTGCGCTGAATCAGGCCTGCAACATTGTCGATGTCATATCCGTCCATAACTTTTACCATAATCGTGGAAATCATTTTGTCAGAGTATTTTTTGTCGGCAAACGACCAGCCGATTTTGTCAGCCGCTTCCATTAAAAGGTGAATTGTGTTCATGTTGGCAAACACAGCGTTATCAAGCCCCGTGCCTGTTTCTGAAAGCTGGGCTGCGATATTCCATTCCCTGTCAAAAAATTTTAATTTTCGATTTGATGAAAGACTTACTTTGCTTCCAATCAGGATATCTCCGTCAGAAAGTTTTCCTTTAAAAGATTTTTCAACCCAGGGCTGAATCGTAAAATCAGATTCCGGCTCAAAACCAATCAGCTGAAGGGAAACCGAGCAGCAGCCTGAGTTCATGGAGCACATGTAAACCTGAGGAGAGGCTTTTTCAACGCCTTCGATTGCGGAGATTTTGTCCAGATTCGATTTAGGCATATAAAAAAAGGTTCTGTTTCCCTGATTTAAGATTGTGTCCGCACTGACTTTCGTGCGGGCTTCATAAGGAACGACTACGATGTCAGCGCCAAGCCGCATTTCAAGGCTTTTAAGGCCGGTTCTCAGGCTTGAAAGAATCAAGGCACCGCCAAAAATCGAGAGGGAAAGTATGAGTGAAAAGACAAAAAGCGATGCCGAGCGGGATTTTTTGCCCAAAATATTCAGAACCGGCAGAGATGAAAATTTCATTTTAGTCGTGCGCCTTTTTTTCAGATTTTATTTTTACAATGAAATCCACAAGCGACACAATAAAAATCAAAATGGAAATCACCACAACGGCAGGCCTCATAATCGTGTGGCATCTCATGTCCTTCATCATGCAAAGAGGGATTACGATTCCCGGTACAAAAGCCGCAAGAAGTGAGAATGACAGGAATGAGAGAGAGATTCCAGCCTTGATTTTCTGGTCAGAGATGAAAAATCGGGCTAAGGCCAGGACTGAAAGGGCAGTTCCTATGGCAAAGACTGCGTTTTCGGCCCAGTGACAGCGCATCCAGCTTCCGTCATCTTTTGCCGGGCAGGCATGAAAGAAAAATTCTGTTCCGAATGCAAGCAAAAGCGACAGGACAAGAAGAATTACATCCTGCAAATTGATTTTTTTCATATTAAGCTCCTGTTTTTAATTATTGTTTTTGATTTCCTTTGAATATTTTCCGTGCTCCAGAACGATTGTCCTTTGAGCAAAAGAGGCGACTTCAGGGGCATGGGTTACGACTATGATTGTACGGCCTTCGGCATGAAGCTTTTTAAAGATGTCGATTACAAGATTTTCATTCGCCTCGTCAAGGTTTCCTGTCGGCTCGTCGGCAAGGATAATCTCCGGGTGATTTATCAAAGCCCGGGCTATGCAGACACGCTGCTGCTCACCGCCACTTAGCTGGCTTGGAAGGTGCTTTGCCCGCTCCTTTAAGCCCACCCGCTCCAGAGCCTCCATCGCTTCCTTTTCGTCAGGCATTGAGTGGTAATACTGGGCGACCATAACGTTTTCCAGTGCCGTAAGATAATTGACCAGATGAAACTGCTGGAATACCAGTCCGATTTTGTCCCGGCGGATTTGTGTAAGCCTTTTTCCTGATTCCTGAGTAATATCTTTTCCGTCCAGAATCACTTGACCCAGTGAAGGTTTGTCCATGCAGCCGATTATGTTCATCATCGTGCTTTTCCCGCTTCCGCTGGGTCCCATGATTGCAAGCCATTCGCCTTTTTCAACGGTAAGACTCACGTCGTTCAGGGCTTTGACACTTCCGCCTGAATATAATTTAGAAACATTTTTAACCTCAAGTAACGCCATATTTTATTCTCCTTTTAATACCAGAGCCGGATCAACTTCAGTCGCACTTCTTACGGGAAGAAGACAGGCCAGTCCCGTCACAATGATACTGGCCAGAATCGTCACCGGGACAAGAAGAGGCTGAAAGGAAATGCTTTTTGAAAATACATTCACGCTCACGCTTTGGGCAAACATAAATCCAAGAAAGACACCCAAAATGCCTCCGGCCGCCCCGAGGAAAAGCCCTTCACCCAAAAATTCACAGACTATGCTCTGGTTTGAGGCACCAAGGGATTTTTTGAGTGCAATTTCCTGCCTTCGCTCGGCCACAACTGCCATCATTGTCGTTGCAACACAGACCATCGTAAGCAAAAGTACGACCAGAGTGACAATATATACAAGAGACTGCAATTTCTTTAGGACAGTTCCTTCTGATTTTGCAAGCCTTTTGACAAGCCTGGCCTTTACGCGCGGAACGTTTAGCTCAATCATGCCGGCGATGGACTCAAGCTCAGAACCGCTTGAAGCAAGGGAACATTCCGCAACATCAAGACTTCCGCTGTTTTTCATCAGTCTTTCGAGCTCTGAGAGATTCATGTAAACACATTCTTCTTCATTTCCGCCGGTCTGTAAGATTCCGCTGACCGTAAATTTTTCTGAAAATGGACTTCCCGCAGAATCGATTCCGTTCAAAACAATTGTATTTCCAATGCCGGCTGCGACTGCTCCCGCAACGCTTTGGCCGATAAGAATCGATGAGTCATCTTTCGGATAGTCGCCTGTTACAAGCCAGTAAGGACTTGTTTTTTTTAGCTCGGCAAAATCTGTTCCGCAGGCCATAAAGGGAAGATTGTTGATTCTGACTGTCTCATAGCGGAAGGAAGTCAGGCCCACAAGTTTATCTGCTGGAATAAGATTTCTTGTATAGTCGACATCTTCAGAAAGAAGCGGATTTTCATTTCCGCTTGTAAGGAGAAGATTTGCTCCGTAAGAGCGGAAAACTTGCCCCATCTGCCGTGGAACATCGTAGTAAATCGTAACAAGTCCGCTCAAAATCGTAGCTCCAATTGCAACAGCAAGGAGCGCGACCAGCATACGGGAGCGGCGGCGTATAAGGGAGCTTGTTATCATTTTCAGGAACATTCTTCTTCGAGTCATTTTAGTGTCCTCCGTGTAAAACTTCCGCAGGTTTAAGAGAAAGAAGAAGCCTGATTGAAGGCAATGAACCCAAAAGCGTTACCGCAAAAATGAGTATTGCGACCAGCGGAATCACCGTCACTTTGATTGAAATGTATGAGCCAAAGACTG
>Ga0256405_10012798_pt1 | contig 10275 bp, 6 predicted proteins | sample RumenRJG_02DNA_FD_189096 | JGI IMG/M metagenome (GOLD analysis project Ga0256405, IMG submission 189096) | Bovine rumen microbial communities from Lethbridge, Alberta, Canada - RJG_02 | ecosystem: Host-associated > Mammals > Digestive system > Stomach > Rumen | place: Canada: Alberta | collected... | reverse complement strand
CGCTTCCTTCGCGATCAGTTTCTTCGCGCGGTCCGTCATCGTCAGCGTGATCCCGCGTTCTTTCAGCCTCGCCTCAAGTCCCTTCATGCCGAGTTCGATGATCCCGACGATCTGGTCTTCCGTGAGCGGGCTGAACACGATGATATCGTCGATCCGGTTCAGGAATTCCGGCCGGAAGTATTTCTTCAGGTCGCCCGTCACCGCGTCTTTGATCTCCTGCGGGATCGTGCCGTCCTCTTTCACATTGTCGATCAGCATGTCGCTGCCGATGTTGGACGTCATGATGACGATCGTGTTCTTGAAATCGACGGTCCTTCCCTGGTTGTCCGTAAGCCTGCCGTCGTCAAGCAGCTGCAGCAGGATGTTGAACACGTCCGGATGCGCCTTTTCGATCTCGTCGAACAGGATGACGCTGTACGGATGCCGCCGCACGGCCTCCGTCAGCTGGCCGCCCTCGTCGTAGCCCACGTATCCCGGGGGCGCGCCGACGAGCCGGCTGACTGAATGCTTCTCCATGTACTCCGACATGTCGATCCGGATCATGTTCTTGTCGGTGTCGAACAGCGATTCGGAAAGCGCCTTCGCAAGTTCGGTCTTTCCGACGCCGGTCGGCCCGAGGAAAATGAACGACCCGATCGGGCGGTTCTCGTCCTTGAGGCCCGCTCTGGCGCGGATGATCGCCTCTGCGACGGCTTTTACGCCCTCGTCCTGGCCGATGACCCGCTTGTGCAGGATCTCCGGGAAACGGAGGAGTTTTTCGCGTTCTGTCTCCACGAGCTTGGAGACCGGGATCCCGGTCCAGCCCGATACGACCTCGGCGATCTCCTCTTCCCCGACTTCTTCGGAAAGGAGCCGGTCTTCGTCCTTCTTCTCGAGTTCCTGCTTCTCTTCTTCCAGCCGCTTCTCGAGTTCCGGAAGCGTGCCGTATTTCAGCTTGGCGACCTCTTCCAGGTCGTACGCCCGCTGCGCTTCTTCGATCTTATGCCTGACGTCTTCGATCTCTTTCTTGGTCTCTTTGCTCCGGGCGATCTCCTTCTTCTCGTTCTCCCATCTCGCCCGCATCGAAGCGTCCTCGTCCTTCAGTTCGGACAGCTCTTTCTCCAGCGATTCCAGACGGGACTTCGAGCCCTTGTCGGTCTCTTTGGAGAGCGCCTGCTTCTCGATCTCGAGCTGCATGATCTTCCGCGAGATCTCGTCGAGTTCCGAAGGCATGCTGTCGATCTCCGTCCGGATCCTGGCAGCGGCTTCGTCCATCAGGTCGATTGCCTTGTCCGGCAGGAACCGGTCGCTGATGTAGCGGTCGGAGAGCTTCGCGCACGCGATCAGCGCGTTGTCCGTGATGCGGACGCCGTGATGGATCTCGAACTTTTCCTTGAGCCCGCGGAGGATCGAGATCGTATCCTCGACGCTCGGCTGATCGACGAGCACCTTCTGGAACCGGCGTTCCAGCGCCGCGTCCTTCTCCATGTATTTCCGGTATTCGTCGAGCGTCGTCGCGCCGATGCAGTGGAGTTCGCCCCGCGCGAGTTTCGGCTTGAGCAGGTTGCCGGCGTCCATGGACCCTTCGGTCTTCCCCGCTCCCACGATGTTGTGGATCTCGTCGATGAACAGAATGATCCTGCCGTTCGATTTCTCGACTTCGCCGAGCACGGCCTTCAGCCGCTCTTCGAATTCGCCCCGGTATTTCGCGCCCGCGATCAAAGCGCCCATGTCGAGGGCGAAGATCGTCTTGTCCTTCAGGCCTTCCGGAACGTCGCCCGCGAGGATCCGCTGGGCGAGTCCCTCGATGACCGCCGTCTTGCCGACGCCCGGCTCGCCGATCAGGACCGGGTTGTTCTTGGTCCTTCTCGAGAGGATCTGGATCGTGTGCCGGATCTCGGAATCTCTCCCGATCACCGGATCGAGTTTGCCGTCCCGCGCCATGTCGACGAGGTCGCGCCCGTACTTCGCGAGCGCGTCGTAATTGTCTTCCGGATTGTCGCTCGTAACGCGCTGGTTCCCTCTCACCTTCGTCAAAGCCTCGAGGAACCGCTCTTTCGTGATCCCGTACTTCTGAAAGATGTCCGGGCCGTCCGGTTTCACCTGCATCAGAGCGAGGAACAGATGCTCCACGCTGACGTATTCATCCTTGAACCGTTCCGCTTCCTGCGCGGCCGAGACCAGCGCCTGGCTGAGCTTCCGCGAAGCGTAAGCCTGCTCGCTGTCCCCGGACACCTTCGGCAGCCGGTCCAGATAGTTTTCCAGATCCGAAGCGGGCATCGACGGCTCGATCTCCATGTACTTCAGAAGTTTCGGGATCAGCCCGTCGTCCTGCCGGATGAGTTCAAGCAGAAGATGCTCGGGCGTCACTTCGCTGTTCCCGTTCGAAACGGCCCGCTCCTGCGCGGCCATGATGGCGCTCTGCGCGTTCTGTGTGTATTTATCATTCATATGATCACCCCTTTACCTCGGGCTCCGCAGCGATACACTCTTCCGGAGCCTGCATTTAAAAAGCGGCTGAAGCCTTGAATTTCAAAGACTTCTCCGCTTCCATAATTATTGTAATACACGCAAAACAAAAAGTAAAGCGTTTTTTGGCACTCTTTTTGATAGAGTGCTAACAATTTGATTTTTATGCGATCACAGGCGGGATCCCGACCAGCGTCGTGCACAGGAAATTGACGAGGAGCCGCGTGAGCGGCGTCAGCACCATGCCCACGAGACCGAGCAGCACGGCGAAGATCAGAATGAAATACCCGTAGCTGTATACGGTCCGGTACCACGGCTTCCGTTCGAGGTCGAAGATCTGCGTGACGATCCCGAACCCGTCGAGCGGCGGGATCGGCAGCAGGTTGAACACGAGCAGGATCACGTTGATGTAGATGACCCCGAACAGCACCTGTTCGACGATCATGTTCACGTCGTCCTGCGCGTTTCCGGCCACCGTCAGATATAGCCGCGTGAGCAGCGAAAAGACGACCGCCAGCAGGAGGTTCATCGCAACGCCCGCGAATCCCACCAGGATCTCCCCCGCCCTTCTGTCTTTATAGTACGTCGGATCGATCTGCACGGGAACGCCCCAGCCGAATCCTGCGAAGATCAGGCAGAGCATGCCGACCGGATCGATGTGGGCGATCGGGTTCAGCGTCACCCTTCCCTGTTTTTCCGGCGTCGGGTCCCCGAGCTTCGTCGACGCGAGCGCGTGCCCGAATTCGTGGAACGACAGCCCGATGATGATACCGGGCAGGATGATGAGCTTCTCGATCAGAAACTCCCCGAGGTCCTGTCCCCGCATCAGATTCACGAACGTCATCAGCGCAAACAAAAGTAAGATCGGTACGATTGGATTTCTTCTCATGTGATTCTCCTGTCTCTAAAACTCAATGCCTTTTCTTGCCAGGATCCCCTTGTCGTAGGGATGCTTGACCTTGCGGAACTCCGTCACGTAGTCCGCCCGTTCGAGCAGCGGATCGTCCGGATGGCGCCCCGTCATCACGACCTCCAGCCCGTCCGGCTTCCCGTCGAGGAACGCCAGCAGAAGCCCCTCGTCCAGAAACCGTTTCTGGATCGCGTTGAGCGCTTCGTCCATGACGAACAGATCAAAACCGCCGCGCGCCTTCTCCGCGGCTTCCGCGAACTTCTGATCGTTCGCTTCCCGCATCTCTTCGATCTCTTTCTCGCTCATGTTGAACGAAAACTTCTTCATCCGCGGCGCTTCCAGGACTTCGATCCCCGGAAGCTGTTCGAGCGCCCGGACCTCGTTGCTCTTACCGGTCTTCATGAACTGGATGAAAAGCACCTTCTTTCCCGCGCCCGACGCGCGGACCGAGAGCCCGACGCAGCACGTCGTCTTTCCCTTGCTGTTCCCGTAATAGATATGTGTCAGGCCTTTCTTTTCCGTCATTTCTCCAGCTCTCCTTCCAGGCTGAACGTCTTGCCCCTGGTGATCTTCACGTCGACCGTCTTTCCTTCCATTTCCTGCGGATCGATCCCTTCCGGCGCGTCGAAGTTGACGAGCTTGAATCCTTCCGTCCGCCCCGAAAGCGCGGTCTTTTTATTTTTGCTCGCGCCCTCGACCAGGACCTTTACGGTCCGGCCTTCGTACGCTTTGTTCTTTTCCGCGCTGATCCGGTTCACGAGATCCACGAGCCGGCCGAACCGTTCGTGTTTCACGTCTTCCGGCACCTGTTCCGCATAGTCCGCGGCCGGCGTCTCGTTCCGTTTCGAATACAGGAACGTGAACGCGGAGTCGTATCCCACTTCCTCGACGAGCGAGAGCGTGTCCGCGAAATCTTCTTCCGTCTCCCCCGGGAACCCGACGATGATGTCCGTCGAGATCGTGATCCCGGGCGCGGCTTCGCGGAGTTTCCGGATCCGCTCGAGATACTGCGCCCTGGTGTATTTCCGGTTCATTCTCTTCAGGATCCGGTCGCTTCCCGCCTGCACGGGAAGATGGATGTTATTACAGAGTTTATCACACGTCCGGAACGTGTCGATGAGTTCGTCCGATATGTCTTTCGGGTGCGACGTCATGAACCGGATGCGTTCGATCCCGTCCACCGCGGCGGCCCTTTTGATCAGTTCCGCGAACGAGCAGTTCTCCCCCGCATAGGAATTCACGTTCTGCCCGAGGAACATGATCTCTTTCACGCCGTCCTGCGCGAGCCGGCACACTTCCTTCAGGATCTCTTCCGGATCCCGCGAGCGCTCCCGGCCCCGCGTATACGGGACGATACAGTACGTGCAGAAATTGTTGCATCCGTACATGATGTTGACGAGCGCCTTGGACCGGTAGAGCCGCTTCGCCGGAAGCCCCTCCACGATCGCGCCGGCCTCGTCCCAGACCTCGCGCTCTTTCTTTTCTTCTCCGCCTTCCTGCCGCGACGCGATCAGATCGTGGATGAGATGCGGCAGCCGGTGGATGTTGTTCGTGCCGAAAATGATGTCGACCCACGGGTATTTCTCGTTGATCGTGTCCGTGATCTGCTTCTGCTGCATCATGCAGCCCGAAACGCAGACGATGAGGTCGGGCTCCCGTTCTTTCCGGCGCTTGAGCTGCCCGAGCGTCCCGAAAAAGCGCTTGTCCGCGTTCTCGCGCACGCTGCAGGTGTTGATGATCAAAACCTTCGCGTCGTCACGGTTTTCTTTTTCGGTATAGCCGATATCGCTCAGCATGCCCGCCATGATCTCTGAGTCGTGCTCGTTCATCTGGCATCCGAACGTCGTGATGTGAAACGTCTTCTCCATAAGCCTTCTATTCGCCGCCCGTCTTCTTTCCGGTGAGTTTCCCGATGACGTCGAGGCGGTGTTCCTCGTGCGCGAGCAGGCGTTTGATGTTGCCCGCGTGCTTCAGGATGAGGAGCAGCGCCATGACGGAGCCGATCAGCGTGAATTCCCGGTACAGGAAATAGCTCGCGGGGACGAACGCCAAAGCGGTGACGATCGATCCGAGCGAAACATATCCGGTGATCAGGACCGTGAGGACGATCACGGCGAGGAGGACGAGCGCGAGCTGCCAGTCGAGCCTTAAGATCGCGCCGAACGCGACCGCGACGCCCTTTCCGCCCCGGAACCCGAAGAATACCGGCCACACGTGGCCGACGAACGCGGCCAGCGCCGCGCACATCGCGGCGGGCTCCCCCGAGATCAGGAACGCGATCGAGACCGCGAGGATCCCCTTGCCGACGTCCACGATCAGTGTGATCGCGGCGGCCTTCTTCCCGAGCACGCGGAGCGTGTTGGTCGTTCCGGCGTTGCCCGAGCCTTCTTTCTTGATGTCTTTTCCTTCCGCTCTCGCCAGGATCGTCGAAGGCGACAGGCTGCCGAGCAGATAGGCGATCACGATGGAAAGAAGGAAATACAGATCGATCTCACTTGCGATGTTGTTCGGGAAAATCATGCTAACGGTCCTTTTCTTTTTTCTCTCTGAATACGAATTTGATCGGCGTTCCCTCGAACCCGAACGCTTCGCGCATCCGGTTCTCGAGGTATCTCGAATACGAGAAATGCGTAAGTTCCCGGTCGTTCACCTGGAACTGGAACAGCGGCGGCTTGACGCCGATCTGCGATACATAGTAGATCTTCAGCCGCTTCCCCTTGTCCGACGGCGGCTGTTTCATCATGACCGCGTCGGCGATCAGGCTGTTCAGCGGCCCGGTCTGGACGCGCTGCGCCGCGTTGTCCGCGACTTTCGCGATGAGGTCCATCAGGTCGTCGAGGCGCTTCCGTTCCTTGACGGACGTGAACACGACCGGGGAATAACTCATGAACACGAGTTCGTCCAGCACCTTCTTCCGGTACTTCGCCATCGTCCCCGTATCCTTCTCGACGAGGTCCCACTTGTTCACGACGGTCACGACCGCCTTGCCCGACTCGTACGCGAGCCCGGCGATCTTCTTGTCCTGCTCGGTGACGCCGTCGTTCGCGTCGATCATGAGCACGCACACGTCGCTCCGTTCGATCGCCGCGACCGCGCGCACCACGCTGTACCGCTCGATGTCCTCCGTGACCTTGTTCTTCCGCCGGATCCCGGCCGTGTCGATCAGATCGTATTTCCTGCCGTTCCAGTCGAACGGCGTATCGATGGAATCGCGCGTCGTTCCCGCGACCGGCGAGACGATCACGCGGTTGTCGCTGATCAAAGCGTTCACGAGCGACGATTTGCCGACGTTCGGCTTCCCGATCACCGCGACGCCCGTTCGTTCTTCCTTTTCGCTGTCTGCTTCTTCCGGGAAACTCGCGACGATCTCGTCCAGGATGTCTCCGAAGTTGAGTTTATTGGCCGCCGATACGGGGATCGGCTCTCCCATTCCGAGTTCATAGAAATCATAGAACTGGTCCGGGAGGTTGACCTGTTTATCGATCTTGTTAACCAGAAGCAGGACCTTCTTCCCGGTCCGCCGCAGCATGTCCGCGACCTCCCGATCCGCGGAAGTCACGCCTTCGCGGCCGTCCACCATGAACAGGATAACGTCCGCCATGTCGATCGCGATCTCCGCCTGCTCCCGCATCTGCGAAAGGATCACGTCGCTGCTGGACGGCTCGATGCCGCCCGTGTCGATCAGGGCGAACTCGCGTCCGTTCCATTCGGTCTCGTGATAGATCCGGTCGCGCGTGACGCCCGGCGTGTCCTCCACGATCGCGATCCGCTTCCCGATCATTCTGTTGAAAAACGTCGATTTCCCGACGTTCGGCCTTCCGACCACGCATACGACCGGCTTACTCATCGACGATCCCTCCCGCAAACTGCTCCGGGTCGAACGGTTCGATGTCTTCGATCTTCTCGCCGACGCCGATGTATTTGATCGGCATGTCGAACTGGTCGGTCACCGTGACCGCGATGCCGCCCTTCGCCGTGCCGTCGAGTTTGGTGATGATGACGCCCGAAAGCTCCGCGGCCTCGTTGAATTCCTTCGCCTGCGAGATCGCGTTCTTGCCGTTCGTCGCGTCGAGGATCAGGATCGTCTCCTTAGACGCTTCCGGATACTCGCGCTCGAGCACCTTGTTCATCTTCTCGAGCTCCTGCATCAGGTTCTTTTTGGTCTGGAGCCTGCCCGCGGTGTCGACGATGAGCACGTCGATATTCTTCGCCTTCGCGGACTGCACCGCGTCGTAGATGACCGCCGACGGATCGGCGCCCTCCTGGTGCATCACGGTGTTGATCCCGATCCGGTCGCCCCAGATCGTGAGCTGTTCGCCCGCGGCCGCGCGGAACGTGTCCGCGGCGCAGAACATGACGCTCTTCCCCTGCTGCTTGTACAGATTGCCCATCTTGGCGATCGTCGTGGTCTTGCCGCCGCCGTTGATCCCGATCATGAGGATCACGACCGGATAGTCTTCCGACATCCGGCAGCGCTCGCCCTTGTCGATCACCTTCGTCAGGATCCGCCGGAGTTCGCGTTTGATGTACGACGGCTCCGTGATCTCGTTCTTGTCGACCTTTTCCCGGAGCTCGTCCATGATCTTGACCGTCGTGTCCATGCCGATGTCCGACATGATCAGGACTTCTTCGAGTTCGTCGATCATGTCGTCGTCGATCCGCGTCCTGGCCATGATGATGTCGCCGATCTTCTGGCCGAGCCTTCCGAAAAAGCCCTTTTTCTCTTCTGTGATTGCCATACCCTGTTCCTTCTATGCTGTCTTTGCTGTAACTATTCCGTATAGTCGTCCGGATCGTAGTCGCCGAGCCGGAGGCTCAGGAGTTTCGATACGCCGTGCTCCGGCATCGTGATGCCGTACAGCACGTCCGCGTGCTCCATCGTCGCCTTCTGGTGCGTGATGATCGCGAACTGCGTGTTCACGAAGTTCCGGAGATAATTGGAGAACCGGTCGATGTTCGCGTCGTCGAGCGCCGCTTCCACCTCGTCCAGGATGCAGAACGGCGTCGGCTTGACCTTCAGCACCGCGAACATCAAAGCGATCGCGGTCATCGTCTTTTCGCCGCCGGACAGGAGGTCGATGTTCTGCAGTTTCTTCCCGGGCGGCTGCGCGATGATGTCGATCCCGGCGTCGAGCATGTCTTCGCCTTCCTCCATCCGGAGCTCCGCGTGCCCGCCGCCGAACAGCTCTTTGAACACGGACTCGAAGTTCTCTTCGACCTTGTCGAAATTCTCCCGGAACTTCTTCCGGATCGTCGCGTCCATGTCTTTGATGATGCCCTGGAGCTCCTCCATCGCGGTCGTCACGTCCTGCCGCTGTTCGGTCAGGAACTTGTACCGCTTGTTGACCTTCTCGTATTCTTCGATCGCGCCGACGTTGACGTCGCCGAGGTCCCGCAGGCCGTCCCGCATCTCGCGGCTCTCTTTCTGGGCCTTCCCCATCGCGAAGCTGTCCCATCTGAGATCCTGCGCTTCCGCGTAGGAGATCTCGAAGTCGTCCCAGAGCTTGTTCTTCAGCGTCTCGAGCTGCGCGTCGTTCCTGGCGGACCGGATCTCGAGCTGATACTTCTCGTCTTTCAGCGAATTCAGCGTGTCTTCGCGCTCCCGGACGTCGCCCGAGATCGCCTGCACCCGTTCCGCGACCTTTTCTTTGTCTTTGGCGAGCGATTCGATCTCGCCCGTCAGCGACGCCTTTTCTTTTTCGAGTTCCGCGAGCCGGTCGCCGGCGCCCTCTTTGCTCTCGAGGATCTCTTCCCGTTCTTTCCCGAGGATAAAGAGCTGGTCTTCCCGGTTCTTGATGTCTTCTCGGTATCCCGCGTGCTCTTTCTCGACGCGGTCCAGGATCTCGGTGATGCTCGAGAGCTTGCTGCTCCATTTGTTGGCTTCGATCCTGGCTTCCGAGAGCTTCAGTCCCGCTTCTTCCGATTCTCTCCGGCGCGTTTCGTAATTCTCCATCGCGCCTTCGATCTCTTTGCTCACACGGTCGATCTCGCGCTCCGCGGCCGCGGCGTCCGTCCGGAGGCCGCCCGCCATCTCTTCGTTCTTCGCGAGTTCTTCGACGATCTCCGCCGCTTCCTTATCGCACGCGGCGATCTTTTCTTTGATCTCCGACAGCCCGGAATCGAGCGCGCCCGCGTCTTTCTTCAGTCCCGTAAGCTTCACGTCGTTGTCGAACCGCTCGCGCTCGAGGCTGCTGATCGTTTCCGACGCCTGCTCGAGTTCCGCCCGGAGTTTTTCCGTTTCCGATTCCTTCGCCGCCAGGTCTTTCTTCATCGCGGCGATCTCTTTCTCCAGGCGCTCCATCTCGTTCTTGCGCCCGATCAGGCTGACGTTTCCGCCTTTGTATCTTCCGCCGGTGATCGCGCCGGCCGGATTGATGACTTCTCCTTCTTTCGTGACGAACCGGAGGCCGGATCTTCCGCCCTTCTTCGAGAGACGGACCGCGCTGTCCAGATCGCTGACGACCGCCGTCCTGCCGAGCAGGTAGTCCATGACATCCTGGTATTTCTCATCAAAATCGATGAGGTCCGACGCGATCCCGATGAACGCGGGGTCGCTCTGTATGCTCCGGTCCGGTTCGATGTACGTTCCCTCGATCGAAGCGACCGGCAGGAACGTCAGTCGTCCCGCTTTGTTCTTCTTCAGTTCCCGGACCGCGTTCTTCGCGCTTTGATCATCGTCGCAGATGATGTTCTGCTTGGCCGAACCGAGCGCGGTCTCCACCGCGGTCTCGAGGTCCTCGGGCACGTCCATCATCTCCGCGACGACGCCCCGGATCCCCTTCAGGCCGGACTGCAGGATGAACTTTACGGGGTAGTTGTAGCCCTCGTAATTGTGTTCCATCTCCTCGATCGTCTTGTACCGCGCCGTGCTCCGGCCGATGCCGAGCCGCAGCTCTTCCGTCTCTTTCCGGACCTGC
>Ga0256405_10012797_pt1 | contig 10275 bp, 14 predicted proteins | sample RumenRJG_02DNA_FD_189096 | JGI IMG/M metagenome (GOLD analysis project Ga0256405, IMG submission 189096) | Bovine rumen microbial communities from Lethbridge, Alberta, Canada - RJG_02 | ecosystem: Host-associated > Mammals > Digestive system > Stomach > Rumen | place: Canada: Alberta... | reverse complement strand
CCCCGCCAGCCCCCGCTGCGCCCGCCCGTCCAGTCCCTGCCCCGCGCAAAACACCAGCGCCGCGCCCAGCGACGTGCCGATAAAGGGAATCATTATTCCCCGGATAGCCTCGTTCATGGACATACACATCCTTTCGGTCATGCTATGCCGGGGGCGGGGGATCGGTGAGGCGAAAGAACGGGGGCCTGAGGGAAGAATTAGGAATTAGGAATGAGGAATTAGGAATTAAAAAAGCCCGGGTACGTTGGAGCGGCGATGCGCCCGTCAGGCAGCACATTTTGTTTCGTTATATGGCGGGCGGCCAAAGGTCGTCCCAACAGCGCGCGCGGCAGCCGCCATTCATTCCTAATTCCTAATTCCTCATTCCTAATTCTCCTCCCAAGCCTTGACCGATCGACCGAAATACGTTATAATTAGGAAAAAACGGGGAGGCGGCAGCATGGCGAGGATCGTATTTTTCAACATTCCGGCCCACGGGCACACAAACCCGACCCTTGCGGTGGTCCGGGCGCTGACGGCGCAGGGGCACGAGGTGATTTACTACAGCTTTGAGCCCTTCCGCGCGGCCATCGAGGCGGCGGGGGCGCGGTTCATCAGCTGCGACCGCGCCGACGCGGGGGATGCCGACGGCGGGCAGGTGGCGCGGGACCTCGTGGCGTCCACGGCGCTGATCGTCCGGGTGACGCTGTCCATGGACGAGGCGGTCACGCGGGAGCTGGAGGCGCTGAAGCCCGACGTGATCGTGGCGGACTCGGTGGCCTTCTGGGGCAAGCTGTTCGCGCTGAAGCTGGGCGTGCCGCTGGTGTCCTCCTGCACCACCTTCGCCTTCAACCGCCACTCAGCGAAGATCATGAAGTCGTCGGCGGGTGACCTGCTGGGCATGCTGTGGAAGCTGCCCCGCGCCGGGCGGCTGCTCAAGCCCCTGCGGGACAAGGGCTATCCCGTGAAGGGCGCGCTGGACATCCTGCAAAACGACCCCGAGCTGCCCACCGTGGTCTACACCTCCACGGCCTTCCAGCCCGCTGCCGACACCTTCCCCGACAATTTCCACTTCGTGGGCCCCTGCCTGCGCCCGTCCGGCGAGCCCTGGCCCAAGGGGGAGCGCCCGCTGGTGTACGCCTCCGTGGGGACGGTGCTGAAGGAGGGCACGGCGTTCTTCAGGGCCTGCGTGGAGGCCCTGGCCGACACCTGCGACCTGGTGCTCTCGCTGGGCGAGGGCGCCGACCCCGCGTCCCTGGGCGCGCTGCCCGCCGGCGTTCGCGCCTTTGACCGGGTGGACCAGCTCGCGGTGCTTCAATCCGCCGACGCCTTTATCTCTCACTGCGGCATGAACAGCGCCAGCGAGGCCCTGTACTACGGCGTCCCCCTGATCACCCGCCCCCTCACCCCCGAGGAGACCGGCGTGGCCAACCGCGCCATACAGCTGGGCGCGGCCCTGCCCCTGCCCTCCGACGATCCCCAGGCCATCCGCGACGCCGTGACCGCCCTGCTGGCCAGCCCCGCCCATCGCGCCGCCGCCCGGGACCTCTCCCACTCCCTCCAGAGCGCCGGAGGCCCCGAGGCCGCCGCCCGGGTCATCCTCCGGGCAGGAAATTGTTAAATCCTTCCCCCGTCCCATCCCCGCCCGTCCCGCCGCCTTGACATTTCGCCCCTTTCCATTTATAATGGAAAGGCCGTGGAGGTGTATCGAAGTGGTCATAACGGCCCTGACTCGAAATCAGGTAGGGTGAAAGCCCTCGTGGGTTCGAATCCCACCGCCTCCGCCACCCAACAACGCTGATTTTGATACGAAATCAGCGTTGTTACTTTTTGCCCATAAAGCCCTGAAAACACTGGATTCTTAACTTCGTGCCGTTTAGCTATCAAGCATCCGGCACGTTTATTTTTGGCTTTTCGCCCATTTTCAGGGGTGATAGACAAACGGCAGGCGTTTTGCCGTTTCTCTATCAGCCTGCCGTTTCTCCATCACCCTTTTGCCGTTTCTCTATCAGCGGAGTGTAAAAGAAAAAGCGGCATGACGCCGCTTGGTCTCCGTGCTCACTTTTTTCGCATCGAAGCGTAGTAGCATGCACGGGAGCAGTATTTGGAATCTTTGTAGGTCGTGAACGGCTTGCCGCAAATCGCGCATGTGCAAGAGAGTTGCTTGTCCCCCTCCGACTTGCCGGGGTGCGCTTTCCACCAAGCGTTCTTGCACTTCGTGGAACAGAACCTCTGCGCTGCACCGGCTCCCTTAGGCAGCAGCTTCCCGCACTGTTCGCAGCGCCGGTCATCGGCACGGTTGTGGCGGGACACGAACATCTTCACGCTTCCAAGCGACATGCCCAGGTGCTCCGCGATGGTCTTGTAGGTGATTCCTTCCGCCCTCATTTCCAGAATGGTCGTCTTTTGCGTTCTTGTCATCATAGAAAAACGCCTCCTCTCGTACTGTAGCCACGGGAGGAGGCAAAAAGGGACGTTTTCTTATCTGACCGTCATGCGATTCTCTCCCCTGAAAAGGAACTCTGCGCTGCCGTCGGTGCGAACCGTCACCTGCGTGACCAGCAGGCACCATGCCTGTTCATTCCAAACGTCGATGAAGCCCGCTTGGCTACGCAGATTTTCCACATACTTCTTCACGCTGCATACCCGCATCATCCTTTCCTGTTTCTCAGCTTTCAGGCGGTTCAGCTTCGCGTCGGCCTTCCGGAACCGCTCGTCGTAGGCCACAGCCTTCTGGTCGAATTCCTCCTGGGGGACGCCGGTGACGGCATGCTCCCGGATGAGGGCTTTGTTCATCTCCACCACCGTGTCGATCTCCTCCTGGGTAGCCGCAATTTTCGTGTCCAAAGCCGCCGTGTCCTCCAGCATTGCTACAAGCGTTTCACAGTCCTCGATGACCGTCTCCTTGTTCCCCAGAAGCATGTTGTAAGCTTTGACAAACAACGCCTTGATCGCATCCTCGGAAAGGGTCGGCGTCGAGCAGCGCTGGCCCTTCCCATATTTGCGGTTGCAGCGCCAGATGACCTTCCGGTACGGGTCGTTGGAGTGCCAGACCTTCTGGCCGTAATACCCGCCGCAGTCCCCGCAGATAAGGCGGGACGCGAACGCGCTATTCCCGCTAAACGCGCGACTGGCACGCTTCCGCCGGGCCAGCTCCGCCTGCACCTGCTCAAACTCATCCGGCGGGATTATGGCCTCGTGATTGCCTTTCACATAATACTGGGGTACCTCACCCTCGTTCTGCTTGTGCTTCTTCGTCAGGAAGTCCACGGTGAAGGTTTTCTGGAGCAGCGCGTCGCCTTTGTACTTCTCGTTCGACAGGATGCTCAGGATCGTGCTCTCTCGCCAGTGCGTCTTCCCGCCGGGCGTCAGGATGCCCATCTCATCCAGCATGGCCATTGCCGCCATGTAGCAAATGATATTGTAGTCCATTCATATACACCTCCGTACGGTAGCCTCGGGAGATGCAGAAAAAGGACGTTTGCCAAAAATAAAAATCAGGAGCGCAGTATAGCTGCTCCTGACATCATTCCAATTTGGTTATTCCCCGGTCGCGCTGAGATCATAGCACAGCTCGATCTGCAATACGTTTTTGCCGTTGAGCTCGGTTATATCCATCCACAAATCACTTGAACCGGCGATCAGTTGGTGCAGCAGGTTCTATGTATATGCCTACAGAGGATTTGATGCGTTTTTTTGCTCCAAAGAATGAAGTAAGATTTGTTGCCTTCAATGAATACAAGGCTCTTGTTGGACCGGCGCGAGTGAAACAACTTATCTCATTTTTTACAGAACTTGGGGTTCGAAGCCAGCCCAGAATTATCAGAAAAGATGACTATGGATACTATCGTAAAGAATCGGAATCATTTATTGATGGCCTACTCGAGTTTCTCAACTTGGTCGAACAAGTTAATGATGTGGATGCCTCAGTTCCGTATCCTGCCCGAGCGCTTCCTCACAGAGCCGTTCACTTGTCGCCACCATCCTGTCCGTGAGCACATACCAGTAGGGCATCCCGGCTGCATTGCAAAGAGGGAGCACGGTAGCCCTGGCCTTGCGCCGATTGAGCAGCTCCGGCCAGAAGCTGTCGATGGAGATGTTCAGCGGCAGCTTGAAAAGCACCTCCTGCCTCGAAAGATAATGCGTCTGAAAGAAAGCCAGCAGTTTTTCCCTGTCCATTGCCATCTCCAATTACCTCCTTAACTGGGGTTTCTCGGGCTGCCATCCAGGGGCATCTGCAAGGGCGACAGCTGCGCGGAATGCAGATCAAATACAATCGCGCTGTGGGTCGGGAGATAGCTCCCGAACACGACCCTTGGACGGCTGTCCGTCCAGCCGGTCAGCTTGCGTATGCGCTTCAGCAGGGCGTGCCCGCTCATTTCAAAATGTTCAAGCGTCATCGGGGGAATTACAATAGCCTCACGGTCATTGACAGTGCAGGCCTGGAGGAGAAGCATCTGGCGCTCCTCGTTGATCAGCATCTGTACCTGCCGGGGATGCCCCAGGGCTTCCAGCACCGGTTCCCCGAGCAGGATACTGTCTTCATCCAGGCACAACGTCAGCGTCAGCTGGGTGCCGGGAGTGAATGATGTGTAAGCACTCATCTGTCTTCACCTCTCTGTGCTGGGGCCGGGGTTGTATCATTCCCCATGTCCCTTTTCATACCATGCAAAAACTCCGCCTTGCCCAGGTCGAACAGCAACCCGTCGAAGCCCGGTAAGGGGTATGGCTCACTGCGGAGCCTGCAATCCTCCGGGATTGTATGCCCCATAACCCCATAGAGCACGCCAATAAACAGGCCACTCTTTTCAATGGCATTCTGGTGCACCTTCATGATGGGCTTCAGCAGGCAGGCATTCGGTTCATCCTTCGAGCATGGGTGTATAACCATCTTCTTTTCATGGGAGTTCAGGAGAAACTGGACGTATACCGGTTCTTCGATGCAGAGATTCTCGAAGAAGATGCATTCCTCTTTCGGCGACAGCCTGATTACAACCGGGCTTTCCTGCCCGGTCCACGTCGTTCCGGTCATATCTTGATCACCTCCCCGGTCTTCTGGTCAATGATCTCCATGGGCAGCTGCTCCTGCTCCGGAACAGCGTCCGGGGCCTCCTGTGGCGATTGACCGTCGGCCAGCATGTTTCCGGGCTTTTGGGCGACATCGGCAAAAGTATAGCCCTCCATCAGATCAATTTGCATGGACGCAGAATGCTCCTGAACGGGGATACCAAAGGAATCGCGCCAGTCCGAAGGGAAAACAGCAGCGCTGCGCCGGGCCTTTGCCGTCGGATTGTCCGGGTCCTTCACGGCGGGAAAGCGTCCCTACTTCCCCGTGTTCACTGCAACTTGCGCAGTAGTTCGGGGAGCTAGTTTCAGCCTCAATACATATCCCCTTTTTTTCTTCTATGTCCTTAATCGTCATTTTATATGTTGTCTTACCACCGTACGACACAGAATCGCTAGAAGACCAATATCTCACAGAACTTGTCGCGTAAGAAAAAGAAGGGCTAATTAGCATAAAAAAGATACTAAGCAGAAAAACTACCGATAAAAATGGGAATAAATTTCTAGAAATTTTCATTTTTAATCCTCGCCTTTAATTCAGCAAAAGTCTCTCCGCCAAAGGTCATTTCGCCGTCGTCTGGAATGTTTAATAATTCTCCGAGAGCGTTCTTTGATTCATCTATCATATCATTCATCTTATATAAATCTATCAAAGCCACTAATAAGTTTACTCTTTCTGGAGTAGTTATTTTTTCATAGGATAGTTGTTCATTAATCCATCCAATCACTTCTTTATTTTTTTCTTCATCTTCATAATAAAAGTTGATTAGCTCCTTACGATACAGGAATTTTAAATCTGGGTCGTCTTCAGAATTATATTTTTCTTCGATTTTTTGTTTATAGTTTTCTAAATCATCTTCCTCGTTTAATTCTCCCCAAAAGAAATCCGTATGAGCCGATTCTATCTCCGCTTTAGTTTCCTCGATTTTTATAGTATGGTTCCTATCGTTGATTAAGAAAACTACGAAAACAACTACTAAAATAAGCAAAATCGGAGTTAATGCTAATCTGAAATAGACTTTTTTCTTATCTTCCCTTTCGGGGAGTTCTTTGAAAAAGGTTTTAATTCGCGAGAGGAGAGAGGGCTTTTTAGCTTTGTTCTCGGTTTTTTCCTTTTTCTTTAGATAATCGGCGCGGCGTTTCGCTTCGCGAGCTTTGGATTTTTTGATGTCTTTCGATTCAAAAAGTTCCTCTTTCTCGGCGAAAGGGTCGAGCGGATCGTAGCTCGTTCTGTTCGAAGGCAATACCACTTTTACTCTCCAGTAGCGATCCGTTTTCGCGCATCTGAGGAAAGGATATTATATTCATCAAATTTAGCCTGATTCTCGGTTGCTCTGTAAAGATTCATATATACATTATAGAGTTGAAATTGATGTTGAGCAGAAAGAGTGTTGGGATCATATTTTGACAACGCAGTTTCCGCCTCTTCGTACCTTTCAGATATGATTTGGAATCCGATTATCTCCATGTCGCTATCGAACTTCGAATCCTCATCTTTGGAAGCCTCTTTTTTCTCTTCTAGATAGTTTAGGAAATCTCCCTCTGGGTCTTCCGAATCGCTTGGCGTAGTATAAAGTGATTCTCCTGTTGAGACAGGTTTATCCTCCTCTTGATCTATTACTATATCAGATGTCAAAGGATTCAGAGGTTGATATATCAAGATAATTACTGCTATGATTATTCCGATTATAAGAAGTACCGCTACAATGTATGGCCATACACGTTTTTGTTTCGGACTATCTATATTATCAGTATTGGCAACTATCGGTTTTTTATTACTTTTATGTGGGACAATCACATCCTCATCAAAATTACCTTCCATCATGATTATGATTATATAGGATTATAAAAAAAGGTCAAGCGCAAAAAGACGCGCATCTAATTTCGTATCTCGATTGAATGCAATCTGTTAATCAAATGAATATTGAAAGTATCCCAATATTGATCGTCTTAATTTGACCTGTGAGTTCAAGCCGTTCAGCGTAAGCGAGATATTTCGATGCGTTGCTGGCGGGATGTGTGATGTATGCTATCAGGTAATTTGATTGCCGGATCATCGCTTTATTGGCCTCGACGATTGCATAACGACGAGGAACTTTCTCCATCCCAGAAGGATAGATGGTTTCGTCAAAACCAGTTGGAATGTCAACTGGCCGCTCGGCAGGATGATATGGAAGAAGCAAGGCGAGCGTCACGTTCGGATGTTTTGCTTTAGCGGCGATTACAGTTCTTGCAGCGAGGGAGTCAAACTGTCCATACCTTCCCGCGACAAAGGTAGAAACGCCATATTCGATGATATGGAGCTCTACCTCCACAGATAATATTGGGATAATTGATTCTGGAGCCTCACGGTGACCGATGAAGAAGCAAGTCTTTTGCCGCATAATCACAAACAGCTCTCTACGTCATTTTCTCCTAAACAATCCGACTATTCCATATATGAAAGCACATCCGGCGATTGTTTCAAAGATAGAAAAGATGACGTAATACCCCTTAATGGTATTTCCTGCTATTATTCCTAAAAGCGAAAAAACAAATCCAATGATCCAAGCGCGTTTTGTAGCGATTTTTTGTTTACGCCTTTTCTCTTCTTCCTGCTTGCTTTTCTTTTCTTCAGCGAGACGTTCTGCCTCTTGCTTTCTTCTGTATTCACGCTCGCGCTCTTTTTGTTGGCGTCGACTTTCTTCTTCACGCCTTTTGGATTCGGCTTCTTTCTCTTCTTTTTGGCGTCTAAAGGCTTCTGTTCCTTGATTAATCTGCGATAGAACATTTTCAGCAGTGCCAGAATTGTCGCCGATCTCAATCGCGTATGTTGCAATTTCTGCTATTATCGGAAGATAGGGATTATTTGGATCGATAGTATCACGAGACCAATAACTGAACACATGCTTATTTAGGAACGAATTGACAATGAACGCGAGTGTTTGCCCTAATTCTGGGGACTTTGATCCGCTACTGATTACCTTTTTTGCCGCAGATCTAAACATCGAAAGCGCCTGACTAATACTTCTCTGGTTGTTCTCATAACCGGTATTATTTGCTTCATAGAAGGCATAATAGATAAACCCTTTGGTAATTAGGTAGTCTGGCGTATCAGGATCATATACAATAGCCTTATTGATGTAGTCCATTGCTGTACTATACGCTTGACACTCTAAATAGATTTTTGCGGCATCGTTATAAAAGGCGGCATCATCACTATCTAAGTCCATATGAGATAAAGCCTTTTCGATAGCCGTCTTAGCAAGATCGAATTGACTTGATTTATAATAAGATATAGCGGTATCATACCATTTCTTCCATTGATTATATCTGTCAGCCTTGGGATTGGAAGCAACCGGTTTCCTCCGGCTATTCTCCAGTTCCTGATTGTATCTGTTACGTGAGGATTCAGAAACAAAGACTTTCTTCGCCTCATTGATCAAGGTAAGCTTCGCCGTGGCCGTTTCCGGGGAGTTAATCTCACGGCGACGCCAAAGCTGCTCCAAGCGGAGGAGCTCGCTTTGGATTTCCTGAAGCGAAGAATCCGGTGAGAGCTTAAGCTCGGTATAGAAATCTGTCATAGTAAAACCTCTTTGCGATATTATCGAATGTTTGCCAGCATTGTCTCGATTTCCGAGATTCTATTGTAAATCCGTTGTTCTTCCTCTTTGGCGCTTTGGTATTCTGGATTCATTGACAAATCGCCTTGTTCGCGTATTCCGATGAGTCGTTGAGAAATCTCCACTTTCTTCTCCTGAAGCTGTTCAAGTAATTCTTGGGAGCGGACACGCTCCCAGAGTATTACCGAAGAATATGGCCGACCCACACGAATCATGGCTGGATATCGTTTTATACGGTGTACGTCCAGCGACCGCAGAAAGCCGAGCCTCGGCCAAAGAGAAACACGGCCAGCATATGTTTGAAGTGCTGCTTCGCGTTGGCGCTTCCGGGAAAGGTGCCGAGGGCAGAATCGATAATGTCGTTTCTGCGCTCCGCACCTTGAACTCAGCCGGAGCCAATATCCATGCTATACCGGAGAACCCCGAAGCGGTCAACCGTCCCGCCTTGCCCTCCTGTTTCTTTTTGCGGCTGTCAGTTTCCGAGATCGCTTGCATCATGATGCTTCCTGTAGGCGAAGATGACCTACCCGGCACGCCCGGCTTACATCCGAAGCTGCTCCTGCCGCCGAGATGGTACAAATCCCCGGAAACCACGAAGGAGGATAGAAGCTACGCCAAGAGTATGAACGCCTCGGTGCCGAAGAAGATCAGTATCAGTCCCAACGACAGTTTGGAACATACTATCTTACTTGGTCCGACCGGCAGTGGTAAGTCTACGGCGATGGAGCACCTGATTCTATCCGACATCCGTGAGGGTAGAAGCGTTCTCGTCCTTGACCCTAAAGCCGATCTCGTAACCGACATACTGGAGCGCATCCCCGATGGCCTACAGAACCCCTTACAGAATCAGGTCAACAGAGATGATGCACTTCTCCCCGTCAAAGCGGCGCTTTCTGTGAATAAGGGAAGCGACTTATTACTGCTTGGCAGTAATAATCTTGATGCTGCCGGAGGCCAGCCCCAGCGTCAGCTGGACAACGTTCCGCAGCTACTGCACGAGGGCCAGATCATCCGACTCCACCCAAACAGGAGGCATTCATGAAACGCCTGACCAATCAACAAATAGGAGAGATCGAGCTGCGGCTGACAGCGCGGGATCGAGAGATTCTCACAACCTTCCAGAAATTGCGATACGTCAAGACTGGACAGGTACAACGGTTGTTCTTCCCCATTAACCGTTCCCCCAAAACCGCCCTGTCGAACGCATGGCTGGCTCTGAAGAAGTTAAACCGTTACGGTTTACTTGATCATCTGCCGAAGCAGATCGGCGGCGCAAAGTTTGGCTCACAGGCATTGATCTGGCACTTGACCGAGGCTGGGATGAGATTGCTCGACCTCGGCAAAGAGCGTGCTGGAAAGCGGCAACGCTATTCGCCCCTGTTAAAACCATATGGAATGCCGGTTTGGGTTGTCTTTCGTCAAGTCGGCTTTCTATAGCAATCCCCAGAAATGTCACCACCGCCACCTTGACAAAAGTGGTATAACAAAGGCAGAGGTGAGTGACAATGTTACACAACGAAGCGAGAGAACTGCTGGTAAAAGCATACGAGAAGCATCCGGTAGCGAAAGATATCGCAGAAGCGTTTTCGATCAGTGTGAGCGGGGTGTATCGATTGGTCAGGCAGAAGGC
>Ga0256405_10012796_pt1 | contig 10275 bp, 6 predicted proteins | sample RumenRJG_02DNA_FD_189096 | JGI IMG/M metagenome (GOLD analysis project Ga0256405, IMG submission 189096) | Bovine rumen microbial communities from Lethbridge, Alberta, Canada - RJG_02 | ecosystem: Host-associated > Mammals > Digestive system > Stomach > Rumen | place: Canada: Alberta | collected... | reverse complement strand
TCCTTTATATCGTTTTTATTATTATATTTTAAATTTTTATTATTTATAATTTTATTATTACTATATTTTAAATCAATATTGCATATATTTTTATTACTATTATACTCTATTTTATTATTTTCTATATCGTTTTTATTATTAAATTCATTATTTTTACTATTAATATCTTCATCATTATTATATTTTAAATTATTATTATCTATATTTTTATTATTTCTATATTTAAAATCGTTATTTTTTATATTATCGTTTTTATTACATTCCAAATTATTATATTTTATATTATTTTTTTTAAAATTAATATTTTTACTATTAATATCTTTATTATATTCATTTTCATAAAAAATATCATTATCATTAGTATTAGTATTGTTTTCATAATAAATATTATCTTTTTTTAAATTTTTATATATCAATAAAAATAAATCTGAATATTTAGTATTTGAAAAAACTATATTAAAAACTACATTATTGTTTAAAATTATATCAAATATACTATAAAAATTATCATTAAATTTAATATTAAAAAAATAAAATATATTTTTTATAACTTCTTCTGGTTCTATATGCTCTTCATTAGTTATAAAAATAATTTTATTCAAAAAATCACTCATTTTATTAAAAAAAATATATGCATTTATATTATTTTTTTTATTTTGAAAGTTAAAACTTTTAATATTTTCGATTATATTATTATTGAAATCCAATGACGAATTTAAATAAATATCAAATGTTTCATTAAATAATTTATTAATAAAATTTCCAATAATATTTTTATTTACTATACTATTTTTATTATAATTTATATCATTATTAAAATATTTATTTTTTAAATCATAGTTGTAAATATTTTTATTTTCATAAATAGAAATATTTTGTTTAGAATATAAATTGTCACAATAATACGCTATTAATTTATTAATAATTTCATTTTTTTTATCAAATATATTTTCTTTTTTTATTACTTCTTTACAAAAATCATTAATATTTTTATTATTTAAATTTAACAGTTTTTCTAATAAATTTACAGTAAATTCATATATGTTAAAATTTTTTAAATGGTAATTTTTTAATAATTCTTTCTTTATAATATTTTCAATTTGATTTATTTTTATTTTACTTATATATAAATAATTTTTATAATTAAATATTTCGTTTTTAAGCTTATTTATAATTGAATAATCTAATCCATAAAGTATGTTAAAAGTTGTAACTATATTATATTCCGGAACTTTTTCTAATATATAATCTGTAGCTTTATCATTTTGTCCAACCTTTACCCAAAAATTTTTAATTTCATTACTATTTTTTAATAAAACATTGTAGAATTCTTTAATATTAATAGTTTTTTCTAATAATTTTATATCATTTTCATTTTTTAATCTCGAAAAAATATCAATAATAAAATTAGAATCATAATTACTATCAATGTTATTATGTATTGTAAGATAATTTGAAAAAATACTTCTTAAACCAATATTTAACTGATAATAAATTTTCTTTTCAAATTCAGTATTAAAAATATTAAAATCATTATTAATAATAATTTTACCAAGATCAATAATAACAGGTGTTGTAAATTTACTTATTTTATTTTTAAAAATAACATTATCATCGTTTTCTTTTATATTTTTAAATATATTTTCTATAATTAATTGTAGTTTATTATATGCTAAGTTTTTGATATTTTTGTCAATAATGTCTTTTTTTGATTTATTATTGTATGTTTTTTTATTTATAACGAAAATTATTTGTAATTTTTTAATAATAATATCGTCCAACATTAATTAAATTTAATAAAAAATTTTATATTTTACAATTTTTTTTAAATCAAAAATATTAGTTTATATATGTGAATTCCATTATTAGTAATATTTCAATTTATACAGATGGAGCATGTAGTGGAAATCCTGGTAAAGGAGCTTTTTCTTATGTGATATTAATTAATAATAATGAAATACAAAGGTATGCAAATGGTTTTATTAAAACAACAAACAATAGAATGGAATTAATGGCTATTATCGAAGCTATAAAATATATTAAACTACTCAAAAAAATAGATGGTAACACAAATATAAATATATATTCAGATTCAAAATATGTAATAGACTCGATCAATAAAAATTGGTTAAATAATTGGATTTTAAAGAATTTTAAAAATGTAAAAAATGTAGATCTATGGAAAGAATTTATAAATGTTAAACATAATTTAAATATAAATTTTATATGGGTAGAAGGCCATTCTAATATAAAATATAATGAAATTTGTGATAATTTAGCAACAGGATTTATTAAAAATGGAGATCTTTCAATTGATAATGGATATGTCTGTTAAAATATTTTTAAAAATTTTATAGATATTATATGTTTTAAAAAAATATTTATTAGCATATACAAAAGATGAAAGATATATTTAAAATTGGGATAATAACTTTATTGTTATGTATAAGTGCAGTTTTGTTTCAATATTTAGGATATGGTACTATAGACTATTTTATAATGTTTTTAGTTTTTTTAGGTATTGGAATGACTATTTTTACGTTTTATAAAAGTGCAGTAAAGAAAGACTATAAGTTATTTACTAGTATAATATTATTTGTCATAATGTTTTTTTCGTTTTTTATTTATAAAAAGAACAATGATAGAAAGAATTATAAGTTAATGAAGCAGCTTATAGATGTTAATAGGACTTTATTAGATTATAAAAACAAATTAGGAAGATTACATGTAAATTACAATTTATCAGATTTAGGTGAAAGATTTAAACTTAATTTTAAATTTGTTGATGATTATAACAATAATATTGATTTAACATTAAGAGAAATACAAGAAACACGTAATTTTGCTGTCGGTATGTTATCAAAATATCAGTTATCTAATTTATCAACTGATGTTATATTTGAAATGAACAAATATATCGAAGATTTTAATCAAAATAAAGAAAAGTTAGAAAAAGTAATTGATAAATATAAAGCTGAGAGGGTTGATATAGAAAAGAGAAAAAATGAAGAGGAAACTAATGTGAAGAATATAAAACAGAAAGAAGAGGAAGAGAAGAAGAGGAAAGAAAAAGAAGAAAAAGAGGAAAAAGAAAAGAATGAAAATAAGAAGAAAGAAGAAGAAAGTAAGAATAATAAAAAAACAAAAAATACTAAAGACAATAAAAAAGTAAAAAATAAAAAGGAAAAGAATAAAAAGAAAAAATAATATATAAGTTATTTAAAATTTAATAGTTATAAGTTATTTAAAAGTTAAAAAGACTTTTATATTAATAGTATTAAAATAAAATATTAATTATGTACAAGATTAAGACGAATGCGAAACTTAGAAAGTGTGTAAAAATAACAGGTACTGGTAAGATAATGAGAAAAAAGACTGGTAAAAATCATATGTTAGATAAAAAGACAACAAAAAGAAAAAGAGCATTAAGTAAAAAATGTGCCTTTTTTAAAGGAGATATAAAAAAAATTAGAAAGTCATTAAATATATAAGTTGATAATATATTATATCTAAAGGTTTTACTACTAGATTACTATAATTATTATTTTTTTTATATATTTAACTAAATGTTTGTAGATAGTGTAGTACGTAAATATATATTTATAATCAGTCAAGATAAATGTATTGTTATATTAATAACTTAATTTAAACATATAAAATATTATTGTTTATACTGTATGATTAACCTATTGTAAGAAAATTTATGTTGTTTTCATAACTATATAATTGTTTTATTGTTTATATTAAAAAAATATAATTATCATCTTTCATTTTACATAATGTAAAAACATATTAAAGAATTATTGGTTCATGTAAGAATTATTGGACTAACACTGGGCCTATGGATGAAATAATTTATCACATAAATCAGAACATAGAAGAGGTTAAAAACGATGTAGTTCAGATGGTTTCAAATATTCCTGTTGAGATAAGGTTAAAAGGATATAGTACTGAACAGCTTACATTAGAAACTAGAAATCAGATATTATCTGCCATGACAGTATATGGTTTTTTAACTTATCATGATGAAACTTTAGAGATTCCAAATAAAGAACTGATGATAAAATTCGATGATGCATTAGAGGACAAGTCTATGAACGAAGTCTCAAAAATAGTGTTAAAATCAGATGAGATGTTAAAAGCAACAATACGTCAAGATGTAGATAAAATGGCTGAAATAATACAAGAAGCACATGATATAAACATACCTATAATAAAATACAATGATGAAAATTCATTAGCATGTGTTATAAGTTTAGTATATCTAAGTGCACGTTCTAAATATAAGATAGTTAGAGAGATGCCAGCAGGAATAGGTTTTGCAGATTTTATATTTTTTCCAAAAGATATATCAAAGCCTAGTTTTATTATAGAACTAAAATATAACTCCACAGCACAAAAAGCATTAGATCAGATATTTGAAAAACGTTATGATCTTGCATTAAAAGACTACACAGGTCTAAAATTAGCTATAGGTATTTCCTACGACTCTAATCTAAAAAAGCACTCTATATCTATTAAACCAATCTAACCAACGTAACGTTGGATCTACCTTCTAAATCGCCTCACAAACTTTTTATAAAAAGTTTGACAAAAATTTTTACGTTTTGACAGAAAGTCAAAACAAAGAATATATAATGAATTTTAATAGATAATATGTTATTTTATGAAACTTTCTACAGAAAGTTTCGAAGATCCAACGTTATGTTGGGATGGTATATAAGATTTTGCAGAGAGAAAGGGATTCGAACCCTTGATACTTAAAAAAAGTATAATAGTTTTCGAGACTATCGCATTAGACCACTCTGCCATCTCTCTATATTATTTGGATAATGATTTTTATTTATATTGCCATGTTTAGCAAATGATATTATTTGAAAATCTTTATTTTATCAAATGTGTTTTTAAGAATCTCTATAAACTTATCGTTTTTAGCCAAACTCCAACTTATTGTAGCTAATAGGACACCGGAAATACTATCTATAATAACATGTTGTTTAATGAGTACTGTCGATAAAATTATTAAAAAAGATATGATAAATGATTTTACTTTTATTTCATATTTTATATTATCGCACGAAACTATAGGGATAAATACTAAAGCAGCTAAAAAACAATGAAACGACGGACAACATCTAGCTGAATAATCACATCCACGTAGAAAAAGTAAGATATGATCTAAAAAATTTTCTGCTATTATTTGATTTGATATTACATGAGTAGGTTTTATTAAAAATGTAACAAAACCTATACAACTTCCTATTATTCCAGCTAATATAAACCTATAAAAAATATATTCATTATATCTTGCAACTAAAACAGGACCTAAGACAATATATAGGTAAAATAAACAATATGGTATCACAAACAATGAGATATATGGGATATAATTGTCTATATATATACCAGGAAAATGCATTTTCATATTAAAATGCTTGATAATAAAACCAGCACCAAAATATGTAACACAGTACACTAAGATATATAAACATATTGGTAATATTGAATATACTGGAACAAACTTAAATAAAAGTTTATATTTATTAGATTTATCAACCTCTACGTTATCCATAGTATTTTACTAAATATTTATTTGCAAAAAAACGATTTATTTAGAATTTTTACAATTAGAATTTTAAATTTATAAAATTTTTTGAAATTAATAATATATTATATAAACTATAGATTTTTGTAAAAAAACAACATATGTTAAATATTTATAACTATTTAGATAAATTTTCAATATTTCTTTATTAATTAATGAATTTTATAAAATATAAATCAATTATTATAATGAATAAGTACCTAAATTATTATCAACTTTAATTGGGTCATTTTCATATCTTTCAAATTTTTCAAAAATAGTTATTTTCTTACCTTTATATTTATCATCTTTTTTTAGATTTTTTAATAAAAAACTTAATATTAGATCATCAATTAATTTATTTCTTGAATCTAAATGATGTAATTCTTTAAATGTTTTACCATTTTCTAAATCATTTATTCTTTTCCATTCTTGATTAATAGGAATATAACCTATTTCTTGTTCATAATCAACACTACTGGATAAAGCAGTAAACATAGTTTTTTCAACTGGACTTATAATATAATGAAAAAGACATCTATATAACTTAAAATCTGAAATATTAAAAAAATTAGTTCTTGAAGCAAATACAGGATTAGTAGTTATAAAAACAGGTCCAAACATACTTGTAGATTCAAAAAAATCAACTAATTTTAAAGATTTTTCGTTAGTTTGAACACTTCTATATATTTTAAATTCTTCATCTTTATCTAATATTTCTTTTATAAATCTATCTAAAAATTCCATTGTTAAAGCCCACTCTAATAAAACACATTTTTTAAAATTAAATGCTATTTTGTTGGTTAATTCATAATCTTTATACAGGTTATCATAATTTTTATGTTTATTATTATTCCAACCATACATTTCTATATTTTTATATTGTTTTTTTAATGATAAATAAATTAAATTTTTAATTTTTAAAGAATATTCTGAATTAGAATCATTTGATTGATTTTTAAAAATATTTATAAAATAATCTAATAAACTTTCATTTTCTAAAAACTTTCTAAGTTTACAACTAACACAATTATCATTATTACAACCAGAACATCTTAAATACTTAAAACATCCACCGTCTACATCTAATTGTCCACTATGATATTTAACATAATCTTTTTTTGGTGCATAATTTAAATACAGATTATAATTATTACCACCTTTTTCTTCAAATTTTAAACATCCATATTGTCTACTAGTTAATGTACTTCCAAAATCTTCTTTATCATAAATAAATTTTGAAAAAATCCAATATTGTAACTTTTCTTTTTTTATAATATTATTTAAAGCATTAATAATTCCAATTAAATCTAAAATATAGATATATATAGTTAAATCTACTGAAACTTCATGAGTAAAAATATCATCAGTCATTTTTTTATAAACATCAAAATAATGATTAAATTGATCTTCAGTTGGATTATTATCTTGTAAATTCTTTAATAATCCGACATTTTTTAATTTTATTAACTTTTTTCTCTCATTAAATTTTACTTTAAATTCGTTAATATTATTACAAATTGGAGTATCTTCTTTTTCAATATCATAAGTTTCTTCTTCATCATCATTATTTAAATTTTCATTTTTTTCACATTTATCATCATTTTTATTTTTTAAAAATTTTTCAATTTCAGTTTTTTTTGAATTTAAAATATTTTCATAATTTTTTAAATTATTAATATCATTTTCACTATTAATTTTTTCTTTATTAATTTCTAATTCAACTTTTTCTATTAATTGATTATTTAAATTTGTACACTTATCTAATAAGTTTAAACACTCTTTCTTTAAATTATTTTTAACTACTTCATCATCATTATTTTCTTTTTTATCATCATCATTATCTTCTTTATTTAATTCATTATCACATTCATTATTTTTTTTATCTTCATTATTTAATTTATTATCATCTTCATTATTTTTTAAATCATCATCATTATTTAATTTATTATTATCTTCATTCTTTAATTTATTATTATCATTAATTAATTTATCATTATCTTCATTATTTAATTTATTATTCTTACCTTTACAACAATAGCAAATATTACATTTTGAATAAGTTTTATAATTAAAAAATAATAAATTTTGACAAAATAAAAGACATTTTAATTTAAAATTTAATTTATTGAACATAACTTAAAAAAATAATACGGCACAAATGATATATTTTGCTATAATAAATTCTTTTAAAATAAAATTTTTTAGATAAAAAAAATATAGTAATTTTTAATATTTTAGAGATATGTATTTATTAAATTATCACTTAAAATTGTAAATAAAGTTAGCTTTTGAACATAAAAGATAATTAAAAATTAAATAAAAAAGGAATTTTAATGAGTGTCTCTTTAGATTAATTTTAATAAAAAATATTTTTTTAAACTTACTTCAAAAGTAAGTAACAGGATGTTTCTATATTCATAGAAACGAATACAAAGTGTATTTTAATAGATAATGTATTAAGTAAAATATAAAGTTAAACGTTTTGGTGTTTTTTAGTTAAGTTTTTTGATAAAAAAGTTAATTTTTTGGTTACTTTTTGGTTTAAAAAGTAACTGATCTGTATGTGCTCATGTGTGTACTAATTAAACTTCCCAGCAGGTTAGTTTTTGGTTCTTTTCCTAAAAAGAACGAACGGAATTTTTGAACACTTTTTTTGACGTGGAAAAAAGTGTTACTTTAAAAGTAACCAACAATAATATTGGATCCAACGTCACGTTGGTTTTTTGATAAAACTTTTTTACAAAAAAGTTTTGTAGATCCAAACTTAGTTTGGTTTTTACATAAAGTACATCAAAGAGTTACTCATAAAATAATTAATGATTTTAAGTTATTTTTAAAATATTTAAATTATTGTTTGTTTTTATAACAATTTTCATAATATTTTTTTTTAGTATTTTTAGCTTCATCTGAATTATTATTATTATTATTATTATCATTATTATCTACATTATTTCGATCTTGTTTTGGAGGATCTTGTTTTGGAGGATCTTGATGTTCTTTTTCTTTTTCGTTTTCTTTAACAAAATCTACTGCAGTTTCATCAAAAACAACAATATAAGTAGTATTATTTTCTAAAACACCAGCTGTAAATAAAGATTCTTCATTTCTGCTATTTTTATAAATCTTATATCCTTTTACTAAATTTTTACCACCTAAATGTGTTTTTATTATATCTAATAAATCGTTAAAATTTTTACCTTGTTCAATTTGAATTTCATCTTTATTATTAATTTCTTTTACTAATTCATATTTACTACTATCTAAAACTTCAAATTTAAGATTAATATAGACTTTATCTTTTTCTTTTTCTTTAATAACATTTGGAATTTCTTTAATAATTGAAATTCTATAGTTGTGATATTTTGTAAATTCTGTATTTTCATCTACATTTTCATAATTTTTTGAATCTTCAGTTCTTTCTATTTTTACAAAATCTTCAAATTTTTCAACATTTTTTAAAGATTCAAAATATTTTTCTTTAATAAAATCAATAACTTTAGTTTCATCATTAATATTATCAATAACAAAATCTATATTTGCATTTTCAAATTTATTTTTAACAGATTCATTAAAATAAATATATTCTTTAGGAATTTTAAATTCTACTTTTGCTGTAATTGGTTTTAGTAATTTATAAGCTCCTTCATTTTCAATTTTTACAATATATAATTCGTTATTAAAAGAATCAACAAAATCATCTTCATCTGTATCTCTTTCTATAAATTCAAATAAATAACTATCATCTATATCATCATCAAGAATTTTATTTTCATTCCATAAGGTAATATCATTAACATTATCTTTTATAAACTTATATATTTCTTTATCAGTAATCAATCGTTCTTCTTTAATTTTAGCATTTATTTTATTTAATAAATCTTTATATTCATCTGAATCTTTATTTATCTCATATTTAAATCCATCATAATATATTGATGTGTAATATGGTTTTTTTTGTAAAGTAATATCAATTTTTCCTAATTTTTTTATTTTTCCTAAAAGCTTATAAGCATTAGTTTCATTATATTTATTTTCGCTAATTACGCCAGTGTCTATAAAATCTTCACTAACATTTACGAACCAATAATCACTAAAATTTATATCTTTGAGATTTAATTTTTTTTCCTTTACTACAGTTGAAACATTATCTATTTTTGATCGAATAAAATTTAAAATATCTTCATCTTTGTTATAAGCTTTAATCTTTTCATCGTATGTTAAAAAAAATACTTTTCCCCCAATATTAAAATCATTAATACCATTTTGGTCAATAATAGTAATTTTAGAATTCTCATCTAGCTTAAAACCACTAATTATATTAATTCTATATTCACCAGTTTTTTTTATTTTTAAACCTTCATAATTTCCCCATGTACCAATATTATCATCATAATCTATTTTTGTAACTTTATATAATTTTTTATTTTCAATTAATTCTTCTTTAAGATCATTACCACTATAAAATTTTTCAATATTTTCAATTACAAAATCAATGTCTATATCTTGTTCACTATTAATTTTTATATTTTCATTAGAATAATACTCATGATTATCAATAGAAATACATAATTTACCTTTTTCTATTTCAATTTCTTCAGAATAAATATTAATTGAAATCAAAGAAATAATACTCGAAATTTTAAATAATTTATTGTATTTTAATTTTTTAATCATACGCTTTTTTATTA
>Ga0256405_10012794_pt1 | contig 10277 bp, 9 predicted proteins | sample RumenRJG_02DNA_FD_189096 | JGI IMG/M metagenome (GOLD analysis project Ga0256405, IMG submission 189096) | Bovine rumen microbial communities from Lethbridge, Alberta, Canada - RJG_02 | ecosystem: Host-associated > Mammals > Digestive system > Stomach > Rumen | place: Canada: Alberta | collected... | reverse complement strand
TATAAATAGATCTATGCGCCTCATCACAAATTAAAAGATCAAAATGTCCCGGAGAGAATACTTTTCCCTGCTCGTCTTTCGCCTCATCTATCAAACCAATCATTGTCTGATAGGTTGAAAAAACACAATGTGCGTTATAATCTCCCTTATCCTCACAAAGATTCGTACAGGAAAGATTAGGAAGTAGATTTACAAAGCTTCGCTTTGCCTGCGTAACCAAAGAAGTACGATCTGCCAGAAAAAGAATATTTTTAACCCATCCTTTATTCAAGAGCACATTACAAAGTTCGATTACTGTACGAGTCTTACCAGAACCTGTAGCCATTACAAGAAGAGCTCTCCTGCGATTCTTCTCTCCAAAGGCATCACATACTGCCTTAATAGCAGCTTCCTGATAATATCTTCCGGCAATATTCTTATCGATTGCGATATTTTTTAGGCTTGTCCTCATGGACATGAGGTTAAACCACTTCTCCAAATCTCTCTTAGAATAAATCGCAGCACATTTACGCTCAGGATACTGTCCATCAACTATCCTTGTCTCAAAGCCATTAGCAAGAAAAACAACTGGTCTGCGTCCACAATCTTTCTCAATTAAATCTGCATAGAGTTTTGCCTGCTGGCGTCCCTTTGACACATCCACACAAGTACGCTTAGCTTCTATTACAGCAAGTGGTCTCATGGTATCATCATAAAGAACATAGTCTGCATAACCCACTTCAGATTTATTAGGCATACCCGGTAGTTCTACTTCATTAATCCAGTCTTTGCCCTCAATCCACCCTGCATCAGTAAGCATAGAATCAATGTAGATTTTTCTGGTCTTGTACTCAGAAAGATCAAGTGGCTTAGTAATATACGTGCTTTCCTGACTTTCACGCTTACTTGTGAGCTCATCCTTAAGCTGCTTATTTTCCTCTATAAGAGCTTTCAAATCGATATCAGCAAATTCCTTAGGCAATACTCCTGCACTCTCAGAATTAGCTTTCAGCAGCTCAGTATCATATTCTCTTTCCTCATAGTGATCCGAATAACAATAAAAGAGAAAGTCAAAAAAGATGAACAGATTTTTCAGGCAGAGTTCCGCCTGATCAAAGTTCACCTTTTTACCAGTATGTGCTGCATTGTTTCCCATACGACGAATAAAATCAATACGATTCCATAGATTGATATCAATAATATCCCTAAATTCATCTGTATGGATTAAGCTGATAAGATTATCCTGATAAGGCATAATAAGAGACTTATCTACGGAATACATCCATTTTATGGCGAACTCCATCGCCCTGCGGCAATTGATGATACTTGCCTCAGGATCAATCCCAATAATCTTTTCAGCTGATATGGCCACGTCCACGAATGTATCGAACTGTGGCTCTACTTTTAAATAGTCAAAGTTGGTCATACCCTCACTCCTTCCCATTACATATTACTAATCACAGCAGCGTGCCATAGGTTCTCCACACTGCTCACATTCCCTATCTCATTTAAACGGCAACTCTTGATTGGGAATGAACCATTCCCAAGAGTTTTATATCTCGTTATAATTTGTTATTTCATCATCCGCAAGCCCTTGTGAATACTAAATTTGCAGATGGTTTACTTTCCCTTATGATTTCCCTTGTGTTATATCATCCCATAGCACTTTACGAGCGCTGATAAGGGAAAAAACAAGGGAAAGATTTTACAGTAACACAATATAACACTGTATGGGCAATCGGTCTGTTGAAATGCTTTTTTATGAATTGCACTTTATCACTTCTCATTTACCTGCCAGTATCCGGTCTTATTTGAGCCTATCCTCTCTATGTAACCATTTTTTCTTAAAAATGAAATATTATTATCAATTGCAGTAGTGCTTATCCCAAGTATCCTAGATAATTCTATCTTGGTAATATTCGGATTATTTCTCATCTCAGATATAATGCTTTGTCTGGTTTGATTTAATACATTTTGATTATTACCAACTTTATCACCAACATTATTACCAACCTGTCCTATTCTGTTAAAGGGAATAGTGACAACAATATCGTTTTCTTCAAATTTGAAGGCTTTTCGACCATAAATTTCAACGATCTTCGGGACGCCCCTTCCCGACTTTTCACTGATATGGAGTTGGATAAAAATCTCGGAGAGCTTTTTATTTACCGGAATTGAACGACCAAGGTAAAAACCTTCTAATGTTTGGTTTGGAGCAAGTGTACCTCTAGACAGAATCTCAATGCGATCTGAATAAACGGTAATCATAGGTTCGTTGCCCTCAACCCATGCATTATGCAGTATTGCATTTATTATCGCCTCACGAAATGCTTTATCATCAAATAACGGTACATCCTTTCTTTCAACAACTCTATTTCTTTCATCAGCTTGAATGATGTTAAGGACATCACCGTATCTAAGAAGCTCATCAAGCGTGTACAAAAGGCAATCGTTGCCAAACTCACGTACAGAGTATAGGTTTGAGCCTTTTGTCGGACCGGTAAAAATAGATACTCGGAGAGGCATATGTGAATTATCAGACAAAAGCTGAGCCATCAGATTATATTCGCCATCTCCGGTTCTCAGCCCCAAGTTGTCTTCGAACGTTTCTTCACGCAAAACTATTCCCTTGGAACCATAATAGCCGAATAATTTACGAAATGTTAGTTTCTGATACTGTGCAGGTGTATTCTCGATTGTATCTATTCCCTGATCCAGTAGCCTAAATAGCTTTTTCTCACGTTCGGGATAATCTTTTAAGTTTGCCTTCGATGAGCCTATACGGATATAACGACTTTCATCAAATGCTGTAGGTACATTCTTTGCAGCGGGTATAACTAAAACAACAACCCTTTTCCCATCAATCTTTAACTCCTCAAATTCAAATCCGATACTTGGAGAAAGATTTCGTGCAAGGTAGTTTTGATACGGCTCTTTATTGTAATCACGATACTGGTTAAAGTTAGTACCTACAATTTCGTGTGTTACATCATTAACGCCCCAGATAAAATACGCTGTTTCTTCGCTGTGATAAGCGGCTGCATTTGATAATGCTGAGATATATTCACCAAGTTGAACAGGTTCAAACCAATTTTCTTTAAACTCAAACCACTCCTGCTCGTTATCTTTATCACATAAGTTTCTAACTATTTTTTCAAGCTTTTTCATTCATAGACTCCTTATGATTTATTACCAACCCACAATATTATACAACATTGGTAATAAAGTTGGCAATAAGAGTAGGTAATAAAACAGTAACCACAAAAAAGAGAGCCGATTTCTCGGCTCCCCTTTAAACAACCATTCCGCATTAAATACTAAATATCAAAAAATGTTCCCGCCATTATACAGTGAAAATGTAGTTTATTCCCCGTTCATTTCAATTTCCATAAATACCGCGGGCGCAGGCTTTTCATATCCTTTTAAGAATAATCCTTTTTTCCTTAACTCATAAATAAAAGCACTCGGGAAATAACAGCATGTATTCAGATAGCGTAAAAATCCGGGAACATCCTGTCGAATCTGCTTAGGTACGGCAACTGGGTTTTGAATCATTTTTGCATAGTCATCATGGAAAATCTCTGAAAGCTTTGTTGAATATTCCTCCATTAGTTCGTAAAAAGCCTTCTTTTCCGCCATGTTCAAAACTGGAACATTCAATTGCAGTTTTCCATCTTCCGTTCTTTCCAGAAAATCAAGTTTCAAGAAGTCATCAATACTCTCTAAAACTTTTTGCGATATTCCAGAAAGAAAGCTTTCATCCTCTCGATATATAGCATATAGCAGTTTGGTCACGCCCTCCCTGGCTTCTCCAAAATTTCCTGCACATCGATAGGCGCTATGTGATTTTCCCAATACTTTCTCATCGGTGTCATAATCAAATAAGGCTACCCACTTTGCCCCAGACCATTTATTAAACCCTGATACTGCCTCTCCGCTGATTTCGTATAAGCTGTACGGGCATGTGCCATAATTATAATCAGTCGGAACTCTATTCCCCATGGCGAACCACCTGCCACCATCCTTACGATATGGATAACTCTCAAAAGATGTATGTCCCGCTATCTCATCACGCACTTTTAGGACAGAATTATATACTGTTCTCAAAACAAAAAATCCTTCTAATTTTGCAGCTTGAGAAACATTCTGCCTCTTACAATATGCCTGATTCCGCAGTACATTCAATCCATCCTCCATATACTTCCATATTTCATTACAGTTTCTTGTTGCCAATTCTTTTTGTATTTCAAATGTATTAAGCCTATCCTGCTCCGTGTAAATAATAAAGTCAGTAAACACTTTATCCCCCGACTGCTTCATCAACTCACCATCGACAAGCCGATCCACAATCGGCTCAATATAAGTTGTTGAAATACCAATGGCATCCGCAAGTTCTGGTACAGTAACCGGCTTCTCATAAGCCAAGATCAAGAGATTCATTATGATCTTATCATTTTTTACTAAAGAATACGGCTGATCATCCATTCCCGGATTTCCACTACTTGATATCCATAAATTCTCCGGCTCATAACTCTGTTTCTCATATTTTTCCATAGTAAGTTCCTTTCTTAATTTGTCTCTGCCCAAGCGGAGTCGGCTCTTTACAGTGTTTTCCGGCAAAGAAAGTTCTTTTGCGATTTCCTTGATTCCACGCCCATGAAAATAATGGCGTACCAAAACCTCTCTATAAAGTTTTGTCAGGCCTGCAACCAAGCGCCGAAGGTTCTCTTCATCGGTCATTTCAGTCTTGTCTCTACAACATTGCCATTCCGGATTTGCCATATCAACTGAAATGTTTGACACCTCCATAGCCTGTTCAATGTCTTCTGCCATGCCATAAAAGACAAGAGGTTTACGGTATTTTTCCCGCAAAAGATCATAATACTTTCTATTTAACACCGTTATAAGCCAACTCTTTGCATGCTCGATTTCTATTCCCTTACGAATAGCCATAAGGCCTTCCAACAACGTACTTTGTGTAAGATCCTGTGCATCTTCAAGGGAATCACACTTTATAATCGCCATGTGTAATAGATCGTCGGCAAGTTCTGTTAATTCTTCCTTTTTCATTTGAGGTCCCCTAAACTATCTTTTTTTGAAGCTTCACCCATTAGTCGCAAATATGAGAATATGGTTCACTGTTATAATTATAAAAAATATAAAAATTTATCACTCAATCCTTTCCGGATTGACAACACAAGCAAAATCATATTATAAAATCACATGTTTTTCAATGAAAATCCCAGTGGATATGCGGGTTATCGGCTTATTTCTTTCTTCTTTCCGTTGGGCTTTCTTTCAGCATTCTGGCGTCTTGCTTCTTCCTGTGCTTCCTTGAGCATTGCCCTGACGGATACTCTTGCTTTACCCATCTGATCCTTAACCTTCTTCGTCAGTTCTCTGGTCTTCTCTATGGCAACTATCACCTTGTTCATCACCTTTTTGATGATTGGAAGGGTTCTTTCGGGATTTGGAATCTCCACATAAGTTTTTCCGGTCTTACTTTTGATCGGATTATCCAGCGCCTTTGCAAAGTTGCTTATGTCATCGTAGCCCTCCGGAGCAATCCCCATATCTTTAAGATCATCCCGCAAGCCCTGTACTATCGGAAGTTCCTTCTCTTCAAGTTCTTCGAACCACTTTTCCGTATCTGCTTCCGTTTCCTGCCGTACTTCCTGAATACTTTCTATATCTGCCTGTACCTGTTTCTCCTGTTCCTTTACTTCAGAAATGGTACGTTCCGCTTCTTCTTTAACCGCCTGTGCCTGCCTTGTGGCATCAACCGCTTCCTCAAGAGCCGTTTGTGCCTTGAGTTCTGCAATGGTACGATTGCCCCCGATGGTTGTTCCGTTCAGTACCGGATACAGGTTCTTTTCTGAATGGGTATCAAGGAACTTTTGAAGTTCGGGATGGAACACCGACATCTCGATCTTATCTATAAGCTCCTTCGCACATACCTTTACTCTCGGAGGTTTGTCAGGGTTCTTTGCGTTCCACTTTTTGTCCTCTATCACCGGTACGAAGAGGAAATGCATATGGGGAGTTGTTTCATCCATATGTACATATGCAGATATCACATTTTCCTCCCCGTACCTTTCGGTAAGAAACAAATACACCAGCTCAAAGAACCGTTTGGTCTCTTCGCCGGTGTATTGCACTTCCCTAAGTTTCGGTACAGTATCCTCGGTGATCGTACCGTCCTTATGTTTGGTTGTCTTCTGTTCATAAACGATGTTCCCAAGATCATCAAATACAGGTACATGAGTCGGAAGTGTAACGCACCATCCTCCGTACACATTCACATCAGCTCTGTTAAGGCACTTGACATTAGGGTCCGAAAGTCGCGCTTCAAGGCGTTCCCTTTGTTCCCCGCTGTTGGGACACATGTTGTAATTAAGATGCGTTCTTGCCGGATCGATACGCTGGTTCCCCAAAGTGATATAGTTGCCGTTTTCGTCTTTTTTTCTTTCGCAGTGGGCGAATAGCCCGTAATCACCGCAAGTGAATTTTTCAAAGTTGGCCATAGCCGTCACTCCTTTTCCCAAATTTCTTTTTTGGTATAGGCAAGCTATACCAAAATTTCATTTTGGTAGCTTGCTCATGGCTGCGCCCCGAGACCCTGCAGTCGCCTGATGCCGGGCATCAGTCTCCTTTAAAGCCCCGCCCAATGATAAATGTCGCATGTCCCCGGTGTACACCGCACCACGCCCGCTCATTTATCATCCTCATCCGTTCCGGATGCCGGTACATTCTGTTCCGAAAAAGCTCCCGCTTTCTCAGGAACAGTCCGTACCTTCACGGCGGTGCTTTGCTTGCCCGATGATGCAAATACTCCGTTTTCCTCCGTCGCTTTTGCAAGTACCTCATCGAGCTTCGCAAGATCCGGCTCGTCACCGAGATACCTACGCACTACTTCGGCAATCTTCCGATTGTCCTTCTCCAGTGCACGTTCGTATTTCTCGGTGATCCGCTCCAGATCTTTCTTAAGTTCCTTAGTGGTTTTTTCCGGTCTTGGCATTTCGTTTTCTCCTTTCTGTCAATCGAATCCATCGTTCATTTTGTACTAGCTTACGGTCAATATGTCAGCCAGTTACCGCACAGTTGCATATTGCTTTTACATCGTCACGGTTGCGAAGATCGTTCCCTTCATTGAGCTGGATGAACATTTCCAGTGCATCCGCCCGGATCAGAAGTCTTCGCCCAACCTTCAGTACAGGAAGCTTCTTCCATTCGATCAGTTTTCGGAGAGTATTTCTCCCGATACCGGTACGTTCCGAGGCTTTATCTACCGTATAGGCAAGCTTGCTGTCATGCATTTTATTTTCCTCCTTTCATTTGCATTATGCAATTTCTCTTCGGTGCAAATATACTACGGATAAAAATATTTGTCAAGCAGATTGCAAATACAAAATATTTTATTGAATTGCATATTGCATTTCATGATTGATTGTGCTATAGTACAAATGTACCCACCGGAAGGAACAAAACGGAAAGGGAAACCACACCGATAGCGGGAGGCGTAAAGAAATGAAAGACAAAGAATTACGCGTGATAATTGGAAGCAGAATTAAACAGAGAAGGAAAGAACTGAACCTTCATCAGAAATATATAGCAGAGAAGATGGATGTAAACACATCCACCATACAGAGATATGAAGCAGGTACTATCGACAACACAAAGAAACTCATTCTCGAAGGACTTGCAGATGCCCTCCACGTATCAGTGGAATGGCTTAAAGGTGAAACGGATGAATATACCACCGATATCACCGACAGCCGCGATCTTAAGATCAGGGATCTTATGGGAAGACTTGCAGTCACCGACCAGCAGGACTTAAACGGCGAGGAATACGCATTTACAAAAGACATACTCATATATCTTCTGACCGAATACGAATCATTCCTGGAATCATTCAGATTCGCTTCCGGTCGCATCAAAGAAGATAAGTTCAATAAATCGCTTGCTAAGGCAACGGGGATCGAGTCGCAGAAGGAATATAATGAGATTATGTTCCTCAGGGAAGTGACTCACACGATCAATGCCTATAACGATATATCCGATGTAATAAGGCTCTATACCAGGAGTCCGAAGAAAGCGGAAGAAAGACTTGAAAGCCTGATGTCCTTCTACGAAGCCGCTGACGAGGACGAGGAATAGACAGCCACACGGAAAAACCGTATAGTTAATTAGAGCATTTCTATACCAACTACTATATATTGAGTCTACAGAGTCTAATTTTCAGCACATATGGTATATCTTTTCTAATTATTCCACCTAATCTACAACTATTTTGATGTTTTGGTAGACATTTTGTAGACATAATCAACCATTTTATAAAGCTACATAATTATACTTCTTAGTTTTATACATAATCTTCGACAAAACATAAGAAACGAACCCAATTAAAATATTTGCATAAACAGTAATAATGTAAAATGATTCTACCACATTTTCTTCATTTTCATTTATAAACGAAATGGGTAAAATGCATGCATAACTATTTATTCCTTTTTTTCCGTCGACAACTCCGATTATCCATGTGATGTCACTATTAGAAGTTATGTTGGTACATAAAAAATAAGCTTCTAATCCTACTATCACTCCACCTATTATTAACAACGTAAGAAGAGCTAAGAACTTATTATCAATATTTTTGATTAGCTGCAACAAAAAAATTAATAATAATAAAAATGAAACTACTGCCACAATTTTACTAATAAAATAAATTCCACAAATCTTCATCTTTAATGACATACTAAACTGATTTAACGCTATATATCTTACTAAACCTAGCATAAAATACAACATCATAAATCCAAAATAAATAACACCCTTTTTCTTAAGTATTTCATATTTTGATCTTGGACTTAGTAATAGCATTGTATCGTTACAAAGATAAAAATATCCATAATAATCCCATATACAATATCCCACTATAAATATCCAGGATAACATTTGCCAAAATGAATAAATTGTGTCAACACCATTTTCAACATGTATAATATTCAATAATTCTAACACATCTAATAATATTTCAATTGCAATTATTACTCCCATTAAATAACGTTTTTTGAACATTTCAAGTCTATATATATTCATACTATCTTAGCCTCTCCTTAAATAAAGTTTCCAAGCCTTCTCCAGATTCTTCTTTTAACTTTTTAACACTATCATATAGTATTATTTCTCCATTTTTTATCATAATTACATCTGTAAAAAGTTGTTCGACGTCACTGATAAGATGTGTACTTATAAGGACTATACTTCCAGGCTTTTTTTCGTTTTCAATTATCTCCATGAGCCTATCTCTAGTTAATGGATCTACAGCTGCTAATGGTTCATCAAAGAAATAATAATCAACCTCTCGACTAATACTCATTATCATATGTATCTGCTCAAGCATTCCTTTTGAACAATCGATAATACGCATATTTTCATCTAAACCTAAATCCTTGAGTAATCTTCTTGCTTTCTGAACATTAAAACTACTGTACTCTCCATCAAAATAACTCAATACATTCTTCAGCTTTAAATCTTTATATATATATGGTTTATCAGGAAGAAATGAAAAATTTTCCTTATTTAATCCCTCTATACTTCCTTCGTATTTATTTATAATTCCTGCTAACACACTAAGCAATGTTGTCTTTCCTGCTCCATTTGGACCAAAAATTCCAATTATACTATCTTGTTTTTTTATCTCTAAATTAATATTTTTTAAAATTGTGTGTTTTCCACGTTTTACACTTAAATTTTTTATTATCATACTTTTCACCTTAAAAAAAGCTACTATATGACACTCGGGCATATAGTAGCTTTGAATATTTATACTGAATTCTGTCTAACAAATTCTGCCACTTTATGAAATAATTCACATACGTATCTTATTATATACCTAATAATTCTCTCTGTCCATTTCTTAGGAACCATTGTAAATACATCAGCACCAGCCTAACTTCTAATCCCCTCGAATTCGAGAGGGTAAAATCTTGATTATAAAGTCCCTTCTAAAGTCCAAGAAATTCTATAATATCTCTATTTCTCATCTATATGTTGCAAATCATCAAAGTATCCATGAATATCACCCATCAAAATCATCCGGATCATATCCCGCATCTTCTTCTAATGTGATACTACTCACTGTTCTCTTAGCTATAATTTCTTGACCAGGTCTTCAATCAGCCGATTTACAATTTCCGGTGCATCTGTATTAGAATTATGTCCCGCGTCTTTTATCCATTCTATAGGAATTCCGGTATTTTTATGCCATGCCTTGTTATACCTGATACAGGAGCCGG
>Ga0256405_10012793_pt1 | contig 10277 bp, 13 predicted proteins | sample RumenRJG_02DNA_FD_189096 | JGI IMG/M metagenome (GOLD analysis project Ga0256405, IMG submission 189096) | Bovine rumen microbial communities from Lethbridge, Alberta, Canada - RJG_02 | ecosystem: Host-associated > Mammals > Digestive system > Stomach > Rumen | place: Canada: Alberta... | reverse complement strand
TCCGTTACGCCAATGCGGACATGTTTTTTCTGTGCTAATTCCATCCAAGTATCCGGAATCTGTGCCTGCGTTTTCAGATAATCCTTATTGACACAAAAGACAATGGGATCATACCATACGCCCACCCAGTAGCCATTCTCTTCCCGAAAATCTGAAGCCACCTGATCGCCCGCCTGGGATAAATACGGAACCAGTACCCCGGCAGCTGCAGCCTTCATAAGGGTTTCCCGGTCCGCTAATACCATCGCACAAGCCCCATTATTATCACCAGTAGCCTGCTCTTTTAACCGGCTCAGGATCTTATCCGATGACAACGGCACAAAATTAACCCTTACCCCATGCTGTTTTTCATAAGCAGCGGTAAGGATTGATACGTGCTCAGCCGGCAATGTCGTATAAACAGTAAACTCCTGCATCGGACGCCGTTCTTTGTCATGCCCGGCACCTGCCAGATAAGCAGAACCTGTTACCACAATCAGCAGCAGCAAAAAAGACGTCAGCAGAAGCGATGTATATCGTCTCATGAAAGGATACCTCACCTAAAAAGACAAAACTAATTAGTATCATTCTATCATAAGAAAAGGACCGCCGCAACATAGCGGCAGTCCCTATTCGTTCTTAACTTGTCAAAAATCATCCATTCGACTGCTCATTTTTAAGCGGCGTGCCGAAAATCAAATTGTCGAGCAAACCGATGAGCTGATTGATTTCCGGTTTTGCAATCTGGCCCGATGCACCGAGCTGCTCACCTTTAATACGCATCTCATCACTAATCAACGACGAGAACAGTACCAGAGGAACCCTGCCTAGGCGTTCATCTTCACGAACCAGCTTCAGCAGGCGATGACCATCCATCTTCGGCATCTCAACATCCGATACGATAACGCCGACGTGATCTTCGATATTGCCTTCACGCTGCGAAAGCTCCTGCAAGTAGTTCCACGCATCCTGACCATTACCGAAATCGCGAATAAACCGATAGCCGGACTCATGAAGCGTCGTAACCAGCAGGTCGCGAAGCATCGGCGAGTCTTCTGCCACCACGACATGGACATTGGAACGCTTCGATTTGACATCCTCAGTAGCCTCTTCATAAGTCGTGAGTTTGGCATTGATTTCCGGATTGATTTCCGCAATGATGGTCTCAAAATCCAACAGAAGAACAATACGGTCTTTCATCTTGACCAGGCCAACCACGCGAGACTGGTCGCCGACTTCCGGTGCCGGTTCCATGTCCTTCCAGGAAATGCGGTGGATACGCGATACGTTCTCAACCAGGAAGCCAATGTTGTAATTGTTGATTTCCGTTACAATGATATTCTTCGGCTCTGCATTCGACTGCACATTGAGGCAGCGCGGTAAATTGACCAAAGGAATAGCTTTGCCGCGCAGCGTGAACAAACCATCAACATACGGATGTGCCTGCGGCATCGTTGTCACCGGTGCACTCGTGATAACTTCTCTTACTTTTGCAACGTTGATACCATAATTTACCTGACCAATGCTGAATTCTACGATTTCAAATTCATTGGTCCCCGTCTCAAGAAGAATTCCTTTTTTATCTCCACTCGTCTCTGCTGCCATTAAATTCGCCCCCATACTCGGATTCGTAATATCCCATTATAATTTCATCTCTTGATGTCATAATTCGCGCTAGAAAGTAAAAATCCTTCTATTCGTATGAAAAAAGTCCACCGAAACAATCATTTTTCTTTCAAGTACGTCCATCCATCTTGTTCGACCACACGTCCTTCGCGCATCAGATGTCCTAAGGCCCGTTTGAACGCAGCTTTAGAAATCTGGAACTTATCCCGGATAACTTCCGGTGAGGTTTCATCGCTGTATGGCATCTTGCCGTTGCGGCTCGCCAGTAATTCCAATATGCGCTCCGAATCAGTAATCAATGCTTTTTCTTTTACCTCGCGCAAGGAGGCATTCAAGCGTCCATCCTGCCGCACATAGGTCACACGGGCTGTAACAATCTCCCCTACTCGTGGGCGATTCTTTATTTCTTTATTATCGATAAAGACAATATAGCGTTCGTTGCTAAACATAAAGGCACCGCTGTCCGTGTAGTTATAAATTGCCCCCGTGACCTTATCGCCCACGCGGACCCCAACAGCAGGCTGGGATGCCCGACGCATTTCATCTTCGACTTCCATGGTAACCGCCAAACGCCCCGATTTATCCGTATAGAGCTTTGCCCATACGACTTCTCCAATCTGCGGACGGCCACGCATACCAGCATATGGCATAAAGATACCACGCTCTGCTCCCACATCCAGAAAAGCACCATCCCGACTGGTGTTTATAACCTTTAATCGGGCAATCTGCCCCTCCTTCATGCGGGGAACCCGCATACTGGCAGTCAAACGGCGTTTGGGGTCAAGATACAGGAACACCGTAACCATATCCCCGACCTTGACCGGTGCCGTTTGCTGGGTCTTATGAAGCAAAATATCATCCGATGTATTGCCTGTTTCTGCATCCAGGAACGCTCCCATCTCACCGAGACGAGCGACCTTTAGCGTAACCACCGTACTCGGCCCGTATTTCCGTTTTTTTCTCTCTTCCATAGCATCCTCAATCAATCTTCATAGGGAGTCAGCTCTGCATCGCCCCAAAGGTGTTCCAATGCATAATACTCACGCGCTTCCTGCATGAACACATGAACGACAACATCGCCATAATCCATGAGGACCCACTCGCCTTCCCGATAACCTTCCTTATGATCGAACGAGATGCCTGCTTTATCCATTTCTTCTTCCACGTTGTCCGCAATTGCTCGAACCTGCGTTGCCGTATTCGCCGAACAAATCACAAAATAATCCGTCGACGACGTCAAGCCCTGCATATCCATTACTACAATATCACGTGCCTTTTTGTCGCTGGCTGCTTCACAGATGACCTTCGTCATTTCCTTAATCGTCAAAATAATTCCTCCTCTTAATCGTTATCTTTCGCCTGTTCTAACGTCTCAGCCGGAAATAATTCCTGCATGCGTTTTTGTATCGCTGCTTCGTCCGGGACCCAAATGGTATCATCACCTTCAGCTACCGCACCTGGCAGCATAATGCTAGCCGGCGGTTCACTGCTCATGCTCCGCAGTACATTGGCCAGATGAGCCGAATCAAAAATCTCAGCACTGGTCTCCATCTGTTGCTTAAAAATCTCGGCAACAGCTGGCAATTTCGGTATCGTCTCAAACTGTAAAAGCTTTTGATACATTGCCTTAACAAATTTTTGCTGCCGCTGAACTCTTCCTACATCGCCCAATTCTTCACTGCGATAGCGCAAATACTGTTGTGCATGTTCTCCATCCAAATGCTGATACCCTTGCCGGATATGAATCGAAAGCCCCGCTTCAGGATCTTCATATTCCATATTGCCTTCCACGTAGAGATCGATTCCCCCCAGTACATCCACCAGTTTGGCAAACGTTGCCATATCCAGCGCGATATATTGATGAACCGATATCCCCAATAGATTGCTGACCTGGCGCACCATCATAGACGGACCTCCCAGCGCATAAACGCTTTTGAGTTTCATTTGTCCACCATGATCCGGAAGTTCCATCCACGTATCCCGTGGGATATTGATAAACCGTACCTTGCCAGTATCATTCTCCAAACTTATCAAAAGAATCGTATCCGCCCGTTTTTCCTGTCCGCCAGTCTCATCAGCACCGTCATCGAGTCCCATGACCAGTATATTCGTATACCCGTCAAACCGGGGATCTATCTCGCCGCGCCGTTCCTGCTGACGCTCTGTATAGCCGGCATACATAGCCTGATATTCCTGATAAATCCTGCTGCCCCAGGAAACTACCGTATAACCAACATACAACACACCTGCCATAATGGCGCCGAGAAACACCAGTAGAAAAAACAAACGCAACAAAGCCTTGCGCCGTCGTCTAGCTTGTATTTTTCGTTTACGCAGGATATTTTCCCGCGTACTAGTATACTGTTCCTTTCCCATAGGCTTTCCTTCTTTGCTTATTCTCCAGTCCTTACCGGATTTTCTTCAGCAGTAGTTCGTTTCGCGCCAATACAGTATCCGGATGAATCAGGTGCCCTTTTGCCACCACGAACTGAATGGACTGACTGAATCCTGCCAACATCATATCATCCAACGACGCTTCTTTTGCTAATTGCCGCAAATTCTCTACACCGGGATAATCACGCCCTGGCTCAATCATATCCGCAAACCAAATGATTTTATCCAATGCGGTCATCTGTGGCCCGCCCACTGTATGGCGCCAAATTGCCTGCTCCACGTCCTTATCTTCAACCTGATAGATTTCCCGGATGCGTTTGGCACCGATATAGGCATGAAGCAGGAGTGGCATTGCTTGTTCCACAGCTCCGATAGCGATTTTTCGCTTTTGTGCCTCAGCAATCATATCCTCATTGCGAAACTCTCTGGCACAATCATGAAGCAGACCAGCCACACGAGCTTTCTGTTCCTCTACACCAAATCGTCCAGCCAAAAACGCCGCAGTTTCTGACACACCAACAGAATGAATAAAACGACTCCTTTTGAGCCTTTTTGCCAACTCTTCTTTCATGGCTTCATAGCTCATGCCAAAACTCATTGATATAAACCTTCTTTTATTATATATGCCTCCACTGCTGCCGGCACCAGATATTTAATACTTTTCCCACTACGCACCCGCTCGCGGATATCCGTAGACGAAATCTCCAGTTCCGGCACAGCCAAGAAATGAATCTTTTCTTCGGCCAACCTGCCAAAGCATTTGACTAAAGCTTCTTTATCCACCGGAGCCCCCGGTCTCGTCGTTCCAACGAAATGGCAGCTTTTCAACAATTCTTCAATGTGATACCAGGTATGCAGTTCATTGATGGTATCCGAGCCAGTGATAAAGTACAATTCGGCATTCGCGCCATACCTTTCCTGCAATTCCCGCACCGTTAGCAAGGAATAAGATGGTCCCGTCCGTTCTAGTTCCTGTTTCGACACATGAAAACACGGATTAGAATACGCAGCCAACTGTGTCATCATTAGGCGATGATAGGCAGGAACCACTTTTCGCCCCTGCTTATGCGGCGGATTCGCCGCGGGGATAAACAGCACCAAATCAAGACCAAACGCTTCCCGAACCTGTTCAGCAATCGCCAAATGTGCAATATGGATCGGATCAAACGTTCCTCCCATGATGCCGATTCGACGAATCGACGGCAACTTATCACCCATGGCATGAAAGCCCCCATTTCCCTCCCATAAGGATTGCCATAACAATCCCAATGGTCACTACGATCAAAACAATCGCTCTTCCATAATCTTTCGCATCATGACTTCCTTTCGGGGTAGCCAAATACTGTCTTATCGTTCGAATATAGCCTTTGAGGCAGTTCATTCGCGAACCTGCCCCTCTCCATAAATGAGATACTTCATACTGGTCAGCTCTTCTAACCCCATCGGCCCTCTGGCATGAAGCTTTTGCGTACTGATACCAATTTCCGCACCGAACCCGAATTCAAAGCCATCGGTAAATCGCGTCGACGCATTGACATATACCGCCGAAGCATCCACCTCGCGCTGGAAGCGATGCGCATTGGTAAGATTCTGCGTCACAATCGCTTCCGAATGTCCGGTATTATACTGATTGATATGAGCAATTGCTTCATCGATACCGCCTACGACTTTAACGGATAAAATCAAGTCTCCATATTCCGTCGACCAATCTTCTTCGGTCGCCGGCTCGAAAGATTCACAAATCGCCTGACAACGCGCACAACCACGCAGCTCGACATGCTTTTCCCGCATCGCCTGCTCCAATTTAGGCAGGAATTCAGCGGCCACCGCTTCATGAACCAGCAACGTCTCCATCGCATTGCATACCGATGGATGCGACGTCTTGGCATTGACCGCGATGCGGATAGCCATGTCCTGATCAGCAGAATCATCCACGAAAGTGTGACATACGCCCGTACCAGTCTGGATGACCGGCACGGAACTGTTCTTCACGATATGCTCAATCAACCCAGCACCGCCACGCGGAATGATAACATCGAGCAAACCAGATAGATGTGTCATGACATCCACCGCTGCACGGTCTGTAATTTCAACGAATTGCAGTGCCCCTTCTGGAATACCATTTTCATAGGCGGCTTTTGCTAACAGCGAACTAATTGCCGTATTGGAACGGATAGCCTCAGACCCTCCGCGCAAAATGACCGCATTGCCAGATTTCAGGCAAAGCCCTGCTGCATCTGCTGTTACATTGGGTCGCGCCTCATATATAATGCCGATTACGCCCAGAGGAACGCGCACACGGCGAATTTCCAAACCATTGGGACGGATTGTCGAATAATTCCCCTGACAAACAGGGTCTGGTAATGCAGCCGTCTGGCGAAGTCCTTCTGCCATTTGTTGAATCCGTGTCTCATTTAGCATCAACCGGTCAAGGTAGGACCGTTTTAATCCCTTCTGACGCGCATCCTCCAAATCCTGCTCATTGGCCGATAAAATCATGGCACTGCGTTTTTCCAAAACATCTGCCATTGCCAGGAGCGCCTTGTTTTTTACACGGGTCGACAATACGCCCAGTTTACGGCTGGCTTTACGGGCTTCTTCTGCCTTATTTCTCATTACTGCTTCGATATCCATCCAAATTCCTCCTCTGGTAATCAGACCATCAAAACCATATTGTCCCGATGAATGACTTCTTCAGGAATATCACCATCTACCAAGGTGGCAAATTCTTCCGTCTTATGCCCCAACAGCTTCTGCAGAGTCTCTGCCTTATAATTCACGATACCGCGGGCAATTTCCTGCCGCTTGGTATTAAGCACGCGTACCGTATTCCCCTCGCGAAAATCGCCTTCACACTCCAGGACCCCAGCCGCCAAAAGACTTGATCCCTTCTCACGCATAGCCGCCGCACAGCCATCATCCACCACAATTTCACCTGCCAGCCGCTTACCAAAAGCCAGCCAGCTTTTGCGAACGCGCAGATGTGATTCCCGCGCGGGAAATACCGTTCCGATCTGCTTCCCAGCTAAAATGCCGCGAATCGCACCCTCTCTTGAGCCTGACGCAATAACCATGGTGACACCAGCACTCATGGCAATCTGCGCCGCCTGAATTTTGGTCATCATGCCGCCCGTTCCGAGTTTCGATCCCGCTCCACCAGCAATTTGCTCAACTTCCGGCGTGATTTCCGCAATCTCATTAATGAGCTCCGCGTCTGGATGGATAGAAGGATTCGCCGTATAAAGGCCTTCGATATCGGAAAGAATAATCAGCGCATCGGCATCAATAAGCGTCGCCACCATAGCCGATAGATTGTCATTGTCACCAATCTTTATCTCATCGACAGCCACGGCATCATTCTCGTTAATTACCGGAATTGCCCCCATTGCCAGGAGTGCCAGCAGGGAATTACGGGAATGAATGTATTGATGATGACGGACGGAATTTTCTTTGGTCAAAAGGACCTGTCCCATTGTTTGTCCATATTCCGCAAATAACTTCTCGTAGATATGCATGAGCACACCCTGGCCAATTGCTGCAATAGCCTGTTTTTCCGGAATCGAATCCGGTTTTTGGGAAAGTCCCAATTTCCCCAATCCTGCGGCAATGGCTCCCGAAGAAACCAGCACCATTTCCTTACCTTGATTGCGAAGATCCGCTAACTCACGGATCAAATGGTCGATGCGGTGAAGATCCAGTTTGCCAGTCTCATGTGCTAGTGTACTGGTTCCTACCTTGACAACGATGCGCTTTGCTTCGCGCAGACGCTCTCTTGCGTTCATAGGCTCGCCCCCGTTTTACGGCAGTTCGATTTTCGGATTCTCGAAGTTTTTCTTGTAAAGCAGGCCATTTCGGCCAATAATCTGGATGAGGTTGACATCCGCACGTTCCGCCAGCATCGTGATCGCATCTTCCGGTTCTTCCATGCAGTTCTGCAAAACCCGAACCTTAATCAATTCGCGCTTTTTAATTGCCTCACGAGCAGCCTGAACCACCGATGGCGTAACGCCCTCCTTGCCCATCATAACCACAGGTTCTAGTTTATGACCCATTGAACGCAGAAAACTCTTCTGCTTACCGGTCAACGAATTTCTAAGCAATATACATCCTCCTGTAATTTCTCTTACTCACGGAATTCAAATTCCATAGCACCAATATGGACCGTATCGCCCTCTTTGATGCCTTTCGCCTTCAATTTACTATCTATGCCTTTGATTCGCCAGATATACTGGAACCGGCGTACCGCCTCATCATTGAGGAAGTTTGTCATTGCCACCAGTTTCTCGAGCGATTTGCCCGACACAACGAAATCACCGCTGATGTCACGGGATATCGTAACTTTCTCTGGATCTTCAGCATTCTCGTCATAGACTTTAACATCATCTTCAGCCTCAGGCTCTTCCACATAATTGTCCAGCCATTCGCCCACATAACGGATAAGCTCACTGACGCCCTGACGGGTTGCTGCCGAAATTTCGAAGAATTTCAGCCCCTCTTCTTCCGCCAGTTTCTTGAGCCGCGGAATGTTTTCAGCAGCTTCGGGAATATCCATTTTATTGGCTACCAAAATCTGCGTGCGGCGTGCTATCTTCTCGCTGTATTTTTTCAGTTCCGCGTTGATTTTATAATAATCGTCTACGGGATCGCGGCCTTCCAACCCAGAGGCATCGACAATGTGCAGAATCAGCTTCGTGCGTTCCACATGACGCAGGAAATCATGCCCCAGACCAACGCCATCGGCCGCACCTTCGATAAGACCTGGAATATCTGCCATGACAAAACTTTTCTCATAGTCGGTCTTTACCACACCTAAAACCGGCGTGATCGTCGTGAAGTGATACTCGGCAATCTCCGGTCTGGCAGCGGAACAGCTGGCCACTAAACTCGATTTTCCGACACTCGGATAGCCCACCAATCCGACATCCGCCAAAAGTTTCAGCTCTAAAATCAGATTGCGTGCCTCACCCGGTTCACCGAATTCTGCAAACGTCGGGGCACGATTGGCCGAGTTGGCAAACTTTGCATTGCCACGGCCTCCACGGCCTCCCTTACAGATAACAGCCTCCTGACCAATTTCCGTAAGATCCGCCAAGACCTCTCCTGTCTCCTCATCTTTCACGATCGTTCCTGCGGGGACTTTTACATAGCAAGCTGGCGCATTGGCACCATACTGGTTCTTGATATCGCCATTCTCACCATTCTTGCCGTTGAATTTGCGGTGAAAGCGAAAATCCAGCAGCGTATTCATATTCGGGTCGACGACAAAAATCACATCGCCACCGCGACCGCCATCGCCCCCCGAAGGGCCTCCATTTGGCACGAATTTCTCACGACGAAAAGCCGACTTGCCATGTCCGCCATCTCCCGCCTTGCAAATGACCTTCGTGCGATCAATAAATTGCATGATTTGCCTCCTTTTCCTTACACTTTCCTGCCTTGTGATGAATAAAAGTAAAAGCCGGCATTGTGTTCAATACCGGCTCTTACCTTTATGCACCACAACGCAACCTAACGCCGTTACCATATGTTCAATACAACAATACCTGCGCAGACCAAAAGAATGCGCAGGTACCTGTATATCTTGGCTTACATAGCCTGTTCTTCAGCCGTATAGACGCTAACCTGACGGTTATAGCGGCCTTTGCGCTCAAAAGCTACCTTGCCGGCAACCTTTGCGAACAGCGTATCATCCTTACCGATACCAACATTGTGGCCCGGATGGAAATGCGTACCGCGCTGACGGACGAGGATGCTGCCAGCCGTTACGACCGTGCCGGCATGCTCCTTGACGCCCAGGCGCTTGGACTCGCTGTCGCGGCCATTACGCGTGGAGCTAACACCCTTTTTATGAGCGAATAACTGTAAATCAAAAACGAACATTCTATTCACCTCCGTTATTTCAGGATACGAACAGCCTCCGGACTGAGCTTCTGAATCTCCATCAGTCCTAGAAGCATCGACTGCAAAATTGCTTCCGTGAGATCATCCGGGACACATCTTAGCTTCACCAAGAGCTTTCCACTCGCAACATCATAATCGACTTCGCGATGCAGGTACTCCATTATGCCTAAAAGTGCAGTCTGGGTAAGCGAGGACACCCCCGCACAGACAATATCCTGGCCGCGCTCTGCCGTACCACTATGGCCCGTAACAGAAAAACCAGTTATTTTCCCATCTGATTCTGAAAATACACGAATCTCAATCATGCATTAAGCTTCGATCTTCTCGATAACAACCTTCGTGAACGGCTGACGATGACCCTGACGTTTACGATAGTT
>Ga0256405_10012791_pt1 | contig 10277 bp, 8 predicted proteins | sample RumenRJG_02DNA_FD_189096 | JGI IMG/M metagenome (GOLD analysis project Ga0256405, IMG submission 189096) | Bovine rumen microbial communities from Lethbridge, Alberta, Canada - RJG_02 | ecosystem: Host-associated > Mammals > Digestive system > Stomach > Rumen | place: Canada: Alberta | collected... | reverse complement strand
TGCTTCTTTTATGCGTTTACGCCGTATGTTCAGCTGTTAGGGCATTTTTTGCCGTTATCATACTTGGTGTAATACGAAATCATTTCCTTAAATGATTCCACACCTTCAGGAGAAATGGAATAATTAGTCCATTTCCCGTCTTTTCTGCAGATTACCAGTCCGCTGTCACAGAGTATTTTCATATGATGCGAAAGGGTTGGCTGAGAAATTTTCAGGAGTTCCATTAAGGAACATCCGCACCTTTCCCCATTCTGCAGAGCCAGCAGAATAGCCAGTCTGCTTTCATCGGTAAGAGCTTTCGCTCTTCTTACATCATCTTTAAAACCCATAACAGCTCCCGATATGTCAGACATTATAGAAGTCACATCGATACATGTCAATATATAAATGTGAAATAAGTAAAATTAAACAGGTATTCATCAGTAAAAATATAGAACACTTTTATTTATTCTTCAATTTATATTTGAGTGCTTAAGGTATGCATCGGGAGTTTTGTGCATTTTTATGAACGGAACATGGGGTAAAAATCATGGGGTACTGTCCCCATGTTTTTTAGGCAGCAGGCATAACGTAAATGCCTGCTGCCTCTGCTCCGTTATGCTTCGGGGGATCAGAGCATGGTATTATTCATTGAGTTCAGAAGCTCAATGTTTTCCGGAGTGATTGTGGCACTCAGGACACTTTCAATTACGCTGGGGGTATTGTAGAGACCTATGCCGCCGCCGATTCCCACGGCGAAGGCACTTATGCTCTGTCTGGCTACGCCTGCCACGATACCTACAAGAATCATGCTTCCGCATACCACTCTTCCGAGAGTACCCTGAATCCATTCCTTGAGGGTATCCCATACGTCAGCGAATTCCTCACCGCCTGTTCCGGCGCACGCATCACTGAAGCCGGCAATGAACGCCGCCGCAATCACAAAAGGCATTGCCTTTTTCAGATCGGGTAAATACTTGATTTTCAGATTTTTCAAAAGATGACTCTGAAGGTTTTCATATTGTTTTGAAGATAAGATGTTCATGTTGTTTCCTCTTCTTTTCTGCTGTTATGAGCCGGAACAGTGCGGTGTTAGAGCAACACCGGGTGCTCCGGCATACCGATCCCGCTGCTAAGCTAACATGCAGGATTCTGAATAAGATAACCTATGATTTCTGATCCCGGAATAATGGAAGCAGTGATGATTTTCAGGTGACTCCATAATTCTCCGGTTAACCGGGTTTCCCGTTACTGTTTTGTATCCTGACGTTTTTTCTGCTTTTTTACTTCAAGATACGGCATTGCTCCTCCGGAGTTTCCCTTAACGGCCGTATGACCGGTTCTTACCGAATATCTTCCGGAAGATCCGCTGATTCCCCAGGTCCCGTTATGAAGGCTGGTGTAGATGACTGACCTGTCATGAAGATTGCCATCAGTATCCTCATGCGGGTTTATGACGGTTATCATGATGTCATCTCTTGTCCTTATAAAAGAATCAGGTGCGTATTCGTGACCATAGCTTACGCGCATGGCTGCTGTTTCGGAAGGAGTGAGCTCCTTCAGTTGACTGGATGCCGCATTACCTTCCTTCGGGATAATTACCTCAGGTGTCGATCCCGGGGCCTGCGCCGTTTTTCCCTCTGTTTTGTCTTCAGGACTGTTTCCGGCTGACTTACCTGTTCCAACCTCACTTATACCTTCGGCTGACGAAAATGATCTACTGTGGTAATCCGCAGGAAGATTCATTTCCGTCCATTCTCCGTACTTTTTTCTGTTAAGGTACACCTCTCTTGTGCTTTTACACTGAACTCCTTTAGGGAGGCCGGAGCATCCGTATTCCTCACTGCCGATGCCCAGTGAGCATCCGGTTAAATTCGTCATGACAATGATTGTAAGACATGACTTAGTCCCGAGATGACGGAACCAGGTGAGCCCGTGACCGCATTTACCCGTAGGATTGTTATTTGAAGACATATGTTTTTTTTCCGTTTTCATTCCGGTTACCGTAATATCCGAGTAAACGACATGATGCGTGGCGAATGCCACGTATCTGTCGTCTACTCTGTTCTGGCTGTAATGTATCAGCAGGGGCTGCCGGAATCCGCTGATAAACCCTTTAAGTGACGTATCGGCGGAAGACCTGGGACTTAATATGTCTGTCCTTTGTGTGAAACCTCAGTGTTCCGAATAATCGATAAAGATTGTACAATCGGGGATACGGTTCGAAATTAGGACTTAAGAAACAGGAGATATTTAATGGCGTCTGATAAAACCTTTCTGGAATATGTTCTGGAACAGCTTTCTGAGCTTGATGACGTGACCTTCAGGTCCATGATGGGTGAGTATATTCTGTATTACCGCGGAAGGATTTTCGGGGGAATCTACGACAACAGGTTTCTGGTGAAGCCGACTCCGTCGGCTTCCTCCATGATGCCTGATGCCGTGCAGGAGATTCCATATGAAGGGGCCAAGGCCATGCTTTCCGTCGATAATACCGATGACAGGGAGTTTCTTAAGCGTCTGATAGAATGCATGTATCCGGAACTTCCCGAACCGGCATCCAAACGGAGAAAATCCGGAAAGTAATTGCCGGAATGCACAGCATCTGTCTCGGTAGTGAGCTGACGATATGATGACTCTGTGCCGATTATGCGCCATGCTTTAGTCTCTGTATGCTTCCACAAATGGAATTCTGCCTTTTATCACCGTGGAACCGCCGACTCGGGCAACATATTCCAGATCCGGAAGCTCACTTAACATTGATGCCGGAAAAATATCGGTTTCGTTTTCCGTCAGGCTCTTTGATATGCTGGTGCTCACGCTAGTCAGTTCACCCGAACTCTGATTCTGCACAGAGCTCTGTGAGCGGAACAGTACTCTGGTTTTCGGAAGAGAACCGCTGATGTATTCTCTAGTTCTGGTGTCAATGACACGCAGGGATATGACGTTGTTGACGTTACCGAGAACCTGAAGGGCTTTAGCTTCGCTTCCAAGCCCGGATTCAAAGTCCGCAACGGTCTGGGTTGCCACGGTTACCCTGAATTTTGCGCCTCGTCCCTTGTTAAGGAGCTGTATCAGCTGTCCGTTGATTACTTCAGAGGTTTCATCAACAAAGAGATTTACGTATTTTAAGTCTTTCCCGAAATTGTATCTGTTTCCCGCAACTGCCGTGAGATCGGCGAGAAGCATGGAACCCAGGGCCGATCCGGTTTCGCCGTCCGTGAGTGAGTCAAGACCCACGTAGAGAATCCTGTTCCTGCGGACTATGTCCGCAAGACTGTAGGATTTTCTGGTGAGATTTCCGGTTTCCTCGGGGGACAGAAGGTTTCCGAGCTCACCTGACGTAAGCATGTCGAGAACGGGCTTTAATGAAGCGGTCATTTTTTTGTAATGGTCGGGATCGTGTTTGGCCATTTCATAAAGGGACTCCATTTCCTGGGACACTCGCCCCGGGAAGGGCTTTATGGCCCGCCGGTAAAGGTCATCGTATTTTGACAGGAGTCTTCCCGGCACCTTTGAGGTTTCTCGCATAAGGCTTTTCCATTCATCGGCAAATCTTCTGTCCCTTAAGAGATATCTGTCAAAGACGGCCTTGAATGATGCAAAGCAGAGCTCGGTAAGTCTGGAATTCACGTAATATCTTATCAGCTTAAGGGTAGGTCTTCTTCCCGTCAGTATCAGTCCGCCGACAACGGCATTGATTGCAGAGAAGGCAAAGCTTCTGAACGGATCGCTGTTTCCTTTTGCTGTGGGTACCAGGGAACTTATGCGACCTGCAATTTCCGTGCTTCGGGTAAAATTATGTACCGGACTCAGGCCGATGCTTTTTTCAGGAAAGGCTGGATGAAAGAAGAGGACATCACGACCGCAGGCATTCGCAGAGCTGACCAGGTGTTCATAAAGATCACGGTCTCCCTTCGGATCAATGACTATGACGCATTCACCGCGGAACACGGCCTGGGAACACAGCAGATCGTAGAGTCTGGTTTTGCCGGCACCGGTGGTGCCGGCTATGAGTGTATGTCCGTCAAAAAAGCTTAAGGGCAGAAATACCGGTTCCTGCTTTCCGAGAGACTGGATAAAACCCGTTCCCTTAACGTCGGGATTCCTTTTTACGGTGCAGAGTGACGGATCCTTTTCCATAAGACCATAGAGCAGTACGGCCTGTTCCTTCTCCCACAGAAATCCTTCTCCGAGATACAGTCTGTCGGGAGACGTAAGTCCCCTCAGTTCATCCTCGGAAATCCTGAAGAATCCTCCTCCCTTTGCCCGGTTCTCTTCGGCCGCGACCTTTGAGTATTCCCGGTGTCTCAGAAAGAGCAGTATCAGAGCTGCCATCATGAACACGAATTTTGAATGATGTGCCGTTGAGAGTGACAGAATAAACACGCTGACGGCAAGAAGAACGGTCAGCGCAAAAGAAATAAGACAGTATCTTTTCATGTATATTTATGAATCTCCGGACAGCTGAATTATGAATGTATTAGGATGTCCTCCGTGAGGATCGTTGCCTTGTATCGGTGCCGTTGCCGGTACTGCGGTACCGGCAACGGTCTCTTTCGTCAGAAGGTTCAGAGCCTGCCTTTGTCCCGTGACTGGCAGAACAGCTCCTTCTTTACCGCGGCCCTGTCCTCCGATGTGAAAAAGCGGTGCATGGTGTCATACGGAAGCTTTGTCGCATTGGTGAAGCTTTTATAGGAAAAGCCGTATGCCGATACGGCATCCGCATAGGAATCCTTGCGCATGACATTAAGAATGTCCCGGCTGTCACGGTCAATCTTCAGCATTTCTTCTGAAAATAATTCAAAGGGGCTTACGGCTTCAATGCTTTGCAGAAGCTCTTCCGAGCATAACGGTAAACCATTGACCGTATCCGCTGAGGTTCCGGGCTTCGTACCGGCAGGCATATCGGTTAAAGAGCAGGCTGTCGCCATGCCGGCAATTTTTTGAAAAATGACGGATGAAGCCTTCGTGAGAGATCTCTTTATTGCTTCCGAATCCAGATTTCTTCCGGTAATGCTCTTGCCGGCCGTGTTCCGGATGATGGAGACCGCTCTTGCCATGTCATCGCGGATTGACGTTTCGGAGGTGCAGTCTCCCGCAACCGCATTCAGAAAATTAAGGCTCTGTCTGTAGAGTTTCATGGAGGTGATGACGGCAGGATCGTTTATGATGAGTTCATCATTGCGGTGTCTGTCCGTCAGCATTTCATATATCGAGAGAAAGAGTGATATTCTGTTAAGTCTGGCCGAGGAGGCCTGTGATGTCAGTGTTTCCGTATCCTTTCTTCTGGCGCTGCTTCTGGTCACGAATTTCTTCATGCCGTATTTTTTAAGATGGTAACGCCTGTTGCGAATCATGTAGTGATGATACATTTCCGGGAGATCCGCATTTATGAAATCTGCAGATGAAGTGATGTTGAGTCCGGATTCGGTCATTGCCCTTATGGTCAGATGACGTACGGTATTGTCATTCGGGAACCTGTCGGCCGCTCTTTTAATTCTCAGTCCGTCGGCCCGGAAATTATCATTGAAGCAGCTTAGGTTGTTAAAGAGAAGGTAAAGGTATCCCAATGCCTTTTCCCTCTGCGTGAGAAGATAAAGGCTTCTGAGTCCCGCAATTTTTTCAAGAGGAATCGGACAGCCGACGAATGCCGACGTCAGTTCCGGTCTGGACAGCAGCAGACTGAGAAGTGGTTTTGTCCCGGTGGTATCAGTTACAGGTGAAAATTCCGAAGCATCATTACCGCAACAGTTTACAGGTTCCGATTCAGCCGTTATCCGCCGACGGATGCATAAGACCTCGTGATATGCATTCGTAAGACTGTTACGGAGATATCCGTAATTTACATATCCGATTTCATCGGATATGAGTCGGGTGCCGTTACGGAGTATTTCAAGACAGCGTAATATGCGTGAGCATGTTTCGTCGTGGCGTAGTGGAATCTCCGTAATGTCATCGGGAAGGTCGCATGGGAAATCCGCCTGACGGAAGGATGTTCCGGTTAGGCATCCGGAAATGCCGGATATCCTGTTCTTCAGATTCGTATCCGTATCCAAAGACAGAGAGGCTACGGGAGCGGAAGGTGGGTTACCGAGTCGCAGTCCCCTCAGATACTCACTTATAAAGCAGCGGTTTTTAAGGATGCGTATGTAGTCGTGAAGCTCTTCCATGAGAGTGACACGGCGGCTACCTGAGAAGCATCCGGTGCCTGAACAGAACCTTTCCGGTGATAAGCGGTGAACAGCCTCGTGAACGTCGGCGTTCAGACCGGAACAAAAGCCTGAACTTCGGACCGCACCTGCCGTAAGTGATTCGCCGTTCACGTATCCTGATTCGGCAGGAACCGCCGTGGCAAGAAGGCTTTCCATCTTGTCCCGTATTATTGCATTGAGTCTTCTTTTAAATTCATGGGATGTAAGGCTATTCGTTTGGGAACTTGGTGCGGAATCTTTATCCCCTACGTGGGACAGTATGTATGAGGCAGGTGACGGAAATTCATAATCATTTCCGCAATCATTACTGAAACTGCTGAACCCGGCGGTCGTTGCTTCATTAACTCTGTTACCGTTCATGGTTAAATTTTCTCCGTGAGTGCATCTGGCACGACGGAGACCTCGTCGCTCATGCAGTCGGACGGCTGCATGAGCAGGAGGCGGTCACCATGGCGGAGCCTGATGCTTGGGATGGATGTTAAATCCCGTAACTGAAGACGGGAACCTTTGGTAAGAAAAACTTATGTTTACCGGAGAAGAGGTGACACCGTGCACGAGGACGGCTTTTCTTCACGGAGCGGTGACGTTTTTGTTGGAGTATGACCTTATAAATCCGTTTACTGTTTCGGAAGCATTTATATTTAATTGAACGGTTAATAAAAAAGCGGTCATGGCAGACGGTTGCGGATTAAAACACAATACAAATTTTCAATCCATAATTTTTTGTGAATTTAATATTAAGTGGTTAAAAATCATCCAAATAGTGTTAAAATAATCAGGTATATAAAACAGTTGTTATGGATATAATCGATATATTGATTAATAAATCTTCAGATGAATATGAAAAATATTACCGTGAAATAAGTATCCGCCACGGCTTAAAGGGATATTTATTCGAAAATTATCAGAAATGACACTAATATTTTTGAAAATTATCGATATTACTATGAAAAACATCTAACCACATTAAAAATCATGAATAAAAACAACTTGAAAGAGTTGTTACCTTTTTGTAAATTTATGTGCGGTAAGTCACATTGTTTACCGAAAAGCATCGGTGAAGCATGATGCCGGCAAACGGTGCGGAACGACATTTTTCCCGGGAAAATCGGTGTTGGAGCCACATTCACGGGAATCGCAGACATTACTTCGGACGCATGAACCGGTCATAAATAATAATTAATAACGGTGACCGCATCATTGCACGGCGGTTTAAAGGCAGACCGGGGGAACCCCGGGCCTGCAGACCTGAAAGCAATGACCCAAACATATCAATTACGGAAATTTTGAAAAATAAACCTTTACTGTTTTACTTTGCCATTTCAGGATTAAGGCGGAATGAAAGAATCAGGTTACTGCAGGAGTTTATGCATTCATGAAATCAGGGATGAAATAGTACACGGGGCTGAAGGATTCGGCGGTAATGAGGATATTCGTGTTTACGGAATACATGAGGATGTCATCAGAAGGGTTATTCCGGAGGAATTTTCACGGGATACTCTCGATGTCAACTACGGAGAGGTATCTGATCTCTCAGTGAGACTTATTGATGAACCGGGATTCATGTTCCTGGCCGCCAAGGAAAGTCTCCTGACGGAGATGGATAACCTTATAAGGGGGAAACTCAGGTTCGGTGAAGGAAATGCCTTTAACGGAACGGACGGGATTACATCGGACACCGATGAGGAGTTTAAGGGTACTGATGTAACGGAAGAAAAAGAATCTGACGCTGTTTATGCAAAGGGGACCGTCAGTAAATGTGAAGCTTTTAATTACAGGACAACCGAAATGAAAGACTACATGTTAAATCCGTACGGTCTTGGTACGGAACCATCCGGAAACGGAACCTTTGCAGAACCGGGTACGGTGCTCACCGATGACGGATACACTGAGCTCAATCCGCTAAGGGAATTTTCGGGATGCGGTGCATCCCGAACCGATTCCCTTGGAGGATTGGCGGATGCCGGTATGTTTTCAACGGACGGTAATACTGATGTATCGAGCTTAAAAAGCCGGGAGGTTTTTGAGCTGTTTGACGTTGCCGAAAGAGCTGATACTCTTGCATCAGTATTCGGGGCTAAGGGCAGGCACGGCCCATCAGGTGAAAACCTGTGGAGCGGAGGAAAATCACGCCGCCATCTTATCTGCGGAGTGAGTGACGAATCCCTGGATGCCGGATGCACGGCCCTCAGGGAGGCACTGAGCTCCGTTATCGGCAGATCTTCATGTACGGAAAGAAGGAGATTTCCCAATCTCATACGGGGGCTCGGAAAAGAGGTGCCCGATATCATCAGGGACTGTCTTGAAGCTGACGGCCTTACCGATGCCGTGTACGGAGGTTTGAGGTACATGACCTCCGGTGGCTCCGGGCGGAACGGGGGAGCCGATTGTTTCAGAGCTGACAGCGCAGATCCGTATTTCCCGATAAAGCTGGATGAATTTATTACTGTGGGACTGGAGAAAGAATGTAATCCGTCTGCAGAAGCATCATCTGAGACTGACAGAAAGCCGTCAGGTTATGCCTCCTACAGAATGCTTCTCGACAGACTGTACCGCAATGCGTTCATGGCTGAGGCCGTCCCTCCAAAACATCTTGCTCAGAATGATGAGGCTGAATTCATCAATGGTTACATCACGGATATTGTTCTTGCAAGAATAATGTTTGCGGTAATGAATGTCGCAGCAGACAGAGGCTGCAGTCTTGAGGAATACATTACGGGAGTTGATGCGGAGGTTAAGCGTTACGGGGAGCAGGGAATCGGGGCCGGTGCCAGGATCAAAAACAAAAGGGAAACAGTGTCCCGCAGGGCGGAATGCAGTAAGGGAGCAGAGAGCAGGGCTTTCATGGGACTTCTGGAAAGTGATATCACTGCGGATACGGGATTCATGAAGCTCGGTGCGGTCTGTCCGGAGAATCTTAAGCGGTTAAGGCTGTTTGATGAGCTTGTTAATGCGGAAATAAGCGGGCGTAAGTATGACGGGGCCGCCTATGAAATGGCAGGTAACATATCCGCTAAGGGATTCCCGATTCTCTGCTGCATATACATGCTCATTAATTCGCTGGGAGGTGATCTCAGAAATAAGGCCAGATGTTTGAGAACCAATCTCGGGCTTTTACTTGACGAAAGCAAATTCAATGCCTTCATGCGCATTCCCGGGAGCCGGGATGTTTTTGCCGAAGACGGAAAAAAGAAAATTACCAACCTGAAAAAACTTACTCAGAGACAGGAACACAGATTCAGACACCTGTGTGATCTGTCCCTGTACGTGGCAGCCATGGTCCTCTGCGTATTCTCGGAAACGGAGCTCCTTTTTAACGGCAGAACCACTCTGACTCATCTCTTAAGAGCCGCCGATAACCTGGAGGTGGTGAAGAGAAAGGTGAAAAAGCATGAGCTCATGCGGGATGAAGAGGATGGTGTGGTTGATACGGCCTCTAATACACCTGTTCCGGCTGCGATTCCGGTGTCGAAACGGAATGATGATACGGATAGCGAAAATGACCGGAACCCGGATAAGCGTAATACTCTGTACTGTCCGGGAGGCAGCTCGGATCCTGTTAGGGAGATTAAAAACAAATCATATGCAGTAAAGTTCAGGGTATTTGACGTCAGTGAGCTTAATAACGGTATTGAAGGACTTGTCCTCAGAATCAGATCAAAGCCGAGAATTGAGCTTATGTACCTTGCCATCATGACAATTCTGACTCTGGCAGAGCCGGAAAGGGAGTATATGGACATTCTTGCCAGAAAGCTTGACAGATGGCTTCCTGAAATAGCATCAGGGAAGAAGGTTCTGCTTCTGCAGTGGCGCTACAGGGAGAAGAAAAAGAAGACCGGCTAAACAGAACTGCACAACTGAAAATCATTGTCCGGAACTTTCGGCTGACGGCAGGAAAAAAATGACTTCGTCAGTCGAAAGGATCTTTTGGAATATAATCACGTTAGTTTTTAGTGGTAAAGACAATATGAAACGACCTCCACGAATGAATGCAAAACGTGGATTTACCGTGTAAACTGTAGATGTCTATAAACAGATACGGATTTACCGCAAACATTAAATGAATTTAATACATGCATTGAA
>Ga0256405_10012790_pt1 | contig 10281 bp, 10 predicted proteins | sample RumenRJG_02DNA_FD_189096 | JGI IMG/M metagenome (GOLD analysis project Ga0256405, IMG submission 189096) | Bovine rumen microbial communities from Lethbridge, Alberta, Canada - RJG_02 | ecosystem: Host-associated > Mammals > Digestive system > Stomach > Rumen | place: Canada: Alberta... | reverse complement strand
TGCTCAAATATTTCTTTAAGACGCTTCGAAATAGTATCATTGATTACTTTTCTGCGATACTTCACCACTAAAACCAGGTGATAATGCATTGAGAACACTGAATGATTATTAGTTTCAAAATTCATTTGTTTTAAGCCTCTTTTTTGAATTTACCACTGAATTCATTATATCATATTTTTATAGATTATTCAATGTGATTTCGCCAATTATTACAACTTGTTTTTAGAAATTGAGGCGATTCATCCCCGTCTTATAGAAGGCGGAGTATTCTCGCCAAGGATTAGATAAAAACTATATTTCTCCCTTTGCAAAGAGATTATCTTTCCCCATTCCACACACATACGGATTACTGTCATACATATGGCAGACTTCGAGGAACTCCTCTCTCTGCTTCGGATCATTCATTATCTTTACCAGGATTTCATTCGGAATAGTTCTTGCAAATGCTCCCGGACCTGCCATTGATATGTTCTTAACTCCGTTATCCGTGAGAATCTCCTCAAGTTCCTGCGGCATAAAATGATATGTTATGCACCATGGAGCTTCTCCGCGGTCATATGCCTCCTTGGTTTCTTCTATATCACCCAGAAAGCCCGTTTCATATGCCTTAAGAACACTTTCCTTGTTAAATGTAAATCCATCTATCATTGCCTCTCTGCTGTTGAGGCACCACTGCACCCAACCATCCTTACTGTCCTTATCCAGAATGAACTGATTCTTCTGAAGCGGATTTGCCAGATACGGCAAGGAGCCGAGTCTGCTTGAAACGCTGAGTAGTATTCGTTTCCTGCATATTCTTACGAGTTCCCCGATAACCTTTTCCTGATTCGGATAGGTATAGGAAATCGGTGCGTCAAATGACATCACCAGATCAAACGACTTATCCGCATAAGCTGAAAGATCTTCCAGTTCGCCTTTGACAAATGTGATATTATCTATCACGCCTTCTTTATCTGCTATCTCCTTGGCCTTATCAAGCATCGGTTGTGATATATCAAAATGTGTAACCTTAACGCCATGCTTTGCAAGAAGAATAGAGAATCTGCCGCTCCCTGCTCCGCCATCAAAGGCAGTCTCGATGCCATCCAACGAATCAAGAAGTTCACGCTCTATATGTGCCTTCTGCACTATATCATCTATAAAAGTCTGTTCTCTCGCAGATTCCAGCTCTCCCTTATCTGACTGGTTCCACATCCTTTCGGATATTTTCGTACTGTAATTCATCTCTATAACCTCTATCTTTTAATCGCATAAAATCTGTAAAGCTGCTCTTCACTATCATTAATATCTTTATACATCCGAGTATCTTCTAATACAAATCCTGCCTTTTCTGCAGTTTTCCATGACGGAACATTTGCATCTCTTATGGTAGATAGGATTTCATTTTCAGCATAATGCTCAAAGAAATAAGCAATATATGCCTTAGCAGCCTCTGAGGCATAACCACTTTGTCTAAATTCAGATCCAACAAACCAAACAATTCCTACTTTATCCATATCTTTATAATATGAAGTTCCAACACTTCCAATGACTCTTCCGTCTTCTTTTAGACATATTACATCAGCAATATAGTATGCTCTTGGATCATCCTTTTCAGAAAGGAGAGTTGCCTCATTTATCCAGTCACCTATCCACTCTGAACAGTGCTCATCGAACCCTACATCATTAAGACTTCCATCCTCTGCCATCTCAGCAAAGATTTTCTCATCGCCCGGTTCAATCGATCTTATGATAAGTCTCTCTGTTTCTATTCTCATATCATTTTCCCTTTCACCTATGTATGTAGAGTCGGGTCATTTCAGGCTCATCGTCACCTTGGGCCATGCAAAAAAATACCCAGCCATATCTTTCATAGAATCCTGTATGATCAGTCACAAGATACACAGGAAATATTCCTTTAGATTTCAGATCCTCTACTACCATATTAAGTAGATTTCCAGCGATTCCGTTTCCACGGTATTCTTCTTCCGTATATACAGCACATACATTAGGACTTAAATCCTTTCTGTCATGAAAATCATTTTCTATAACTCCCAGTCCTCCTACGATAGTACCACCAGCCATGGCAATATACCATCCGTATTCGGTTTCACCACTGAGATATGCATCCATACAATCAAGATAAGCTTTCTTAGGCACACCCCACTTACTGCTGAACCAAGATGCAGCCTCATCCTTCACTTCAGCTTTTTCTCTTAAATTATAGTATATTATCTCAATCATAGTTTTATTATTCTTTACTAAAAATCTTGTAACAGTTCCTGCATCACCATCTACCATATAACATTATCTTATTAATCCTGTTTTCACAACCTCATCTTTTATTATATCTAAACTTGAGACAAAAAAATCCCCAAGATAATATTTCCTTGGGGATGAAAACAGAATAAAGCAATATGCTTTTATTCACTGCTACTATAAATCACTTATAAAGTATATATTCCTTAGAATAAAACGAAGTATCCCTTTTCCTCAAGAAAAGTCAGTACAGGCAAGTGATAAATTCCTGTGGCTTCCATCACAACCCGTATTTCCCCATCCAGCTTCTTCAGCAGACTGTCAAGGCCTTCAAGCTCTTTTTCTACATGCAGTACTTCAAATGGGCTGCACACTATCTCTCCATAAGGCTTTAGAATGCAGACTGTGCTTTTCCCTTTTGATACATCAATTCCTACACTTATCATCACGCACCTCCTAAAACTGATATTAGTAATTGTTCCAGCCGCACTTATTACCATTCAGTTTAGTTGGTTACGCGGGAGCCGATCCCTACCTGCTTAATCGAATGTTTATAATAAGGGGTTGGTTAACGGTTTTATTGACGGATGCTATGATCCCAAAAAGCCCACGTCAGACCAATTACTCCCTTATTATAAAAAAATAAGTGCAGATGTCAGAGTTAATTACTCTCTAACAACTACACTTTTATGGTACTAAAATAATCCGGTATAAAATAAGAGCAGGTATAAACCTGCTCTATGTTGATCAAATTTTTTGAATTAATCGCCTAGCAAAGCGCCGGCATAAACTTGGCAAAAAGATAAAGTCCTTCATCTCCTGCATGAACTTCATGATGAACTTTGGCGGGCATAACGGATATTACCCCCGGTTCATACTTAATCTTTGCTCCGTCATTCAGAGCATATCCGCTTCCTGCAATAACCTCATGAGTTTCGAGCTGCGGATCGTGTATATGATCCAAAATGCTCTTACCCGGTGCTATTCTTACAAGATGATAACTATATGCACCACCTGTTTCCGCAGAAGTTAAAATATGCTTTAACTCTACTCCCTCAAATGTCGGATGCTTAGACCATGGGATGTTTCCAAAATCCACGTTCTTCCCCGGAACTGAGAATCTGCCCTGATTAAACGCTTCAAATAATCTGTTTTCCATAATGATCACCTCTCTCTTTTTTTGATGAAATGATCATAATAAAAATCTCATGTTATGACTTGGATAAAATTGCGGAGTTTATATACTGTTCCGGTGATATACCAACCTGCTTCTTGAACACCCTGTCCAAATGGCTCTGATCACAGAAGCCGACCATGTGTGCCACATCTATAACTTTATAGCCTTCACGTAAAAGCTCCTGAGCTTTTCGGACACGGCATTGCATCTGGAACTTATGCGGCGTAAGCCCATTTTCCGAAGCAAATTTTCTGATCATATGATAAGAAGAAATATTTACCTTCTCAGACATTTCCTCAATACTTATTTCCAGCTCCGGATTACCTATTATCTCATTTTTAATGATATCCAGCTCGCCCTTTATATCTCCATCCACCGGCAGGCATGTTGTGATCATTGAATAATACTTTGATACCGGACTTATCGAATGAACAGTGTCAGGTGCTACAGTAAAGTATTCCCCTTCATGACATTCAAATGTTTCAGCTCCGATACCGATCGATACTACGCCCTCTGTAACTATCCCAAAGACATAATGATCTGTATGAGTATGACGCGGATAGGATATTTTCACATGCTCCATACTTACTATTTCAATACCTGTTGACTTATCTTCTATAAATTCGAGTTTTTCCATGGCTCTTAAATCATTTCTTTTTATAATTATTCAAGGCATCCTGCATTTTAGAATTCTCAGCGTGTTCTCTGTATTTTGTTATCATCACACTGACAATCATACTGATTTCACTCTGTCAGGTTCGATATAAGTATATTGCCTTGCTATTCTCTTCTCCGGTCGTAAATCAAACATATATAGAGTTATAAGAAACACCCATTCCAAAGGCTTCATCATAATATATATTAAATCCGCCTTGACGGGAGTTGTTATCTTTTTGGATAAAGGATATCCGTAAGTATCATATATTCCTCTGATCTTTCTGTGAAACCTCGGCATTCTTTCCTGTATCAGTTCTTCAAATGCATTTGCAATACAAAGCTGACGATTGACAACTATAGTTTCATTTCTTCTTGTACCCAGCCTTATAGGCTTTACAACTTTTCTATGACCTCCGGCTGCCACAGTACATAGATAGTGCCCATCATATTCCAGTGGAGGTGGCGGAATCTGCTTGGAAAAAGTCCAATCAGCTGTATCTGTAAACGTCTTAATCGGTGCATCCAGCCCCTGTTCTAAAATTACAAACATAACTTCTATGAACGCTATCACGAAAAAGAAAACTATAAATATAAAAATAGAGTATTTGGCCAGGCTATCTATCACATTATAAAAACGACTGGTCTTATTATGCTCTCTTTCTGATGATAGCCTATCCTTAAACACCTCTGCCTCTTCCTTCATATGTCTATGTATTGCTCTTGCTGACAAGATAAAAATATTTACATGATAAACATACAAAAGATAAGATATTCCATCTACATTTTTACTAATCTGAACAGCATATGCAATCTGAAATACATTTAAACAGATCAGCATACTGATCGATATAGCAGATACTAGTGGTGACAGTTCATCCGCACGCTTAAACAATAAGACAAAATATCCGACAAACCCCATAAAAATAACAAAGTATATAAAATCATATTTCATTGAAAGACTATTGTGATACTGCATATCGTTAATCTGCTCATACCATTCACCTGCCACTTCAAAACTAAATGCGAACAGTCCCAGATAAAAGAGTCCTCCAATAAGAATAGTAAGAGATGAAATAAGCTTCTCATACTTCGGCTTCTTAGCCAGGCAGTTGTATATATTCCACACAGTCAGCGTTCCCGGAATAACTAACCCTACTATACCAAATATTAATATGGTTATGATATCATCAACATATAATGAGTGCATTCTAAAAATCTCCGTTTCTCCGATCAGTACCGGTGCAGCAGCCAGATCAGAATAGTTAAACAGTTTTTCCTTTCAAACCTGTATTTTTTCCTTATATAATATATCATATCTACAGGACTTGTGTCATACGCCATGCAGCATCTCGTGACTTCGTCACTCGATGTATGGCTGCACCATAGTGATGAATAATAAAAAGCGCCCTGTCACGCGAACGTGACGGGCGCATTCATTATTCATCACTGCATGGCTTGGTTTAGCAAACTCCCTGAGCGATCATTGCTTCAAATCAGTGTTCGGCATAGATACTGGGGTTCTGGGAGACGGTGTATATTACCTGTTTATTACGATAATCGATTATTTCCTATTATTCTCCATTATAGTCATCCTCATTAGTTAAATATGTGGCGATAACACCGGGCTCATTCAACATAATCTGATCATCTCCATATCTATTGTGTCTGAAGAGATTATCCCTTACCCCATTTGTGACTTTATCCTTAAGCATCACATATGTGTAGATGCCACCATACTCAACTTTCTTCTTCACACCAAATGAGATAATTCTACAAGCAGAATCCGAATCGTTTCTATGCTTTAAGAAAATAAAAACGGTTTCATTTCTATCATCGTTTCTGCTCTTAATAATATAATCGCAACTAATCAACGAATTATTCTGCGGTGAATCCTTAGGCGAATATATATAGACAATATTATCATTATCAAGATATTCCTCGAGAAATCTTAACTCCGATATCCTTTTTTCAACATCCTTCTCATCATTTATTTTGCCTTTATAAAACGCGCTTTTTTGTAAATATTCTTCCGTGATATTATTCTTTGACTCTAAAATCCATGGGATTACTTTGCTTTTAGCTCTTGGAATCTGAATATCTGTCAAATATTGAAGACCTGCCACGTGATGATAATCACTTTCTTTGAAATCTATTGAAAAAACTTCTATCTTCTTATTTTTCGAAACATGAAAAACATACTTTGTTGTTTGAGCTAATTTTCGAAAGTTTAATGCACATTCCTGAAATATATCCATAGCGCTCCTTTAGTAAAACAAAAGCCCTGCACACGGCAAGGCTTTGTTATCATAATATGCAACTTTCTTTCACCGAGGCTAAGATGGATTATGGTGAGTTGCCACCTTTGTGAGCCTCCATGTTAACCGCATTCCATCACGGCTTTCACTTCATAGGCGAAGTACATTTTAATGAGTGCACAGCTCAAGAAGTCTCCTTCTGATTATTATACTACCCTTACATATTCCATTTGTCAAGAAATTTACAATTGAAGGTAAGTTCTATTTTCTCTTCTTCAATGCTATCTCCATCAATTCAGAAGCAACCTTCTCAGAATGAATCCTCATCAGATTATCCCATACGTCATCACGTCCCAAAAGATTCATCCCGCCATGCCATACAATGTCATTGTCAATAACTGCAAAATGCTCTTCGACCTCATCCATGGTTATTACTTCTATTCCGCTCGAAATCATAGTACTAATCATACTGTGGCAAAACTCAGTACTACCATATCTGATTTCTTCTGGATTTGTAGTTATAACCATAATTCTTACACCTGCTTCCTGACGTTTTGCAATAAGATTTAAAAATCTATCTATCTTGTTTATTTGTATATCAGGGCTGGATATGATAATTCTACTATTAGCCTCTACTATATCTCTTTCAAATGTATCCATATAATTATCGGCCGAATATATTGCATTTGCTGTCTGTTTAGTTGATATCATATCCGTAATAACAGAAAATCCAACATTTATGTATGTTCTAAGACGTTTTGAATATTTTTTTTCAAACATGCCTATATGAGAATCTATATAATCATAAACCTGCACTTCTTTCTTTCCTGGATAATCTCGGTTAAGACGTCCCAGATATTGTTCTAATCTGCCATCAAAAGAAACCGGTGCTGCAAGCATAAGCGTATCCAACCTTGGGAAATCAAACCCTTCACCTATCTTTTGCCCTGTTGCAATCAAAATAAGTGAAGTATCATCCTGTATTTGCTTAAGTTCTTTACGTATAGAACTATTCTCCTTATCTGTATTATCACCATACATCAAGAATACTTTATCTGCATCAGACTTAAGATTATCATATAAAAATTTAGCATGTTCTTTGAAACGCGTAAGAATAACTGGCGTTCGACCCTCCTTCACTGTAATACGCGTATCGTCAATAATCATATCATTTCTATCCTTATCATTACTGATAAGCTTATATAACGGAGTAGGATCATTTTTATCTTCAAATAATCTAACTGTTCTTGTAAATCTTGGATAAACGAGGTGTGGTATTCCTTGTTTTTCAGCCCTTTCAATCGCTGAATATGAATGACGTATCGGACCTATAAGCATGAATATTTCTTTATCCAACTGATCACTTCTTTTAGGAGTTGCAGTAAATCCATATACATATCTTGCGTTGATATTCTGCATCACATTCATACCTGTGCTGGAAGCTACATGATGACATTCATCCACTATTACAAGTCCATACTTATTCATCATACTATGGTAATTCCCTTTAGCGTATAATGATCCTACCATTACTACATCAATTATTCCCGTAAGTGTATCCTTTCCTGAAGCTAATCTGCCTATTACACTATCTCTTTGTTTTATTCTACCAGTTTTGGTCTTATAAAACGGCGGTTCTTCATCAATAGTTAGAAATCTCTGAAGAGATTCCACCCACTGTTCCAATAAATCCTTACTCTGAAGAATAATTAAAGTATTCACTCTTCTTTGAGCAATGATATAGCTTGATACAACCGTCTTACCAAATGCGGTTGCAGCACTTAGTACCCCATTATCAAATGAGAGCATCTTATCTACTGCAATCCGTTGTTCTTCCTTCAATTCCCCATTAAATGAAACATTTATGGGAATCCCCTTTTCTCGCTCATCTATTATTTCATATTGAATATCTGCATTTTTACACTCTGATATTATCTCCTCACGGAGACCTCTTGGAATGTTTATATACCCTGAAGTATCTCTTCCAAGATAAACTGCCTGAAACTGATAATAATTTGACCTTCCCATCCTAAGCCTTTTATAAAACTCCGGATTATCAAATGCTGCAAGACTTCTTATTTGATTTTGCAATCTTGGTGCCAGATTAAGAGCATCTATATAAATACCATCCGATAAGGTAATATGCATTTTTCCAACTACATCTTCTTTTATAAATGAATCTCGTTTCTTCCAAGGCTTTACTCTATTTATACTGTATTCCAGCGAAGTAATACCTTTCTCTTGAGATATTTCTGCCTGCCATTTTGTCATATTGGCTTTTATATCATCCAAAGAAAGACGCCTTGAAAAATCAATTAATTCCAGCCACTGATCCGGATACGCATTCCAATCTTTATCAACAAATGCACTATTGCCATGTTTTAATGCATAACCTTGAAGTGGCAAAGCAACAAGATTCCCAAGACTGCTTGCATTATCCTGACAAGGATACATTCTGTCATAATATTTGAATGTTTTAAGGTTATATGACATCATCCCCTTATCAAGAAGCATAAATCCAAAATTTCTTGCTAAACTTGCACTTACCGGTTCTGAAAAAGAAATCCATACATGTGCTCCTCTGCCTGAACGAGAACGTTCAACAAGCGGCCGTATACCATTCGATTCACAAATTTGTCTTAACGCATTAACCTCATCTCGCCATTCATTATCATTATTTGCATAATCATTCTGCTCAGAGCCTTTTTCATGGTTATCAAAATCATATACAATAAACCTGCATGTACCATTTTCAAACAATGGATATACTCCTATTACATCTGTGCCATCTTCCTTATATCCCAGCAGATGATTTCTTATATCTTTAAGTTCCAGTCGTCTCCAAATTTTATTTTCACAGTCGTCACATCGATACTTCTTATCTATTTTCTTCGGACATACAGAATCCTTCCAGAAATTGATACACTGAGGAAAATACCCTCCGTTCTTTCCCCTCTTAGCATATACATCTTCTCTGCCCCAGAAGAAAGAATAAAATATTTTTACCATATCATCTGTAATCCATTTTGTAATGATACGCTCACCCTGATCAAAATCATAATTCTCATTTTCTTCTACAGTACTATCAAATACGTCTCTTGTATCAAAGGGAATATCATTCTTCGCTAATAAATCTTTTAATTCTGCATTTTCCCTCTGCAGCTTCCTGACTATATCTCTTAAAGAATCTAAATTATATGATTCAATATTCATCGCACACCTCAGATTTCATCACAAAACAACAAACCTCAGAATATTTTATCACACGAATTTCACCAAGAATAGTCAAAAGATAAGAAAAGTCCCATAAACACTGGGCTTACGGGACTTAATCTCAAGCCATGCAGCACCTCGCCCGTCGGCTCGATGTATGGCTGCGCCATAGTGATGAATAATAAAAAACGCCCTGTCACGCGCTTTGTCATATCTACAGGACTTGTGTCATACGCCATGCAGCATCTCGTGACTTCGTCACTCGATGTATGGCTGCGCCATATATTGATGAATAATAAAAAGCGCCCTGTCACGCGAACGTGACGGGCGCATTCATTATTCATCACTGCATGGCTTGGTTTAGCAAACTCCCTGAGCGATCATTGCTTCAACGACCTTCTTGAAGCCGGCGATGTTAGCACCTGCAACATAGTTGCCTTCCATACCGTACTCCTTAGCAGCGTCGTCGATGTTGTGATAGATACCAACCATGATACCCTTAAGCTTAGCATCAACTTCTTCGAAGCTCCATGAAAGTCTCTCTGAGTTCTGGCTCATCTCGAGTGCTGATGTAGCAACACCACCTGCGTTAGCAGCCTTACCACCAACGAAAGGTACGTTGTTTGCCTGGAAGTACTCTGTAGCTTCGATTGTTGTAGGCATGTTAGCACCTTCAGCTACATACTGAACACCGTTAGCAACAAGCATCTTAGCATCCTCGATATCAAGCTCGTTCTGTGT
>Ga0256405_10012789_pt1 | contig 10282 bp, 7 predicted proteins | sample RumenRJG_02DNA_FD_189096 | JGI IMG/M metagenome (GOLD analysis project Ga0256405, IMG submission 189096) | Bovine rumen microbial communities from Lethbridge, Alberta, Canada - RJG_02 | ecosystem: Host-associated > Mammals > Digestive system > Stomach > Rumen | place: Canada: Alberta | collected... | reverse complement strand
ACTTTTTAAAACTAAAATCTTCCGCTATTCCTTCATCTTCAAAAAATTCTCCAACAAATCTCCCGCATCCGATAAGGATTGAAATAAACCGCCATCGATCGCAATCGGTTTGCTTGTTGCCAGACTCAGGAGTATGGCGTCGCTGGGGCGAACATCCAATTCCGCGAGATGCGTCACGGAACCGCATGTTTGTTGGCAAAGAATTTTTGCGAAAAAAGTTTCTTTTTCGGCACGGTAAAGGACAATATGCCGCACGGAAACATCCAATCCAAACAGCAGATAACGCATGAAGTCAAAAGTCAGTGGACGCGACGGAGCTTGCTTCGAAAACGCAAAGCGGATTTGTTCCCCCATAACGGGGTCGACGTAAATGATGAACGTTTTTTGATCGTTCCCCAAAAAAAGACAGGTTCCCGACGAAGTCATGACGACCTGTTTCAGACGAATAAAGGTATCGGCAATTTTCATGGAATGCGAATCCAACCGCGCCCGGACGTTTGAGGGCGAATGGCGGTACCGTCCGAACGCTCAATGATCAAGTTCCCGCCTTCGGAAAAAGAAACCTGCAGTGCCGCTTCTTTCGGAACCGATTGTCGCGCGCCCGCTTCGAGCGTTCCGAAAAACACGCGCTTTTTATCCCGTTCGGTACGTACAAACACCTGAACGGGAGCCGAAGCGACCAAGGTAACACTTTCGGGAGCGCCTGCCTCTATCGGCATATCTGTTACAGAATCCGACGGAGCGCGATTGGTTGTTGGTCGCAAATCATCAGCAACCCCCTTCGGCGAATAGTCGATAACCGTCTTGGTTGAAGCACCGACGTCCGCTTCCTGCGGCAGGAACATTGAGGGTTCCGTTCGGGTCACGACGGTCGCGCTTTCTTCCGTCAACGCCGGAATGATTTCCACTTCATCAACCACCGACGGCACTGCCTCCGTATCGGCGGAAGGCGTTTTTTTACGAGACCGACAGCCGAATAAAAGCAAAAGGATCGCACCGATAACGGCAAAAAATATAAAATACCTGTTGCGGAGAGCGGTACGAAAATCGACCTTTAGACGCTTCGGCGGGTTCTCCGAGGTTTCGGGTAAAACTTTGGTATCCTGCACCGTTTCTTCTCCCGTTTCAAATTGCAAACGCCCCAAGGACGGGAATCCCGTTTTTTTGGAAGCTCCTCTCAACGTCTCATACTCCGCCAAAAGGGTCGACGTGTTTAGATTCAGAAGTTTAACGTAAGCGATAAAAAAACCGCGCGCGTAAATCTCCGGCAACTTAACGGAAAACTCGCCCGCCTCAAAACCCGCCAAAATCTCCTTGGAGATATTCAGCTTTCCGGAAACATCCTCCAGCGACCAACCCGACTGTTGGCGTGCCTGTTGCAAACGCTCTCCGAGGGTCGATTGCATCATCCGTTCCCATGATACGTCACAGGGTGCCCGTCGCAAGATATTTCTGACATCAAAGCGGTTTAATGGCGGAAAAATTCGCGAAAAGCGCTTGACGATGTCATACCAAACATGTTCCATAAAAGCATCAGGAGAGTTTTGCATGCCCGTTGATGTTAAAGTTCGTAAAGGTGAAACCGTCGAAAAGGCGTTGCGTCGGTTAAAGCGCAAGTTGATTTATGAGAATATCCTGCGCGACGCGAAGGACAAGCGTTATTTCGAAGCGCCCAGCGAAAAGCGTCGGCGGAAAAAGAAAGTCGCCGCGTTTAACAATATGTTGCGCCAGAAGCACGACTTCCTGTAAGCCGTTTCGATGGCGTTTTCGTTCCCCGAAACACGGGAAATCCTGCGGAGATTGGGTGTTTGCCCCAAGCGCAAGCTGGGACAGAATTTCTTGGTTGACCCGTTGGTTGTGGAGCGGTCGGTTCAATGGGCACGAATTGAACATTCGGAGGTTGTGGTCGAAGTTGGTCCCGGTTGCGGGACGCTGACGGATGATTTGGTAAAAACGGGCGTGCGCGTATTTGCCGTCGAAAAAGATCCAATTCTTGCGAGGCATGTTGCGCAATCTTTTCCGATTGATCTTTTACAGGCGGATGCGGTCGATTTCCCCGTCGGTAATTTCGATTGTTCGCAGTCTTATAAAGTAGTTGCAAACCTGCCGTACGCCATTGCGAGCGTTTGGTTGGATAAAATTCTCGAGCTGCCGCAGTTACCCGTAACAATGGTGCTGTTGGTTCAGAAAGAAGCCGCCGAGCGTTGGTTTTCCAAAGCCGGATGCAAATCTTTCGGTGCCATCGGTATTTATTTACAGGCAATGTATCGTTTGGAACAAAAATGCGGTGTTTCCAAGCGATGTTTTTATCCGCAACCAAAGGTCGATTCCGTACTGCTTCATATTCAAAAGCGTGCCGACGGTTATCTTTTCCCGAAAGAATTTAAGCAGTTTATACGCACACTTTTTACGCATCGACGGCAACAGATCTCACGCACCTGCAATGGAAGTAATGCACCTTTTGTAGATGATTTCCTTAATTTTCTGGAAAAACAAAAACTTCCGAAAACCGTACGCGCCGAAGCCGTTCCGTTGGAACTTTGGATCGAATTTTCGAAAGGATATTTTTCGGAACATTCGGATAAAGCGGAATTTCATCACGATGTCTGAAATTAAAAAACGCTGTTGACGTTTTTTCGGTTTTCCCATCGAATAGGGGTGATTGGGCGAATGTAGCGCAGCTGGCAGAGCGCCACCATCCCAAGGTGGAGGTCGAGAGTTCGAATCTCTTCATTCGCTCCAAAGGGGGAGTGCGTGGTACTCGCGCGAACGTTTTTTCAAGGGTACTGCAGGAGGAGATGGCGGCAATTGATGGCGCAGTTTTTATTTCCGCGAGGTAGTTGCTGCTTAATCGATATACCGCCAATCCATTTCTTTAAAATTGCATAAAATTTCGCAATCCGAACGATCGGCGTCGATACAAAGATCGTTGATGGTATGGCGTTCATCCAGAATAATTGCTTCACCGTTATCAAGAACCTGCGTCGGAACGTTGGTAACATCACAAACGGTCAAGCCCATCGCAACGCGCCCGATAACGGGTGCCGCGTAGCGTTCCGAACGGTGGTAAAACCATACCGTTCCGCAATTACCCAAACTGCGCGGCAGACCGTGCCCGTGTCCGATGTTAATAACGGCGGTAACCGTATCTTTTTCCGCTTCCCAAGTCGCTCCGTAGCTGACGCGCTCGCCCTTATGAAGGGTCGTTACCTGTAAAACGGATGCTTTCAGCGTAATCGTCGGGCACAAATCCAATTTTCCCGGAAACACGCAAACCCCGTACAAAGCCGCTCCGGTACGAATTTGCGCAATCGGAAGGTTTGTCGAATTTTGCACAAAGGCATCCAATGCGACACTTCCGGGAAGTTGAAACCGTTGAAGTGCGCGACCGTACGCAGCGTACTGCCTGCGATTTTGTTCCTCAATAACGCGATTGCGTTCGACATCATCGGACGGAGCTTCGGAAACACACGAAAAATGCGTCATGATGACGGAGACGCGCGCATTTTTTAAACGTTCCGACGTACATAATGCCCAATCCTTTTCCGGAAGCCCGAGGCGATTAAATCCCGTCTCGACGTTCAGAATACAGGAAGTTTCAACCTCCGACCGCAAATCTTCCCAATTTTTCAGCTGTTCCAAACTGTTAATCACGGGTGTCAGTTGATAATTTCGAAATAATTCCCGCGAACCGTTTTGAAGACCGTTCAAAACATTGATTTGGATGTTCGAAAAATTATTTCGCAACTCGACACCTTCGAGCGGCGTGGAAACATAAAAATTTCGACAGCCGCAATCGATCAACGCACGCGTGACTTCAACCGCCCCCAACCCGTACGCGTCCGATTTAACGACAGGGCAGATTTCGGCGTTCGGTGCATATTTTCGAATTCTTGCGTAATTTTTGCGAACGGCATTTAAATGAACGGTTATTTGCGGTCGAAGTAAGGTTCCCATGACTGTCTGATTTTCATATATTTCGTATTCAAATACAATTTTTAATGTTTGCAAAAAATACAAAAAAGTCGGTTTTTGCAAATATCATAAAGCACGTACTGCAGTACTCGAAGAACTTCACGCCATGAGCTTATAGAGATAGGAAAAAATTCTTATAAAGCAAATTGTGCATTACGGAATAATCTCTCGCGCACCGAAGCACATCATCCCTTAAACCAATCGCACACTCGTTTCCACATGGAAGTTGCGATTGGTTTCGGAGCCGTCGGATCGGGGTTTAAGGTGTATTGCAACAGCCCGAGGCAGGTGGCGTACGTCGGCGATTTTAACGCTTCATTGACGGGTGCAACGGAACCGCGAACGCAACAGTCGCATCGGAAAGTTTCGGCGGCAACTTTTTCGATGTTTTTCAACAACGCACCGCCGCCCGTCAAAACAACGCCCGACAAAAGTTCTTCTTCGCCGCCGATGCACTTTGAAATATACCCGAATAATTCCTGCGCGCGCGCTTGCAGAATGGTATAAAGATTTCTGGTTTTAACCGCCTTATCGCCGATGGAACGATCGCCGATGACCCAAATTTCCTCGGGCGTTTCGGGATTTAAAGTCGGAACGCCGTATTCGCACTTCAAGCGTTCCGCATCTTGGTTCAAAATGCGCAATCCCGAACACACGTCGCGTGTAAAATTTTGCCCGCCGACGGGAAACGTTCCCGACGCCGTAACGATGTGATGTTTATAAACAATGTAATCCGTCATTTGCGCACCGATGTCGATTACGCACACACCGTTTTCGCGCTCAACGGGCGTCGTAACGGCAAGCGCGGATGCTATCGCCGAAAAAACCAAATGCCGAACGCTGAAACCGAATTGATTAACAGCATAAAGTTGGTCGCGGATCGGTTGCGCTTTCCCGAAGAGCAAATCGCAGTGAGCCGTTATCTGGTTCGCCTCCTGACCGATCGGTTGGTCGACGCGCGCACCGTTGACAGTGTAAAACTTCGGTGAAACATGCAACGAAACAACTTCGGGCGGCAATTCTTTTTCGGCGACCAACCGATGCAGGCGCTCCAAATCGCTTTGTTCGATGCGGTGCCGAAAATCCGAAAACAGCAACAGTATTTCAAAGGAAGTGCTTTGCAGATGCGTTCCGCTCTGGGAAAGGGTTAAATCCTGCGGCAACGTTCCGAAGCGTTTGGATACGTCCGTAAATAAATTTTGCAGCACTCCGCCCAATGTCTTTGCATCTTCGATGCGCCCTTTTTGAACACCTGCGGACGGAACTTGTGCGTACCCGATAAGATCGAATTGCGCCCCGACGCGCTCGCCCAATAAGAAAGTAATGCTTTGCGAACCGATATCCAGCGCACCGAAACGGTTCCGTCGCAAAGCCATGGTTGCAAAATTTCAACGAACGGCGGCGGGTTGAGCAGAGATTGCAGGATCGGAAATGTTTTGAACGCCTGCGGGCGCACGGGTCGGTTCCGAAGCATTCGAAGGCTCATTTGTTACGTTGCTTTCATTTGTTTTTTCGATCCCTTTCGCATCCTCCGATTTGTCCTCCGATTTATCGGAACCGGTGGTTCCGTAAAAAAGATAACCATCATTGTCCAAAAGCGATAAAGGAATGTTGATGGTTGTAATAAACGTTTCCGGCGCAAGTTCCGTGTTACGGAAGGCTTCAATGTTTTCCGCACATACGTTTTTCGGGAGGGCAATACGTGACAAAGCGACGGCATCAGGGTGAGAGCAATAAGAAAAGGTCTGCATCGCCTGCATTTGCTCCAAAACCCGCTTCATGTTTTCCAAACTGCCTGCATACAGCAGGTATCCTTTATACACTCCCGTGAACAATGCGTATTCGGTCAGGGTTTCTGAAACATCGGAGCCGCATTTGCGAACCTTTACGGCACATTTATGAATATCGCAACCATCAAACGTTGAAACCTTTTCATAAAAGGTGAAACTTTCAAGGCAGTTGCTTCCCAAAAGTTGCCTTTTCTGTGCCAAATTCAATTGTTTTGCACATTTTTCGATGATAGATTTCAGGAGGTCGAACGTTTTCAGGAAGTTGACTAACTGTCTGTCCGTTACGGACGGCTTTAATTCCTCAAGACCAAATCCGTCAAACGATCCCAATTTGAAGTATAATTGACCATTTCCAGTTGAAACGGTCTCCATGAAGTTTAAATATGTTTCAAAGAGCGGATACAACACCTGTCCCCACCGATACACCTGCCAGGCAATCGGATCCTTTTTCCACTCCGCTTCTTTTGCGTACGACGACAGGGCTTTCAGTAAATTTTTCGATGCCGATGCATCCCAACAAAAAACACTCTCGGTATCGGCTTCCGACGGAAAATTCAGCGAACGGAACGTTTTCTTTCGCTCGTTGATTGCTTTGCAAAAAACAGACCACGGCGTTTGCGGTTTGACCTGATGTCGCAACGATATTTGTAATTGATTTCCTTTTTCATCAACATCCAAGGCGTAAATGATTTTCTCAAAATCTCTTTTTATATACGCGTCATAAGCCAACTTCAGCACCGGCAGAGGCATAAAAGCACTCAAACTTTCGATATCAAAGTCAACGGAAAGCAGATTGCGGATGGGTTCCTTTGTCGGAGCAAATAGCTCCGTAACGGTCGAAAAATCTTTGAAATCCGAGAATAAACTTTTCGGAGCCACCATCCAGATGTTGTAGGCTTTTTCCGTAATCGTTGCCGGAGAAATTAACTGCCAATTGCCATTTTGATTTGCTTCCGATTGGAGATTTTTGACAATCAAACTTTCGGGCGTTGCCTTAAAACAGACCAAAGGCGAAACAATGTATTCCTTATTCGGAAACAATAAAACGTAACACGGCGCATTCGGATCGACACCGGGACAATCGGAACCGCCAATCGAACTGCTGATAAACAGTTGCGCCAGAGTTGAAAACCCCGGATAAACCTTATCTCCGATAAAAAAAGCTTTTTTCAAACCGTCCGGGGGATTTGAAAGCGCAATTGTTGCAAGCGGTTTCAACGGCAAGGTCGCAATGTTTTTGGATAAATCACGCTCTAAAAAGTCGGACAGTTGTTGTTCGATGATTTTGCCGTAATCGACGGTCGATGCGGGAGGTACATTCGGTTTTTCGGCGGGCAAATTTTGAACACTTTCTTTTTTCTCGTTTGCTGGATCAATAATCTCTTTTGATTGCACCGACTTTTCTTTTTGAGTTTCGGCATTGGCGGGCGAAGTTTGAGTGTTTTCTCTTGTTTCGCTTTCGGAATCGGCAACCTCCTTTAAATGCTTCCAGCCTTCCTTGCCGCCTTTCGCATTATTTTCTTCAACTGTTTTTGGAGCAGGTATTGCTATAACCGTACAGGGCGGAACATTCATAAAAACGCCCGAAATTAGGAAAAAGCCGACGACAAAAACATAAAGGAGACGCATACGTTTTCATTATGTCGCGGATACATTTTTCGGTAAAGCGTTTTTCGTTGGATTTTTACAAAACACAACTTTTGGGCTGATGACTTTAAACTGGACGAACATGCGGAATTTTTTCAGGATTGGGACAGCGTTTATGGAGAAAACCTATCTTCCGACGACCTTGCAGGAAAAGTGGAACCGACGATGGTCGGAAGCGCACTGTTTCGAAGCCAAAAACGATGGTCGACCGACGTTCACGATTTTCATGCCGCCGCCCAATGTAACGGGGATTTTGCACGTGGGGCATGTGCTGAACAATACGATCCAGGACGTGTTGTGCCGTTGGGCGCGCATTTGCGGAAAGGATGTTTTGTGGCTCCCGGGAACGGATCATGCGGGTATTGCGACGCAGAGCAAGGTCGAAAAAGTTCTCAAAAAAGAGGAAGGTCTCACGCGACATCAGTTGGGGCGCGAAGCATTTCTGCAACGCGTCGAGCAGTGGCGCGAAAAACACGGGCACATTATTTTTGACCAACTGAAACAGCTGGGTGTGTCGTGCGATTGGTCGCGGGCAACCTACACGCGCGACCCCGAATACTCACGGCGGGTTGCCGAGGTGTTCGTAAAACTATACGAACGCGGGTATATTTATAAAGGGAAGCGCTTGGTGAATTGGTGTCCCGTATCTCAAACGGCACTCAGCGACGAAGAAGTCATCATGAAGCCGACCAAGGGCTTCCTTTGGACGTTTCGCTACGAAATCGTCGAAAAACCGAATACCTTTATTCCCATCGCCACCACTCGTCCCGAGACTATTCCGGGCGATACGGCGCTGGCGGTACATCCGAACGACCCGCGTTATCAGTCGCTTATCGGCTTGCACGCGCGTTGTCCGTTCGACGAAAAACGTACCATTCCGATTATTGCGGACGAAGCGGTGGAAAAAGATTTCGGAACGGGTGCGCTGAAAATTACTCCCGCGCACGATCCCGTTGATTTCGAGGTCGGGCAACGTCATAATCTGCCGTTTATCGAAGTGCTGGACGTAAGCGGAAAGGTAAATTCCAACGGTGCGCCTTTTGAAGGATTGGATCGTTCGGAAGCCCGAAAAGCCGTTGTCGAAGCGTTGCGCGAAAAGGGGCTTCTTATAAAGGAGGAACCGTACGAACACAACGTCGGTTATTCGGAACGCGCCGATGTGCCGATTGAACCGCGTTTATCGGAACAGTGGTTTTTGCGTTACCCGCAAACCGAAGCCGCCAAACACCTGGTGGAAGAGAAGCTGATTCATTTTTACCCGTCGCATTGGGAAAAGGTCTATCGACACTGGTTGGATAATTTGCAGGATTGGTGCATCAGTCGCCAACTCTGGTGGGGGCACCGCATTCCCGTTTGGTATCGTAAAGACGATCCGACAAAATTGCACGTTTCCGTCGAACCGCCAAAAGACATTGAAAACTGGACACAGGATTCCGACGTGCTGGATACGTGGTTTTCGGCGTGGCTGTGGCCGCTTGCCACTCTGCATTACAAAGAAAATACGGGCAAAAACCTTTTCGATCGTTATTTTCCGAGCGATGTGTTGGTTTCGGGCGCGGACATTCTCTTTTTCTGGATTACGCGCATGATTGTGGCATCACTGGAGTTCGTTGCCGATCGACCGATTGAGCAACGCATTCCGTTTAAAAACATTTATTTAACGGGGATTGTGCGCGATGCAAAAGGTCGGAAAATGTCCAAAAGCCTCGGCAATTCGCCCGATCCGCTGGATTTGATTAAAACCTACGGTGCGGACGGCGTACGCATCGGTCTGTTGTCGATTGCGCCGCAGGGACAGGATATTCGTTTCGACGAACACGCGCTGTTATCGGGACGCAATTTCTGCACGAAATTGTGGAACGCCTGCCGTTTTCGTCTGATGCAAGGCAGGGCAGGGGAGTATCGGACGTTGAATGATTATTTCGACGCGATGACCGACCTGACGCCTTTCGACGGTTATCTTTTGCATTCTTTGCTTCAAACGGCGGAAACGTATGAAAAACACTTGAAGCAATATGAATTCAATGCCGCCGTTAAAGATTTACAGGCGTGTTTCCGCGATGTTTTTTGCGATTTCTACCTGGAAGTACAGAAACATCAACAAAAATCCTGCCCGGCGGTTCAGGATCTGTTTTTACGGCAAATGTTGCAAATGTTGCATCCGTTTATTCCTTATATAACGGAGGAATTGTGGGAACAAATGCATCTCGGAACAGGGATGATACATGAAAATACATGGAATTTGTCGGCTTTTAGACGAAAATTGGAAGGGCTTAAAATTTCCGAAAAAGAGTGTTTCGAAGTCGGTCGTCTCGTCGAGCTCGTCGGGCAACTGCGCACGTTAAAAGCGGAGCACGGCAAGGGCGGTAAGTCGGTTGTGATGCACGTATTATCGGAGAAACACTGCGAAGATTTCGAAAAATATCGCGAACTTTTGGTACATTTGGTCGGCTTAAAGGCGTTGGAAACGACGCAAAAACCGCTTTCGGGCTTGTCAAACGTTGTGACGCACTGCGGAACGTTTTTCATCGAAACTTCATCCGCAAATAACGTGGCGGGCGTGGACAAAACGCAACTTCGGCAACAGCTCGAAGTACTTTCGAAGCACATTCAAACGGCGGAGGTTAAGCTTTCCAACGAAAAATTTTTGTCGCATGCGGCACCGAATGTCATCGAAGGCGTAAGGCGGCAGTTGGAGGAAAATCGCCGAAAGTATGAAGTTTTGAAGAAATTGACGGCGTAACGTGCGCATTTTTATCTTTCATTTTCGGAAAAATTTTTTAACATAAAGACGTTGCTGAAAATTTTGTGATGGAGTGGTCGCAGCGAATTGTGATTACGGGTGTCGGTTTGGTCGCGCCGAACGGGAA
>Ga0256405_10012788_pt1 | contig 10282 bp, 10 predicted proteins | sample RumenRJG_02DNA_FD_189096 | JGI IMG/M metagenome (GOLD analysis project Ga0256405, IMG submission 189096) | Bovine rumen microbial communities from Lethbridge, Alberta, Canada - RJG_02 | ecosystem: Host-associated > Mammals > Digestive system > Stomach > Rumen | place: Canada: Alberta... | reverse complement strand
GAGATGGAAGAAGACCCCGCATATCGCGCCTGGGTGGACGGCGGCTGCCGGGGAAGATGCCCCGGGGGAGAGGATAAGGCAGAGTTTAGCGAGCGGGTCAACAGTTGCTTTGAGCGGATTCTGGAAGCCGAGACCGATAAGTCCGATACCGGGGAAGATCTCGTGATTGTAGCTCACGGCGGGACCCAGATGGCTCTGCTGGAAAAGTGGGGCGTTCCGCAGCGGGAATACTACCGCTGGCAGAGGCCCTGCGGCTGCGGCTGGCTGCTGGATTGGGAGCCGGAGAGCAAAACACTTCATGTGATACGGGAGATATCGTTTTTAAGATGAGAATTCTGCTGGCTGCGATCTGCGGCTTTGTGCTGGATCTGATCCTGGGGGACCCGGAGCTGCTCACGCCGATTCATCCGGTGGTCCTGATGGGACACAGTATCACGGCGCTGGAAATTCTGCTGCGAAAACTTCTGCCCCAAAACCGCAGAGGAGAGCTGCTTGGCGGGATGCTGCTGGCAATGCTGCTCCCGGTTGGTACGCTGCTGATCTCCTGTCTGGTGCTCACGCTGCTGAACCGGCTCTGGCCGCCGCTGGCCTTCGTGGCGGAGTGCATCTGGTGCTGGCAGGCCCTTGCGGTGAAGAATCTCAAAGATGAGGCGATGCGCGTATCCCTTGCCCTGAAAGACGGAACGACGGAGGATGCCAGGGCGGCGGTCTCGCGGATTGTCGGGCGGGATACCGAGGCACTGGACCGGAGCGGTGTGACGCGGGCCGCGGTCGAGACCGTGGCGGAAAACTTCTCCGACGGGGTTGCGGCACCGATGCTGTATATGTTTCTGGGCGGCGCGCCGCTGGCTCTGTGCTACAAAGCCGTCAACACCATGGACAGCATGGTGGGATACAAGAATGAGCGCTATCTCTGGTTCGGGAGGGCGGCGGCCAGACTGGACGACGCGGCAAACTACCTTCCCTCCAGACTGGCGGCGATGATTCTGATCGCTGCCGCGGGAATCTGCGGGGAGGATCGAAAAGCCGCCGCGAAAATCTGGAAGCGGGACCGGCGAAAGCATGCCAGCCCCAACTCCGCCCAGTGCGAGGCGGTAATGGCGGGCGCGCTGGGCCTGCAGCTCTGCGGGCCGGCAAGCTATTTCGGAAAGATTTATGACAAGCCTTATATCGGGGACGCCAGACGGGAGGCGGAGGCGGAAGACATCCGCCGTGCCTGCAGGATGGAACAGGCCGGAAGCTGGCTGTGCCTGGTCCTGCTGGGCGTGATCAGACTGGGAATCATTTTACTGGAGAAGCTGTTATGACAGAAACACACGGCGGCGACTGGACCGGATATGAAACAGAATACGGCTTCCTGCCGCTGGATTTCTCGGCCAATGTCAGCCCGCTGGGCCTGCCGGACGGTGTACGGGAGGCGGCGAGACAGGCGCTGCAGGACGCGGACCGCTACCCGGATTCGCTCTGCCGGACACTGCGGACCCGGCTGGCTGAACGGCACGGCATCCCGGCGGCGCAGATCGTCTGCGGAAACGGCGCCGCAGACCTGATCTTCCGGATCTGCCGGGTGCTGCGGCCGAAGAAGGCGCTGCTCACGGCGCCGGACTTCGGGGAGTACAAACAGGCGCTGCGGGAAGAGAACTGTGAGATCCGTACCGTAACCCGGTGGGAGAGCGAGGGCTTCCTCCTGCACCGGGAAGACCTGGCGGGGAGCATCCACGGAGCGGAACTGCTCTTCCTCTCCAATCCCAACAATCCGACAGGCCTTGTGACCGGACGGGAAGAGCTGCGGAAGATTCTGAAGCTCTGCAGTAACGAGCACTGTGTGCCGGTGATCGACGAATGCTTCCTGGATTTCACCGAGGGTTCCGATGCGCAGAGCCTGATCCCGGACCTGGGGCAGAACCCGAATCTGGTGATTCTTCGGGCTTTCACCAAAACCTATGCCATGGCGGGGCTGCGCCTCGGCTATGCCCTCTGCGGCAGCAAAGCCTTCGCGGAGCGCCTGCAAAGCGCTGGCCAGCCCTGGCCGGTGTCGAACGTGGCCCAGGCAGCCGGAATTGCTGCGTTACAGGAAGAAGATTATGTAAACCGACTCCGCGCCCAGATTTCCGAGGAGAGACCGCGCATGATCCGGGCACTGACGGCCATCGGGCTGCGCGTCATCCCCGGCAAAGCCAATTATCTGCTGTTCTGCTGCGAGGATAAAGAACTCGGAGAAAAGCTTCGGAAGCGGGGCATCCTGATCCGGGACTGCCGGAACTACGCGGGTCTCACGGAAGGCTGGTACCGGATCGCGATTCGTTCAGCTGCCGAGAATGACAGGCTGATTCATACGCTGGGGGAGGTGCTGTAGAATGGCGAGATGCATCATGGTGCAGGGAACCATGTCCGGAGCGGGGAAAAGCCTGCTGGTGACGGCACTCTGCAGGATCTTTGCGCAGGACGGCTGCCGTGTGGCTCCCTTCAAGAGCCAGAACATGGCCCTCAACAGCTTTGTCACGGCGGACGGACTGGAGCTTGGACGGGCTCAGGCGGCCCAGGCCGAGGCGGCGGGGATCCCCTGTGACGTGCGGATGAACCCGATTCTGCTGAAGCCTTCCAGCGACACCGGAAGCCAGCTTATCGTGATGGGCGAAGTGCGCGGCCAGTATGACGCAAAGGACTATTTCAGGATGAAACGGGGACTGATCCCGGAGATCCTGAAGGCCTACAACAGTCTGGCGGAGGAGAACGACATCATCGTGATAGAGGGCGCCGGCTCTCCGGCGGAGATCAACCTTCGCCAGGACGACATTGTCAACATGGGCCTTGCAGAGCTGGTGAATGCGCCGGTGATCCTGGCCGGGGACATCGACCGGGGCGGCGTCTTTGCCCAGCTCTACGGCACACTGGCTCTGCTGCAGCCGGAGGAACGGAAGCGGGTGATAGGTACCGTGATCAACAAGTTCCGCGGAGACGTGGAACTGCTGCGGCCGGGCCTGAAGCAGCTGGAAGCGCTGACCGGGGTGCCGGTGCTCGGCGTGGTGCCCTGGATGAAGGTGGACATCGACGACGAAGACAGCCTCGCGCCCCGGCTGGAGAGAAGCGAAAACGCGGACAGACCGCTGGACATCGCGGTGATCCGGCTGCCGCACGTGTCGAATTTCACGGACTTCTCTCCGCTGGAGGAACACGCGGCAATCGGACTGCGTTATGTAAACCAGACGGAACAGCTTGGCCGGCCGGATCTGGTGATTCTCCCCGGAACCAAGAACACCATGGGGGATCTCCGCTGGCTTCGGGAGACAGGACTGGCCACGAAGATTCTGATGCTTCATGAAGCGGGAACAGCGGTCCTCGGCGTCTGCGGCGGCTATCAGATGTTGGGCAGGCGTCTGTCGGATCCGGAGGGCGTGGAAGGCGGCGGAAGCGCTGAAGGCCTCGGACTTCTGCCCTGTGAGACGGTCTTCGCCGGAGTAAAGACCAGAACCAGGAGACGGGCGGTCTGCGCGGAAGGCTCCTTTGCCGATGTACGGCTGGAGGGGTATGAGATCCACATGGGGAAAACTCATTCCGCAGCGGCTCCTTTCTGTCGCATGGAAGACGGCACGGAAGACGGCGCGGCGGAAGAAAGTGTGTTCGGCACCTATCTGCACGGCCTGTTCGACAGCGGGGAACTGGTGAACCGCCTGGCCGAATGGCTCGCGGCGAGAAAAGGAATCCGGATTCCGGAACAGAGAGCGGAAAACAGGGCGGCATACCGGAACCGGCAGTATGATCTGCTGGCGGATACGGTGCGGAGCAGTCTGGATATGGAAACAATCAAACAGGCGATGGAGGCCTTTCAGCATGATCAGAACACCGGGACAGATTGAGCGGGCAAGCATGGAGCTGATCCGGGCAGAGCTTCGGGAACGGGAGATTACACTCTCACCGGAAAACGAGGCCGTGATCCTGCGCTGTATCCATGCGAGCGCCGACTTTGACTACGCCACGAACCTGCGCTTTACCCAAGGCGCAGTGAAGAAAGCCACGGACGCGCTTCACAGCGGCACGGACCTTGTGACAGACACCAACATGGCGCTGGCCGGGATCAGCAAACCCGGGCTGCAGAAGCTCGGCGTATCGGCATACTGCTACATGGCGGAGGCGTTCATCGCGGATCGGGCAAAAGCAGAGGGGAGCACCCGCGCCGCGGCGGCAATGGACTGGGCTGCGGAGCACAACCCCGGCGCAATCCTCGCCGTCGGAAATGCGCCGACAGCGCTGCTGCGGATCGCGGAGCAGATCCGGGAAGGCCTGCGGCCCGCGCTGGTGATCGCGGTGCCGGTGGGCTTTGTAAACGTCGTGGAGAGCAAAGAGCTGATCTTTGCGGCCTGCGAGGAAGCAGACATCCCCTGCATTGCGGCAATGGGCCGTAAAGGCGGCAGCAGCATCGCTGCGGCGATCTGCAACGCGCTGATCTATTCCGCGGCGAATCTCCTGGAACCCGATGCGAGAGGCTGGAACTGACATGAGTGAAAAACACTACCGTTTTTTTCAGAACCGGGAGTGCGAGTTCTTCCCCTGCCATGAGGGCGTGGAGGAGGCCGCGTTCAACTGCCTGTTCTGCTACTGCCCGCTCTATGCCCTGGGCGAAAAATGCGGAGGCGGCTTTGTCTATACGGAGAGCGGCGTGAAGAGCTGCGAGCACTGTGCCTTCCCACACCGGCGTGAAAACTATGAGGCAATTCTCCGGCGTTTTCCGGAGCTGGCCGCGCTGGCGGCGAAACAGGAGAAGGCGCCATGAGCTTTGAACACTACATCCGCAGCGGCAGCAAGCGTCTGCGCTGCGGCTATACCACCGGGAGCTGTGCTGCCCTGGCGGCCGCGGGAGCAGCGGAGCTGCTGCTCTCAGGAAGTGTCCCGGAGACACTGACGCTGCTGACGCCCGGCGGGCTGCGGGTCGAGACGGAGCCCGCCTTCTGCCGCATGGAAGGAGAGCGGGCGCTTTGCGCCGTGCGCAAGGATGCGGGGGACGACCCGGATGTGACAGACGGAATCCTGATTGTCGCGGCGGTCGGCAAACGTGATGAGGGGATCACGATTGATGGCGGAGAAGGAATCGGCCGGGTGACCAGACCGGGCCTGGACAGAGCAGTAGGTGAAGCGGCCATCAACTCCGTGCCGCGCCGGATGATCCGCAGCGCGCTGGAGACCGTCTGTGAGGAGCTTGGCTATGCCGGCGGCCTTCAGGCGGAGATCTCTGCGCCGGAGGGGCGGGAGATCGCGAAAAAAACCTTCAACCCGATGCTTGGGATCGAGGGAGGAATCTCGATCCTGGGAACATCCGGGATCGTTGAGCCCATGAGCGAGCAGGCCGTTGTCGACACCATCGCACTGGAAATCCGGCAGACAGCAGCATCGGGCAGCAGACGTCTGATCCTCTGCCCGGGAAACTACGGCCTGGACTTCCTACAGAAAGAGCTGCCGGAACTGGAGCAGATTCCGCGGGTCAAGTGCTCCAACTACATCGGGGACGCACTGGACCTGGCAGTGCTGGAGGGAATGGAAGAGGTGCTGCTGATCGGACATGTGGGCAAGCTGGTGAAGCTCGCCGGGGGAATCATGAACACGCATTCCCGCATGGCGGACTGCCGCCGGGAGCTCTTCTGTGCCCATGCGGCGCTCTGCGGCGCAGCGCAGGAAACCTGTGAAAGCCTGATGCGGCAGGTGACCACAGACGGCTGCCTGGAAGTCCTGAAAAATGCAAAATTATGTAAACCGGTGACCGAGAGCCTGCTGACGGAGATCCAGAAGGTCCTGGAGCGGCGAAGCGGCGGAGCCTGCCGCATGGGAGCGGTGCTCTTCTCCAATGTATACGGCCTGCTGGGGAAAACAGCGGAGGCGGAGGCGCTGCTCCGGGAATGGGGAGAGGCGACATGAGAGAGGGAATTGCCTTCCTGGCCTTTACCGACCGTGGGGAAGCGCTGGCGGAGAAGCTGGCCGGAGCGTTCGGCGGGGAGACCGCACGGGCCGGGAGAGACCTGAATCTCGAACGCTGGACGGAAGCTGCCTTTCGCGAAAAGACCGCCCTTGTTTATGTCGGCGCGGTCGGGATCGCCGTGCGTGCCATTGCGCCGTTTGTGAAGCACAAGGCGAAGGATCCGGCAGTCCTGGCGGTGGATGAAACCGGACGCTATGTGATTCCGCTGCTGTCCGGACATTTGGGCGGAGCGAACGCGCTGGCCAGGGAACTGGCCGCCGTCATCGGAGGAGAGGCAGTCATCACGACCGCGACGGATCTGCATGGGGTGTTTGCCGTCGATCTCTGGGCGAAGAAACAGAACATGGCCGTGCGGCAGCCGGAGCGAATCAAGACGGTTTCAGCAAAGCTTCTGGCGGGGCAGACAGTCCTGCTGGACTGCCGGTGGACGATTCGGGGAGCGCTGCCGGAGAACGTCCGGGTGCTGCAGGATGGAGAGAAACGGGAGGAAGGGATTCCGGATACAAAGAGCGCGGACGCCGATGTACTGGTGGACTTTTACGATGCTGCGTTCACGGGGCTTCAGCTGGTCCCCCGGATTCTCCATCTCGGCATCGGCTGCCGAAAAGGAATAAGCGAAGAAGCGCTGGAAACAGAACTGGGACGATTTTGCCGGGAAAGAGGCATTCTGCCGGAAGCAATCCGCACGGCGGCGAGCATCGACCTGAAGCGCGGGGAAGAAGGCCTGCTCCGTTTCTGCCGGAAGCATGACTGGCCGATCCGCTTTTATACGGCGGAAGAACTGAGCCGCGCGGAAGGAAGCTTTTCGGGATCGGATTTTGTACAAGCGGTCGCCGGTGTAGACAACGTCTGTGAACGGGCGGCGGTTCTGAAGAGCGGCGGAGTGCTGAGAGAGGCAAAGTATGCGCAGGACGGCGTCACCTTTGCCCTCGCGGAAGAAAAAGCAAGCTTTGACTGGAGTTGGTGATATGGGAAAGCTCTATGTGGTCGGGATCGGTCCGGGCGACGGACGATATCTGACCGAAGCCGCCCGCGCGGCGCTGGAAGAGGCGGATGTGCTCTGCGGATATACACTGTATGTGGAGCTGCTGAAACCGCTCTGGCCGGAGAAGGCAACCTACAGTACCGGTATGACCGGGGAAATCGAGCGCTGCCGCTGGTGTCTGGAACAGGCAGCCGGCGGAAAAACAGTCGCCCTTGTCTGCAGCGGAGACGCGGGAATCTACGGCATGGCGGCTCCGGTCCTGGAACTCAGGAAGGAGTACGGAGAGGCGGAAGTGGAGATTATCCCTGGCATTACCGCGGCGCTTTCCGGCGGCGCGCTGCTGGGGGCGCCGCTGGGGCATGACTTCTGCGTGATCTCCCTGTCCGACCGGCTGACGGACTGGGGGCAGATCGAAGAGCGTCTGCGCTGTGCGGCGAGAGGGGACTTCGTGATCTGTCTGTACAATCCGGCTTCCCGGCAGCGGCAGGACTATCTGCGGCGGGCCTGCAATGTCCTTCTGGCGGAGAAGAGCCCGGAGACCGTCTGCGGCCTGACCCGGGCAATCGGCCGTGAAGGGGAGAGCATCCGGATCCTTCCGCTTTCCGAGCTGCGCGGTATAGAGGCGGATATGTTCACGACCGTGTTCATCGGCTCCTCTCAGACAAGAGAACTGGACGGGCGGATGGTGACCCCGAGGGGGTACCGCACATGAAATACGTCATTTTCAGCGGAACCACCGAGGGCAGGAAGCTCTCTGCCCTGCTGGCAGAGGCCGGGGCAGAGGTGACGGTCTGTGTGGCCAGTGCCTACGGCAGTGAGGAACAGGGGGAGATCCCCGGTGTGGAAACCCGGACAGGCGCGCTGAACCCGGAAGAAAAACAGAAGCTGTTGCGGGACTGCGCACTCTGCGTGGATGCGACCCACCCCTATGCGACCCATGTCACCGCATCTGTCCGGGAAGCCTGCCGGAATGCCGCTGTGCCGTATATCCGCCTGCTCCGCCCGGCGAGTTCGACCGGGGACGCGAGATGCTTTGAGACGGCCGAAGACGCGGCCCGCTGGCTCAGCCGGCAGGAGGGGAACATCCTCCTCACCACCGGGGCCAAAGAGCTTTCCGCCTATGCATCGATCAACCCGGAGCGGATCTATCCGCGCATTCTGCCGAGCCATGAGGGCCTTGAAGCCTGCGAGCGTCTCGGCATCCCGCACCGGAACATCATCGCCATGCAGGGCCCCTTTTCAGCCGAACTGAACCGGGCGATCATCCGTCAGTACCGGATCCGGTATCTGGTCTCCAAAGACGGCGGCGTGCCGGGCGGCTTCCCGGAGAAGGCGGCGGCGTGCCGGGAGACCGGAACGGCGATGATTCTGCTGCGCCGTCCGGAGGAAAGCGGGCTGGATTTTGAAACGGTATACCAAAGGTGCATAGCGCTGCTGAAAAGCAGCGATGCAATAGAATAACGATTCTCACGAATCGGGAGAGAAAAGGAGAAACCATGAAAAAACTGTTCGCACTTGTCCTGTCCCTGAGCCTGATGTTCACTTTCTTTGCTGCCTGGGGCGGCAGTGAAGCCCCGGCGTTTGCCGAGGAGACGGAAGATGAGGAAAACTATGAAACCGGCGACGCCTCTCTGGACGACCCGCTGAATGCGGACGAGATCGGAGAGAAGGAACTGCTTGTCGTCTCCTTCGGCACCAGCTTCAATGACAGCCGCCGCCTGACCATCGGAGGAATTGAACGCGCCCTGCAGAAAGCATTCCCCGACTGGAGCGTACGCAGAGCCTTTACCAGCCAGATCATCATCGACCATGTGAAGAGCCGCGACGGTGAGGTCATTGACAACGTTTCCGAGGCGCTGGACCGCGCGGTCGAAAACGGCGTAAAGACCCTGGTGGTGCAGCCGACTCACCTGATGCACGGCTTCGAGTATACCGACCTGGTCAATGAGCTGGCCGAGTATGCCGATGCCTTCGAGAGCATCACCATAGGGGAGCCTCTCGTGAACAGTGCGGAAGACTTTGCCCTGACGGCGGCAGTTCTCGCGGATAGCACTGCGTCCTACAACGACGGAAAAACCGCCATCGTCTACATGGGCCATGGTACCGAGGCCGAGTCCAACGAGATCTACGCCCAAATGCAGCAGCTCATGAAAGATGCGGGTTATGAGAACTATTTCATTGGCACCGTTGAAGCGGAGCCCTCTCTTGAGGATGTCCTGGCGCTGGTTCAGGCCGGCAGCTATGAGCGCGTCGTGCTGCGCCCGATGATGATCGTCGCGGGCGACCATGCCAACAACGACATGGCCGGAGCGGAAGAAGACTCCTGGAAGTCCGTGTTCGAAGCCGCCGGTTACGAGGTAGAATGCGTCCTGCAGGGCCTGGGGCAGAGCAGTGTTGTTCAGCAGATGTTTGTCCGGCACACCGCTGAGGCCATGGCGAAGCTCGGATGATGGGGGCCTTCAGAAAATATGCTTCTCTGCTCCTGTGCGCGGTGCTGCTGCTTGCACTCTGCGCTCAGGCAGGGGCGGAGAAGGCGCCCGGCGCTTCGCGTGAGGTGGCGGATGCTTCCCAGATGACCACCGTAGAGGACGTGGTGGAAGAGGGAATGGTGCCTGTCCCCGGTGAAATGCTTCTGGACGGGGATTACACCGTTGCGGCGGACTGCAGTTCGTCCATGTTCCGTATTGTGGAAGCCGTGCTTCATGTTTCGGACGGGAAACTCACCGCGACGATCACCATGAGCGGGACGAGTTATCTCTATGTCTTCCCCGGTACTGCGGCGGAAGCAGCGGCTGCCGAGGAGAGCGCATGGATCGGCTATACGGAGGACAGCGAGGGCAGATTCTGCTTCAACATTCCGGTGGATGCTCTGGATGCCGGCATCTCCTGTGCGGCTTACAGCAGGAACAAGGAACTCTGGTATGACCGCACCCTGCTCTTCCGGGCGGATTCTCTGCCGATGGAGGCCTTCCGGGAGGGATTCTTCGTCACGGCGGAGAGCCTGGGACTTGCCGACGGAGACTATCTCGTCGATGTCAGCCTCTCCGGCGGCAGCGGAAAGGCAAAGCTTGCTTCGCCTGCGGCATTGCATGTGGAAAACGGCATCTGCACCGCAACCCTCGTCTGGGGCAGCAAAAACTATGACTATATGCGCCTGGGGGAGACAAAGATTCTTCCGCTCCCGGACAGGGAGACATCCACTTTTGAGATCCCGGTTGAGATCTTTGACCGCAACATGGCCGTGATCGCCGATACGGTTGCCATGAGCGAGCCGCATGAAATCGAATACCGGCTTTTGTTTTCCTCCGACAGCCTTCAGCTCCAAAACT
>Ga0256405_10012787_pt1 | contig 10283 bp, 4 predicted proteins | sample RumenRJG_02DNA_FD_189096 | JGI IMG/M metagenome (GOLD analysis project Ga0256405, IMG submission 189096) | Bovine rumen microbial communities from Lethbridge, Alberta, Canada - RJG_02 | ecosystem: Host-associated > Mammals > Digestive system > Stomach > Rumen | place: Canada: Alberta | collected... | reverse complement strand
ACGGTCTCCAGGATCGTCAACCGTGTTGGCGCCGATTCCGATCTTTCCGTCACCGTCGAGGTCAGCGTACTTGAGGTCACCGGCCTTGAGGCCGCCAGGCATGAGGTTATTGACACTTGTCTGGTTCACGGTGTAGGCGGCAGCCTCCTCGTCACTCATAAAGAAACCATCAATATGGTAACCCCAGATCTCACCGATTCTCATCCCCTCGTAATAGCTCTCGGAGAAGGACTTGGTCGGGTTGTTGTATTTGGTGATGGTTGAGTAGTAGTCGCTGAAGATCGCCGTCACATTATAGTTGAACGGTTTTCCGGCGAGCTGGAAGCCATCCCTCCAACCAAGGGACAACTCATATCCCTTAGTCCTCATGTCGGCGGTGTTCATCTTAGGAGAAGACGCTCCATAAGCCTCAGGAAGGGCATAACCAGCGGTGAGCATATCCTTTGTGTCACGGATGTAGAACTCACCGGTGAAAGTCAGCCTGTTGTTCAGCCACGCGGCATCAATACCAAGGTTCTTCTGCTCGGCGGTCTCCCAAGTGAGGTTTCCGGCGGTAGGATTCGAGATCGTAGCCTGCTTCGAGACAGCGCTCTGGTTTCCGAACAGGTAGCTGAGGTTGCTGATGGATATTGTCCTGATATAGTCATAATAACCAACCTGCTGGTTACCAAGGGTACCATAGGATGCCCTGATCTTAAGATTCTCAAAACCAGGCTTCAAAGGCTCGAAGAAAGGTTCCTCAGAAACTCTCCAACCAATGGATGCTGAAGGGAAGAAGCCCCAGCGATGTCCCCTGGCGAAACGGGATGTTCCGTCGTAACGTCCACTGACCTCGAAGAGATACTTCCCGGCGTAGTCGTAGTTGAGACGGCCGAAGATACCCTCAATCGCATAGGAGTTATCGGAGCCGCCCAAGGTGGTGACGACAGTGCCGTCAGCCGAGGTTCCGAGCAAAGCGTAGTTGTTGAGTTGCTCGCTCATCAGGTTCTGTCCGGACAGCGAGACAGCCTCAACCCTGCTGGTCTCGAAGTTGAAACCGGCGGTAGCGGTGAAATGATGCTGACCGAAGGTATTGTCATAGGTACCGTAGACGTTGGTGGCATAGTACTGAGTCGTGGTGTAGCCCGAGTTCAGCCTGTCAAGGAACATTCCGGTAGACTCAGTGACAGTGGTGCCAGGATCCCTCGAATATGTCGCGTTGGTCTGACGGTTCCATGTCCTGTTCTGAGTGTAGGCATATGTGAAGTTGGCCTTGACGGTGAAAGCCTTGAACGGATTCAGAGTCAACTCACTGGTATTTGAGAAGTTAGTAAGCCTGTCTTGGTTCGTGGCATTACCTGCCAGAGCCAGATGGTAACCGTTTGCGATGTTGTAGGAAGTTACCCTGGTCTTATAGACATAAGTTCCGTCCGGGTGCGTCAGAGGGAAGCATGCGAGAGCGTGGTTGTTAAAGCTGTTGAACGACCCGTTCACTCCAGAGTTTCCGGAATACACATAATTCTTTCCATAGAAACTGAAGTTGTTACTGAATGTAGCCCAGTCCGTCAATTTGAAATCTATCTTGGCGCGGAGGGTGTACTTGTTCATGATATCAGGATGGATGTTCAGAACACCCTGCTCCCGATCATAGTTACCTGACAGGAAGTAATGGATGTTTTTGGTTCCACCGCTCATGGAGATATTATGCTGCTGTACCGGGTGGCTGTCACGATAGAGGGTGTGATACCAGTCGTGGTTAGCGTAGTAAAGGTAAGTATTCCTACCGTTACGCATCTTCTCCACGACCCATGGACGAGCAGGATTCTCAACCTTGTCATTGATACGTGCCTTAAGTTCGGCCATATCCTCATCGTTGTAATTGATGTACAACGTACCGGGGTTGTACCTCTCCCAGAAGAAGTTATTGACATAGACAGACCAGTAACCTGTCGTCTCATAGTCCCTTGAGGTGGTATTGGCCTGCCATCCGAGACGGCCGCTGTAACGGACAGTCGCTTTACCGTCCGTCGAGGCTCCGTTCTTGGTTGTGATAAGGATGACACCGAAGGAGGCGCGGGCTCCGTAAATCGCGGCGGAAGAAGCGTCCTTGATGACGGAAATGGACTCAACGTCGTTCGGGTTGACCCTGGCCATATCTCCCTCGACACCGTCAATCAGCACGAGGGGAGAACCTCCGTTGATGGAGTTTGTACCACGGATATTCAGGCTCGGGCTGGATCCGGGATAGCCGGATGACGTGGTGATGTTAAGTCCGGGGACACTACCCTGGAGCATGTGTCCAAGGGTGGTAGCCGTCCTGTTCTCCAAGGAGGATGACTCCACAACGGAGATGGCACCGGTCAAGTTCACCTTTTTCTGGGTACCATAACCGACGACAACAGTCTCGCTGATGCTCATCGAGTCTTCCGCCAGAACGACATTGACACTCCCCTGGCGGGCTGGGACCGTGATTCTCTGTGTCTCATAACCGAGACAACTGACCTCGAGCGTGACATCTCCTCCGGGGACTTTTAGGGAGAACTCACCGGCGGCACCGGTCGTGACACCGTTCGTGGTGCCAGCCTGGATAACCGCGGCCCCGATCACCGGCTGGTTGCCGGAATCGAGAATCCTTCCTGAAACTGTCCTGGTCTGGGCGAGGACTCCAATCTGCATGACAGACAATAGGAGCAATGTCGCGCAAATTCTCAGAAATTTCATGATAGTAATGGTTTTAGTTGAAAATAGGATTATATATGTGGGAAAAACTATTTGCCGGCGTTGTCCAAGACATGGATGTGGGTCACGACCTTCCTCTCCTTGTCATGCTTGAAAGTATTTGACCCGGAAGGATAATTCACAACATTTGTCTCCCTAGATCCTTGGCCCTTAACACACATCGTGGTCGAGCCACCGCCATCAAGATTCATAGCCTGCTGTGGATGGAAGTGATTCTCTATAAAGGATGTAAGCTCAAAGGCGTTCATACCTTCAGCGATTCCGGGTCTGCGCCCGTCCACGACTATCAGAATGAGGTGATTATCCTCAGTCGTGGCGACCGCTGTCCTGGGATGACGCACCCCCTGGTGGCGTAGAGGATCCTCATAATTGAGTTTGCCGACCTGCTCATCTGAGAGACTTGTGGCAGCGAAGTATTTCCCGACCGGGATATATCCGTCAATGAGCATCGGGGAGCATCCGAAAACATTCGGATAGCTGATGGATGAGAAAACCTCCCTGCGCTCCTGCAGGGTCATATCCTTGCCCGTGTACTCTATCTTGACATTCCTTCCGTCAGTGCTGATCGAGCAGTCGGTCTTCCACTGCGGAGGAGTCCCGATAACTGGAACGACATCGCTGTCGATGTTGTTGTAAGTCTTGCCATCGACTTTAATAAATGACGACACTCTCTCATAAGTGGCGTTGATTGTGGCGACGGCTCCGGCCTTCTTGAAAGCGTCAGAGGTTGCCATCCTGCCTTCTTCAAGACCGAACTTGACTGAGTAGCGGGGGTTGTTCATATCCACATCCACCGCATAGACAAGCTGATGGACGCCAGAGATCGGTTCCACTCCGCTGTAACGCTTATACACAAGACCTTCCTGGACATTCTCAACCTGCCATCCTCCCCTGTTGAAGTCAGGGCGTCTATCTATTGATTCCACATAATGGGCACGAAGGTCGGACCAGTGATAGAACGGCCACCTATCAGTATTCACTCCTGCTATCCGGCATTCGTTCTCATTAAGAAGGACCTTGACCAGGATGTCCTTGGAGCCCTTTTTCTTGAAAAAGACCATCTGGATATTAGCGCCCATGGGGCAGGCGTTCTCCAGCATCCAATGTGACTCGAGGTTATCCGTGTCAGCCACAGGAGAGCAGCAGCCCTCTATGTCCATCTCAACGGCCAACGGAGCAATCTGCGTATCATGGCCATACCTCAAAGTGGCCTTGTACTCTCCCCCGGCAAGAGCCTTGTCAGCGTGTTCTATCATGTGTCTCAAAATCACAGAAGCCTCATTGCGGACGATCTCACCATATTCTTCGGATGGACCTATGGAGAAATACTCCCTTAGGTTATTCGACTTCCATGTGCTATAGAAATCATTGTAAGTAAAATACTTGTAGAGGTCAACCCCCAATTCGTCATTAAGGGCGTTGTCGATAGTGAGCTCCCAAAGCCATCTCACCATCCGTTTCCGAGTCACCGGATCAAGATACTTGTTCTTGTCCGCCCCTCTGTAAGTGAATATCTTGTCGATCAAGGCCTCGCCGGCTTCCTCATCAATAAGCTTGTCGCTGAGAATCCGGCCGTATTCATGGGAAGCAGCCGAGACAGGATATGAATTGAACACCTCGGCTTGGATCTTCGTGCCGCAATGGCGGTCGTACCTGACCTTTGGATTCTTTGCCGTGATAGCGTCAAGACTATACGCCATACTCATGATACATCTCTGGATCGTGGATGTGTAAACATCTATCTTGCAATCATTTCCCGAGAAGATTTCGGGATATCTGGCTATAGTTCTCTCCATGATATGCCGATGCTCGCGTCCGCCTCTCGGAAGAAGCATGCCAAGATTGCCATCAGCGTCAGCGGCTATCTTCCGCACATCTTCCAGCAAGGCTTTTCCAGTCTCAGTTAAAGATCCAGCCCTGCCGGCGGCCTCAAGGACCTCCAAAGGCTTGGTGTAGGTGTCGCCGGAGATAAGGTATCGGCTCCCGTGCCTGGCGAAATTAGCGAGGTAAACTGGCTTATATCCAGCCGGAGCCTTTGTGTAAGGGGTCTCCACATCAGGATAAGGTTTATAAGACCAGGCCAGGGACTTGATGTCCTGACCTTCAGCGGCGAAGGTGAGTAGCACACAAGCCGCTAACGCGAAGATGACTTTTCTCATATATGACTGATCAATAGTTATATTCATGAGTCAACGTTCCATTGACATCATAGAATTTCAGGTTTATGTGCCCGGATTTGTCCGCGGCAAAGTCCATCCGCTCATTGTTGCTGTTGACCACAATAGGGAAATTGTTCCCGCAGTCACCTTTCTCACGGACGAAGTGCCTGTGGTGGTGGCCACTGAACATGGCCATGATCCCGGCTTCATTGAGGACCGGGAGGAAATACTTGTTCGACCATTTCTGGGAATACCAGCTGTTCCTGTCGTTGATCGTGGGAATATGCATGATGCAGATCTTGACGGGGGCGGACTTGAAAGCGGGATCCTTGACTATCTCTTTCAGCCACTCCAGCTGCACCTGCCGGTATTCGTCATAGACAGCTGTTCCGGAATATTCCGACGAGGAATCCGGCTTATCTTCCCCGGCGTCGAGCACTATGGCGGCGACGGGTCCCTGACGGAACAGGTAATAGAACTCTCCGGTGGGTGTGGGACACATCCACGGCAGGCGGTGGAACTCGCGGCCGCGGCCCTCATGATTTCCCCTGGAATATACGACCGGCATGGAGGCGCACTGGGTAGCGATCGGCTCGAAAGTATGGCGGATGGTCGTGTCCAGGGAAGTCGAGGTGCTTGTGATGTCTCCGTTCAAGACGACAAAATCACAGTTCTCACGGTTGACATCTTTCATCAACGTCGAGAATTTCGTCAAATTGTGATGCATGTCGTTAACCATAGAGAAGCGACAGGTGTCTTTATTGACATCTATAGTACTGACAATGAAGTGTTTGGCCTGGATGGTCTTCTTGACCCCGTATGTCGTCCCGTAAGCGTTCGAGTCATCCTCGACATTCTGGCCGACCAGGCGGTACCTGTATGTGCGTCCAGGCTCAAGACCGGTGGCGGTGACCCTGTGGTAACGGCCGGTGATCCTGCGGCCGGCCACGGACTCGACGAAACTCGCCCTCTCAGCGGATTCGAACTCGCTCCCGTCATCCCCAGGAGCCACCTCAAGGCTGACAAGGGCATCATATTCAGTGGTCCATAAGACGGTAAAAGAAGTCTCGGTGACATTAGTGACCCATGGGCCGAACTGAGGCTTGAACGGTGGAAGCTTATCTTTCTTAGCATACGCGCTGCCCAAGGACATTGACGTAAGCATAACAATGGCTATAATAAGCCGTAATAGTGGTCTCATACTCAGGTTAGCGAAAAAGATTGGTTATTGCTTGTCGGTTATTAGTATAGTCCGCTCTATTGCGAATATAACTAATTTCAAGTTTTTTTCATAGTTTTTTTCATATTTTCGCGATAAATGAGAACGGCTGTAGTCATACTGAACTGGAACACCAAGGACTTCCTGGAGAGGTTCCTTCCGGGCCTAGCCGCAAGCATGCCGGAAGGTGCGGAGGTTGTCGTGGCAGACAATGGATCAACTGACGGATCAGTTGAGGTGATGGCTGAAAAATTCCCTGATATCAAGCTCTTACGTCTCGATAAAAACTACGGGTTCACCGGAGGGTACAATCGAGCTTTCAAAGCTCTTACTGAGATGCCGGAAACCGGCGAGCTGGAGTATTTTGTCCTGATCAATTCCGACATTGAGGTTCCTAAAGGCTGGCTTGAGCCACTCGTTGGCTGGATGGATTCCCATCCGGACTGCGCCGCCTGCGCCCCGAAACTCCATGCCTGGCAGGACAAGGAGAGTTTCGAATATGCCGGAGCAGCGGGAGGCCTTCTCGACAGGTTCGGCTATCCCTTCTGCAGAGGAAGGGTCCTTAAGCGCCTTGAGAAAGACTCTGGTCAGTACGACTCCCCCGCAAAGGTTTTCTGGGGTACGGGAGCGTGCTTAATGGTCAGGAAATCAGATTACGAGAGAATGGGAGGCCTTGACGAGAGGTTTTTCGCCCACATGGAGGAGATTGACCTTTGCTGGAGGCTGCAGCTCGAAGGCAGGTCGGTATGGGTCGTTCCCGAGTCAGTGGTTTACCATGTCGGCGGCGGCACCCTGTCAAACGACTCCCCCTGGAAGCTTAAGCTCAACTATCGCAACAACCTTCTGATGCTCAGTAATAACCTCGCCAGGACATACTCCTTGACCATGCCGCCACAGAAGGCCGTCAGTAAAGCCCGCCGTACGATATTCCTGAGAAAATGCCTTGACGGTTGTTCCGCCCTGGTTTATCTCCTGACCGGGAGTCTGGACAAGTTCAAGGCGGTTGTCGAGGCTCACAAGGAGTACCGGCAGATGAAATCTGGCATGGAAATAGCTGATATACAGCAATATTTCGAATCGCACAAAGGTATCACACCGCCATCGCTATTCCCGGGATGGATAGTGTTTTTGGCGATGACGAAAGGAAATGGTATATTTGAATATTTAAGAAAACGAATATGAAGATCGTCATCCAAGGAGCCGGCGAGATCGGGTCACACCTCGCGAAGATGCTGAGTAAGGAGGCCAATGACATCACAATCATTGACGACAACCCTCAAAGACTCCACAACATCACCGCCATCGCGGACGTGATCGCCATAGAAGGACAGCCTTCCTCCCTGCGCATCTTGCGGGAGGCGCAGGTCCAGGACGCCGATCTGTTCATATCAGTCGTGCCCTTCGTGCCTCAGGACGTCAACATCGTGAGCGCCCTGCTGGCGAAGAACCTGGGAGCGAAAAAAGTCACGGCCAGGATTGATGACCCCGATTTTCTGTCTCCGGAGAACAAGCTCTTGTTCAAGCAGATGGGAATAGAGTTGATGTTCTGCCCGGAGAAACTGGCGGCCGACGAGATCTTCGAGCTGCTGAAGCACTCTTCCTCATCCGACTCCATGGATTTCGCCAGAGGCAAGCTCCAGGTGGAGGTTTTCAAACTGGAGGAAGACTCCCCCCTGCTGGACATGAAGATCGCGGAGTTCGCCGCCATCGCCTCGACGGATGAGCTTCAGTTCCGTGTCATCGCCATATCCAGGAACGGCAAGACCATTATGCCGAAATTCGACACAAAGCTCCTCTACCATGACCTTGTTTTCATCATCGCCACAAGGGAGGGCATGAAGTTCCTGATGAAGTTCCTCGGAAAGAGCAACGTGGAGACAGACAAAGTGCTGATCCTGGGCGGCTCCAAGATCGCCGAGCTGGCCGCCGAGCAACTCAGCAGGAAGATAAGCATGGTCAAGATCCTGGAGAAAGACAGGGAGAGAGCGATGTACCTCTCAGAGAAGCTTCCGGACAATGTGATTGTCGTTGTCGGCGACGGCCGCAACTCGGAACTTCTTGTCGAAGAAGGCATTAAGGACTTTGATGCGTTCCTCGCCCTCACCGGCAAGGATGAGGCCAACGTGCTGGCGTGCGTCTCAGCCAAGAAATTCGGGATCGAGAGGACCATAGCTGAGGTCGAGAACATCGAATATATCCACCTCGCCGAGGAGATGGGGGTCGATTCGGTGATCAACAAGAAACTCATCACCGCAGGAAGACTGTTCAAATTCACTTTGAGCGGGAAAGCGCGTCTGGTCAAATACATGAGCGGTACAGACGCTGAGGTGCTGGAGTTCACCGTGCCAGCTGGCAGCGCCATAACGAAAGGCCAGCTCAAAGACCTCACCTTCCCGAAAGATTCCGTCATCGGTGGAGTCATAAGAGGCAGCGAATCGTTGATCGCGGTTGGCTCAACCAAGATTGAGCCTTACGACAGGGTCGTGGTGTTTGCCTTGCCGCACGCCGTGAAAGAAGTTGACAAATTCTTTAAATAGAAAGCTCCAACCATCTGGTTTCCAATGTGTCAAGTTTCTCTGAGACTTCAGAGAAACGAGCACTTACCGCCTGCAGTTCGGCGACATCCGTAAGTCCGCCCTGTAGCTTTGATTCCAAGTCCGCCTTCTCCTCTGTCAAGGCTTCGATGTCCTTCTCCAAGGTCTCCAATTCCCTTTGCTCCTTGTAGGTCAGCTTACGTGACTTGCTCCCGGTACCCGACACCGGGGCACCGGATCCTCCTGAAGTCTTCGGAGCCTTGGGGGCATCCTTTCCGGTCCCTGAGCGGAGTCGAAGGGCACGGTACTGGCTATAGCTGCCGACAAAGTCCTTGATCGTCCCATCCGGCTGGAACACGAAAATGTGCTCGACCAGCCTGTCGAGGAAATGACGGTCATGAGACACTATGATCAGAGTGCCTTTGTAATCCCGAAGATACTCCTCCAGAACATTCAGGGTCACTATGTCCAAGTCGTTGGTCGGCTCATCCATCACCAGCAGGTTCGGCTGGCGCATCAGGATAGTGAGAAGGTAAAGGCGCCGCTTTTCGCCCCCTGAGAGTTTGCGGATCTTGTTGTTGAGCATGTCGTGCGGGAACATGAAGCGTCCCAGCAGATGAGTGTCGTTAACGGTCTCTAAAACAGTCTGATCCTCATCAAACGACATCCCGTCTTGGCGATAGTAACCGATATTCAGGGACTCCCCTCTGGAGATGGTTCCCGTGATCTCGAAAGGGAATGAGGCTCCCATGTCGCCGGTGAGCAGGTTGATAAAGGTCGTCTTGCCGGCACCATTGCCGCCGACGATCCCGACCCTCTCGTAACGTTGGAAGTTATATGTGAATCCTTTCAGCAGGGTCTTGCCGTTAAGGGATATTCCCAGGTCGGCGCAGTTGATTATTTTCGTGCCCAGTCTGGTGGCCTGGCCGATCTCATCGAGATTCAGCTGGTTTGTCCTATAGACCTGCCCAGCGCGGTCTTTGAGCTCGTAGAAAGCGTTCTTTCTGGACTTGGCCTTACCGGTTCTGGCGCAAGGGCTGGCATGCATCCATTCCAACTCGCGCCTTAGGATATTCCGAACCTTGTCCGTCTCGGCGTTGTAGTTGTCTATACGTTCCTGCCGTTTCTCAAGATAGTTCTCATAGTCGCCCTTGTAAATGAATACCTGTCCCCTGTCGATCTCCATGACAATATTGGCCACGCTGTCAAGGAAATACCGGTCGTGGGTGACCATCAGAAGCGTGCACCTGGCGTGGGAAAGGTAGTTCTCAAGGAACTCTATGGCATCGATGTCAAGATGGTTGGTCGGCTCGTCCATGATGTAGAAATCCGCCTCGCTGGCGAGCATCACGATGATGGCGACTCTCTTGACCTCTCCCCCGGACAAATCCCCCATCCTCCTTTGCGAGTCGGGCATTCCGAACGAGGAGAGCAACTGCCTGACACGCTGCTCATAATCAGCCACGTGCTCAGGATCAAGATGTTCCATCCACTTGGAGCTGTCTTTCATGATCTGGTCCCAGACGGTGGCCTCGGGATCGTAATCGTATTCCTGCTCCAGGAAGGCGATACGGATGTCTTTCAGAAACAGGATGCGGCCGCCAGAATCGGAACTGTCCTTCCCAGCGAGAATCCGCAGGAGGCTCGTCTTTC
>Ga0256405_10012786_pt1 | contig 10283 bp, 4 predicted proteins | sample RumenRJG_02DNA_FD_189096 | JGI IMG/M metagenome (GOLD analysis project Ga0256405, IMG submission 189096) | Bovine rumen microbial communities from Lethbridge, Alberta, Canada - RJG_02 | ecosystem: Host-associated > Mammals > Digestive system > Stomach > Rumen | place: Canada: Alberta | collected... | reverse complement strand
CGTCCGGTGTTCGTGACCGATGCTTTCTGTACGGAGCCGGTGCCCGCTGCAAGCTTTTCCTGCACTGCGCCGTTCGTTATGGTGCCGCTCTGTGTTCTGCCCTCAGCGGTGACGGTATACGCGCAGGTTCCAGCCTGCTGCTCCTTGTAGTAGGGGAGCAGTGACAGCAGTGCCCATGCAGTTTCCTGCGTGCTGTACCAGGTGTCTGATACAAGGTTTTCTGCAAGCCGCTTGGCCAGTTTGCCTGCGGTGTCCATGTCGCCGGTTTTGGTTACGGTGAACAGGTACAGCGCCTGATCGCGTGCGGTCGATGCAAAGTTTCCGCCCGTTCTGCGGTAGGCTTCCCGCCGGATGCGCGTACCTTTAAGCAGCGTGCGTGCCGTGTCGGCTCTGCCTGACACGGAATAGGCACTTGCGAGCATGAAGGTTGCTGATGCTATCGGCTGGTCGGAACTGCTCCGTGAGTTCTGGAGTATGTCCATAAGCCGGTTCATGGCGGCTATGTCCGCCCGGCCGGCCGAGGCGAGCACAAAGAGCTTGTATGCCTGCGTGTCGGACGAATCATCGCCGGAATTTGATGATGAGCTCCAGTCTGCTGCGGACTTGGCCAGCCAGTTGAGCAGCGGCGTAAGCAGCGATGACGGAACGTCATAGCCGTACCGCTTTGCCTCCAGCAGGAAGTGCGCGCCGTAGCATGAGCCCCATGCGTGCGGCGTGGTGCTGCCCGGCCAGTAGGAGAATCCGCCGCTTTCCGTCTGGTAGCCCGGATACCGCTCTATGACTGATTTTACGTTCTTTTTTATGGTGTCCGTCTGTTCCGGCGTGAGCGTGATAAAGCCGGGAACATACAGCTGCGGGAATCCGCCTGACGTGATCTGCTCGATGCAGCCGTGCGGATAGGTGATCAGGTACTGCAGGCGCTCCGTCAGGTTCAGCGACGGCAGTACCGACAGCTCCATGGTGCTTGTGATCGTAGCCGGCTCTGACGGTGACTGTACGGAAACATCCGCGGTTTCGCCGGGCTTTACGCTGAAATTGGTGCGGTAGGTGACCGGTATGCCGCGTGACTGTACGGGAACCGTAGTGTGCGACACCGCGTCCGCGTATCCTTTCATAGATGCCTTGGCGGTGAATACGGCATTACCGTTCCGCTGCGTGGTGATGTTGAAGAATACGTCCCTGCTGTCCTGGGCGGGCACTGAGATTATACGGGTTGACTTGGAGCCTTCTGCATTTGCGGCAGCTCCTTCGATGCCGAGCGACACTGTTATGTTCTGTGCGGCGGCGGTACCGTTGAATACGGTAAGCGGCACCGTGACGGTTTCGCCCGTGCCGAGCGTACGCGGCAGACTTGCCTGCACGATAAGGTCTGACTTGACGGGCACAGATTTTTCTGCTTCGCCGTACGCGCCGTTATATCCTGCGATAACCACGGCCCGCACCGCGCCGATATATTCGGGCATGAGGAATTCCGTAGTCTTGGTTTCGCCGCGTGAAAGCGTATAGGGACCGAAGTATTTTACTACCGGCGTAAAGCGGTTTGATGACCGTTCCCTGTCGTCTGTAATTTCTTCTGAACCGCCTATGGCCAGCAGCGTCTCAAGTTTGCCGCTATAGGCGCTCATGACATAACGGTAGATGTCCCAGCTGGTCAGCTGGGAGGCTTCTTTTTTGTAGAATGCGCTGTGCAGTGACGGCGCATGGTAGCCGGTCAGGCCGAGCAGACCTTCGTCCACCACCGCCACGGTGTAGGTCATGGGTCTGCCCTGTGCTTCTGATACGGATATTGCGGCCGTTTTGTTCGGTTCGAACTGCGCGGGCGCGGAGATGACGGGCTTGAGTCTGGTGCCGGGGTCATCGACCGTTACGGGCACAACGCCGTACAGACGGATCGGCAGGCTGTTCGCCGTCTGCATATGCGGCTGCAGCATGGTCACATGCACGTAGGCGTTGGGCGCCATCTGCGCGGTGACGGGCATTGTAAAGACGGTGGTGCCCTGACGGGTTTCAAGCCATGACTGGCTCAGTATGCGGCCGTTCTTTTCCACGGTGACAAGGGCGCGTCCGCCTTTGCCTGACGGGAACGAGATGGATGCCGTTTCTCCCGGTGTATATTTCTGCTTGTCGTTGATGAGCGTGATCATGGAGGCGCTGCCCGAGCCGCTTTCCTGCGCACGGCCGGCCCAGCCCGGCCAGTCGATGTAGACGATCTTACCGGTGCTGTGCCCGCTGGAGCCGTCGGTTACGGTTACCAGATACCGTCCCCATGACGGATATTTTACCATAAAGTTGAAGGCGCCCTTGCCGTCTTTTATATGTACGGTGCCTTCCGTTACGAGCGATTCGGAGCGGTACGACACATAGGTGGCGTCGGTGAGCGCGTCTTTTTCCCACCACCACTTCCATTCAAGCTTATGGACAGCATAGGAAAGCGTAGCGTCAGGTACGGGCTTGCCGTCCGTGGTCAGCAGCACTACGTCCGCGGTGTGGTCCACGTCGGTAAGCAGCATGCCGCGTTCCTTGTCGCCTTTCGGCAGCTTGAGTCCTGCATAGCGCGTATAGGGTGAATAGTTGAATGATTTTGATTCCGTAGAAAATGCGCCCGACGGTTCGAATATGCGGCTCAGGAAGTTTGCCTTGAGTTTGCCCGGCAGGTTGCTGCCTGCATGCAGGTCAACGTTGAAGTCGGCCTGTGAGTTTTTGTCCAGATAGCCGTCCCAGATAAGCTCCCTGCTTGATTCGAGCGAATTGCGCGGATTTGTGAATGAATATTCGCTGTAGCCGTCGAATCCGGTGGCAGCCCGTGAAAAACTTACGGAAACGTCCGCTGTGTACTCCGGCACAGGTGCGCCGTGGAGCCATGCGCCTGACAGTTTCAGAGTGTTGTTGCGGGGTACCAGGTATTCCTGCTGTGTCTCAAGCTTTACGGAAAGCCGGTTCGGCACTACGGTTTCTATGCGCAGCGGCTGGGTCCATGTTTTGCCGCCGATTTTGACCTGCGACTGCCATACGCCGGTGGGTGCGCCCGCGTTCGTTTTTATAGTGATGGGATAGAAACCGTTTACGTTGTTTCTGAGCGTGCGGCTTTCGGTCACCCTGCCCATGGGATCCTGCAGCTGGAATGATACGGGAATGTCGGACGGCAGCGTTTTTTTCAGGTCCTGCAGTACAAAGGTCAGGTAGATGTTGTCTCCCGGCCGCCATACGCCGCGCTCGCCGTAGATATAGCCCTTTACGCCGTCCACGGACTTTTCGCCGCCGGTCTCAAAGTGGCTTATGCTCAGACCGGTTCCCTCTGAAAGCTTAAGGTATGACTGCTGCTTGTTGTATGAGGCGGTGACTACATACGGTGATGTACCCGGTTTTGCCGTGAATACGGCTCCGCCCTGTGAATCCGCAACGGTGGTGGCAACGGGCGTACCCACGAAATTCCACAGCGTCAGATCAGCTCCGGAAAGCGGCTTTGCGGTCTTCAGGTCCGTAGCTGTTACATACAGGTCGCCGTCCGAGGTCTGTTTTGCCATGAGACCTATGTCGGTGATCAGCACGTTGCGCTTTATAAGGCAGCTGCTGTTGAAATAGGGTGTATAGAATGCCGGGTGGCAGGGATCGTCGTCATATGACCAGTAGGAATCCCGCTCACGCCAGTTCATGTTGTCCCAGTAGTCCCATGAGCTTCTTTCCTGCGGACGCCGTTCCGGCTCTATCATGTCATCTGGCATGGGCAGTTCAGAGAAGTCCCGGTGGCCGGAGCGGCAGATGTATTTTACGTTCTTTTTGCGGAAGGTGACGCGTATCTGGAACATGCCGCCCGGATATTTTTTTGCCAGTTCTGACAGCTCAAGTCCGCGCGTGATGAATTTATTCTGCATGGAGTCGTTCCAGTCGAACGAGATGTTTTTGGTCCACACAGGCTCGCCGACACGGTACAGCTCTTCGTTGCCGTCAAGGTCGTTTACCTGCAGGAACTGGTTTATCGTGCGGTCGTAGATGGCGTATGCCTGTACGAGCAGTCCGCTCAGGTTGCGGGTACGCACCGGCAGCACTGTACCCTGTGAGGAGGGCAGAATAACGCCGGAGTTTGCGAACTCTACGGCGGGCAGATCCCAGTGCTCGTTGAGCGTGACGCTTGAGGCCGCTGCAAGCAGGATGCCGTCGGTACTCTTTATGCCGTCCTGAACCGTCAGCTCGGTTATGTCGTCCCAGTTGCCGTCATTGTACAGGGTGAGTACGTTGCCGCGGACGGTGGAGTTGATTTTAGCCGTGCCGCCGCTTCTGGTACGCGTGCTGATGAATCCGGGAATGTCCTGTGCGGTGTCCAGCGGACGCGAAAAGCTTACGAGTATGGTGTTCGGTTTTGATGTGTTGATATCTATGATCGAAAAGTCCTGCTCCGACGGGATCAGATATTCCTGACGTCCGGCAAGCAGCTTGTCCTGCGATCCGGTTACGCCGAGCGCACGGCCGTTCCAGCTCACCGTGAGCATGCGGTAGGTGCGGTGCTGAGTGATGCCGCGTATGGTGAACCGTCTGGTGGTGTCGGATTCATTGCCCTGCCATTCTACCGGCAGCTTACCTGCCAGCAGTTTGCCGCCGTAGGTTACGCTCAGACTTTTTTGCAGCACGGAGGTTCCTGCAGGGATGTCCGTGGTGAATGAGCCGCTGAGACTGAAGCTGCGGTCCGATGAGTCCATAAGGAACTCATCAAGCGTGACAGTGTATGACGGTGTGCTTACCAGAAAGTCGCGTGTACAGGTATCCGTACTGCTGCCCGTTCCGAGCAGGCGCGCACAGTCTGCGGTAAGCGTGATGCGCGATCCGGCTTTGTAGGGCTTTTCCGGCGTAAAGACAGCGGTGAACTCATTGCGCCGCTGCCAAGAACCTTTCTGCGCCGGCCGCAGGGTGATTCCCTGCTCAGGTTCACAGACCATTTCTTTTGTGAATGCGATGACTATTGGATCCATCCGTCCGAGTGCGGAGGATGACACTTCTGAGATAAACTGCTCGGCCTGTGCGCCGGTAACGGCGGCACCTCCGGTAGTTCCTTTGGCAGAGCATGATGTTATCGTGGAAAAGAAAGCGGCTGCAAGGATTGTACCGATACAGACTGCTCCGATTTTAATAGAAGAAATGGTATCCGTTATTTTCATGGAGTTACTATATCATGTTGTTATACGACCGTCCATGGTTTTAATATGACAAAAATCATCTTGCTTTTAGAAAGATTTACAGGGATAATGGTATGTGAAAGGTGGTATGCCGTAAAGTTCATCCGTGTACTTTGCGGCATGAGTACTTGCATTCTAAAGCCTGCAGATGCTGTCCGCGCCGTTCTTGACGCGCGGCTGCCGCTGAGGCTTTATGGGAGATGTGTTATGACAAAAAAGATGCAGGCTGCGGCGTTCGGGGAAATCCTGTGGGATATTCTTCCTGATAAGAAATGTCTGGGGGGCGCACCGCTTAACTGCGGAGCTCATTTGAACAGGCTTGGATTCAAGACATCCATGATTTCTTCGCTCGGAAATGATGAGCTGGGAAAGAAAGCCTTGGATGCCGTGAAAAAGGAAAAAGTCAACACCGACTTTATACAGGTTCTGCCCGGCATTCCCACCGGGTTTACGCAGGTGACGCTGGAAAACGGAATTCCTTCATACGAATTTAATGCTCCATGTGCATGGGACTGCATCTCGCTTTCGCATGAGCAGTTCAGCGCATTTTTTAAGCAGCACTGGAATGTGTTCTGTTTTGGTTCGCTTGCGCAGCGCAGCGACATGAGCCGGAACACGCTGCTGAATATTCTTCGGGATATTCAGGCCGATATCATTTTCTTTGACGTGAACCTGCGCAAAGCGTTTTTTAACCGGAATATTATTGAAGGCTCGCTGCAGCATACGGATATCCTGAAAATGAATGATGAGGAGATACCCGTACTGTCGAAGCTGCTCGGCTATAACTGTTCGGATGACGTGTTTATCCGGCGGATCATCAATGACTTTAAGCTGACGGGTGTGGTGACTACGCTCGGCAAGAAAGGGTGTGCGGCTTATTTTAACGATACGATATATACCAGAAAGCCGTCTCCTGTACCGGTGGTGGATACTGTCGGTGCCGGCGACAGTTTTTCGGCCGCATTCCTTGCGTCATATGTGTATACCGGCGGCGATGTGCAGAAAGCTATTGAAGCGGGTACCCGAATGGCGGACTTTGTGGTGTCGCACAGCGGCGCGCTGCCGGCATATGACAAGGCGCTGAAAGAAGCGCTGGCACCGTGCATGGAGCAGGCATAGCTTGGTATAAAAACGTGACAACGGTAGCTGCGTCCTCTTGTAGTTGTTGACACATTTATGTTATTCAGCTATTATAGACGAACTCACGTGAATTACAAAGGTAGGTAAGGATATGTCCAGAACATGCGATATTTGCGGAAAATCCCCGATGTACGGTAACAAGGTCAGTAAGTCTTTTAATCACACAAAGCGTACTTGGAGACCGAATCTGCACAAAGTAAAGTCAGAGATCGACGGTACTACACGTTCATACAAAATCTGCACAAGCTGCCTGCGCAGCGGCTTCCTTGTAAAGAAAGTTCGTGTGCCCAAAGAAGTTGTAGAAACGGACAAACAGTAGTTTATTTCTTTCTGAGCAAAACCCGTCGTTTGTCGACGGGTTTTTTTATGCCTGTAGTCTGCCGGTACCGCAAAACTCGCAGGCTTCCTCGAAAAAGCCATGAAAGTGTTTTTTTCGAGGTGCCCTTATTCATGTTCCATAAGACGGTTCTTTATTGCTTCCATGCGCTTGTCAAGCGCTGCAATTTGTTCAGCACATTTCAGCAGATCTTTTGAAATTTCGGTAGTTTCATTTTCCGGTATGTTTTTTTTGTAGCGCAGCTTGTGCTCAAGGCTTGCCCAGAAGTCCATGGCTATAGTCCGCAGCTGTACTTCCACTTTCATGCAGCGTTTAACGTCTGCAAGAAAAATAGGAACCTCCACAATAAGGTGCAGGCTGCGGTAGCCTGACGGCTTAGGTGATTTAATGTAGTCCTTTCGTTCAATAAGGCGGATATCATCCTGCTGAAGCAGGTAGTCTGCAAGCTTGTAGATATCGTCCAGAAAGGCACAAATAACGCGGATACCGGCCACATCGTAAATATTCTGTTCAATAGCTTCTTCTGTGAACGGCAGGTTAAACTTGTTAAGCTTTTTTGCTATGCCGTCTATGGATTTGAGCCTGGTTTTTATGGTCTCAATGGGATTACGGTCATAGTGCAGGGAAAATTCTTCATCCAGTACATTGAATTTGGTTTCTATTTCCAGCATGGCGCATTTATAGTATGTCATGAGTGTACGTACCGGCAGCATTGATTCCTGCATTTTTTCTATGAATGAGTCGTTTGTCATGTTTTTAAATAGATAGCTTCTGATTTTTTCCTGCTGCATGGAGGCTCCTTATTACGCGGGCTTTATTGAAAGGCCTGAAATCGTGTTTCCCAAGATGCCCGTAATACTTCTTTCTATTAAAGATATTCATAAAACAACTTGCAGGCAATAAAAATGAATGGTATGGTAAGGACAGTAGATCAATTCGCTCACTTTGTTGTCGCTCAGGTCAACGAGTTTGCAATCACTGAATTTTAAGAGGTGTATATGGCTAATATGGCGAAAAACCGCAGGCTGGTGGGAAGCCTGCTCGTACTGGTTGTAGTTCTGATATTTTCCGTCACATCGGTGACGATCATAGAGCCGACGGAACGCGGCGTTGCCGTTACATTGGGAACTCCCGGCAGTGAGGTTTTGGGACCCGGTATGCATTTTCATGCGCCGATGGGTATTACCAGAATCAAGAAGGTTTCGGTGGCACCCATAAACAAGCGTATGACGTTCAGCGTTGGTACCGACGGCGCCATTACGCGCGACATGCAGACGGTCGGCGCCATGGTTGAGGTGTTCTGGAAATATGATGAGAACCGTATCGTGGAGGCAGTCTCTCAGTATAATAAAAACATTATTGAGGATGCGATTATTAAAAGCACCATTGCCTCAGTCAAAGAGGCCGTAGGTAATTATACGATCTATGAGCTGGTGGAAAACCAGAAAATAATCAGTCCTGCGATTCAGGAGCTGATCGTGTCTAAGGCGGTGAATTATCCGATCGTGGTGACGCAGCTTGCAGTGACCAACTGGGACTGGAGCGACAATTTTGACAAGCAGATTCAGGAGACGATGCTGCGTACCCAGCAGGTACGTCAGGCGGAGCAGGACCTGAAGCTTACGCAGACGAACGCTCAGAAACAGGTTGCTGAAGCCGAGGCGTCAAAAAATGCCGCCATTCTGAAGGCTGAGGCTGAGCTTGAGACTGCCAAGCGGAATGCAGAGGCAAAGAAAGTTGAGGCTGACAGTATCGCCTATTATAACTCCAAGGTTTCACAGAATATGACGGTACAGCGTGAGCAGTGGCAGCATGACGAGCAGATGGCCTATTATAATAAATGGAACGGTATTCTGGTTCCCCAGTATGTTCCGCTTACCGCCGCAGGCGGCATCGTGAACATCCCGGCGCCGTCCGGAAAAAACTGACAGATATTCTGAAATAAAAAACAGCCTGAGCCGCATGCGGGTCAGGCTGTTTTTGTATCGGTATATATCGGCTTGATACAGCCGACGGTCTGGTTCTATTTTCCGTACTGGGCTTCTATCTCTGCGATCTGATCGCGGACGGCGGCGGCCTGCTCATATTCCAGCCGCTCCGCATAATCTTCCATTTCCTGCCTGAGTGCCTTGATGAGCTTATGCCGCTGGGCGGGGACGAACAGGTTCATTGTCTTTTTGAGCACATCCGTCTGTATCTGTACGTCTTCCTTTGCCTCGGCCTTTTCCCTTGTAAGTATGTCCTCTACGGCTTTTTTAACGGTCTGCGGGGTTATGCCGTGCGCTTTGTTATAGGCTTCCTGAATCGTACGGCGGTGTTTTGTTTCGTCCACGGCCTCTTTCATGGAGTCGCTCATGCGGTCGGCATACATGACTACGGTGCCTTGCGCATTGCGCGCCGCACGTCCGATAATCTGGATAAGGCTTGTGGCTGAGCGCAGGAATCCGATTTTATCCGCGTCCAATATGGCGATGAATGATACTTCCGGCAGGTCTATGCCCTCGCGGAGCAGGTTGATGCCGATAAGTACGTCATAGGTGCCGTCACGAAGGCCTTTCAGAAGCTCTACACGCTCAAAGGTATCTATTTCTGAATGGATGTATGCGACCTTCAGGTTCAGCTCCTTCAGGTAGTCGGTCAGGTCCTCGGCCATTTTTTTGGTGAGCGTGAGCACCAGACTGCGCTCGTTCCGGGCGATGCGGAGCTGTATCTCTTTGTAAATGTCTTCCATCTGCCCCTGGCTCGGGCGTACTTCTACTACAGGATCCAGCAGACCGGTAGGTCTGATGAGCTGCTCTACTACGCGGGTACTCTGTTTAATTTCCTCAGGGCGCGGAGTGGCGGTTACATAGATAACCTGATTGAGCTTTTTGCTGAATTCTTCGAACTTGAGAGGCCGGTTGTCCAGTGCGCTCGGCAGACGGAATCCGAAGTCTATAAGATTCTGTTTTCTGCTGCGGTCGCCTTCGTACATGGAGCCGAGCTGAGAGACGGTTACGTGCGCTTCATCTATAAGGCAGAGAAAATCATCGGGAAAGTAATGCAGCAGTGTGGCCGGAGGCTCGCCTCGTGCACGGCCGCTTATAGGACCTGAGTAGTTTTCAATGCCGGAGCAGTATCCCATTTCTTTCATCATCTCTATATCATAGGTGGTACGGGTCTTGAGACGCTCCGCCTCAAGCAGCTTGCCCTGAGCAGTAAGCATGGCGACCTGATCTTCCATTTCGTGCATGATGCGGTCGGTTGCCGACAGGAGCATGTCATGCGGTACCACAAAGTGCTTGCCGGGATAGAAGACGGTTTCGTCCAGATTTTCCCGGATTTCTCCTGTAAGCACATTGAACCGCTTGATTTTTGCGATCTCTTCCCAGTCCAGTTCCAAACGGTATGCTTCGTCCGTCTCCATGTAGGCGGGAAATACTTCCACTACATCGCCGCGTATGCGGAATGTGCCGCGGGAAAGTACCGCGTCGTTTCTGGAGTACTGCATGCTCACAAGTTGTCTGCTGAGCTCGCGGATATCAAGCGTCTGACCTTTTTCTACGTGTACCCGCATGCCTTTATATACGTCGGGCATGCCGAGACCGTAGATGCAGGAAACGGTGGCAACTACGACTACATCGCGCCGTTCCATCAGA
>Ga0256405_10012785_pt1 | contig 10283 bp, 7 predicted proteins | sample RumenRJG_02DNA_FD_189096 | JGI IMG/M metagenome (GOLD analysis project Ga0256405, IMG submission 189096) | Bovine rumen microbial communities from Lethbridge, Alberta, Canada - RJG_02 | ecosystem: Host-associated > Mammals > Digestive system > Stomach > Rumen | place: Canada: Alberta | collected... | reverse complement strand
TCAACGGCTTCACCATGGCTACCGCCAACGACAATGCGGACTACAACGGGAGAAGCCCCAACGACTGGACGATCTCCGTTTCCGCCGACGGCGAGAACTGGACCGAGCTGGCCAAGGGCGACGACACCTTCTTCGAAGAGACCAACTTCACCTACTATGCCGGTGAGGCTGCCGCTGAAGGCGTCTCCTATGTGAAGTTCGAAGCTGCCTCCACCGCCGCCAACCTCTTCCAGGTCTCCGAGCTGAACCTGCTCGGCGAAAAGACCGGCGACAAGGCTGCTGCTGACGCTGAGACCGTTGACCAGGCTATGGACGACAAGGCTGAGGCTCCTCAGACCTTCGACTTCGGCATTGCTGCCGCTGTCGCCGCCGTCGTTTCTCTGGCCGGCTTCGCCGCTTCCAAGAAGCATCACTGAGCTGAACGGAGCAATCCGATCCGCCTGTGAGCATCTGGCTTGAATAGGCATGCACCCCGTATCCCTTGCGGATGCGGGGTGTTTTTTCCTTCAACCGCTTGACGGGGAGCGGGCTCGGTGATACAATGGAACCGCAGACCTGAAGCAATCCGGACCGCGGCTTTTTTCCGGCGGCCCGACAAAAAGGAGAGAATTATGGCATACAAGGTCGGATACATCGGCTTCGGCGGCATGATCAGCGGCTATCACTACGCGGCCGTCACCACGGATGAGACGCTTCCCTTCGAGCCCACCGCGGTTTTCGACATCGATCCGGAGAGAAGGGCGGACGCGGAGAAGCGGGGACTGTTGGCCTTTGACAATCCGGAGGACTTCTTCGCCCACGGAGGCTATGATCTGGTTGTGGTGGGAACCGCCAACAATTACCACTGCGAAATGGCCTGCCGCGCCATGGAGGCGGGGTTCAACGTCATGACGGAAAAGCCCGCCGCCCGGAACGCCGCCGAGGTGGAGAAGATGATCGCCGTCTCCGAGAAGACCGGACGCCTCTTCACCGTTCACCAGAACCGCCGCTGGGACGGGGACTTTCTCATGATCCGTCAGGCCCTGGAGGACGGCGTGATCGGCAAGCCCTTCATGATCGAGTCCCGCATCCATTCGAAGAACGGCAACGGCGACATGTACGGCTGGCGCGGCATGGAGGACCACGGCGGCGGCATGCTTCTGGACTGGGGCGTCCACATGCTGGATCAGCTCCTCTTCATGGTCGGCGAGCCGGTGAAGACCGTCTCCGCCGTCGTCCGTCCCCTGTGGTCGGAGGAGGTGGACGACTACGCCAAGGTCATCCTCACCTTTGAGAGCGGCCTGGTGGCCCAGATGGAGGTCTCCACCTACAATCCCATCCCGCTGCCCCGCTGGATCGTCTACGGGGACCGGGGCGCCATGACCATGCAGGAGATGGGGGACCGTGCCGTCCACGTGCGCCGCATGACGGGGGATTCCTCCGCCGTGGAAAAGGCCAAGGCCTTCGAGGATTTCCGCGTGGTTCTCCGGGATCAGAGCCGTCACCGCATCGACGGGTTCGAGGAATTCGACACCGACAAAACCCCCGGCGGAGACTGGCATTCCCTGTACCGCAATCTGGCCGGCGTACTGGCGGGGACCGAGGAGCTCATCGTCAAGCCGCGGCAGGTGCTGAACTGCATGAAGGTTATCGACGCCGCCTTCTGCTCCTCCCGCGAGGGCGTCACCGTCAGACTCTGATTACTCACCCGCATTCTGACAGCAGCAAGAATCCGCGCCGCAGACGTTCAAAAATCCGCGGCGCGGTCTTTTTCATACCAATCTCATCCAAAAGGGGAAACGCGGCTTCTTGAAAGAAGCCTGGCAAGAACTTTATAAATACACTGGTGCATCATTCTTCTCTTCGTGCAGCACGGGGTAACGTGCAGCGCACTTTTTCTGGCTTTGTTTTTTACACATCTTTGACAGATTATCTTTTTAGGTTGAGAATAGTATTACTCCTCAAGCAGCCCGTAGGCGCTGAGGCATTCCCTTCCGATGGCGTACAGCATCCGGAGGGCGGCGCGCTTCACCTCCACAGGCGGAGCGGCGAGGGCTCCCGATCCGTGGTTCTCCCGGAAGGGCAGGAAATTGTCCGATTCGAAGGTAAAATACCCCGAGAAGCCCGCGTCGAGGATCCCCTTCATGACGCTGTCCATGTCGATGGTGCCGAAGAAGGGGGCCAGATGCTGGTCGGCGTGTCCGTCGTTGTCGTGGATGTGGACCGCCGTCAGATTCTTTCCCAAAGCGGCCAGCTCGTCGTGAGGAGGGATCCCCCGCATGTGCCCGTGGCCGATGTCCCAGCAGCAGCCGAACAGGGGATGGCCCATGTACGCGAGGAAGGCGTTCATCTCCTCCGCGGTCATGAAGAAGTACCGGTTCCCCATGTTGCCCTCCGCGCTGTTCTCGATGCAGACCTTCACGTTCCACTTCTCCATGGCCGGGATCAGGGCCTCGTAGAAGGGGCGGTTGGCGGAGAAATAACCCTCCCGGTCTTCCGGATACAGATACTCCGTCCCGTAGCCCGAGTGGACCACGATGGCGGGAATCCCCAGCCGTCCGCAGGCCTCAATTGACCGCAGAGTCGCCGTCATGCCGCGCTCGTGGTAGGCGGTGTCCGAAGGATCGCGGAAGGGATTGTAGTCCGGAGAATGGGCCTGCACAAAGTCGAAGCCCAGCTTTGCCGCTGCCTCCCCGGCCTCCTCCACCTGCCGGATCCAGTCCTCCGTCATAAACCGGTGGCCCGGCGCCATGACCCGGTAAAAGCTGTAGTCCAGATGCCGGAAGCCCGTCCCCTCGTACATCCGCACCGCCGCGGCGGGATCTCCTCCCACATATCCGTAAACCTCTCCGATGGTGGTTGCCAGCTTCATGATGCTCTCCCTGCGCCCGGGGAAGGGAACCTCCCCCTGATTTCCCGTTCATTATAACAGAATATCTGCCGGAAATCAACCGGGAATCCGTCAGACTGACGAAGGTTTCTGCCGCGTACCGGTTCCGCTCCCTTGACTTGATCCGGAGCCTGTGCTATAATGCAGAAAAAGTCCCTTTCAGGAGGAACGAGGAATGATGACCACGTATGAGCGGTTCAGCCGCATGTTCGAGCACCGGGAGGCGGACCGGATCCCCATCATCGACGATCCCTGGGCCGGGACCCTGCGCCGGTGGCACAGGGAGGGCATGCCCGCGGGGGTGGACTGGCGGGATTACTTCGGCGTCGACAAGCTGGAGCGGATCGGCGTGGACATCACCCCCCGCTACGAGGTGAAGGTCCTTGAGGAGACCGACCGGTACCGCATCGTCACCACTCCCTGGGGCGTGACCCTGAAGAACTTCAAGGAGCTGGACTCCACCCCGGAGTTTCTGGACTACACCGTCACCTCCCCCGAGGCCTGGGCGGACGCCAAAGCCCGGATGCTCAACGACGAGCGGGACGACAGGATCCCGTGGCAGTGGCTGAAGGACAACTACGACCGGCTCCGGGCGGAGGGACGCTGGATCGAGGCCTCGTTCTGGTTCGGCTTCGACGTGACCCACTCCTGGATGTCCGGCACGGAAACCATCCTCATTGCCATGTACGAGGAGCCGGACTGGGTGCGGGACATGTTCGACACCTATCTGGACTGCTGCATCTCCCTGTTCGAGCGGATCTGGGACGCCGGGTATCATTTCGACGCCATTTTCTGGCCCGACGACATGGGCTACAAGGGCACCACTTTCTTCTCGAACGAGATGTACCGGGAGCTGCTCCGTCCCACCCACCAGCGGGCGGTGAACTGGGCCCACGACCACGGCATCTACGCCCATCTGCACTCCTGCGGCGACGTCATGACCCGGGTGGACGATCTGGTGGAGATCGGCGTGGACTGCCTCAATCCGCTTGAGGTGAAGGCCGGCATGGAGCCGCTGACCCTCAAGAAGAAGTACGGAGACCGGCTGACCCTCCACGGCGGCATCAACGCGGTCCTCTGGGACAACAAGGAGGCCATCGTCTCCGAGATCGAGCGCACGGTCCCCGCGCTGAAGGAGAACGGCGGCTACATCTTCTCCTCCGATCACTCCATCCCCAACGCCGTGTCCCTGGACAACATGAAGGCCATCATGGAGGCCGTGAAAAAGGCCGGGAGCTATTGATCGCGCGCCGTCCGATGGATCAATAAAGACAGACAGGAGCCGGATCCTCTGCGGAAACGGCTCCTGTTTTTCAACTGTTTTAATTCATACTATTCTCAACCTAAAAAGACAATCTATCAAAGATGTGCAAAAAACAAAGTCAGAAAAAGCGCACTGCACGTTACCCCGTGCTGCACGAAGAGAAGAATGCTGCACCAGTGTATTTATAAAGTTCTTGCCAGGCTTCTTTCAAGAAGCCGCGTTTTCCCTTTTAGAATGAGATTGGTATCAGCCGCCGCTCAACAGCTTTCCCCACTCACTCCTCCATCCTCACCCGTTCGCTGAGCGTTCTTCTTCTGTTCATCCGGAACACGACGGCGGAAACGATGACGGACAGCGTGAGCTGCACGCCGAGCATGATGAGGGCGGGGACGGGATCGACCTTCACGTCCGCGTCGAAGCCCGCCGAGAGCAGCCGGGTCATGAGCGGCAGGCTGACGGCGAGGACCGCGGCGGACACGAGCACGGAGAAGGCGTTCTCGCAGAAATTCATTGTACCGAGCTGGCGTCCCGTCATACCGACGGCTTCGAGAAGGGCGTATTCCCGCTGACGGTTCGCGGCGGAGGCCAGGGCGGCGTTGACAATTCCAAGCGCGCCGATGAGGAAGAGCAGTCCCGCGAGACTGTACCCCACGGCGGAAAGTGAATCGATCTGGCCCCTGATCTCTTCCAAATCGTCGAAGCGGCTGTCGATGTCCACCATAAGACCCTCCGTGCCGTCCGCCGAATCCGCTGTGTCGATAAAGGCGGCCTCGCCCCATGATGCGCACAGGTCGGTGAGGGATTCTTTGAGCAGTCCGATCCCGCCCTCCGGCTCGTTCACCAAGAGGGTGTTGACGGTCCCGTCCGGATAGAGCGTTTCAAAGACGTCGAGGGGCAGGATCATCAATTGACAGCCGTCCTCGTACTGATACAGATGCAGGGAGATCCACCGCGTTACATCGTAGCTCCAGCCCTCCGAGGCGACGACGGAGAAGGTTTGCCCGCCGAGAGTCACGGTGTCCCCGTCACGGAAGTAGTCTCCCGAAGCGTCCTCCCGGTACATCCCGGCGGCGATGACGAAATCTCCCTCCGGAATCGCGTCCGCCGTGGGGATCGTCCCGTTTTTCAGCGGCACCGCGCCGAAGAGCTCCCGCGGGATCCCCAGCACACAGCAGGTCAGCGTTCCGTCTGCGGCGGCGATGAGCTCCCGGAACATCACGTCGAAGTATTCGTTGTTGAATCCCGTCCCGTGCCAGTAGTCGAGTTCCGCCGAGGCGACGGCTTTCTGTTCTTTCGTCGCGGAGACATGATCCACGGCAACGCGGACGGGGTATGTTTTCTCCGCACCGTCGAGCCGCTTCACCGCCTCGCAGAACTCCTCCGTCAGTCCGACGCCGCTGTCGATGGAGATCGAAGAATAACCCAGCGTCGGGCAAAGCTGATAATCCGTCGTGCGCAGGTCGGAGGCGATGTTTTTCCGCATGACGGCGACGGCGGAGGAGGTCAGCGCGATGAGCAGGGCCGCGAGGGACACCGAAACAGCCGGGACGATATGCGCGCGGGGATTGCGGACGATCTCCCGGCGGACAAGACCCGCAGTGCCCGGTGTTCTGCGGCTTCGGATCCATTTCCGGTCCTCTTTTCCGCGCTTCTCCTCTCCCCGGACCGCTTCGACGGGCGTGAGCTTCCGGATCCGGCGCAGAGGCCGCACGGCGGAGAACAGCACGGTCGCGGCGGTAAAGACGGCGGCGAGAACAGCCACCCATCCGTCAAACCTGCCTGTCACCCGGTCCGTCCCGAACGAATCCATGAGCGGAACAAGCATCCGCCATCCGACGAGGTATCCGAGCAGCAGTCCGACGGGGAGGGAGAACAGAAGTAACAGCCCCGCCTCCGCCCAAATCGCCCTCTTCCGCTGTCTCTCCGTCGTGCCCAGCACCCAGAGAAGCCCCTGCATCTTCATGTCCTGCGTCAGTGCGGCGGAATACACCCCGACGATCAACAGCGACGCCGCGCCGAAGATGACGACGAGGGAGAACAGAAGCGCGAAGACCGACGCCGGGTTCAGTTGTTCTTGGAAATTGCCCGTGAGATACGCCGCGCTGACGATGGGTTCGGGAAACTCCCCGCGAATCGCGTCACGGACGGAATCGAGCGCTTTTTCGAGCTTTCCCTTGATATTCAGGCGATTGTGGAACAGCAAATAGAGCATCATGCCGTCGGCTGGGCTTGCAGCCCGATTCTCCCGTCCGTTGACGACGGCGGCGAGTTCGGACGATCCCGCGCCCTTTTCCGCCTCGTAAAACCCTGTGACGGTGAATTCCCGGGCATACGGTTCCGCACCGCTGTCCGTCTTCCGCATCAGCCAGAGGGTCACGCGCCCGCCGACGGCTTCGTCCGGAAAATGCCTGCGGGAGAGCATGACTTCATCCGCTTTTTCCGGGAACTTCCCTTCGGTCAGGGTGAGAAAGAAGTGTGACGTCATGTCCCCGTCCGAAAAACCTCCGATCCGAAGGGATGAGGAAAGAAGTCCCTCTTCCGTCTCCGCCGCCGTTCCCATCCCCACGGGCGTCAGGGCGGCGGCTTCCTTCACATAGGACAGCCTCCTCAGCCGCGCGAGGATCATGTCTTCCGGTTCCGTATAGGACGCATAGGAAATCGCGCCGTGATAGTCGTCCCCCGTCAGTACCTGAAGCATCCGCTCGTATGCCGATAACGAGGACGAAGCGATCCCGAAAACCGCGGAATAGAGCACGGCTGTCAGGAGCACCGCCGCGCAGACGATGATCGAGCGTGTCCGGTGATCCCGGATCCTTCGGAGGGCGTCTTTCAAAAGTTCCTTCATTTCGCCGCCTCCCCGGAATCCGACACGATCCTCCCGTCCTCCATCCGGATGCGGCGGGAGGCCATCTGCGCCATTTCCTCGCTGTGCGTCACCATGACGATGGTCTGGGAGAGCTCCTCGTTCAGCCGGCAGAGGGTCAGCACCACGTCAAGGGAGGTTTTTGAATCGAGATTCCCCGTGGGCTCGTCCGCCAGCACGACGTGGGGCTTTGTGATGAGCGCCCGGGCGATTGCCACCCGCTGCTGCTGACCGCCCGACAGCTGGTGCGGCATGGCAAAGCACTTGTCCGCGATCCCGAGAGTCCCGAGCATGGCTTCGACTTCGTTCTTGTCTGCTTTGATCCCGTCCAGTCCCAGCGGAAGGGTCACATTCTCCCACACATTCAGCCGGGGGACCAGATTAAAACTCTGGAACACGAATCCGATGTGCCGCCGCCGGAAAACCGTCAGAGGATCCGGCGCGAGAGTGGAGAGATCCGTGCCGTCGATGACGACCTTCCCCTCCGTCGGGGTGTCGATCCCGCCGAGCAGGTGCAGCAGGGTGGATTTCCCGCAGCCGCTCGGACCGACGACGGCCGCGAACTCACCCCGGGTGATGGTCAGGTCCACCCCGTCGAGGGCCCGGAGCCGGTTTTCGTCCGTGCCGTAGAGTTTTGTGAGATGCTTTGTTTCGATCATGTCCGATCCGCCTTTCTTTGGATGATTCCAGTATAGCAGATCAATCTTTCCGGGCGGTGACGAATTCTTTCTGTTTGCTCACATTTGCGGATTTCGGCAGGAAGATTGAGAAAACCGCGCCGCCCCCGGGAGTGTCCCCGCAGAGCGTCCGGCCTCCCTGCGCCGTGACAATGGCTCTTGTCAGGGTCAGCCCGATCCCCACGCCCGGCAGGGTCCCGGCATTCGCTCCCCGGTGAAAGCGCTTCCAGATTTCGTTTCTCTCGCTCTCCGGAACGCCCGGTCCCCGGTCCGAGACGTCGATCCGCACGGAGGTGCCGAGGTCCCGGGCGGTCACGGTGACGACGGAGTTCTCCGGGGCGTATTTTACGGCGTTGTCGCAGAGGTTGAAGAGGGCCTCCGCCGTCCAGCGCGGATCGAACAGCGCCGTGAGCCCTTCCTCCAGGTCCGCCGTGAAATCGATCCCCCGCTTTTCCGCCGCCGGGAGCGCGTCCGAAACGGCGCGGCACACCAGCTCCTCCACGGAGTTTTCCCGCGGGTTGAGATTCCCGTCGATCAGGCCGCATTCACACCGGGAGAGCTTTACCAGAGCGTCGAACAGAAAAGTCAGCCGATCCGTCTGCGCGCGGATGACCTCCCTCTCCGGCCCCTCCCGGCTGTCCAGCGTCTCCGCCGTCATGCGGATGGACGCGAGGGGCGTTTTCGACTGATGGGCGATGTCCGAGACGAGGGATGAAAGGTGTTCGTATCCCTGCCTCAGCTTCTCTTCCCGCACCGTCTGAGCTTTCCGGGTCAGCACCACGCGGCGGGCCAGTGCGGATTCCTCGTTTTCCGCCGTGAGATCGGCCTCCCCGCCGTCGAACAGCGCGTTCAGACGGACGACGAGATCCGCGCGTTTTTTCTTTTCCCGGAGCGCGCTCCGGAGGATCAGCCCGACCGCGAGAACCGCGTAGACCGCGGTAGGAACAACGCTTCCGAGCCGGTATTGATTCGCCAGCACCAGCAGAACCGAGAGAAGAATCAGCGCAAGGGCCGTCGGGATTGCTTTCATGATTCGTCCCCCTTCCACACATAGCCGAGGCCGTAGACCGTGCGGATCGGATCGCCGCCGGACGTCCCCGAAGCCAGCTTTCCCCTTAACCGTTTCACCGTCACGGACAGTGTATTCTCCCCGATGGCGTCCGAGGAGCAGTCCCAGAGCGCTTCGACGAGGGACGAACGGGACACCACCCTCCCGGCGTTCTTCACAAGTACCGACAAAAGCCGCACCTCCGACGCCGAGAGGATCACCGGCTCTCCGTCCGCGCGGAAATCGAGGGTGTCAAAGTGAAATTCATACCGCCCGGACACATAGGACGCCGAGGGATTCCCGCCCGATCCCGTGAGCAGCAGACGCCGGACGCGCTCCTTCAGCACCATGAGGGAAAACGGCTTTTTCATATAGTCGTATGCCCCCGCCTGAAATGCCGCCACCTCGTCCGCCTCGGAATCCCGCACCGTGAGAAAGAGGACCGGCACCGGGCGGCGGCTCACGACCTCGCGGCAGAAATCAAATCCGTTCCCGTCCGGGAGATTGCAGTCGAGAATGAGGCAGTCGGGGAAGGACTCCGCCATTCTCATCCGCGCTTCCCCTATGGATCCCGCGCCGCAGGTCTGCCAGTCGTCTACAGCCAGCGCGCGGCAAAGTCCGTCGCATAAAGCCGGATCGTCTTCGACAATGAGAATGCGTTTCATGGATTCCTCCTTTGAGGGCGTTTCAATTTATTATAACCTGTCCGGCCGGGACTTTCAAGCGGGAGAGGAAACGTGAGGAAACTGTAAGAATTGAAAAAAGACCCTCCGCGGGCAGACGGAGGGCCGGGTGACGGTTCAGGCTGTGCGGGAAGGACAAGCTTTGAGAATCCGTGCGGATGAGGGGATACGGACCTATAGGACCTCACACCTTCAGGAGCTTTTCCGCGCAGGCGACCTTGATGCAGGAGCAGAGGATCTTGATGGCCAGACGCAGCTCGTCCGGCTCGGGGTAGGTGGGGGCGATGCGGAGGTTGCTGTCCTTGGCGTCCCGGCCGTAGGGGTAGGTGGAGCCGGCGGTGGTCAGGGTGACGCCCACGGACCGGGCCAGCTGATACACCCGTCTGGCGCATCCCTCGTGGACGTACAGGCTGATGAAGTAGCCGCCGCGGGGTTCGGTCCAGTGGGCGATGCCGGTGCCGTCCAGATACTGGTGGAACAGCTCCTCCACCATCTCGAACTTGGGGCGGATGATGGCGGCCTGCTTCTTCATATGGGCGCGGATGCCGGCGGCGTTCCCGAAGAACTTCACGTGGCGCATCTGGTTGATCTTGTCGTAGCCGATGGTCTGGGTGGCGATGATGGGGCGGATCTGCTCCAGGTTCTTCTCGGAGGCCACCATGACGGCCAGACCGGAGCCGGGGAAGGTGATCTTGGAGGTGGAGGCGAAATAGAAGATGTTGTCCTCGGTGCCGTATTCCTTGGCGTAATCGAAGATATTGGCCAGATGGACCTCCTCGTCGTACAGCTCGTGGACGGCGTAGGCATTGTCCCAGAAGATGCGGAAGTCGGGGGCGGCGGGATGCATGGCGGCGAAGGCCTCTACCACGGCATCGGAAT
>Ga0256405_10012784_pt1 | contig 10284 bp, 9 predicted proteins | sample RumenRJG_02DNA_FD_189096 | JGI IMG/M metagenome (GOLD analysis project Ga0256405, IMG submission 189096) | Bovine rumen microbial communities from Lethbridge, Alberta, Canada - RJG_02 | ecosystem: Host-associated > Mammals > Digestive system > Stomach > Rumen | place: Canada: Alberta | collected... | reverse complement strand
TTAAAGAAGGTTTATATTTTATCCCTAACTTTAATAATGGTGCGCCAAAACACTTAGAAACCTATGTAGATTTTGTAGGTGAGTTTGTAAGTTATGCTTGCAACCGCAGTTCAGGTGCAGTTGGTTTACCAAGTTATTTAGTATATGCTTATTACTTCTGGAAGAAAGATATTGATAATGGTTATTTAGGACTTTCTTGGAATAACAAAGAGGCAGTTGCAAAATATCGTGATCAATCATTCCAACGTATTGTTTATAAATTAAATCAACCATACTTAAGAAGTGGTATTCAAAGTGCATTCACAAACTTCTCTATCTTCGATCAATCCTATTTTGAAGCCTTATTTGGTGGTAAAGAATTCCCAGATGGTACTTTTATGATTGATGCTGAAGATGAATTTATGGAATTCCAAAAAGATTTTATGCGTGTCGTTAGTGAAGTAAGAGCGCAAAACATGATGACATTCCCTGTCTTAACAATCTCATTACTTAAAAAAGATGGTAAATTTATTAATGAAGATTTTGCCAAGTGGGCTTGTAGACATAATATGAAATGGGCCGATAGCAATTTCTTTATCAGTGATGATGTTACTTCTTTATCCAATTGCTGCCGTTTAAAATCTGATATTAAAAATATGGGCTACTTCAATTCAATTGGCGGCTCCGCTCTTGAAGTAGGTTCCATTAAGGTTAATACTGTTAATCTTGCTCGTATTGCTTATGAAGCACATGAAGTAACACCTCCTATTAATCCATTCTATAAAACAATAAATGACTTAGGTAAAGAAATCAATCCAGTCGAAGAAACTTATCTTCAATTACTTAAAAAATACTGCTTAAGTGCTTGTATTGCTCTTGATGCTGTTCGTGAAACTATTAAACGTAATATTGAAAAGGGCTTATTGCCTAACTACTCATTAGGACTTATGTCTATGAGTAATCAATATAATACTATCGGTATTATTGGCTTATATGAAGCCTTAGAAGACTTTGGCTATATTGAACATGATGAATTTGGCAATACTTCATATTCAGATAAAGGTATGGACTTTGCTAAACGTATCCTTGCCGCCATTAACGACTATAAAGAAGAATTTAAACAAACATACCATTGGGACTACTTACTTAACGTTGAACAAATCCCTGGTGAACGTGCTGCTGCCGTTTTAATGGAAAAAGACCGCATCTTCTATCCAAATAAACCATACACCTTACCTCTATATGGCAATCAATGGATACCACTTGCTGTTAAATGTACCTTAGCCGAAAAAATCCGTATTAGCGCCGCACTTGATCAAGCTTGTGGAGGTGGTTCAATTGCCCATATCAATCTTGAAGCGCCATTAGAAAACTTTGACACTGCCTGGGACTTATTAAATTACATCGCGGATCAAGGTGTTACCTATTTCGCTTTTAACTTACGTATTAGTGCTTGTAAGCATAACCATGGTTTCTTTGGTGATGTCTGTCCTATTTGCGGTGAACCAAAAGTAACTTCTTATCAACGTATTGTCGGATTCTTAACACCTGAAAAGACTTATTCGTCTGTTCGTAAGAAAGAATTCAAAATGAGAGATTGGTTTGAAATTAATAACAAACCAGAATTAATGTAAAACAGATGCGTATTAAATTTATTAAAGATGATGACTTTGTAAATTATAAAAAATGTAGTTTATTTATTGGCACAATTACATGTAATTGGAAATGTTGCAAGGAGGCTAATCTTCCTTGTAGCATCTGCCAAAATTATCCTTGGTCACACAATGAAATTAAAAACATCGCAGATGACCAAATTATTCAACGTTACTTACGTGATCCATTAACTCATGCGGTTGTATTTGGTGGTTTAGAGCCATTTGACCAATTCGAGGAATTATGCGCCTTTATCGCCGCGTTTCGTGAAGTAAGCACAGATGACATTGTAATTTATACAGGATATACAGAAGAAGAACTTATTTCTCAAGTACAGATGTTAAGTAAGTATTCAAATATTATAATTAAGTTTGGACGTTACGTTCCTAACTCTGATTCGCGCTTTGATGAGGTTTTAGGTGTAAAACTAGCTTCATCCAATCAATATGCAAAAAATATTGACATAAAGAGCTAAAAAGGTTTATAATTTTAAGGTAAAAAGATTCAAAATTTAAAATCTTTATAAGTATAAATGTAATTTTTCTTGACAAAAACAGTTATATAGACTAACATATAATTAGGGAACCGGAAGATAAAAGATAATTGGTTTCTAATTATATGTTTTTATTTTACAATTATTAATATTAATAGAAAGGATTTAAGGTAAACTATATGCAAACAAAACAATATGATGCTAATAGTATTGTTACTTTAAAACCTCGTGAAGCGGTCCGTGAGTCGCTTGGTATGTATATTGGTAGTAGCGATACTACTGGATTACACCATCTGCTTACTGAAATTGTAGCTAATGCTATGGATGAAGCCGCGGCAGGTTTTGGTAAAAATATTACTATTACGATAGATAAGTCAGAAAATCGTGCTACCGTTAAAGACGAAGGTCGTGGTATTCCATTTCATAAGAATAAAAACGGCAACTATGCCATTATAGAAATGTGTACGAATTTACACTCTGGCGGTAAATTTGAAGGGCAAGGTAACTACAAATCATCTCTTGGATTGAATGGTGTTGGTGCCACAGTTACTTGCGCATTGTCAACAATTTATGAAATCGAAGTATGGAGAGATGGCGAACACTGTACTTTTGGTGTATATGATGGGGAACATGATGATGAACCTCTTATTGAAAAATATACTGGTAAAGAACAAGGTACTCGTGTTAGTTTTGTACCTGATCCTGCTGTATTTAAGGATGTTACTTGGGATTTTAATAAGATTAAAGAAAATATCCAACTTAATGCCCTATTAAATAATGGTATTCGTTTTAAATTACAATATGTTGACAGTGGACGTATATTGGAGACAGTTGAATATTATTATACAAATGGTATCAAGGACATGCTCAAATTACGTACTGAAGGATTAGATACAATCGTTGATCCTATTTATTTTAAAACCACAACAACTAATGATGATGGTGAGTCTTGTGATGTAGAATTTGCTTTTACTTACACTATGGATCGTACATATGAAACCATTTATTCCTTCGTTAATGGTGGTTATACGCCTCATGATGGTACGCATGTCACAGGATGGAAAACTGCATTTACAAGTTTAATTAATAAATTGGCTCGTGATCAAGAAATATTAAAAGATAAGGATAAAAACCTAACTGGTGATATTATTCGTAAGGGATTAATCCTTGTTCTAAGTATTAAAATGACAGAGCGTCCAATGTTCGCCGAGCAAACTAAACTGACCCTTAACAGTCCATCTGCTAGAGGTTTAGTTAGTAAGGCTGTCGGTCAATTAAGTTTTGATAAAAAACAAGCAAAACAAGTGCTTGATAAAATTATGATTGAACAAAAAGCCGAAGAGGCCGCACAAAGAAAACGTGAAGCACAAGAAAAGATTGCTCGTGGTGGAAAGTCTATGAATAGTCTTCGTGATTTGCCAGAAAAATTGGCAGATGCTTCCGACTTTACAGATGCAGAAATCTTCTTCTGTGAGGGTGAATTGAATTGCCCTTATCTATTTAACCTAAGACCATAGGGGTAAGCGAAAGCTTGCTAACGAGGGTAACTTATAAGATAAATAAGGAGTCTCGTGTGAAGGTTATGTCTTATCATAATCATACATGTATCGACTATCTCCGTTGTTGGAGAGTAGTCCCGCTATTGGTACGCGGGCCGAAACAGTAGACAGTCATTAGACTGAAGAAATAGTCAGCGGGTAGCACTGCGGTACCCGGATTCAGCCGCAGGTGGTGCAAAGGAAATGAAAGCACCTAACCAAGCAGTATTGCCATTAAGAGGTAAAATTAAAAATTGTACTAGTTTAGAATTAGCAGATGCGATTAAATCTGATACAATTAAAGACATCTTAACTTGTTTAGGTTGTGGTATTGGTGATCATTTTAATATTAATAATCTCAGATATAATCGTATTATTATCATGGCGGACGCGGACCCTGACGGTGGACATATTGAATTACTATTAACTACATTATTTTTACATCATATGCCTGAACTTATTAAACAAGGTAAAATTTATGCGGCAGTACCTCCTCTTTATCGTACTAAAACGGCAAAAGAGACAAAGTACTGGGCACCAGATCAATTAAGCGAATATAAAAAATATATGCGTAACCATAAAAATGTGGAGAGTACACGTTACAAAGGATTAGGCGAGATGGATGCGGAAGAATTATATGAAACCACAATGAACCCAGAGCATCGTCAGCTAATTCAATTAACCACTGAAAATCTCGAGCAATCATTAAATTTATATAATGATTTAATGGGCAAACATCCAGAATTACGTCGTAATTTTATTATTAATAATAAATTATCTACCATTGCAGAAGATGACGTATTCGAAGATTTTGAAGATGATGACATTTAAAGTTGCAAAATCGAAAAAGTTATCATAAAATATATTATATTATTACCAACTAATAAAGGAGAATACAAATGAATAATAATGAAACTAATAAACCTGAACTTCAAGGTTGGAAAGATGTTGTTATTACACCACAAATGTCAGTTGATGTTTTAGTGCAATTTTTAAACGTCCTAAACCAACGTTTAGTTACCGTAGAAGATAATTTAACTATTACCGATTCACAAGGCAGAACATTGAAGTTAACCGAAGCATATGCAGAACAAACAAAGGCACAAATGCAAGAGGAAGAACAAAAGAAAGGTCAATAATTTATGGCAATTAGTTTAGATGAAAGAAGTAAACAAGATTTTTTGATTTATGCTAATAGCGTTATTAAAGCGCGTGCCATTCCAAGTGTAGAAGATAATTTAAAACCTATCCATCGTAAGATTTTATATACTTTATATGAAGAAAAAGTAACACCTGATAAAAAGACTCGTAAATGTGCTACTTTAGCAGGTGCCGCTTTAAAATATTCTCCACATGGAGATGCTTCTGTTTATGGAGCCATGGTACGTATGGCTCAATGGTGGAAATTACGTTATCCACTTATAGACATGCAAGGTAATTGCGGTAACTTATTAGGTGATTCTGCCGCCGCTTCTCGTTATACAGAATGTAAATTAAGTCCAATCGGTATGATGATGCTTGAAGGACTTAATAAAGACTGCGTAGATTTTAAACCTAACTATGATGGTACAGAAATTGAACCAGTAGTATTGCCTTCTAAATTCCCATTCCTATTATGCGGCAATAATAGCGGCATCGCTGTCGGTATGAGTAGTGATTTGGTTTCTCATAATTTCCATGAAGTAGCCGATGCTATTGCTTATTATATAGATCATCAAGATTGTTCTATTGCAGATTTAATGCAATATATTAAAGGACCTGACTTTCCAACAGGAGGTCAAATCTTAAATGGTGATGAACTATTGGATATATATTCAAGAGGAAAAGGCGCAGTTAAAGTTTGTGCACACTATGAAATTGTCAAACAAGGAGTAAAAACTTTAATCATTTTCCACGATATCCCTTATGGTGTCGAAATTGACAGCGGCGTTAAAGCCCCTCTAAAGAAATTGGTCTTAGATGATGGCTATGATATTTTTGAAGATATTAATGTTAAGAAAGTGGGACCACGTAACTTTGATATCACCATTACTTTAGGTAAAAATGCAGATGTTAGTAAGTGTCTGGAGATATTGTTTAACAAAACTCGTTTATGTGAGAGCATAAAAATTAATCAAACTTTAATAGTCGCAGGTGAACCTAGATTACTTAATTTAAAACAACTAATTGAGTACTGGGTTAATTATCGTAGCATGATTATTAAACGTCTAGCAACTGCTGACTACGCTAAAACAAATCATAAACTAACCGTTATTCTTGGCTTACAAAAATGTATGAGTGATATCGATTTATTGGTTAGTTTAATACGTAATGCCTCTAATCGCGCCGCGGCAAAAACTTCCTTAATGAGTACTTTTACGCTTAATGAGGAACAAGCGGATGCCGTATTAGATATGAAATTAAGTAAATTAAGTCGTTTAGACCTTGAAGAGTTAAATTTATCTGAAAAGGATCTGAAAGAAACATTGGCTCGCTTACAAAAAGAGATTGATGATGAGCATGAGCGTTATAAAATTATTATTAAAGAGTTAAATGATATTAAGGCGCAATTGCCTAATGATGAACGTTTAACCGAAATTATTTATCGTAAACCTGTTGCTACCATAGATACACCTCTTATTAAACAGGAATGGTTAATCTATCCTGATGGACTTGGTGCCGCGAAACTTGGTAGTAATGGTAATACCGTTGATAGTGGATTAGTAGATGTCGTTATGGCATACAATCCAGACTTTATTTGGGGCTATGGCAGCGATGGTTCTTTCTTCCCAATTACCGCGCCAACCTCTAGTATTATCGGAGGTTTTGTAAAAGACCCTGCAGCCACTAAAATTATTAGTGTCACGGCTAATGGTAATGTTAAAGCATCCGATATCAACGAATATAAATGGAAAAAGACTGAAAAAGTTATGAAACTTAAGGACGATGATCGCTTAGTGTTCATTGGTGCCGCAAAAGATACTGACTTTTTAATCTTATTTAATGGAGAAAGAGTTTTAAAACTTGCTGTGAGTGATTTACCTCTTGCTTCAAAAGTGACACTAGGAGTTAAAAGTGGATTTACATCTATTATGTCAGCCAGCATTGCATCTGCGGGAGATGTATTATTAATGGTTACGGCAGAGAATAAAGGTAAATACACTCCTGTTACCGATCTACAAACAGATAGTCGCGGCAACAAGGGACAAAACATCGCAGAGGGTACATTAGTATGCAAAGTATTTGCGCAAGGACGAGAGCAATTCTATTGCATCCCTAAAGTTGGTAAACCTTTTACAGTAGCAAAAAATAAAATTACTATAAAAAGTAAGACTGCAATAGGTGCTTCCATCTCTGCAAAAAAATTGGTTCAGGTAATATAAATTTATTGCTAAAGCCAAAATATATGTATATAATATATATAGTTAAAACTTTAAGGAGAAATAAATGGAAGAAATTGTTTTAACAGATAATGGAAAACTCGTTCTTGAATATATGCAAGCACATGATCGTGTATTCGTAGGTAAAGATTTGGGAGATGCAATGAATATTAAAGGTATCTACCCAACTTTACACTCTCTTATTCGTAAAGAATTGGTCGCAGCAAGTGACCCAATCACACGTGATTTTACAAATAATAAGGGCGAAACTAAACCAAAAGAATATAAAACCTATGTGCTAACAGAAAAAGGACGTCATTACAGTATTTAATTATAAGATAGGAGAAAATATGCCAAATTCAAACAACAACAACACAAACAAACTTTTAAGAGAAAATTCATTCCGTATTGTCGGTAAATTAGTTGCAACTGAAATTAATTATGGTGTTCGTAAAGACAATGGACAAGAATATGTTTCAGCCACTGCTACAATTAATAGCGTTATTGAAGGAACACCATGTGAATATGAAGTCAGTTTCTTTGCCAGCAAACTTACTAAAGATGGTAAAGAGAGTCAACTTTTTGTCTCATATTCTAAACTTAACGAATTAGAAGGTAAAAAGGTTGATATCAGCGGTGAAATTAGAGAGAACAGATATTGGAGTTCTAATTTAGGTCAAATGATTTCTGCACAACAACTTAGTGGTCGTTTCGTTAGAGGCGTTGCAGAAAGTACCGCAGATCTTGCCTCATTTACTTTAGGTGGTTTTATTGTTAAAACACCAGTTGAAAAAACAAATAAAAATGGTGACGTCTATAGATATGACGTAACACTTGGTCAATCTAATTTTAAAGGTGATGGCATGAGTATGTTTGTACTCCATGTTAACCCAGCACAAAGAGAAATTATTGCAGGTGTTGAAGGATATGAAGTAGGTACTACTGTCAAACTTAATGGTACACTTAAATTTGTCGTCGAACAAGTTACAGTTGAAGACACAAATAATGCATTTGGTGCCGCAGTAACCAAAACCTTCACTAATAAACAAAAGAATTTCTATATTGAAGGTGGTTCCAACCCAATTGATGATGAAAGTGCTTATACACCTGAAGTTATCAAAAATCTCATCGATGCTTACAAGGCCAACGATGTTAAGCTAGCTAATGGCGCAAAGGATGTTGAGAGCACTGCCCCAGCTACCGCCGCAGCACCAGTTACAAAAAGACAAACTAGCTTAATTTAGTTACTAATATATGGGGTACATTATGTACCTCTTTTAGTATTTTATTCAAGGAGCAAACTAAAATATGTTACCAAATATATGTGAAATTAAACCAAATATTGTAAATACAAACTTAAAATCTAAATTTTTCTTCTTTTATGGAGAACAAGGTACTTGGAAAACTACAGTCGCCAGTCAATTTCCTAAACCTCTTTTAGCAGGATTCGAAATTGGTTATCAATTTATTGATGGCTTACATGCGGTTCCAATGCAATCTTGGTCTGATATGAAAGATTTATATAGACAACTTAAAACACCAGCCGCAAAAGAAAAATATGACACAATTATTTTTGACACTATTAGTGCTGCATATGCTATGTGTTATAAATATGTTCTTGGACAATATGGTGTAGACGATCCTAGCCAAGTACCTTTTGGAAAAGGATGGCGCTCTATTAGAGAAGAGTTCGGTATTATTAAGGAAATCTCAAAACTTGGTTATGGACTTGTCTTTATTGCACATGGTAAAGAACAAGAAATTACGGATGCTAAAACAAAAAATGTTACTACTAAGGTTAAAGTAGATTTAGATTCTATGCCAATGAATATGGTATCTGAATTAGTAGACTTTTGTTTCTATGTTAGAAAAGAAACAGATGAAAATGGTGTAGAACAAGTTTATGCATATAGTGATTTGCCAAATATTGATACAAAACGTAGAATGCGTGAATTTCCAGCACGTTTCTTGTTTACTTTTGATAATATTGAACAAGGCTTAGCAACAGCGATTGCGGCGCGCCATAATGGTACAACCGCAGATGTCGATAATAACAATAATTTAAGAGAAGTTATCGAAGAACGTTGGGAGAAAATTAGAGATGATGTTATTGCATTAATTCAACAATTAACTGGCACTGCCGCAGAAAATGAAGTAGGTAGATATATCACTGAGATTTTCCCAAACACTCGCATTTCGCAAACATCTGAATTAGATAAAGATAAACTTATTGCCGCTAGAGATTATCTTCGTGAATTAGGCGATAGAATTGGAAAATAATAATAATAAACCTTATACTCGTGACGATTTAGAGGCTTTAATTTTGGAGTTGATGGGACTTAAAACCATCACTCCGATCGTCACCAAACAAATTAATCGTTTTTGTTTAGATTATAATTATACATTTAAAGAAATTGCACGTGCGTTAGTTTGGTATACAGAAGTCGCGGGTAGTAATCTTTTGCCACAATATGGTATAGCGGTAGTACCTAATGTTCATGAAAAGGCAGAAGAATATTTTAAACAGTTGGAGCTTGACCAACAAAGACAATTAGCAGAAGCAGAAAAAATTGTAAAGTATCAAGACAATAATATTATATTCAATATAAAATCATTAAAACATCATGCAAGACAACCAAAACAATTAGATATATCATCTATTGATGTCGAAGGAGATGATAATCATGCTTAAAAAAGACTTATTTGACACCAATGCATCATTATATGTTTTAAGTTGTTTAATGCGCAAACCTCTGTTACTACAAGATGATAAATATGCATTTGTAAAGACAGATTTCTATAAACCATTACAAGAAATGGTCTTTTATGCAATATATAATATGGCACAAAATGGCGTCGAGAGAATTACTCCTCAAGATGTCGACTTATATATTAAACAATATAAAGCTCAATATGAGTATTATCAACAAAATAAAGGATATGAGTTTGTTGTGCAATGTTACCAAACAGCAGAAGGTAGTGATGAAAAACAATTTGATAACTATTATAATAGATTAAAAAAGTTCTCAGTTTTGAGGGATTTAGAAAGTATTGGTATTAATACTTCTCAATTCTATGATACAGAAAAAGATGCATTGAATCGTGATTTAGAAGATGAAAAACTTAATAAAACTTCCATTGAAGAAATTTTAAATATCGTTCGTAATGATTTAGTTAAAATTGAGAATACTCACGTAGGAAAAGATCCTAATATTGCTCAAGATGCATCTACAGGTATGAGAGCATTAGTACAATCTTTATG
>Ga0256405_10012780_pt1 | contig 10291 bp, 9 predicted proteins | sample RumenRJG_02DNA_FD_189096 | JGI IMG/M metagenome (GOLD analysis project Ga0256405, IMG submission 189096) | Bovine rumen microbial communities from Lethbridge, Alberta, Canada - RJG_02 | ecosystem: Host-associated > Mammals > Digestive system > Stomach > Rumen | place: Canada: Alberta | collected... | reverse complement strand
TTCAAAGTTGTTATCAGGAGTTAATTCCTCTACTTTTTCGCTACTGCTCAAATCTTCAAAGTTGTTATCAGGAGTTAATTCCTCTACTTTTTCGCTACTGCTTAAATCTTCAAAGTTGTTATCAGGAGTTAATTCCTCTACTTTTTCGCTACTGCTTAAATCTTCAATGTTGTTATCAGTAGATAATTCCTCTACTGTTTCACCACTGCTTAAATCTTCAAAGTTGTTATCAGGAGTTAATTCCTCTACTTTTTCGTTACTGCTCAAATCTTCAAAGTTGTTATCAGGAGTTAATTCCTCTACTTTTTCGTTACTGCTCAAATCTTCAAAGTTGTTATCAGAAGTTAATTCTTCCATTGTTTCACTATCGTTAACTTCTTCAAATTCACTGCTGGAAGATGGTTCTTCCATACTTTCAATTTTATTTATTTCTTTAAGATATTCAACATTTTTTTCTTCTTTTTCATAGCTGTCATCATAAATTAATTCTTCCATTGCATCATTATTGTTAACAACATCAGGATGCCCTGCAAGATTTATCTTTTCAACCGGCTTAATATCATTGATTATTTCATTTGAATGACTTATTTCTGCAAATAGATCTTCTTTATTTGCGGTATTTGTTTTGCTTATATTATCTGTTTCATTGCTGTTTTTATTAGCTTCAGCCAATATATTATCCATTTCTTCAAAAGATTGTATATTGATTTGTTTTGTTGCTGAATTGTCCTTTTCTTTTTTAAGATTTTCTTTTCTTTTTTCTGTATGTGAAAAATTAGCAAATTCAATATCATCTATAGTGTGAACATTATTATTTTGTTCTCTGTCAAAATCATTATCTATGTTTTCGTTAAATGAAATATGGCTGTCTAAATCTATAATATTTCTATCTAATGATGAATCAGGAATATTATTTGAAGCTTTTAAACCTTCGAAGCCGGCAAATCCAACATCTTCTAACTTAAAATCATCATCTTCATCACTATTTTCGTTTTCAATATCATTATCAGGATTATAAGATGAAAAATTAGCAAGTGTTTCATCGTCAGGTAAAGAAGATAATCCTTCCGAATTTTTATTATTGAATGTTGTATCTTCTTGTAAATCATCGCTTTCAAATGGATTATCTATAAAAATATCATCATCATTTTTATTGTTGTTGTCGTTTAAATCATTATCATCTTGAAAAGCTTCTACAAATTCGTTTTCTGTTTTATCAGAAATTTTATCGAACACATCTAAAACAGTTCCGCTTAACATATCATCTCTATTTGCGATGTTTTTAGATATAAATTCAAATTTATCAAATTCTTTAAAATAACTTCTTAATTCAATACTTTTACTTAATTGTTCATATAAAAATTTTTTTTCGGTATGTAAAATGTCATCATCAATAAATTGAACAATAAGTGATTGAGCTTTTTCTAAATCATTTTTTTCTACTGTAACGTCGTTTTCAGGTTTGAATTTTGATAATACATTTTTTAAACTTTTCGCACTATATAAATCTTTTTTTGAAACTAAATAGTATCCATCAATATTTTTATTTTTTTTCACTTCTCCCGGAGCTGTTGTGCCGACAAAAGCCGCAAAATCCATATCTTTTGAAAGAATAAAGAATATATAAATATCAGGTGTTAAGCCAAATTCAAAATGAGAAGCAGGAACGCAAAGGTGTCTTTCATCTTGACAAATTCTAACATCAATTTTTATGTTATTTACATTTATATCTGATATATCAATATCATTTAAAACTGAAGTTATCGTATATAGTGAATTTTTATTTGATGCGTTTATATCTAATGTTTGTAAAAATTTTAGACCTAAATGCGCACCTAAAACATTTGCAAAGCCCCTTTCTTTCAAGTCTTCTTTTATGTTTTCTGTTGAAATTACTGCATCTTTAATATCTTCTTCAGTTATTTTTATAATCAAATTGCTATTATCAATTATACTCATAAAATTTCTCCAATTTTATTATATTAGATTACAACGAGAAAAAAAATATTCCAAAAAACATGTAAAATTATGTAAAGATTTATAAATAATACTAACCACCCGGCTAATTGTATTTAAAATTAGTTTTCGATTAAATATAATTAAATCTTTTTCATACTTCCAACTATTCTTATGAGTCTTTTAACAAAATAAAAAGACTCTTTTTTTTAATTATACATTTTTATAATTTTATCAATACCTGATTTTGCTATATTAAATATCTCCATTAATTGTTCTTGTTTGTATGGTTCACCTTCTGCTGTTGTTTGAAATTCAATGATTTTACCGCTTTTTGTTAAAACAACATTTGAATCAACTTGAGCATGGGAATCTTCTTCATAACATAAATCAAGCATGACTTCTCCGTTTATAATTCCTGCTGAAATTGCGGCTATTTCTTCTTTTATCGGATTTTCTTTTATTGTTCCGTCTTGGATTAGTTTGTTGATGGCTGTTTTTAGTGCCATAAAACCACCGCAAATACTTGCTGTTCTTGTTCCGCCATCTGCTTGTATTACATCGGCATCAATTGTTATAGTCATTTCAGGTATTTTGTTCATATCAATACATGCTCTTAAGCTTCTTCCGATAAGACGTTGAATTTCTTGAGTTCTACCTGATAATTTTGTTCTTTCTCTTTCACACCTTGTATTTGTGGAAGATGGTAAAAGAGAATATTCTGCTGTTAACCAACCTTGCTTGCTTTCTTTGTCCATCCATTTTGGCTGTTCCATTTTTACAGAAGCCGTTGTTATAACTTTTGTATCACCGAAAGAAACCAGCACAGAACCTAATGCATTTTTTGTAAAATCTTTTATAAACGATATTGGTCTTAATTCATCATTTTTTCTTCCGTCTAATCTCATAATATTTTTCCTTTCTTATTCGTATTCCCATATATAAGTTTGTCCGCAAAATTTGCAAACTGCATGTTCATTCATAAATTCAACAGATGGCGTAAATGAATAACCGTCAACTGATATTTCTAAACGTTTTCCTATAACATATTTTTGAGAGTAATTTCTTGCACCCTCATAGTCCTTTGAAAACATTAATTCAAATTTGTCTGTACTTTGACAATTTTTACATCTGAACATCTAATCACTTGCCTTTTTCTTTTTTGACTTTGATTTTTTCTTCAGTTCTGCAATAGCAAGTTTTTTATACCATAGTGTCCATATAATACTTCTTAACGGTAATGTAAAACCTATTACAATAGTTGATATAAACATTGATGTTAAAAATTTAGCTATTGATAGTGAGCCAATTACATAAGGTAATTTTAAAGCTAAAAGTGCGGCATTAAACTCATTTATAGGTAAATTAGTCATTAACGGATCTAATAGCATTGCAAAGAATGTTATTATCTGCAATATTGAACAAATTAAATCAACTACTTTAGGTAATAACCAATAAGTAAATAATGCCGTAAGTATAAATAAACCTTGTGTTTGCATGTATGTTTTAAATGGTTTTATTAAATTAAAACTTCTTTTAAAACATTGAATTGGAGTTGCATCATGTTCAAACGTAAACACTTGAAATATTAAAATAATAAGTACAAATACAATTTCTGCAAAAAACCACATAGGAGGAAATATTGCTATAAATGTAAATAAACCGAACAATATCCATAATGTTATAAAACTTCCTGCACGTTTTGTTACTACTTGTTTGTGTGCATCTATATCATATATTCTTCCTGATTTTAAAGTATTTTCTGTCATGGAACTTATTGAAACATAAGCCGTTAAATATTCCCAAAAAGCCCTTACAAATATGTATATTCCGGGAATAGTTAAGCAGAGTGTTATAGATAATGTTAAGGTAGAATCTTTAAACATATCTACAGCGTAAAATGCAAAACCCAAAGATAAGCCAAATGCTAATATTATACCTAAAATTTGTCCAAATATGGGAAATGCCATATATTTTGTAAATGTTATAAAATGTTTAGCATATATGCCAATTCCTTCTAAAAATACGGATAAAAAATTTTCGCCTTGTTTCATAAATAATCCCTAATGTTTTTATAGATATTGTATTATAAATAATAGGATTTTTAAATATTTTTTTAAAACAAAGGTATAGGTATCAGATATTTGTAAAATTTATATTCATCAAAGATTGATGGAATGCCATCCCAATAGCGATATATTTCTAAACCTTGATTTGCAAGTTCATATCCGATTTTTTCGTTATGTGTAAAATAAGGATATATAAACGGAACTTCATTTTTATCCGGTTCAAAGCTTAATTCATTCGTTTTTCCGAACTTTTCCGCATACATATAAAAATTATTTAATCTCCAATTTTTTTCTTCTTCAAAATTAATATATGACATTATTTTTTCTGTAGTATGGCTCATCAGCATTAAGGGTTCTTTGTCCAAACGATTTTCATTTTTGATGAATTTTTCATAATTTATTTCTTCATCAATCTCATAGTCTTCTGATATTTTTAATTGTTTATCTAAAACTTTTTTAGTATAAAGATATGCTCCTTCCATTACTCCGTAGTGTTTTTGGAAGAATTTTCTCGGTGAATTAAATGCAGCCAAACCAATTGGCTCTGAATAAAAAGCATGTGCATTATCAACAATTAAATTGAAATATTTTTTAGATAGTATTTCAACGTTTTTAGTACAGATACCAAAATAATTCGGATATAGTATATAATCATCCCATTTAAATTTTCCAACAGGCATAAACTTATCGTCTATATGATAATATTCAACTTTACAAAATTCTTTGTTTAAAGTTGATTTTATTGCAGGACAAATATAATAAGGCACACAAATTTTTGGTATTTTATAAGCTTTTAATAAATACCTTAAAGCATTTCTTGCAGAATTTAGTCTTATTATTTCAACTTTTGACATTATACGTCCTTTAGTTTAATGATAACACTATGTCTGTTTGTGGTTGCACCTTCTTTTCTGTAAGAATAAAACAAATTGTTATCACATGATGTACAATAAGGGCAAACATCAATATTTTCTTCCTTTATTCCTTCTTCCATAAGTTGACGTTTATTCATTTCTTTTAAATCAACATAAATTTTACCATCACGAAATTTATATAAACCGGAATTGTTTTTAACTGAAATCATACTCATATTAAATACATCTTCTTTTACTTCATAACAACATACGGAAATTGCAGCACCTATGGCAATTTTTATATCATCAATATTAGAATTAAATTCATCATGCATTTTTATAATTGTCTTTGCACCTATTCTTCCAACAGTTCCTTTCCAACCGGCATGAATTACTGCTCCAATATTTTGTTTTTTGTCATAAGCAACTAAGGGTGTACAATCGGCAAAGTTTAGAAATACTGCTTGTGTATGGTTTGTTAATATTAAAGCATCTGCTTCAGGATAGTATGTTTGACCTTCTTTTACAACTGCAATCGTATCTGTATGACGTTGTTCCGGATATACAAAGTTATCCTCAGTTATACCTAATTCTTTACAGAACATTATTCTGTTTTCTTTTATTATATCCTGCATTTCAGGTTCTTTTGATTTTATAGGGCATTCTCTTGTTGTAAAAAAATGTGTTAATCCCTCTAAAATATCAGTTTTCATAACGGTTTTACCGTTCAATTTTTCTAAATAGAACATAATAACTGCCTCAAATCATTTATTGCACGTTTTGATAATTTTTCATTTTTAAGCTTTTTATTTTTTCTTTCATTCTTTGGTAAGTCAATATAATCAACAATAGCCCAATTAGAATTCATTGGCTGAAAATGTTTTAGCTCACTTGAAGAAATATAATTACATAATGCGCCTAGCATTGTTGTCGTCGGAAGCTGTAATAACGGTTTATTTTGCAAATACCTTGCCATATTAATTCCGGCAAGCATTCCTGTTGCCATAGATTCCGTATAGCCCTCAACACCTGTTATTTGCCCTGCAAAAAATAAATTTTCACGTTTACGTGTATTTAATGTTGCTTTTAGAATATTCGGACTGTTTATAAAAGTGTTTCTATGCATAACACCATATCGGACTATATTTGCATTTTCTAAACCGGGAATAGAATTTATAAGTTCTTTTTGATAAGACCATTTCAAATTCGTTTGAAAACCAACAATATTAAATAAAGTCTTTTTAGCATCATCCTGTCTTAATTGTACAACAGCATGATTTATTGTTTCTGTTCTTTTATCAACAAGTCCTACGGGTTTTAACGGCCCAAACCTTAATGCATCAATATCTCTGGATGCCAAGACTTCTATAGGTAAACAGCTTTCAAAAAATTTTGCATTTTTTTCAAAATCTTTAAGTTCTATACGCTCTGCATTAATTAAAATATTGTAAAACCTTTCATATTGTTCTTTATTCATTGGACAATTTATATAGGTTGCTTCACCTTTATCGTATCTGTCTGCCCAAAATGCAATATCAAAATTTATACTGTCTTTTTCTACAATTGGTGCAACAGCATCAAAGAAATGTAAATGTTCCGTCTGTGTAAAGTTTTTAATGGATTCTGCAAGTTTATTACTTGTTAAAGGCCCTGATGCAACTATAACAGGAACATTATCAGGTATTTCAGTTAATTCTTCTCTGACAAATGTGATATTAGGATTGTTTTTAATTTTTTCCGTTACGGCATGTGAAAAACCTACTCTGTCTATGGCTAAAGCATTACCTGCAGGAACACTGTTTTGATAAGCAATATCTATAAGTTCGCTTTTCATTTCTTTCATTTCTGCTTTTAATAATCCGCTTGCATTTGTTTCAATTAACGACCCCATAGAATTTGAACAAACAAACTCTGCACAATCACCTGTAACATGTGCTCCTGTTTGTATATTAGGACGCATTTCGTATAATTTAACTTTTATATTCCTTTTTGCAAGCTGTAACGCAGCTTCTGAGCCGGCAAGACCAGCACCGATTATTATGACTTCCATATAATTAAGTATAAAATAAAAATGTTTGATGTAAAATTATATCATTATGAATAGTATAAAAAATATTTTGATTGTATTTGGTACAAGACCTGAAGTTATAAAATTAGCTCCTGTTATTTTAGAGTTAAAAAAGCATCCTGATTACAATGTTATTATTTGTAATACGGAGCAGCAAAAAGAATTGTCCAATCAAACTCTGTCCTATTTTGGCTTAAAGGCGGATATAAATTTGGATTGCATGCGTCCTAATCAACCGCTTGCTGAAATTCAATCAAGAATTTTGCTTGGCTTAGATAAAGTGTTTAATGAAAATGAAGTAGATGCCACTATTGTGCAGGGCGATACAATGACTGTATTATCAGCATCATTAACAAGTTTTTATCATAGAATACCTGTATTTTATGTAGAAGCCGGCTTACGCTCATATAATATTTATGAACCATTCCCTGAAGAAGTTATGAGGCAAATGGCATCTCGTGTTGCCAGATTACACTTTGCACCTACGGAAAAGAACAAACTGGCTCTTATAAAGGAAGGTATTAATAATGATTATATAACCGTAACCGGAAATACTGTTATTGATGCACTATTCTGTTTATCTGATGAAACTGTTGAACAATCCGCAAAATTCTATAAAGAAAAAAATATTCCAATAGATGATAAATTAGTTTTAGTTACAGTCCATAGACGTGAAAATCATGGTGAAAGATTAGATAAAATTATAAAAGCAATATATGATTTAGCGTGCAAATATAAAGAGCATACGTTTGTAATACCGGTGCATCCTAACCCTAATGTAAGGGAAAAAGTTGTAAACAGATTAGAAGTGTTAGAAAATATTCATCTTTTAGAACCATTAGATTATCCTTATCTTGTTTATTTAATGAAGAATGCAAAGCTTATACTAACTGATAGTGGCGGAATACAAGAAGAAGCACCTACATTTGGATGCCCTACTCTTGTTATGAGATATGAAACAGAACGTCAAGAAGGAGTAGAAGCAGGAGTTTCAATTCTTGTCGGAGCCGATTATGATGTTATAATGCAAAACAGTGAAAAAATATTGAAACAAGATAAAACTTTGACTAGATTAAAAACACAAAATCCTTATGGTAACGGTAAATCTGCTCAAGCAATAGAGGGCTTAATAAGAGCATATTTTGATAATAAAGGTTAATTTATGTTATAATTTTCTTAAAATAACTTCTTAAGGAATAGTTTTATGAAGAAATTATTGGTAACAGGCGGAGCAGGATTTATCGGAAGCTGCTTTATAAGGCATATTTTAAACAAATATAATGATTATGAAGTTATAAATCTTGATTTGTTGACGTATTGCGGAAATTTAGAAAATTTAGAAGATATAAAAAATAATTCTAATTATTCTTTTGTACACGGTGATATTTGTGATAAAGATTTAGTAAGAAGTTTAGTTAAAGATGTAGACTATGTTGTAAATTTTGCTGCTGAATCTCATGTTGATAATTCAATAAAAAATCCTGAAATTTTTATTAAAACAAATGTTCAGGGTACATTGAATTTATTACAGTGTTCAAAAGAAATCGGTATAGAAAAATTTTTGCAGGTATCAACAGATGAGGTTTACGGAAGCTTAGGCGAAGATGGATACTTTTATGAAACAACACCATTAGCCCCAAACAGTCCGTATGCTGCAAGTAAGGCAAGTGCAGATATGCTTGTTAGAGCTTATTACAACACTTATGGTTTACCTACATTAATTACAAGGTGTTCTAATAACTATGGACCTTATCAATATCCGGAAAAACTTATTCCTTTCTTTATTTTAAAAATAAAAAAAGGAGAGAAAGTTCCTGTATACGGAGATGGTAAAAATGTCAGAGATTGGTTATATGTATATGACCATTGTGAAGCAATAGATACTGTACTTCATAAAGGTAAAATAGGAGAAGTTTACAATATTGGCGGACATAATGAAAAAACAAATCTGGAAATAACACGATTAATTCTAAATGCTATGGGAAAAGATGAAAACTCAATTGAATATGTTGCTGACAGATTAGGGCATGACAGACGTTATGCAATGTCTAATGATAAAATATCAAATGAACTTGGCTGGAAACCATCAACATCATTTGAAGATGGAATAAAACTGACAATAGATTGGTATTTAAACCATTCCGAATGGATGGAACATATAGAGTTAAAAAATACAGATTGCTGTCATTAAGGAATAAATGCTATGACAATAATGAACTTTGTAAAAAAGATTTTTGGAATAAAAATGAATTTGGATGACGAAATCATTCAAAAATATTGCAAAGGAAAAGGTGTAGAAATTGGAGGTTCTGCACATAACGAATTTCAGATTAATGCATTAAATATTGATATTTCCAGGCATGATAATCCTGAAGACGAACATGCTATTACTCAAATGAAATATGCAAAAAGAATTAAAAAAGTTGATATTATAGCTGATGGTTGTGATATTCCTTTGAAGGATAATTCGGTTAATTTTGTTTTTTCATGTCATGTGATAGAACACTTTTTTGATCCTATTTCTGCAATAAATGAATGGCTTAGAATAGTTAAAACAGGCAAGTGTGTTGTTATGGTTATTCCTAATAAGGAATTAACTTATGATAAAGATAGGGAATGTTCAACAATAGAAGATATTGAAAATAGACACAAGATATTTGATAAAAATGTAAAATATGAGGATAAGCATCATAGCGTTTGGACACCTGAAAGTTTTTTAGAATTAATGAAATACTATAAATACAATGTTGTTGCATATTCTAAATCAGTTAGAAATTTCAACAATAGCTTTTGTGTAGCAATAAAAAAGGATAAAAATTATAAACATGAATAAAGTATTGGTAACAGGAGCAAATGGAATGCTAGGACAGGATTTATGTCCTATCCTGCAAGAATTTGGATATGAAGTTATAAAAACAGATATTGATACTATGGATATTACAGATTTAAATTCTGTTAAGAATAAAATTATGGAAGAAAAACCTGATTTTATAATTCACTGTGCAGCATATACAAATGTTGATAAAGCAGAAGATGACTTGGAAAATGCAATTCTCATTAATAAAATAGGAACAGAAAATGTTGCAAAAGTTTGTGAAGAAATTAATGCAACACTTGTTTATGTATCAACAGATTATGTGTTTGACGGTGAAAAAACTTGCGGATATAAACCGGATGACAAAACAAATCCTTTAAATAACTACGGATTAACAAAACTGCAGGGGGAACAAGCTGTTCAAAAATATTGTAAAAAATATTATATTGTTAGAACATCATGGTTATATGGTATTCATGGTAAAAATTTTGTAGAAACAATGATTTTAATGGCTGATAACCCTGAAATA
>Ga0256405_10012779_pt1 | contig 10292 bp, 12 predicted proteins | sample RumenRJG_02DNA_FD_189096 | JGI IMG/M metagenome (GOLD analysis project Ga0256405, IMG submission 189096) | Bovine rumen microbial communities from Lethbridge, Alberta, Canada - RJG_02 | ecosystem: Host-associated > Mammals > Digestive system > Stomach > Rumen | place: Canada: Alberta... | reverse complement strand
TTATAGTCTAGGAAAGAAGGCGGACACAGCCGCCTTCTCAAGATATATTCTTTTGCTTCGTTTTACACCCATTTCATGGGTTTACACAGAATTTTGGATGCTCCCAAAAAACAAAAGCGGCTGTGGCAGAAAGATGCCCACGGCCGCTTTTGTCTGTCTCATACTGTATCCCGGTTCACTCAGCTTTGCTCTGTTATGCTCTTCCTGCTTCGGCTCTATGTCGCCGCAAGGCCTGTCAGCACCGCCATCGACACCCCTTCCGTCACGAGGGGGACCATCGCCGCATAGAACGCCTTCATTTCATCCATCCAGTAATAGGTGATATAATCAAAGGAATCGTCATAGTAATCGGCAGAGGAACAATACAGCTTATTCTCTTGCAATTGCAGCGGAGAATTCTCGCTTACAGACCGAAATCTACATAGTTTTTTGGGTGTTTTTATCGTAGCCAACAGTGCCTGTAGACGCTCAGGGGTATTATCGCGAATCCTATAAAGCTCATCCCAAAATGCTTTTCTTCCGATAGTATCCATTATCCCTTACCTCACCATCTGCGTGATGGAAAAAACGTAAAACCAATGATTGATTATATTGTCTTCCGGATATAGTAGGTTGATCGCCCGCCGCCGCGTTTTTCAATCTCGCCGCTGGCACATAGCGTCCGGAGATGGCGTTCAACCGATGTGGCGCTCATTGAAGTGACAAGCTCTGCGATTTCAGCCTTTGTGAACGTTCCGATTCTCGTTTTCACGGCATTGCGCACGGTATCCAAGGGAGACGTGGCAACGAGCTCCATACGTTCCTCAAAATCACGGTATGCCGCGATGATCGTACCAAGCAGATATTTGATAAATACCGTAGGATCGTCCTGGGCTTCGTGCCAGCCGGTCTGCGAAGCCTCCAGAGCGTCATAATAGCTCTCCTTCGTCCGAGCGATCTTGGCTTCCAGAGAGATATACTTGCCGATCTCATACCCGCAGCGATAGAGCAAAAGCGTCGTCAATAGGCGTGACATTCTGCCGTTTCCGTCGATAAAAGGGTGGATGCAGAGAAAGTCATGGATAAAGCACGGGATGATCAGCAGCGGGTCCACCTTACCTTCACCGATGGCAAAGTTGTACGCATCGCACAGCTCGCGCATCGCCTCCGGCGTTTCATATGGTGCCAATGGCGTGAACAACGCATAGGTCCTTCCATCCGCCGTGGTCGCGCTGATATAGTTCTGTACGTTCTTGAAGGAACCACCGAAGGCGCTGTCGGTATGGCTGAACATAATCTTGTGGAGCTGTAGAATATAGTTGGACGTCAGAGGGATATACTCGAAATTCTCATGCACCGTATTCAGCGCGTCACGGTAGCCTGCGATTTCCCTTTCATCGCGGGTGCGCGGCGTCGTCTTCTCGCTCATGAGCTGCCGCAGGCGCGTGTCCGTTGTGCGGATTCCCTCGATCTCATTGGAGGATTCTGTACTCTGGATCTTTGCAATCTCAACCAGCTTTTCCACATCGGCAGGTTTTTGTCGCAGGTACAGCACCTGCTTTCCCTTCTGCTCATGGATCTGGGAGAGGTACCCTACGATCTCATTATCCCAGGCCTTGTCTTTCAAAAAGCTATAATCAAATCTCCGCAATTTACTCACCCCACTTTTATTCTCATCAATTATATCATATTTGATGAGAATAATCAAGCCTCTGCTTTCGTGACAGCAGAGCCTGCCGTCCCCACCTTCTGCGGTTAATCCCCAACGAAAAGCAGGCTATATATAATACCACACCTGAGTCTCTATTTGAGACAGAAAAACAGATATCCAGCGTATGTACTACAACCACCGTTCTATGTGTTTTGATACTCTTCCAGTATCCTGCCAACGTGTCGGGTCTCGAAAAACATATCCTTTCTGACCCATACAATGATCGCAGCAGCCACAAAGACAACGATGGTTTCCACGCATTTGGTTTCAGGCGTCATGGCTATCTTTTCCTGCATGAAATTGACGAACAGGTGGAATATGATGCACGCCAAGATCGAACGGTCGCTTGCGAGATAAACCCAGGTGATGATAAAGCCCATTGGGATGGCGCTTACAAAAAAGTTGATCACAAACAGCGGCTCGGCCATGAGTCCCGCCTGATAGGTCCCTTTGATGAAGAGAAGAGGGAAATGCCAGAAAGACCATATCGCACCGAAGATGACCGACTCCCGGAACCAATTCATATAGTTTCCGATGGAGTCTTCACAATACCCTTTCCAGCCGATTTCTTCCAGCGCCGAGGCTGCAATGATCGTGAAAAGAGCACTCGCCACACCTACCCCTGTAAAAGAGAAATCATCTGTAAAGGAAAACTGATCAAGAGACTGTCCGAATGCAAGGGACAGCAGAATAGAGCTTACTACGATCAGCGCAAAAACACAGACGGATAATGCCACATTGGACCACTTCACCTTATAGAACCCGAATATCTTCACTCTCAGATCTTTCCTGAGCGCAGGAGAACCTGATGCCAGTATAAAGACCGTAGAAACGACGGCGGGTGATATCAGCCCTAAAAGCATGAGGATCATGGCCGTGTTTCCATCAAGGAAGATCGCCGGGACCCAGAATATCCATGTGAACAGATAGGCCATTGCGAAATACAGCACCGGTCTGTATCGGTAGCTGAAATTGTTTCTCTCATAGTTCGCCTTTGTACTCATATCAATATCGTCCTTTCTGATAACTTGGATCCTGTCTGGCCCACCATTCGACCGTCTGTCTGTCGGTTATGCAGTGAGTTTAAAGGAAACCACCGATTTCTTATCTCATCTGACATGGTTTCCTTTGTTTGCCTGATATGTTCCGTGCGATTACTTGAACAGCTTACTCATAACTGTCTGGACACTGCCCTCTTCTGCTCCGAGCAGCCGCTCCGTGTTGTAAAGAAAAGCCTTGATCCTGTTTTCGGACCGTTCTCCCGGCTCATCATAGTCGCTGTCAAACACGATACCGGAATACAGGATAAGCATTTCTATCGTTTCCGCCGGATATGGTATGTTGAATATCCCCTGCTCGCTGCCTTCCTCGACCAGATCGGCAATGATCGGTACGATCCCGGCAGCGAGGTTTTTCTGCATCTTCTGATGCATCAGTGCATTCTGAGGCTTATGAACCTGATCAATAATCTCGTGTCCGATATCGGATTCCACATGAAGTCCGGCAATCGTCTTTACGATCCTGTCGATAACAGGTACAGAAGAATCCGAAGCAATCGTGCGCGCCCGGACGACGAGCGAATCGTTGATTCTTTCGATCATCGCGTTCAGAATGTCTTCCTTGGACTTAAAATGATAGTACAGGGTTCCTCGCGCGATACCGACTCGGTCGAGAATATCATTGGTGCTGGTTTTGTCATATCCTTTTGTGACGAAGAGTTCTTCTGCCACATCCAGTATCTCGTTTCGCCTTTCCGTAGCTTCTTTAACAACTCTCACTTTCCTTATCCTTCCATTCCGATGATCAGTATCTGCATTGACTGCACGTTACCGACAACCTGTCGGTTGGTGTAATACTACCTCATTCTCCTGTTGTTGTCAAGCTTTAGTTCAAAGGTGTCTTCGCATTCAGGCTGAAGTAGAGCTCATCGTATCCGTAATCCGCATGCCAATCATCCATGGCGTCTGCCAGATTAGGCCTGTCTTTCTCGTCTGAGCCAGTGTAGGAAACTGCAAGAACGTAGTTCTCTCCGGTCAGCTCTAACCCATTGGTGTTATCATACAGTCTTTCTAGGCCAAGGCCTGTGGAATACTCGGTGACGTTGTTTATATCCCCTATCACCAGCTTACCCAATTCATTATAAGCAATGGGAATCGCCTTCCCGCCGTCCAGGGCAAAACCGTTTTCATCGATCACAAACTTACCATCCTCGTTTTCACCATAGGTCCATTCTTCGTAGAACGATGCAAGAGACACTGGATTCTTATTGACTGCAGAGGTTATATCGCCGTTCTCATCGGCCTTGTAAAGCACTACGATTTGCGTAATGCTTTGGTTCATGTACTCACTTACAGACTCAACAACTGTGAAATAGAGCACATCATTCTCAACCTTATAAGAGCTGTAGGATACAACCGGAATGGTCTTTTCTTCGTCATTGGAGTAATCTGTCATTTCCGTATCCTGCGCGATGAGGTTATAGTCGTCACAGACAAAACAGGTAAACGTGAACTCATTGTCACCGTATCGTTCCATAGAAGCCTTGGCTGTTCCGTCATCATGAAACGTATAAGCCATGCTGCCGTCTGCTGTCTTCCAGGTACCAATGAGGGCAGGGTCGATATTCGCGTCTGGAATATCCGCAGTAGAAGTGTATTTATCAGTCAGTTCCAGGTCATTTTCAGAGGTGTAAAGCATCATGAGCATGTCCCTGAGATTCAAGCCCTGGGTATCGGCATCTTTTTCTACTTCGGTTGTCTCGTTTTTTCAACTGCTGCTTCATTGTTTCCCCCGCAGCCAATCAGCGCAAATACCATCATCAGTGAAAATGCTATCAATAGGACTTGTTTGATGTGTTTCATAGCGGCGCCTTCTTTTTCATAATGTTATGTTGGTGTATTGTATCATGGTTTTCTTGGCCAGAGCAAGAGGAAAGGCTCTCAAGTCGATCAGTTGGATCATTCATACCAGCTTCACGATCTGCTCATATAGAACAATTTCTATTGGCGTCACTTTCTTATCCACATGATAATGGCCAAAGAGCCAGTACGCAGGCCGAAACCTTATTCCTTGATGTGCTGGCAGAGATCGAACTGGAAGCCTGAGGGGGAAGTCAGCAGAGCCGACTTGTTCGTCGCGGTCTCAACGATATTTCCGCTGGCATGGATGAAGCCTTTTGCGATGAGCAGGTTGTAGGCTTCCTCGAAATCGTCGACGTTCATTCGGATGATTTGTACATCCCGGGGCAGGCTGTCCACTCCTGCGATGTCGATGCAGAAGCCGTCAGCATTCTTCATCCGGGTACTGGTGACCATGCTTTTTCCGGTCTCGACGGTGGGGGCATGACGTTTTTCAAAACCGAGTTCCTCAAAGAACCGGATGAGCTCGTCCGCCTTGGGGGACAGGATCATGGGGTTGAAGGTGGTGATTTTCATGGGAAGCCCTCCTTTTTTGTGATAGTTTCATCATAGCAAAGTTTTCATAATAGCGCAAGCGGCCATGGAAAAGAATTGTCCACAGCCGCTTTGGTTTGTATGTTCGCGTTGAAACTGCTCATGACTCCGGCAACACGGCATCGAGGGTCTCCTGCATCCGGCTGATTGCAGGGAAGTAATTCTCAGGAAACGCATTCTCACCCCGTGCTGTGATGCTTGTCCCGTCCGTCAGGGCGATCTCCAGCCAGAAGCCCTCCCCGTCCAGCACGTTCTCCTCGGACTCATCGAATCCGTCCCACCGGGCAACATCATACTCGTCTATGATCCGCATCAGGGCGTCGGCGGCCTCACTGTCCATGCTCTGCCCTTCCCCGTCATTCACCGACACATAGTATCCATCCTGCTCCCGTATGATCTGGTAGGAATCGTAATTGATCTCTCCGTTTCGGTAAAGGAAGAAGGTAGAGATCGCCCGCTCGGCGCGAAGCGTTACGTTCAGCTCCTCATCCACCACCGCCGTGTAGCTGGCGTCATCGTTCTCGATGATCGGGGAGCGGCCGTAAATGTTCACATTGGTGGTTCCCGGCTTCAGGCCGGTAAATGTGAAGATCATCCGGTAAGGGGAGCCGTCCTCCAGCTCGTCCCGCTCTCCGTAATCCCGAACCGAGGTGCAGGTCAGAATGGACGGGTCTTCGATCTCCGCAGTGTATTCATGCCCGCCGCCGTCAAACGAGGAGAAGGTCAGCACGGCGGTCTTCGCCGTCTGTCCCTCTTCTGCCGTCACGACCTCACCCGTCCAGTCCGTAATGCCGCCGAACTCATATACGTTGGTGTACCCCATGCCGGCCAGCTTCTCCGCCGCCTGCTTGCTTCGGTTTCCGCTCCGGCAATAGATCAGGATGATTTGGTCATAGTCCGGCAGAGCCGCCGGCGGGCTGCTGCCGATGGATTCATTGGGGACCAGGATCGCGCCGGGGATGTGACCGGCGTCGTATTCATCCTGCCGCCGGACGTCGACAATCACATGGCCGTCATCGCGGGCCATCATTTCCTTTGCCGTTTCCTGGTCGATCTGAGTGAAGGTGTTTTCTCCTTCCATCGTATCTCCCCCCGATTCGCAGCCGGCCAGGAGGAACAGCCCGGCTGCCAGAAGCAGTATCAGCAGTTTTTTCATCAGAGTCATCCCCCTGCGATTCCTTCACGTCCGCTGCCCTTCCGCAATCTCCACCGTTTTCCCGCTAAACGCAACGCCGTATTTCAGCACCTTTGCAGCGCCGCGAGCATTCATCTCGGTATCGTATTTCCGCTCTTCGATCTGCTTCAGCGCGGCCTGTGCCAAGTGTTTCAGCTTCTCCGCAGAGGCACCTTTCTCCGCTTTCAGTTCGATCACAATTCCCGGAAGCGATGCGTCCTTCGGATCCAGGGCCAGATCATAGCGCCCGTCACCGGATTCCCGGTTGGACCGGACATAATATCGATCGTCCATCATGGCAGTGAGGCCAAGCAGCAAACCGTGGTAAAACAGCTCGCCGGCCGTGTCATAGCAGCTGGCTGACTGCAGCAGCAGCGTTTCCAGCCGTCGCTGCAGCTCGTCCGCATTCCCGGTATACAGCGCCTCCTGAACGGAAATTGCCGTGGACTGCGGGATCATGGCGTCCAGCTTTTCCAGGATTTCCTTCTTATACACATAGGCAATCTCCCGATTCGGCAACGCCACCTCGCACATATAGCCATCCCCCATGGACACATCGGCAGTGACCAGCTTCAAATAGCCGGTAAGAAGCAGGAAGCTGTAGACGGAAGACGGATTCTCTTGAATCTTGGGGTAAACTACATCGGTGTCGATATAGGTCAGCACGGTGTTCCCCTGCAACAGAGAGTTCAGCTTTTCATACAGCTCCGGCGTGGCCCCGGTCATGATTTCCCCGATGATGTCGTTGGAGCTGGTTGACACCCAGAACGCCTGGAGTCTGCATTTCTTGTGGAAATAATTGATGATGGACCAGGGATTGAAAATATCCCTGTTGCCGAAGCGATAGCCGTCATACCATTGGCATAGCTCCTCATACTTGTCGGAAACGCCGTAATATGCCGCAATCTGCTTTGCTTCCTCGTGGGTGAATCCAAAATACTGGCTGAAGCTCTCGTCCAGTATCGAATAGATCACCAGATTGTTCATCCCACTGAAGATGCTCTCCTTTGCCACCCGCAGGATGCCGGTCAGGAAGCCATAGGACAGATGCGGGTTATCCTTGAAGCCGCCGGAGAAGAGATTGCGCATAAAGCCCACGACCTCTTCGTAGAAGCCCTGCAGGTGCCCCTGCTGAATCGGCGTGTCGTATTCGTCGATGATGATGATCGGGGCGATTCCGTGGTGCGCATGGAGCATCTGGGATAATATCAGCAGCGCGTTCATCATTTCGGCCTCGGTAGTCTGACCGGTGACGATTTTCTGATAGTATGCCTTGTCGCTGCTGGTGCATTTCGGGCTTTCCGCAAGCTCCCCATGGCGCTGATATTCATTGGTAAGCAAAAACCGGATGCCCGTCAGCGTATCCGCCCAGTTGGACAGCTTGGTATCCTTGAAGGTGATGAAAATAACAGGGTATTTTCCTTGATAGCTGCGATACTTCTCCCCACACTTCCAGATCTTCTTATTCCGAAAGTATACAGAGGTGTCCTCGTCGGTCTTCTCAAAGAAGGTGCGAAGCATATCCATGCTCAGCGTTTTTCCGAAACGGCGCGGGCGGGTGAACAGTGACACGGCCGGCAGTTCATCGATGAAGTCCCGGATGAACAGGGTCTTGTCTACATAATAGTACTGCGTGGAGGCGCGCTTATAATCTGAGATGCCGACAGGGAGCGGCAGCAGCCCCCGCCTGTTTGTGTTTGTTTTTACGCGCTTATCGAGGGGACGCTCCGCATCGGCAGGAATCAGCCAGCGGTGCTTCTCCAGCCTTGCGCCGTCAATTCTTCCCGTTTTGCAGAGCGTGGTCACGCGCCGGTCTGTTAACCCCCAGAGTTCAGCCGCCTCTTTTACGCTCATCATTTTTTCCACAGGGTTCACCTCCGTCTCACTGTTGTCTATGAAAAGCATATCCTATCAGAAGGGTAAAGTCAATAAAAAGAACTATATCGCTCAAAGTATTATATTGTTCTTTTCAATGTCCGTTATCCGACCTTTCACTTTTTCAGCCGAAGTGCCGCTGTGCTCGGTGCGGCACCTATATTGTTTGCGTTATCAGTTTACCGAATATAATAGGCGTAGGGTACGAAAGCGGCCATGGCAAACGAATTGACCACGGCCGCTTTTATTTCAGGATGCCTTCGAAGGACGTGGGCACAGCGCAGGTCTCCAGGATCGCCCGCCGTCTTTCTGTTCGATTATTCGGAAACTGCCTTGCAGAACGGACATCGCTCACCAATACACTGGTTGTTCTGCCCGGCATGGCTGCAGACAACCCTGCGTTTCTCCATCTCTATCCCGAGGTTTTCCTTCACGAAATCGATGGCCGAAAGGACAGACAGATAGGAACCCCGTTTGCAGCAGCGGGGTCCGCCGATCTCGCCGATGGCCCCCAGCGCCTTTGCCGTCATTCTGTGGGAGAGGGCAAAGGGCTCCTCCGCCAGAGGCGTCGACCCGGACAGGATAGATAGGAACATCCCGCTGCTGATCCCCGCGCCGCAGGCGCCCCAGAATCCGCAGGCGCCGCCGGGGACCTGCTTCCCCCGGCGCATCATTTCTGTCAGAGCCGCCTGCAGATCAAGGGCTCCGCCTCCGTTTTTATACGCTGTCAGCAGAGCGGCTCCAACCATCACGTGATGCTCCGGACCGTGCATATGACAAAACGGAAGCGCCATCATCTTTTCCAGCAGCGCTATGGGATCTTTGGATGTCTCCGCCAGACACAGCCCGAGGATCGAATCCATTCCCGCGGTATGGCAGGCATTGCAGACATAATGTCCGCGGATGCATCGGGTCTTGCTGCGTTCCTTTCTGTGGCAGACAGCGCATTCCATCCACTCATCCGTTTCCAGATACTCCAGCGGCGCACCGCAGATCAGGCACTCATCGTTCATCCAAATCACCCCCCGTTTTGCGTCTCTTTTCGGGAAACGATCTCAATATAAGGATACGCGCCCAGCTCCAGCCGGACCGCCCTTCTGACCAGGTTGAACCAGGACGCGCACTGATCCAGGATGATCGCGTCGCTGGTGATCACGTTTTCCTTCCCGTACAGCTGCTTGTCCACATCGTTAATCACGGAAAACTCCACATGGACTGGCGACCCGGCAAACCCCGCGGCGATGGCCTCCTTCAGTCTGCCGGAATTGGAGACCGGCGCATCCAGCAGGAAATGGGCCGTTTTGACCCGCTCCTCCTCCAGGACCCGCCTGACTGCCAGGATCGCCCGGTCAGTCTTGTCGATGAGGCGATAGGTCCCCCGCAGGCCGGCCAAATCTCTGACCGTGCCGTCCATGCACATAAGCAGGGTGGAGCCGGAGAAGGCGATCTCCAGGGAGATGATCGTATTGAAGCCGTCAATGAACACCGCCGCGCCTTCTTCCAGGCGCGGCTTTTCCTTTGCCTTTCTGTCACGGATCCGCTCCTCCGGCGAGACGCTCCTGACCAGAGCCATGCGCTGTCTCTCGGAGAGAAGATAGTGGTTGCCGATAAAAACAGAGGCGGATTTGATGGGATAGCCCCGGTTGATCAGATAGTACAGGTCCGCTCCGGCCGACCTCAGTTTTTCGATCTGCCGGACGAACTCTTTCTCATCTGTGGGGACATATCCTCTTTTCACGGTCTCAGGCATAGCCGCACCTCATCCTGTTTTCCTCATGGGCCTGTCCCAGGAACTACTCCGCCCGGAATCCGCGCTCCTCTTCCTCCGGCGGGAGCTCTCTGCTCTCTATGTCCTTGATCCGGACGAAGCGTCCTGCCCGGATCGCCCGGATCACCTGCTCGATCTGATCCGGTGTCCCCTGGATCTCCATTGTGACGCTGCCGTCCCACTCGTTCCTGACCCAGCCGGTACAGCCATAAAGGGACGCGGCATGGCGGGCGCGGTAGCGGAATCCCACGCCCTGGACCCAGCCCCGGAACACGATGCGTCTGCGGACCATTCCTGTCTCAGCTCCTTTGCATGGACAGTTTATCATACTCG
>Ga0256405_10012778_pt1 | contig 10294 bp, 7 predicted proteins | sample RumenRJG_02DNA_FD_189096 | JGI IMG/M metagenome (GOLD analysis project Ga0256405, IMG submission 189096) | Bovine rumen microbial communities from Lethbridge, Alberta, Canada - RJG_02 | ecosystem: Host-associated > Mammals > Digestive system > Stomach > Rumen | place: Canada: Alberta | collected... | reverse complement strand
CCCGTCTTGCCCAGCACCGCGCCCAGAAATACTATGGAACTGCGCATTTCGCGCATAAGTTCCTCCGTTATCCTGTATCCATCGGCACCGACAGGGTCGGTCACCGCGGTATCTTTCCTGAAACTGCATTTGCAGCCAAGTTCGTTAAGTATCCTGCAAGCGGCAAAAACGTCCGTCAGCTCGGGACATCGCCTCAACACCGTCCTGCCCTCCGCCAGCAGACACCCTGCAAGCAGCGGCAGCGCACTGTTTTTGGCACCCTGTACCCTTATCTCACCACACAGCCGTTTTCCGCCATTTATGATAAGTCTCTGCATAAGCTACGCCCCTTTTTTGAAGTATAGCTTATTTTATGCGCGAAACTTGTTATTTGTTACCTGATGCTTACGGGTCAAGCTGCACCGTAACAGCATTTGATATAAACAGCACAGCAGGCAAGCAAGGAACGTATATGTTCTTTGCAATCTTTTTCTTTGCGTTAACGGTAGAAAGTACCATTCCCGTAACACATTCGTCCAGCTCTTCTTCGGTCATATCCGCAACGTTGATCATAAGCTCGATTGTAACGTCCTTACCTTGAAAACCTTCAATAACATCGCCTACGACCTTGCCCTCACCGTCCTTGGTAGCAGCACGTTTGGAAGAAGTCACATAGCACACCTTGTCCTCGTACATCGTTGGAACATAGAGCGCCTTATACTGCGGTATCACCACCTGAAAAGGTGAAGAATTCTGCACATGGACTGTCATTTCAATAACTCGGTAGTTCTCGTTTTTCTCGGAGGAAAAAGCCTCCTGATTATATACCGAATAATTCGAGAGTGCATAGGTCTTGAACTCGGTCATGCCCATCTTCTGGAAGATATTCCTGTTGAAATCCACCGTTGTATCCTGGGTCGTGCTGTTCATCAGCGGCGGCAGGAAAAGCAGTGCGCAGATAAGCAGTACCAGCGCCACGGTTATCCAGATTATTACTTTCTTCCTCTCAACATATGCCGAACCGACCTTTACGCCCTGATGAAGCAAATCGGGGGCTTTTTTATTCGGATCGGGCTTTGGTATGAAGCTGTCATCTATCGGATCATCGCGCCTGACTCTCGCCCTGTGCTCCGAACCCTCATATTTGTTATCGGCAGCACCAAAACGGGTCTGCTTTGAATACCTGTTTGAAGAGAATATCTCTTCGGCAGCAGCATTCGTTTTTGAACCCTTGTAGGCATTGTGACTTAGCTTTTCATTAATATTATCGGGGACTTTCAAGCTATCCATCGTAGCGCCCGAACGCTTTGTCTGTATAGTTCTGTCAATAGCCAAATTATATCAATCCTCACATCATATCCGATTCTATATATCCGGTTCTTTACCTATCAACCATATCTTTTATCTAACCGACTATTATTTCTTGCCGATAAGGGGTCTGAGGCAATCCATTATGCGCTCCTTTGTATCCTTGATATGGAGTGCCGCTGCCTTTTCTGAACATTCCTTCAGCTTTGCGGGGTCATCGAGATAATCTCTCACTGCGCCCACGAATTTCTCTTCCGTAAGATCTTTTTCTTCAATAACTATACCAGCACCTGCATTCTGCAACACCATACCGTTGTGATACTGATGATTCTCTGCAACCCATGGTGAGGGTATGAGTATGGAACATCTGCCCATAGCTTCGATCTCAGCCAGTGACGCTGCACCGCATCGGGTGATTATAAGATCACAGGCAGCCATTGCCTTGGGCATATCAACATAGCTGTCAACTATAAGGTGATCGTTGCCTTTGATCTTGATGCCCTGCTTTTCACAGTCGGCGATATAATTCTCATAATCCTTGTAGGTACCGTAGGAATGTATATGGTATACCTCCCTGCCGTCACGCTGATACCATTTAAAGAGTTTAATTATGTTCTCGTTCAGAACTTTTGAACCCAGACTTCCGCCAGCGGAAAGCACTACCTGTGCGTCCTCGGGGATACCAAGTTTCTTGCGTGCCTCAGTCTTTGTCAGCCTGCCGAAGCCTCCCCTTACGGGCAGACCCGTTACCACGCATTTTTTGGCGTCGGGGAAGTTCTTTCTTGATTTCTCCACCGTCATCATAACAACATCAACTTTTTTTGAAAGTATCTTGTTTGTCACACCTGCGAAAGCGTTCTGTTCATGTATGGCAGTCCTGATGCCCATATTGGCTGCCGCCCTTACCACAGGTCCGCTGACGTAACCGCCTGTGCCTATAACGAGATCTGGCTTGAATCCCTTTATGATCTCTTTGCATCTGCTTCCCGACTTAGCCAGATACACGGCCGCACGGAAGTTTCTTTTGATATTCTCGGCATTTATCTTTCTCTGGAATCCCTCTATTTTCAGCGGTTCAAATTTGTATCCCGCCTTTGGCACAAGCTTTGCTTCAAGCTTATCGGGGTTTCCGGCGAAGCATATCTCCGCATCGGGGTAGTTTTCTTTTATTATCTCGGCAATAGCCAGCGCGGGGTTCACATGACCCGCTGTGCCGCCGCCTGCAAGCAGTACTCTAAGCATACAGCAGATACCTCTTTTATAATTAAATTAATAATATATTCATAAAAATATCACCAGGACGATACCCACGCCAAGCAGAGTGATACCGATAACAAACTCGGCACGTCCAACTTTTTCAGCGTAGTCCTTGTCTTTTCTCCCCGACTTCTGTGCGGCTGAAAAGCCGTTTATCAAGGAGTATTTCTTAAAGAATAAGATGAGTCCGCCAAAAGCCGTGAACGCTGTCCCGAGTATCAGAAATATCAGCTTCAATGCAAGCACGGCTGTCACTCCTTTGAAAATCAAAGCAGACTTCTTATCATTTCAATTATACTAAAATATTATTAACAAAGCAATATTTTTCAATTAACAGCTAACCAAAACACAAAACCGCGCCGCGGCCATTATGCCGAAGGCGCTGTTTTATTATCATTTTTTGATGTTTCCCTGACGGGAGATGCTGAGCAGTATGCCCATCTCCGCCAATTGTATTATCAGCGCCGTACCGCCGTAACTGAAAAACGGCAAAGATATACCTGTATTCGGGAATGAGTTAGAAGCAACCATGATATTCAGGAAAGCCTGCAATCCTATCTGTATCGTGATGCCCGCAGCCACCAGCATACCGAATCTGTCCTTGGCATTTGCGGCAATGTAGAATCCTCTAAGCACGAAGATAACGAACAGTACCACTACTACAAGTGCGCCCACAAATCCCAGTTCCTCGCAGATTATAGCGAATACAAAGTCGTTCTGCGCTTCGGGCAGGTACAGAAATTTCTGTCTTGATTCACCGAATCCCAGTCCGAACCATCCGCCAGAACCGATAGCCACCAGCGAGTTATAGGTCTGCCATGTGTTGTTCTGAATATCAGCCTCAGGGTTGCGCCAGCCGTCTATTCTTTCCTGTATATAGGAAAACTTACCTGCCATCAGAACTACAGCCAGAGCCAGTACCGCCACTGCCGCAAGAACACCTATAAACTTCCAGAAAGTCTTTGCGGGCATACCACTGACAAACATCATGCTGACGCCGATAACTCCTATTATCAGCACCGCAGACAGATGTCGCTGAAGACCCAGCACAATGACTGTTATACCCATTATCACTGTGAAAGGTATAACGCAGTACTTCCAGTTATTGAATTTCGGGAAATTGACCGCCATTATGTAGGCGAATATTATTATAAATGCTACTTTCAGAAGCTCCGACGGCTGGAACTGTACAAATCCCAGATTGATCCATCGGCTTGCGTCCGCAGTTGACGAACCGAAGAACGCCGCGTACAGACACATAGCATACATAACGCCAAAGAATATGTAACAAACCACCGTATTCTGAAAGAAATGGTAATCCAGCACAGATACCACCAGCATACCCACAAGACCAAGTCCCGCGAATGTAAGCTGTTTTTTAGCGTAGAAATATCCGTCACCCATATCGTTTATGCCCCAGGCATATGACGCCGAGAACATCATAAGTACGCCAAATCCCAGCAGCACCAGTATCAGCAGCAGGAATGGGATATCCACGCCCTTGTTTATAGATTTGAAATTGAAGTTAAGCTTTTTTCTCGCCTGCGCCACAGGTTGTCTGGCTATCAGGTGATTGTTCAGTGTAAGACCGCCGTCACGGTCGCGGTATATACCCTTATCAGCCATTAATGCTGTACCTCCGCTCACTTTCTTGATAAGGCTAATTTATAACCAGCCTTGATTCATATATACTGTAAGCCGCCGCACCTGCGCAGAATACTGCCTGCGCCGCCGCATACACAGCAGTGATGCGGTACTCGCTCCACCCGATATTGCGTAAATGCTCGTGAAGCGTTGCGCCCTTGAACAGCAGCTTTTTATTTCTTTTGAATACCGCCCGCTGCAATATATGCGCAGCAAGCTCGATGAAAGGCACTGCCATCGCAAGCAGTACCGCTCCGTGCAGCCCTGAAAGCATCAGTATGCCGCACATCATACTTCCAAGGAACAGTCCGCCCGACTGCCCGAGGAACAGTTTTGAGGGCTTAGCCCCCCATATCAGGAACCCCGCACAGCTTCCCGCCGCGCAAAGGCATATAACTCTGACAACCTCGCGGCTGCCGTCGCCGAAAGCCGCAAAAAGTCCCAGAAAGCTTACAAACATCGTCATCGGACAAAGTCCGTCCACGCCTGTTTCGTGTATACCTTTCTGGCAATCACATATCTCCGCCGCCGTGATGATGAGCGTCATCATCAGCGCATTCAGCGGTATATAAGCCCAGCCAAGATCGACATAGCCCCACCTGAAAGGCAGCAGCACCATCTTGCAGCTGTAACCGAAAAGCCCCATCAGCGCGGTATAACCGCCGCATAGCAGTAGCTTAATCATCACCCTGTATCTGCTTTTCATGCCTATTCCGCCACGCACATCGCGGTCGTAGTCCTCAGCGAGACCCACAGCAGTCAACACCGCAGAGAATATCGCCGTGAAAGCCGCCGCCCTTATCTCATCGGCATTAAAGCCATCAGCGGCTGCAGACGCAAAGCAAGCCGTCACAAAGCAGAACAACATCAATGCTCCTCCTCCCCTCGGTTCTGAGCCGTCCTGCTTGAATCTGTCGCCGATATATATCTCGAATTTACCGGTTTTCAGTTTTCTGAACACGGGAATGAAAAGCCGCCCAAGCAGCCCGCCCACAGCAAGCTGCAGAGCAAATATTATAAACGTCAGCTTCACGCCTGTTTTATCGCCTCATATACTTCTTCAAGCTTCATGCCGCGGCTGCCCTTGAACAGTACAGCGTCGCCCTCTTTGAGGTTTGCTTTAAGATATTCCACAAGCTCCTCGTGTGTCTCAAAAAGTTTTGTATTCTCACGATCGAAGCCCTTGTCGCAGGCACCCTCGATGTAATACGCCGAATTCTTGCCGAAACACAGCAGTACATCTGTTTTTGAAGCCTTGACATATTCGCCAACAGTACGGTGATATCTCGCCGCGCCCTTTCCAAGCTCCAGCATATCCCCAAGCACAGCGAAACGTCTGCCGCGTACAGATATCTGGCTCAGCACAGAAAGGCTTGCTTTCATGGAATCGGGAGCTGCGTTGTAGCAGTCCAGCACGTAGGTCATTCCATTCTCACTTATTATGTTCTGTCTCATGCCCTCGGGTCTGAAATCCGCAAGTCCTGCAATGATATCCTCATTTTCCATACCTGCCGCCGCACCTGCACAGAATGCGGCCAGCGCATTCTTTACATTATGTTCGCCCAGACAATTTATCCTTGCATTGAGCTTTTCCCTGTTATAATGTATAGTGAAGCTTATGCCCTTGCTGTCAGCAGCGATATCCGAAGCATAAACATCGCAGTCCTTTTTGGATACCGAATAGTACCACACTTTTCTTCCGCCATATATCTCAGCCTTTGCGAGAAGTCTGTCATCGCGGCAGAGTATCAGCGGAGCATCTGCAGAAGCACCATCGAGTATCTCCATCTTAGCTTTGAGTATGCCCTCCTGCGAACCGAGATTCTCGATATGCGATACACCGATATTAGTAATCACGCATATCGTCGGCTTGCAGCTTGTGGACATTCTCGATATCTCACCCTTGTGGTTCATGCCCATCTCGATAACTGCCGCCTGATGGGATTCATCAAGCTCCAGCAGTGTTTTGGGCATACCGACTTCATTATTGTGGTTCGCCTCAGTTTTAAGGGTCTTGAAGCTGCGAGAAAGCACGCTGTATATCATTTCCTTGGTAGTGGTCTTTCCAACACTGCCTGTTATACCCACAAGAGGTATATCAAATTTACTGCGATAGTACGATGCCGCATCCAGCAGTGCCTGTGCGGTGGAATCCACGATAAGGCATCTTGCGCCATCCACCGGTCTTTCCGTAACCACAGCTATGGCGCCAAGTTCCATAGCCTTTGCGGCAAAGTCGTGCCCGTCAAAGTTAGCACCTTTCAGCGCTATGAACAACGAGCCCTCTGTTATAGTTCTTGTATCCGTAGAGATATCCTTTACCTCCACATCGGCAGGAAAGCCGTAGCTTCCTCTTACAGCCTGTATTATCTCTGAAAGCATTAATTTTTCCATTGCTTTACCACCTTATCTCGACCCGAACCCTCAGGTCAGGTTAATTATCAAAGTTCCTTCAGCGCCTCAGCGACTACCTCACGCTCATCGAAGTGTATCTTCACTCCGCCTGCAAGTATCTGGTAATCCTCGTGACCCTTGCCTGCCAGCACGATGATGTCGTCCTTTTCGGCGTTCTTTATCGCCCAGTGAATAGCCTCGCGCCTGTCAGTCATACGTACATAAGGAGTATCCTTGCCCTCAAGACCCTTGAGTACGTCATTTATGATATCATCGGGATCCTCATCTCTGGGATTATCCGATGTAACTATCAGAAAATCAGCGTGTTCAGCCGCAGCTGCCGCCATAGGCGCACGCTTTGTACGGTCGCGGTTTCCGCCGCAGCCGAAAAGGCATTTTACCTTGCCCTTAGCACTCTCTTTTATAGCTGAAAGCACATTTATCAGCGCATCGGGAGTATGAGCGTAATCGCATATAACAGTGAAATCCCTGCCTGTTGGGATTATCTCAGCTCTGCCGCGAACGCCCTGTATCTTCTCGAACCCAGCGATCGTTTTGCAGGGTGTATATCCAAGTTCTTCCATGCAGGCTATTACAGCCAGCGAGTTGGATACATTAAAAAGTCCGGGCATATTGAAGCTTACATTCTTCTTGACCTTGCCGTCGCTGAACACATACTTCACACCGTCTGTGCCAAGCATGATATCCTCAGCACGGTAATCAGCCCTCTTGCTGACAGAGTATGTCTTGTAAGGACAGGGTATCTCTTTTGTATACCTCTCGCCATACTTGTCATCGATATTGATTATCGCTGTATCACTTATATCAAACAGCATCTTCTTTGCCTGATAGTAGTTCTCCATGGTGCCGTGTACATCAAGATGATCCTGAGTAAGGTTCGTGAATACGCCCACCCTGAAATGACAGCCCTGAACTCTCTTCTGTTCAAGTCCCTGTGAGGACACTTCCATTACAGTGTACTTACAGCCTGCGTCAGCCATTTTTCTGAACAGCTCAAACAGGTCATAGGGCTCGGGAGTAGTTCTCGCGGTTGGGATTATCTCGTCACCTATCTCGTTCTGGCAAGTGCCTATCAGACCGACCTTGCAGCCGAAGCCGCTGAGAACTTTCTTTATAACGGTAGTGATGGTAGTCTTTCCATTAGTGCCTGTAACACCGATAAGTTCAAGTTCTCTTTCGGGGTGACCGAACCATGCTGCACACAGCATCGGGAAAGCTGCCCTTGTGTCACTGACGATTATCTGCTTGTCAAGACCAAGGTCTCTCTCGCATACAACCGCTGCGCAGCCTTTTTCCAGCATCTGCTTTGCGGCATCGTGTCCGTCAAAGGTCTTGCCCTTTATGCACACGAATATGCTGCCTTCGGTGACTTCCGCTCTTGTATCGGAAGTCAGCCCTGTTATTTCCATATCGGGCAGAGAAGTCTCTGCCACTTCTTTTATAAGTTCATATAATCTCATTCAAGTTCATTCCCTTAATATTTTTTACATTCACCCTTACTGCGAAGCTACTTCCATAGTTGCGAATGTTACCGTTACAGCTGTACCGAGAGGTACGCTGGTACCGGGTTCGTAGGTCTGGTCGCCAAGCGCATAGCTTACTTCTTCAGCCGCTGCAGAGCCCTCTGCTATCAGGTTCAGACCGTAGGTCTCCAGAGTTGCCTTAGCCTGACTTCTTGTAAGACCCTGTATGCTGGGCACAATGACCTTCTCGATCTCTGTTCTCTGATCGGTATACAGCACAACAGAACCGCCATGCTCGATCTTTACGCTTGCAGGCATCTGTCTGAGGACTGTATCGCCTTCGCCCTTTATCTTAACTACAAATCCAAGTTCTTCAAGTGTCTTTGTAGCCTCTTCAACGGTATAGTACTGAACGTTCGGAACATTTATGGATACGTTTTCCAGTTCCTCTTCGGTGTAGTTCGGGAACATACCCATGTAAGGGAGCACCTCGCTGAGCACTTCCTGACAGATAGGCGCAGCCACCATACTTCCGTAGAACTGCTCGCCTGTCGGGTGATCCACCAGCACCAGCATGATTATCTCGGGATCCTCCGCAGGAGCGAATGCGCAGTAGGAGCCAACGTAGGTATCGCCCTTTGCATTTTCGTCCAGCTTCTGCGATGTACCCGACTTACCGCCTATGCTGTAACCGGGTATGTAGCAGTTAGAACTCTTGTTTGTCTCAACAACGCCCTTGAGTATATCTCTCATGGAAGCAGAAGTCTCTTCCGAGATTATCTGTCTCTTGACTTCCCTGTCGTTTCTCTTTACAACGTTTCCGTTCTGGTCGGTAATGCTGCTGACAACTCTCGGTGTAACAACATATCCGCCGTTTACTGCCGCTGATACTGCTGTTATCATCTGTATCGGAGTGACCTTGTTGGTCTGACCGAAAGCAGATGTAGCCAGTTCAACGGGACCCAGCCAGCTGAGCTGATGTATATTGTAGGAATTAACTTCGCCCGGAAGGTCGATGCCGGTAAGCTCGTTATAGCCGAATCCGTCGAAATACTTTACAAAGTTATCAGCGCCAAGTTTAAGACCTATCTGCACAAATGCAGGGTTACAGGAGTTTGCCATAGCCGCCGCAAGATTCTGCGAACCGTGGTCGCCTGTTGTCCAGCAGGAGATATCTCTGTCTTCAACGGTTATGTGATTGTTGCAGTTGAATGTCTCGTCCAGCGAGATCGCTTTTTCTTCAAGTGCCGATGCACCTGTGATTATCTTGAATACAGAACCGGGGAAATACAGTTCCGAAACGCATTTGTCCTTCCACTGCAAACTCCAGGCATTCTGTCTTTCAGTCTCATATTCGGGAGAATTCTTCATACCCGCCAGCTTTGCAGCTACCTGCTTATCAGATATCAGCGAGGGCTCGTTAGGATCATAGCTGAACGCCGTAGCCTCGGCATAAACCTGACCTGTCTTGGGATTCATGATTATCCCGCAGACTCTGTCGGTAGGCTGATTCTCTTCATAAGCCTTCTGCAGACCCTTTTCCAGCATATACTGGATATTGATATCTATGTTCAGATTGAGATCGTTGCCGTTCTGAACATCGTAGCTCTGCTTGTAACGATAAGGAATATCGTTTCCGTCCTTGTCTTTTGCGGTAACTACTCTGCCGTCAACGCCTTTGAGATAGTCATCGTAATAAGCTTCAAGACCGTATATACCATTATCCTCGAAATCCGTATAACCCAGCACATGGGCAGCCAGTGATTCCTGCGGATAAACACGCTTTGTCTGTTCTTCTCCTCTTACGCCGTCTATTTTCAGCTCAGTGAGCTTTGCTTCTATCTCATCTCGAAGAGTCTTCTCGATGCCCTCACCCAGTATGATGTACTGGCTAGTGATATCTCCAAGCTTGCTCCGTACATCGCCTGTGTCCATTTTCAGCTTAAGTGCCAGAAACTCCACAAGCTCATCGAATGTCTCGGTGCTTGTCTTTGCATTATCAAGTTCTTCCTTGTACTTGAGGACCTTCTCAGCATTGTCCTCGTCCTTTATCGCGGCTTTCAGTTCCTCGATACGTTTATCCCTTGCATCGCACTGCTGTTTAAGCATTATGGGGTCAACATATATCCTGTAAACCGTAGCGCTCTGGGCAAGAACATTGCCTTTCGCATCGTACATTGAACCTCTCGAAGCAGGCACCACTGTGGATTTCAGCTGCTGTGAATTAG
>Ga0256405_10012777_pt1 | contig 10294 bp, 4 predicted proteins | sample RumenRJG_02DNA_FD_189096 | JGI IMG/M metagenome (GOLD analysis project Ga0256405, IMG submission 189096) | Bovine rumen microbial communities from Lethbridge, Alberta, Canada - RJG_02 | ecosystem: Host-associated > Mammals > Digestive system > Stomach > Rumen | place: Canada: Alberta | collected... | reverse complement strand
GGCGGCGCGAACCAATGGGCGGGCAAGGCCGCAGATCGGATTCGGCTTTGTGTCCTCAAGCTCGATGATGTCTATCTGGTTATCGCCCTTCCGCAGAAACGGCGCTGGGCAATATAAACTGTACTGCGGACCTATATTCCAATAGCGGCCAAGATTGCGTCCATTAACGTAGAGGACGCCCTTTGTCCACTTTGACATGTCGATGAATGTGTCGGCGACGTCATCAAGCCGCACGACAGCGCGATAGTGCCCACCTGCATAGCCATCGCCCTTCGCCGCTTGCGCGGAAAGGACGGCATCTTCGGCGAGCGGACTCATCGCTACGCGCCAGTTCTCTACCGGCTTCCCGCCAAGGCGCACTTCCCCGACTATACCCTTTCGGTCAAACTTCATTCCCTTGCCGAAGTTGATATGCCCCATCGCCTCAATGAGAATTTCCAGTTCTGACGGCTTCGCACGCGCGGGAATCGTAATCGGCGACTTCGCAAGCCGCCTGTCAACCGTCGCTATTCGCTGGCCGTCCAACCACACTTGCGCATAGTCAGCAATGCGGTCGAACGTCAGTTCTGCAGCATCGCCAGCAGAGAGCGTCGCACGGTAAAGCGCCATTCCCTGATTCTGACCGACCTCCTCAAAATAGGGCGGACGCGCAAATGCCCGCTCATCGGAAAATGCGCTTCTCAAATTCGCATGGCGGACAGGCAAGACGGGGTTAAATGACATGGACGGAATTTCATCAGGCACAGGCGGCGGCGTTTCGCCAAGAGCGCCGAAGATTATCTCCCTATACTTGAAATAGTCTTTGGTCGAACGCCCCTGCTCGTCAATGGGCGAGCCATAGTCGTAGCTTGTCAGATCGGGTTCATATCCACCCTCCCCGCCGTCGTTCGCACCGGCATTGAAGCCAAAGGACGTTCCACCGTGTGCAACAAAGATGCAGAACGAGCGGCGACCGTCCATGAACCACTGAACCGCCTTGGTAATGTCGGTAGGCGTCCAGTTGCCCTCGCCCCAATGGCGAAGCCAACCGGGATAAGTCTCGGCGGAGAGTATCGGCACTCCTGAGTTGTACTTGCGGGCGAAGTTCCAGTCGGACTCGTTCATTCCCGGGTCGAACCCGACTGCGATTTCGCGGTCTGGGTAGATGAGGTCTTTTAGAAACCTGTCACCCGCGCCATCAGCCATGTAGAATGGGCCAAAACCGCGCTTCTTCCAAAAGCCCTTCATCCATCGCAGATACTCCACGTCCTTGAACGGCCAGCTGCCGTATTCGTTCTCAATCTGCGTGAGGATTATAGGGCCTCCGTTCTTGGCAAGAAACGGCTCGGCGATGTCTGCTATGGCCGAAAGGTATTTCTCCGCCTCTGCGAGATAGCGCGCGTCCATAGTCCGCACGGCGACATCTTCCTTTAGAAGCCGCGAAGGAAGCCCGCCAAAATCCCATTCGCCGCAGATATAAGGGCCTGGACGAAAAAGCACCCACATGCCCTCGTCACGGCAAAGGGCGAGAAACGCGGCGACGTCGCGGCTGCCGCTCTTGAAGTCAAACGAACCATCCGGGCGCTCAAAGTCGTTCCACATGAAATAGGACGAAATCGCATTGAGCCCCATCGCCTTGCACATGCGGACGCGATGCCGCCAGTATTCACGCGGAACACGCTGCGGATCAAGCTCGCCTGCCCTTATCTGGACTGGCTTGCCGTCAACGAGAAAGTCCTCGCCCTTCTCGCCGCCGAACGAGACTTCTGCCCCTTTCGCGCAAAACGCACCTATGCAAGCACATATACAGATAGACAACGCCACTCTCCATTTTCTTCTCATGGAAAGATTTTACCACAAGTCGCCTCTCCATAACAGGTACACTTTTGGGTACTATCGGCCATCAGCAAATTTTCCGCCGTTTATGGTAGAATAAGGCCATGTCATATTTGCGGAGAGTGTTTCTTCTTTCGGCGGCGACGATTCTCGCCGTTGCATATTCCGCACTTGCTGAAACTCCAATCCGTTCTTCGGCGGCGGCGCTCGCCCTTCCCGACGAGGAATTTGCAAAGCGCCATCCGTTTGAACTCACGGGAACAGTCATTGCGACTTATCCAAACGGACTTATTTTCCTCTGTGGCGACGATGGCTGTTTCGAGGCATACGCGACACCCGAGCTCGCCCCGAAGCCAGGACAGCGCGTGACTGTTTCTGGCTACACCGAAATCGGCGAGGATGAATCGCCTGCAAGGAATCTGCGCACAACAGCCGTCAAGGTTGTAGGCGAAGGCAGTATCCCCGAACCAGGGAATGCCACGGTACGCGACATTGCGAAAAGCGAATGCGTCCGTTTTGCAAAAGTCCGCTGTACGATCACCGACGCGTTCGCGGACGAGATAGATATCGGATGGAACTATCTAATCGTCCGCGACGGCGTCAACTCGACATACGCGGCGATACCAAATGTCGGCGACATACGAAAGCGCCTCGCCAATTTCATCGACGCGGACGTAGAGCTGACAGGAACTGTCCTTCCGGGATACGCCGCAGGTTTTCGCGTATTCATTGGACCATACCTCCGGCTATGGGACGAATCGTGCATCCGCATCTTGAAAAGCGCACCGGCCGACCCGTTCTCTCTTCCCGCGCTCGAAGACATACACCATGTTCCGCCTGAGAAGATCGCTTCCATGCGACGCCATACCGCGACCGGCGATGTAATTGCGGCATGGAGCGGCGGCAGGCTTCTGCTACGGGAAGACAGCGGGCGCATAGTCGGCGTGGAACTCGCCGATGCTATGCAGACACCGCCTCCAGGCGTTCGCGCGAAAGTCGTCGGCTATCCAGAGACAGACCTCTACCGTATAAATCTCGCCCGCGCCATATTGCGGATTGAACCAGGAGAAGTCGCGGCATTTCCGCCGCCGGAGAGCGTCACTCCAGCGCAAATCCTCCTCGACGAGCACGGAAGACAGATGATCAAACCGACATACCACGGCAAGCTCGTAAAGATGCGCGGCGAGGTGCGCACTGTCCAGTCCTCCGCAGACGGAGGAAAGACTTTCTTCCTCGAAAGCGACGGCATGATCGTCTCGGTTGACTTAGGCGGCAACAGCGAGGCCGCCGCAGAAGTCGAAGTCGGCTGCCATATCGAAGTCACTGGCGTGTGCGTCCTTAAGTCGCAGAACTGGAGGCCAGGGCTTTTCTTCCCGCGAATCGACGGGCTCGTTCTCGTGCCGCGCTCGCCAGCCGACGTCCGAATTCTCTCGCGGCCTCCGTGGTGGACGCCGGGGCGCCTACTCGCCATCGTCGGCATTCTCGTCGCCGCCATCGTTGGCGTTCTCGTCTGGAACAGATCACTCAGACGGCTTGCGGAGCTTCGTGGGTGCGAGGTCGCGCGAGCCGAGATATCAAAGGCGTCGGCAGAGCTTCGCATAGAGGAGCGGACGCGTCTCGCCGCAGAGCTGCACGACGCACTCGCCCAGAACTTGACCGGTGTGTCGCTGCAAATATCTGCTGCGCGAAGCGCAAAGGCGTCTTCGCCCGAGGCGGAGGAACGGCATCTGTCGGTCGCCGAACACATGCTCCAATCGAGTCGCACAGAACTTAGGCGGTGCATCTGGGACTTGCGAAGCGACGCGCTGGACGAGCCGGACTTCGCAAAGGCCGTGACACTTACTACGAAACCAGTAGCGGGTCACGCCGAAATCGACATCGACTGCAAAGTGCCGCGTTCGCGGCTCAGCGATTCGACGGCACATGCCCTCCTCCGAATCATCAGGGAACTCGTCTCGAATGCGGCCGTCCACGGCAAGGCGACGCGAATCTCGGTATGCGGCGCGGTCGATAACGGAATGCTGAGCGTGACGGTCTGCGATGACGGCATTGGGTTCGATGTCGGGAAGTGCCCAGGACAGGCAGACGGACATTTCGGACTTGCCGGCATACGCGAGCGGTGCAAGGGTCTCGGCGCGGCCTTCCGCATCGAATCGACGCCGGGCAAGGGAACGACCGCGACAATCGAAATGGAGCTTCACGAATCATGAAAGAGATACGAATACTTCTTGCAGACGACCACTCCATCGTAAGAACAGGAATCGCGGCGATTCTCGGCTACGAAAAGGACATCGCGGTCGTCGGCGAGGCGGAGGATGGAGAAGAGGCGATTCGCCTTGCCCAAAAGCTCTCGCCAGACCTTGTCCTAATGGACTTGATGATGCCTGGGATGGACGGCGTAGAAGCGACGCGCACAATCCGCGAAACGCTGCCCGACACTAAGGTGCTTATACTCACCACCTTCGGGACTTCCGCAGATGTCGCACGGGCGATAGCAGCAGGCGCGTCTGGCGCAATCGTGAAGGACATCTCGAAGGACAACCTCGTTTCCGCGATTCGCCGCGCCACGAACGGCGAGACCGTCTTCTCGCCGGAGATAGAGCAATCGACAAAGGCCGAGCCAGACGTGCCAGAGTTCACGCGCCGCCAGCTCGACATTCTGCATTCCGTGACGCGCGGCCTCACCAACGCCGACATCGCCCGCCAGTTTGGAATATCAACGGACGGAGTGAAGCATCACATCATGGCGATCTTCAAGAAACTCGGCGCGACAAACCGCTCCGAGGCCGTCGCCATCGCCCTTCGCCGCCAACTCCTGAAAAACTAAACTACGCGGCACATTTGACGCGCCCACCACTTTATTGTGGTTGGAAAGCGGACGTGGGATGGTTGAGTCGGAATCGTTTTTGTACTCGACACGAAGGATGGTTGAGTCGTGGGTTTTTGCCAAGCGCGGAATCGTCCGTCTGGCGGCTGAAGGACGGTTGTGGAGGGGTTGAGGTTTCCGATGGTTGGGGCGGGGCTGGAAAGCGGTTGTTGGATGGTTTGGGAAATGGTTGAGTGGCGGTTGGTTGCGTCCGTATCGGAGTTGGAAAGCGGTTGCATAGTGGCTGAATTGGCGTTGAGGGTTCCGAAAGGCGGGCGGATGTCGATCTTGAACGGCGTGGTGAGGCCATCGCTCCGCGACAGACCTCCACTACGAACTTGAGCGACAATTCCCACTCCTCTACTTGAAGCTCACAGCCGCGCCGCCGCCGGGCGCCGCGCGGAGGCGCAGGGTGTCGGCAGACGACACTGTGCGCTTCTCGATGACGTAGTTGCCCGCCGTCTCTGTGCGGTACACCGCGTCCGGCGCGTCGGCGTAGATCGTCGCCTCGTAGGCCTTTCCGGGCGTCAGGAAGTCGAGCCTGATTTCCGCCGCGTGCGCATTCTCGTCCGTCTTCATCCCGAGGTACCACTCGTCTTTGCCCTTCGCCCTGCGGACGATCGTCAGGTAGTCGCCGATCTCCGCCTCGAGGTAGCGCGACTCATTCCAGTCGCACGGAACGTCCTTGATGAACTGCAGGGCGTCGAGCCGCTTCTCGTAGCTCTCCGGGACGTCCGCCGCCATCTGCAGCGGAGAGAACATCGTAACATAGAGCGCGAGCTGCCCCGCGAGCGTCGAGGAGATGCGCTGCTTCTTCCAGGAGCATATCTTCGAAAGGTCCGTCTCGAAGATGCCGGGCGTGTAGTCCATTGGGCCTCCCACAAGCCTCGTGAACGGAAGTATCGTCGTGTGGTCGGCGTTGTTACCTCCGAACGACTCGTACTCCGTCCCGCGTGCGGCCTCGTTGCCGATGAGGTTCGGCCACGTGCGGCAGAGTCCGGTCGGACGCACCGCCTCGTGCTGGTTCACCATGATCTTCCTCTTCGCGGCCTCCTTTATGCAGTAGAGGTAGTGGTTGTTGCTCCACTGAGAGTAGTGCGTTTCGCCGTGAGGTAGGATGTTGCCGACGTATCCGGCCTTCACAGAGTCGTAGCCGAGACGGTTCATGAGCGCATACGCCTCGTCGAGATGGCGCTCGTAGTTGCGCGTCGAGGCGCTCGTCTCGTGGTACATCATCAGCTTCACGCCCTTCTCGTGCGCGTACTTGTTGAGTCCCTCGAGGTCGAAGTCGGGATACGGCGTCACGAAGTCGAAGACCGCGTCCTTCTCCTTGCCGAACCAGTCCTCGAATCCGGTGTCCCATCCCTCGACGAGGACCTCGTCGAATCCGTGCTCCGCCGCGAAGTCGATATGGCGCATGACGTTCGTCGTGTTCGCGGCGTGCATCGACGGATCTGGCATGTACGCCCAGTTCTTCGCGCCCGTTATCATCGTCCACCACACTCCGATGTACTTGACCGGATGTATCCAGCTCGTGTCCTCGATGGCGCACGGCTCGTTGAGGTTCAGCGTGATGCGCGAAGCGAGGATATCCGCGCCCTTCCCGCCGACGATCAGAGTGCGCCACGGAGACTTGCACGGCGTCTGCATCCATCCCTTCGCGCCTGTCGCGTCCGGCGTGAGCGAAGACTCAAATGCCATTCCCCGTTCCCCATTCCCCGTTACCCGCAAATGCATCGTCGCGTAGTCGACGCACGCCGCCTCGTGGATGTTTACGAGGAGTCCGTTGTCGTACTTGAGCATCAGCGCGGTCTGCACCGCCGGGAAGTCGGTGAGCGTGGACGAAAGGTTAGCGTCCGGCGCGGCCTTGAAGAGGCTCGGTATCTCGCTGACGCGCGACTTCGTGTAGCGGTACTCCTGCGTCTCGTAGTCCGCCGGAATCCACCACGCCGTGGCGTCGCACGGAAGGTTGAAGCGCGTGCGCTCCTCGACGATCGTGAAGTGGGTGAGCGGCTGAGTCTTTCCCTCGGGCGCGATGTTCTCGCCCGGAACGAGCCGCGCGACGGAGTTGTCGTCATCCGCGGGGAATTCGTAGCGGAATCCCATTCCGTCGTCGAACACGCGGAAGCGCAGGTCCATGCGGCGTCCGGTGCCCTTCTGCACGAGCTTGACGAGCATCTCCTCGTGGCGGTCGCGTATCTCGCTCTCCTCGCCCCAGACGGGCCTCCACGTCTCGTCCGCGCTCGCGCGCTCCACTCCCGAGAGGACGAATCCCGTCCTCAGCTCCCCGGGCTTGCGTCCCTCGAAGGCGTCCTTGCCGAGCGCCTTGATGTCGAAACCGAGCGTGGACGGCTCGACGACTTTTTTGCCGCGGTAGGCGAACGAATACGTCGGCTCGCCCTTTTCGCCGAGCGCAAAGGTGAGCGCGTTCTTCCCGTCGGGGGATGCGCAGGTCAGGGGCTCCGCAAGCGCGGCGACGCACGCGGCAGCCGCCGCGAGGGAAAGTGCAAATTTAGTTTTCATGCCCCCATTGTAGCAAAACCGCAGTTTCCCCCGCCATCACCCAACGGAATGACACGGCGGCGCGGCAAAATGCCGCGCCGCCAATTATTCTATACGCCGCTGTCGCCGAAAATACTCATTCCTTCGCCCGGATGATCGTGAGCGAGGAGGCGGGGAGGCTCGTCTTGAACTCGCGTCCGCCGGCGAAGGCAACGGACTTCGACTCGGGCCTGCAGCGCACGGGATTCTCCATGTCGTTGACGACCTTGGGATTGCCCGTCAGCGTCTCGACCTTGATCTTTCCTGCGGGAAGCTCCACGCCAAAGTCGACGACGAGGTCAAGCGCATGGTCCGCCGCGAGGTTGACGCACTTCACGACGTACTCGCCAGTCGCCTTGTCGAATCCGCAGACCTGATGGAAGTCGGCAACTTCGCCGGACTGCGCGGACGGGATGTACACGCTCGGAAGGTTGTTGCCGAACATCTTCTGCACGTGGTAGTTGGGCGTCGTGAACGCGCGGAGGTTGTCGAACCAGATGAGGTCGGGCTTCCACTGCTCGCAGCCAATCTTGCCGAAGAGCGGCGCGTAGCTGGACATCTCGACGACGTCGCAGTTGCGCTCGAAGCCCATCATGCACACCGCCTCGCAGAGCGCGGAGAATAGGCTGTTCGCCTTGTCCTCGACGTGGCACGCGTATTCGCCGGCGTACACCTTCGGCTTCGATCGGTCGTATCCGTCGAACTGGTGCGCAAGCCCCATCATCCATCCGGGGTTCGCGTAGAAATGTTCGTCAACCATGTCGGCCGTCTGGCAGGTGAGAGTCTTCCACGCGAGGTCGTGGTCTCCGCCGGTCGGCGACGCGCCGGCCGTAGAGACGAGCTTTATCTCTGGATGCCTCTCGCGCACGATCTTTGCGATCGCGAGGTAGCGGTCGAGGAAGTCCTGCCCCCAGTTCTCGTTTCCAACGCCGACCATCTTGAGGTTGAACGGCTTGGGGTGGCCCATCTCGGCGCGGAGCTTGCCCCACTTGTTCTTCTTGGGGTCGGCGTTCGCGAAGTCGATTAGGTCGCAGATGCTCTGCGCAAAGTAGTCCATCGAATCGAGCGGCGCGAGCTTGGGTCCGCGGAACTGGCACGTAATGCCCGCGAGGCAGATGGGGAGCGGCTCCGCGCCGATGTCCTCGGCGAGGCAGAAGTACTCGTAGTAGCCGAGTCCGAACGACTGCCAGTAGCCCCATGTGTTCCAGATCGTCTCGCGGCGCTCAAGCGCGCCGACCGTGCGCTTCCAGTCGAACCAGCGCTCGAAGCAGTCGCCTTCCGCGACGCATCCGCCCGGGAAGCGTAGCACGCCCGGCTTCAGGTCCTTGAGAAGCTGGACGAGGTCCTTGCGCAGTCCGTTCCTGCGTCCGTTGAACGTCTCCTGCGGAAAGAGCGAAACCTGCTCGAGCTCGACTATTCCGGGAGCGTCCATAAGGACAGAGAATGTTCCGTTCCTGACGGTCTTCTGCGGCGCGAACACGAAGGAGTGCCTGCGCCACTCCGGCTCCACGGGGTCGAGCGCACCAGACTTCGGCGCGACGGACATCTTGCCGTTCGCGAGCTTTGCCTCGCAGACAACCTCCTGTCCGTCCTCAAGCACAAAGCGGAGTCCACCGGCATACCCTTCGAGCCCCCGTGCGTAGAACGTGAGGTCGTACTTCTTGCCGGCCTCGACGCTTACGCCGTGGAAGCCCTTGTTCCTGACGCCGCATCCCGTGCCGGGTCCGAAGCACTCCATGCGAAGGTGGCGAGCGGTGTTGGGATGCAGCGGCGCGTTCTCCTGCACCGTGATGCGCGCCATCGCGCCGCCGCGGTAGTCGGCCTCCCAACCCTCGAGGTCCTTCGTCTTCCAGTCGAAGCCGCGGTTCGCCAGCAGCTCCGGGTATATGCCTCCGTCGGCTGCATAGTTGATGTCCTCGAAGAAGATGCCGTACATCGTCTTCGGCATTTCAATGCCCTTGGCGTCGGGTGAAATCGAGATTCTCGCGCCGTCCGCGAGGGACGCACACGAGGCGGCGACCGCCGCAGCGGAAACGACAAGCGTATTTTTGATTTTCATGCGACCATTATACGCAATTCCCCGCCGCTTCATCAATAGTCCATTCGGGTGACGGCGAAGTTCCGTCGCGGACGGAGCGCGCCGCGCGTCGCTCACAGCAACTCGCGGGCGAGGCGCAGGCAGTTCGCGGGCGTAAAGCCAAACTCGTCCGCCAGCCGGGCGTAGGGACCCGACGCGCCGAAATGCTCGAGCGACAGATACCGCGTCGTCGCGGGCGCGACGGCGAACTCCATGAGCCCCTTCGCGACGCCCGCCTCGGCGAGGACGCGGCGCGTCATCGCCGCCGGAACCACGGACGCGCGATAGGCCGCGTCCTGGCGCGCGAAGAGCTCGACGCACGGAAGCGACACGACGCGCACGCCGCGGCCCTCCGCGGCAAGCGCCTTCGCCGCGGCGACGCAGAGGTGGACCTCCGAACCCGTCGCCACGAAGAGGACCGTGCGCTCGTCCTGCGGGCCCTCCGCCAGGAGGACGTATCCGCCGCGCATCACCTTCTCCGGCGTGGCGTCGGCAAGGACCGGCAGATTCTGCCGCGTCGTGAGGATGCAGCTCGGACCCTCCGTGCGGGCCAGCATGGCAACCCAGCACGCCCCCGTCTCGTTGGCGTCCGCCGGACGGTACACGTCGAGGTTCGGGACGACCCGGAGCGCGGCGATCTGCTCCACCGGCTCGTGGGTGGGTCCGTCTTCGCCGACGTAGAAGCTGTCGTGCGAGAAGACGAACAGGGACGGCAGGCCCATGAGGGACGCCAGGCGGAGCGCGGGCTTGCAGTAGTCGCTGAAGACGAAGAACGTCGCGCCGAACGGACGCAGCCCGCCGTACGCCGCCATGCCGTTGACGATCGACGTCATCGCGAGTTCGCGGATTCCGAAGTGGATGTTGCGCCCCGAGAAGTCGTCGGCCGAGATCCAGCCGTACTTCTTGAGCCCCGTCTTGTTCGACGGCTCGAGGTCCGCGCTGCCGCCGACAAGTTCGGCGCACCCTTCGGCGAGCGCGTTCATGACCATTCCGCA
>Ga0256405_10012775_pt1 | contig 10298 bp, 4 predicted proteins | sample RumenRJG_02DNA_FD_189096 | JGI IMG/M metagenome (GOLD analysis project Ga0256405, IMG submission 189096) | Bovine rumen microbial communities from Lethbridge, Alberta, Canada - RJG_02 | ecosystem: Host-associated > Mammals > Digestive system > Stomach > Rumen | place: Canada: Alberta | collected... | reverse complement strand
CACCTGGAAGGATAAAGTTGTCACAGCAACCTTAAATGATGGAAAGACTGGGTCAGCTATTGTGAATCAGTATGTCACATTCAACATTAACGGCAAGCAGACAAATCTGCTGACAAATGCTTTAGGTCAGGTAAGCATTCCAGTCAATTTGGCATCAGGCAACCATGTTGTAAGCATATCCTACGGCGGAAACAGCAAATATGTTGCCACAAGCACAAAAGTCAATGTAAATGTATTGAAAGTTGCTTCCAAATTCTCAGCATCCAAAAAGACATTCAAACTCAAAATCAAAACCAAAAAATACACAGTAACACTTAAAGACAATTCCGGAAATGCAATCAAGAATGCCAAACTCACAATCAATGTCAAAGGCAAAACATACAAGGCAACAACCAATTCCAATGGAAAAGCGACCTTTAAAATTACAAAATTAAACAAAAAGGGAAACTTTAATGCAAAAGTCAAATTTGCAGGAAATTCATATTACAATGCAGTCAGCAAAAGCGTTAAAATATCAGTCAAAAAGTAAATCATGGGGAAAATCATGTTGAAAAAGGAATATTTGTTTTCGATGTTGGTTTTCCTTTTGTTCATTATTTCTTCTGTAAGTGCTGAGGAAATGGATGATTCATCATCCAATGTTACCGATATCATGTCGGTTAATGCGGTTGAAATTGATGAACTGGACAATCAATATCCTGATTCAAATAGTGAAAATGAAGCATATTTAGATGATAGGGCAACTGATGAGGTATTATCAGGTTCTGATGTTGATTTGGATCATGTTTCTTCAAATGGGGATATTGGAATTTCAAAAAACAAAACATTCTCTGAACTTTCATCAAAGATATTTAATGCTCCGACAGGGGGCACAATCTATCTCGACAATGATTACTACTGTGAAGATAATTTGTATCTTATGCAATTATCCATTTATAAATCAATAACCATAATGGGCAATGGACATATCATTGATGGTGCATCAAAATCAAGTTTACGAATTTACAATTGTGAAAAGGTTGTCTTTGACAATGTGACCTTTAAGGATTTTGTAGCGAATACATATACTTTTTCAGCTCAGACCAGTCAGTTTTCACCGGATTATACGGTCTATCGTAATGCTTTTGAAGTATACCGTGTGGACATTTCATTTGTAAACTGCAACTTCATGAACATTAAAAATGATATAGGGATGCTTGCCATTTATTTAGATGATGTTAAATCTTCTTCTTTTATAAACTGTACCTTTACAAACTGTTTATCTGATAATGACGGCGGTGCCGTTACTATGGTTGATTGTAATAATTCTTTGATATCAAACTGCAGCTTTATCAACTGTACAAGCCTCAGATTCGGTGGGGCCGTTCGTTTGCTTAGGTGCAACATTTCAATGATTGAGAATTGCAAATTTATCGAAAATTCCGCAACAAGAAGTGGAGGAGCCATACTGATGTATAATGTTTCCGATTCTTCCATCATCAATTGTAAGTTTGATTCCAATCATGCAGAGGGATCAGATTCAGACAGGATTGTTGATATTCCAGTAGATGAGAATGGAGGATATGAACAGTTCAATGTCGGCAGTTGGGGTGGCGCAATCTTTTTGGAAGAGATGGGCAAGTCCTTAATCGAATCATGCAGTTTTAATAACAACCATGCTTCCGGTGGTGGAGGAGCAATATATGCGGTCTTTGTTGAAGACGGGCAAGTGAAATCATCCAACTTTTCAAAACACTCCTCATTTTATGCAGGAACCATTTTCTATGAAATCTGCAATTGCATTTTTGACAATATAAACGTGTCAGACTCTTCATCATTTTATTTTGGAGGAGCGCTAGCTTCCAGATATGCCGATGTGATTGTAAACAACAGTAATTTCAACAACTATCAGTCATTGAACGGTGCCGGAGGGGCAATTTACAATTTTAAAGGAAATGCACAAATCATCAATTCCTCATTTGTCGGCGGTGCAATCAGCATGTATGGCGGAGCCATTGCCAATTCACAGGCAGATTTAACAATACTTTCTTCCAAATTCTTTGATAATGCCGCAAGCAACGGAGGAGCAGTTTATAGCGTTCACGGTAATGTCTATATAAACGATTCATTCTTTAAAAATTCCTATTCCGGCATGGGCAGCGCAATATATTGCATGCTGTCAAATTCATTGACATTTACAAATAATATTTTCATCAACAACACAGGAGGTCAGCAAAACATATATTCCCTTTATTCAAATAGGGAAATCGTTGAAAGCGCCAATCACTTTGAAAACATCTATCATGTAATGATTGAATATGGCGGCATTCTAAACGGCAAGGAATTTACAGTAAAAAGCAATGTCCTGAATTATGTCGTATCAAATGACGGAACATTCCTTAATGACTATTCCGGCATTGATTTCAGTGGGGATGATAGTTCTCTTGTAGACATAGGCCTGTTCGATGCTGACTGTCCGGACAATTCCACAATATATGGAGATTATGATGGAGTATTCAATACAAAGTTCCATTTCCAAAGAAATTATGAGATTACAAGTGAAATGAAGAAATATGAGTTTATAAACATCTATTTATATGATAACATTGAGTACAAGGGTAAGGGAGAAAAAATTTCCGCCATCAGTGATGCTTTTCAAATTTCAATGAATCTGTCATTTGTAAACAGGACAATATTGGAATATGATGATTTGATAGGATTCAATGGGCATGATATTGCGGTTTCTCTATTCAACAGTTCCCAGAGTGATTTTGAAAATCTCCCTTCATATTACGATTCCCGTGACTATGGATATATCACTGCCGTAAGAAATCAGGGAAATGGAGGTAACTGCTGGGCATTTGCAGGTCTTGCAACACTTGAGGCATGCATCAAAAAGGCAACCGGAATAACCTATGACTTTTCCGAAAACAATCCTAAAAATCTCATGGCAATGGATTCCACAATGGGTCTGAACATGACAACCAATGGTGGAGGATTCGATTCAGTTGTTATGGGTTATCTGACCAGCTGGTTAGGTCCGATTTCAGAAAAAACAGATATGTATGATGATTATTCTTCATTGTCTCCAGTTTTCCCATCAATATTCCATGTTCAGAATATCTATTTCCTGCCTCCTCGTCAAAATAATCTGGACAATGCCCTATTCAAAAAGGCCATCATGGATTATGGTGCGGTTTCAGTTTCATTGAAATGGTCAAATGGAGTAAATCACGCAGTAAGTCTTATCGGATGGGTGGACAATTTCAATGATTACGATTCATTGGGCAATTTTGCAAAACATGCGTGGATTGTCAAAAACAGTTGGGGCACAAATTGGGAGCTTGACGGATTCGGCTACATTACATGGGACATTCCATTCCTGAGCGATGATGCATACAGTCCATACAATGCATATACATTTGTATTTGACGAATATGAGAATTATTTCAAATCCTACCAGTATGAGTATTCAGGGGTCGACGATTATCTTGCAAGCGAGGGTAACATCTATTATTCAGCCAAGTTCGTCTGCAATGAAAATGATGACTATGACGAAGGCCTTGCGGCATTCGCAACAATCTTTAAGGACCCTACAAATTTCACTGTTTCAGTTTATGTAAATGATGAATTGGTCCTTACACAGGAAGGCTATCGGGAAGCCGGATATTATACAATACCATTTGATAGGGTAATCGATTTGAAAAAAGGTGATGAGTTTACAATTGTTGTCCTCAACCGTAATCCTGGAATGAATTATGCTCCGATTTCAAGGGCTGATGAGACAACAGTTGCTAATGTTAAGCTCAACACATCCTTAGTCAGTTTTGATGGTGTAACATGGTATGATCTCTATGACCTAAAAGGTCCAAGCGAATATTTCTATGAAGCTGAAGACCAGTCAAACACCTGTCAGATGGCATGCATAAAGGCATTCACATCATTATATAATGCAAAGATGCTGCTTCTTGATGTAAATGAATTCAACAGCGTCAATGTCAATGAAAAAATCACAATAAACCTTGCGGTTCGCGGAAACCAGTTTTACTTTGATACAATGGAAGTGACCAACAATACATTAATCAGTCTGAATATCAACGGAAAGTATTATTATGCGAAACTCAATGATGGAAAAGCGTCTCTTGATTTGGCTTTTGATGGTGGCGGAGATTATGCATTGTCTGCATCATATGGAAACAATCTGTTTTCATCTAATCTTGTTCAATTCAACTTTACAGTAAATAAGGAAAATACGGTCCTGTCAGCCAAACCGCTGGTCAAGGTTTTCGGAGGAAGTGAAAATTCAATCATAACCCTTAAGGATACTAAAGGAAATCTCATCAAGGATGCTATAATCAAATTTGATGTAAACGGCAAACAATCAGTCTTCAAAACAAATGACAAGGGTCAAATCAGTGTTGCTATTGATTTGAAACCTGGCAGTTACACAGCAACCGTATCCTATGCCGGAGATAAGGTTCATTCTGCTACGGGCATGGAAGTGTCAATAACAGTAATGAAGAAAGCTTCAACATTTAAGGCATCTAAAAAGACATTCAAATTGATAAAGAAGACTAAAAAATATGAAGTCACTCTTAAGGATCAGTTTGGAAAATCAATAAAAAATGCAATGGTTAAACTGGCCATTAAGGGCAAAACTTATGTTGCAAAAACCAATTCCAAGGGCAAAGCCACATTCAATATCAAAAAATTAAATAAAAAGGGATCTTTCAAGGCAACTGTCAAATTCGCCGGAAATAAATATTATAAGAGTGCAAATAAACGGGTGACATTCAAAGTCAGATAAGGAGTGGAAAAGATGTTATCTAAGGGAAAAATCATTTTAATGGCTATTGTTCTGGCCATACTGCTCATTGTGCCGGTAAGTGCTGAAGATGCAAACTCAACAGATGTTGCTCTGACAGATGATTTTCAAGTCACTCCTGAAACACTGTCAACAACCCATACGGTATCCGGAAATACATTCGGAGACATTCAAAATGCCATTGACAATGCCCGGGAGGGGGATACAATTGAACTTTCCGGGGATTATATAGGAAACGGCAGTGAAATCAGAATAGACAAGGCACTGAACATTCATGGAAAGGGCAAAACAACTCTTGATGCTGATAAAAAAAGCAGCATATTTTCAGTTTTCAGCAAAAATACGAATATAGCAAATTTGTTCATCCTCAACAGCAGCGGAAGTGCAGTCTACTCTTCTGAGATTTATTCATTTGTCTGTCTCAACTGCACATTCATCAATAACACAGCTAAATATGGTGGAGCCATTAACTTGGGCAGTGCCGTTAACTGCACTTTCATTGATAATTCTGCAACCTACGGCGCTGCAATGTATGAATGCACAGCTTTCAATTGCATTTTCATTGATAATTATGCAAGTAACAGCGGAGGTGCAACTTTTGATGTCGATGCGGAAAACTGCAATTTCACCAATAATACTGCCAACAATGGAGGAGCCATGGCCTTTGGTGATGCGGTGAACTGCAATTTCACCAATAACCGTGTTTCAAATTATGGAGGTGCCATATATTATGGCGATGCGGACAGATGCAGATTCATAAATAACTCCGATGGAAGTGGCGGATGGATATCAAATTATTTCTATCAGAGCGGGGATGCAATCTATGGCGGAACAGCCATACGATGCTATTTTGAAGGAAATAATCTGCCTCTGCAGATATATTGTAATGCTGAATTCAATGTAACCCAAAGCGGACAATACTATCTGGGTAAAACATTAACCGTCAAACTGGTGGAAATAGAAAGCAGGCTTCCATTGGGTGGCCAAAAGATTCTAGTCAATTTTTCCAATGGAAAATCCGCCATGTTGACTACCGACTACCAGGGTGTTGCAACATATAAAATTCCTTTCTATGCAGGAATCTACAGTGCTTCTGTTTCAGTTGACAGCCGATATGTCACTGTTGATGATGTCATAATGGACAATATTGTCATAAATAAGGTTCCGGGCACTCTAGATATTGCCTGCATTGGAGAAAATTATGGGAATGTGACATTGACTTTTAAACTAACTAATGGGGATACTCCATTTTTGGGTGAAAATATCCTAATCAGATTTTCAAATGGAAAATCGGCCACTGTAACTACAGATTCCAATGGTGTGGCAAATTATTCAGTTCCTTTCGATGCGGGGGTTTATAGCGTTTCCGCTTCAGTTGAGGGAGATAACGTCATTGTCAGTGATGCCAGTTTGGACAATATTGTCATCAAAAAGATTCCGGTTTATTTGGATGTGATTGTCAGCGGCCAATATCAAAGGGCTGTGACATTGGTAGTGCTTGATTCAAGTTTTACAGTTCCAATTTCTGGTGAAAAATTAGAAATCAAGTTTTCCAACGGTAAATCAGCCACTTCTGTCACTAATGATATGGGCATTGCAACCTATTGGATTCCTTTTTCAGCGGGATCTTACCTATTAACTGCAGACATTCTGTCCAACCGTTTTTATGCACAGTCCAAAACTATATCAGTAAAGCTTTTAAAAGCAACTCCTGAATTATCTGCATCAAAAAAGACCTTTAAACTTAAAACCAAATCCAAAAAATACACAATCTCATTAAAAGATGATATGTCACAGCCGATGAAAAACGTTAAGGTCACATTGAAGGTCAACGGAAAGACATATAATGCTAAAACCAACTCCAAGGGCAAGGCAACATTCAAAATAACTAAACTGAAAAAGAAAGGAACATTCAAGGCAACAGTCAGGTATGTCGGCAATGGCTACTATAATTCAGTTACAAAAAGGGTTAAAATAAGTGTTAAATAATAGCTAAATTGAAAATTTATTTAAACCAATGTTTCAGTAATGTAAAAAAATTTATACATTATTTATTTTTTTCATTTTTTCCAAAAGAATTTTTCATTTTCATATTATTCATTTTTCATATTTTATTCTAAAATCAAATGAATTTTTTAACAAAATTTATAAAAATTAGTAAATAAATTAACATTCTTCTATAAATATTTTGCTTTATGTATCTTATATATAATGTGTCAACAAATATATTAACATTGATATTATGGAGGAATTATTATTTTCAATAAAAAGCATGTTATTTTCACGCTGATGATATTGCTTGTCTTTTTGTGTGCCGTAAGCCATATTTCGGCAGAAAACCCGGACAATGCAACATTGGCAACAGATGAAATACAGGAAGAAATTTCAATCGATGAAGTTCAAACCACAGATGATGTTTTGACTGACTCGGAAGAAATTGATTATCATCCATTTAGTGAAATACAGGATGCAATCGATGATGCAGATGATGGAGATACGATATCCCTTACCGGATACTTTAAAGGTAGCGGAGATCAAATTGTTGTTGACAAGGCCATAACTATTACAGGACCGGAAGACGATTACGCTTATCTGACCGCTGTTGGACTTTCAAGAATATTTTATATAGAATCCTCAGGTGTGGTTCTTAAAAACCTTGTCATGAAAGCCGGTGACGCCAGTGATTATTATGATGAGTATGGCGGAGCGGTATATTGTGACGCTTATGAGAACTGTAGAATTGAAGGCTGTGTCATCGGATACTGCGAAGCGGAATACGGTGGAGCGACCTATTACTGTGATGTATATGACTCCGTGTTCCTTGCAAACTCTGCTGAACGTGGAGGCGCAATGTATGGGGGAAATGCATATGATTCAGGATTTGCAAACAACACCGCATCCGACAGGGGCGGTGCGATATACCTGAGAGACGGATGCACAGTTTACAATTGTGAATTTGAAAACAACACTGCTGAATACGGTGGTGCGGTATATTCATGTGCAGACCATAATGTGGTTTCACAATCCACCTTCAAGAATAATCATGCCGATGACGACGGAGGAGCAATCTACAACAATGATGAAGATGACAGCGGACTGAAAGTTATGAACTGCGATTTCAGATTCAACGATGCTGATGATGACGGCGGTGCAATATATACCGATGAATATGCGGATACCGTTGTTACAGACAGTTATTTCTGGGATAATGAAGCAGGATACTGGGGAGGTGCAATGTGTTACGGTACTGCATATGACTCAACATTTGCACTCAACAAAGCTGCGAGAAACGGTGGAGCAATCTATGGTGCAGAAGCGTATGACTGCTCCTTTACATGGAATTCTCCTAATGATGCATATGAGAGTGATGTCTACAGAGTAATTACAGGCAAAATCATGCTGTCACAATCAGGAAGCTACTTTGGAGACAAGACAGTCTATGCTAAAGTTGTTGACACAAACAACAACAATGCTCCAGTTGCCAATGTTCCGGTAACATTCAGATTCTCAAATGGAAAATCAGCTATAGTCTACACCGGATCCAACGGTTTTGCAACCTACAGCGTTCCTTTCAACCCTGGAACATATTCAGTGACCGCCACAATCCCGGCATCATACTCAGCAGGCGCAGTGTCTATGGGAAACATCAGAATCGCAAAGGCACCCGCCACAATCCAACCGAAGAAACTGACCACCAAATACGGAACCTGCAAATCCTTTAAGGTAAGGGTCATCAACTCCAAGACCAAAAAGGGAATCGGTGGCGTAAAGCTTCTCTTGAAGGTATACACAGGCAAAAAGGCTAAAAAAGTCCATGTGACAACCGATTCAAGCGGTAACGCATACTACTCTCCTTCCAAACTTAAAGTCGGAAAGCACAAGGTTAAAGTCAGTGTTGCAGCAGGTGCAGTTACTGCAAAGGCCAAGAAATCCAAAATCACAGTCAAAAAGGCTTCAGTTGGATTGAACACCTATGACGGAATATGGTACTACAAGGATGTCAAAAAGGGCAAATACTATATCGGTGTCTACAACAAGAATTCCGGTCAATACCTTAAGGGAATAAAACTTAAAGTAAAAGTCTACACTGGCAAAAAGTCCAAAACCTACACTGTGAAAACCAAAAAGGACGGTTACGCAATTCTTAAAACCAAAGGCATAAAAGTCGGAAAACATAAGGTCAAAATAACCTTCAAAGGAAACAAGAACTTCAAAAAAGCTTCAGCCAAGGCCACAATTGAGGTCACCAAAAAGATTCCGACCCGTACAGGATACTACTACATGTTCACATCCTACTCCTATTGGGGATATGGATCAAGAAGCGTCAAGGCATTTGTAAAGGACATACACGGTAATGACTTGACAAACAAAAAGATTACCATTTACGGATCCTTGGGTGGAACAACCACAGGTTATTCCGGAGACATGATTTCACTGCCTTCAGGAAGCACAGTGGTCATGAAGTTTGCCGGTGACAAGAAATACATGCCGTCAACATTTACAATACACTTCGTATGAGGATGCCCATCCTCATTTTCTTATTTTTTTTTAGGGCAGCTAAATTAACAATTCTTCATTTTCGCATTGATTTTTTTAAACTTATGTCCGTATATAGCTTTAAAACAACTTTCGGGACAATTCATATTCAATACTTGACCATTTACATTTAAAAAAGTCAAATAATCTGCTGATTCTTTGTTCTATGGTCTTGCATTTGTCAATATATGTTTGATGCGATAAATAGTAATGTTTAATAATATGGGATACAAAACTATGAATATGAAGAAATTCAAATAATCTGATTGATTGTAAAAGCTAACATATATATTGGCGTGATTGGTTGTGTTGTGCATTAAGTGAAGATGGTTGGATAAGGCAGCAGCACTATGATAATCAGTTAATCCTAAAAAACAATATATTAAAGTGATAAAAATGTCAAAGATAGAGATAAAACCATTTGAAGAACAGATTAGAATTGCGGGAATAGCTGGCGAACTCGAAAGGGCCGAAGAAGCAGCTTTTGAGAAGGGTTTTGAGAAGGGTTTTGAGGATGGCCATGCCAATGGCTGTGCGGAAACAGAGGAGAAATTCATTTTAAAGCTTCTTGAAACCCAAAGTCCCGAAGTGATTTCAAGAAACTTTGAAGTTTCCCTTGAAAGGGTTCTTGAAATTGCAAACGGCAACGATTGAATTTAATGTTGCCGGTCATTTTTTTCAATATGGTTATTTACTATAAAAGACATAACTATTTGCAATGAAACTTAGAGATATCCTATTAATCATAATCGTATTATTGGTCATAGTTGCAGTCTGGGCGACAGTATTCAATCCGTCAAGCTCAGTTCTCAATATGGGCTCAAAGGAAAACGTATCCATTGCTGTTACCGGAGATGTGATGTTTGCACGTAACATGGAGGGCGTATTGAGCACCGATTCATCACCGTTTGCGGGCGTAAGTGATGTCATCTCCAATGTGGATTTGCTTTTAATCAAC
>Ga0256405_10012774_pt1 | contig 10298 bp, 9 predicted proteins | sample RumenRJG_02DNA_FD_189096 | JGI IMG/M metagenome (GOLD analysis project Ga0256405, IMG submission 189096) | Bovine rumen microbial communities from Lethbridge, Alberta, Canada - RJG_02 | ecosystem: Host-associated > Mammals > Digestive system > Stomach > Rumen | place: Canada: Alberta | collected... | reverse complement strand
TGTCAGACAGCCGACAGTTGGTGGCTGAGGGGCTTGGGTAGAAGAATCACTAACGCTGAATTTTGAACAATTCGTTCGAAGAAAAAAAAGATATGTCAGTATTGTCAGTTTGTGCCGCGGGATAGTATCCCGCAAAATGAACGAAGCGGTAACGCTAATAGTTATAGATGAATATGAATATAGCGGTTATATTAGCAGGTGGTATTGGTTCACGGTTTGGTCGCGACCTGCCCAAGCAGTTCCTCAAAGTAGCAGGAAAGAAAGTGATCGAGCACACGATAGATGTGTTTGAGCATAATGATTTGATAGACGAGATCGCAGTAGTAACCCAACCGGAGTATATTGCCGATGTAGAGCAACTGGTAGTCAATAATCATTATAGGAAAGTCCGTAAGATCTTGGTGGGCGGTAAGGAACGCTACCATTCCAGTCTCTCTGCCATCAATGCCTATACGGAGGATACGGATAATCTGATTTTCCATGACGCAGTCCGTCCGCTTGTGAACGACCGTATAATCAATGATTGTATAGAGGCGTTAAAAGAATACGACGCCGTAGATGTGGCAATTCCTGTAGCAGACACTATCATTCAGGTGGATGACACGGATTGTATCAACGCCATTCCCACCCGTTCCCTGCTCCGAAGCGGTCAGACACCGCAGTGTTTCAAACGAGGCGTTATAAACAAGGCGTACGAAATAGCCATGCAAGATCCGAATTTCCTAACCACGGACGACTGCGGCGTAGTACGTAAATACCTGCCCGAGACGCCGGTATATGTAGTGAAAGGCGAGGTCTTCAATATGAAGATTACCTATAAAGAAGACTTGTTCTTGGTAGATAAACTCTTCCAATTGAAGAGCCAAGAAGGGAGTCAAGACGCATTGACAGAAAAGACAAAAGAGCAGTTACAAGGCAAAGTGTTGGTGGTGTTTGGCGGTAGTTATGGTATAGGCGCAGACGTAGCACGCTTAGCCGAAAGATGCGGCGCAAAAGTTTATCCTTATAGCCGTTCCCTGAACGGCGTGGATGTGAGCCGGATAGAGCAAGTGGAGAAGGCTTTGCACGATGTGGCAGAGAAAGAGGGAAAGATTGATTATGTGGTGAATACAGCTGGTATATTGGTTAAGGAAGCATTGGCAACCATGGAATACGAACGTATACAGCAGTCGGTTAATGTGAATATGTTGGGCATCATCAACGTAGCTAAAGCATCCTATCCCTATTTGCAGAAAACAAAGGGTTCATTATTGGCTTATACCAGCAGTAGTTATACACGCGGAAGAATGATGTATAGTATCTATTCCGCCACCAAAGCAGCAGTCGTTAATTTAGTGCAAGCATTGGCGGAAGAATGGTCTAATGATCACATTCGTGTCAATTGTATCAATCCGGAGCGAACCAAAACACCGATGCGTGTCTCTAACTTTGGGAATGAACCCGAAAATACACTACTCAAAGCAGAGCAGGTCGCAATAGCTTCGCTAAATACCTTAGTAGCTGATTGTACAGGAGAAGTAATAGATGTGAAACGCAAATGAAGACACTGGCTTACATAATTTGTTACCTGATTTATCCCTTCTCTTTCTTGTTTCCTCGCAGCGAAAAGCGTTTGGCTTTTGGTAGCTACAGAGGAAGTTTCAGTGACAATAGCAAATATCTGTTTATCTATGCGGTTGAGCATTATACGAATATAGATTGTTGCTGGCTGTCGGTAAACAGAAAAACGGTTCGTTATGTCCGCTCATTAGGTTTGCCGGCATATTGGGTGCTATCGCCTGTGGGGGTATGGAAAGCATTACGTGCCAAATACTGGTTTGTCAATTCCTATTCCTCCGATATAATGTATTGCCTTTCCGGCAATGCCACGGTTATTAACTTATGGCACGGAGTAGGACTCAAACGCTGCGAGTTCAATATCAATCAAGGACCCTTAGCCGACAGGTTCGTTAAAATGACTTTCAAGGAGCGTTTCTATCATCCGGAGTCATTCAAGAGACCTGATTATCTGGTGTCCTCTACTCCTTTCCAGACAGTGATGTTCGCTTCCGCCTTCCGCATTCCGGAGGCACGATGCTTAGAGTCGGGCTATCCGCGTAATGCGATCCTGCAAATGCCGAAAGAACAGGTGCGGAACTTTGTTGCCAAGTACGAACCAAAAGAGACATTACAACTTATTCAAACGATAGAGTCATTTGAAAAGGTCTATATCTACATGCCTACATGGCGGGATTCCCAGAGGAACGTGTTCGTGCAACAGTTTGATCTGCAGGCTCTCAATGAAATGTTGGTAAAACAAAAGGCAATAATGCTGCTAAAACCACACCCCAACACGCGTACGGAAGCTATCAACGGCTATTCGAACATAATCCTTGTAAAAGCAACAATGGACGTATATGGAATACTGCCCTTCACGGATGTGCTGATTACCGATTATTCCTCGATTCTGTATGATTATTTGCTCATGCAGGAAAAGGAAACCGTATTGTTCTTGTACGATTACGATGAGTACGTGCGCGATAGAGATTTCTACTATCCTTTTGAAGAAAATGTAGTTGGGAAGAAAGTGTCTTCTTTTGAGCAGCTTCTCCAAGTATTGGGTTCTGGCAATTATGTCTCACCTCAAGAACAGAAACAAGCAATAATCCGGAAATTCTGGGGAGATACGATGAATAAAAATGTGTGTGAGAATATTATTAAACAACTGGGTATAGAGTAAGATGCGAAGCTTAAGTACATATTATTCCATTCTCCGCAAGAAAGGTTTTTATACCTGTATGCGTGAGTTAAAGAAGGCCGTGTGGCCCGTATGGTGGACGCGTAGCAAAGTTGCCATAGAGCAGATACAGGCAGAACGGGCAAGCAAATATCTTTGGCGGAAATACGGAAAAATGATTGCTGCGCCATTGACAGAACATGGTGTAGAGAAACCCAATCAGACTATTTGGATATGCTGGCTGCAAGGAATGGAGCAAGCTCCCGATATAGTAAAGCAGTGTGTGGCGTCTGTCAAACACTATATGCCGGAATATAGATTGCAAGTGCTGACGGCGGAGAATATAGCGCAGTTAGTGGAACTGCCGGAGCATATATGGGTGAAATACAAGAATGGCACAATCACGTTTACGCATTTCTCGGATATCCTGCGCACCGCCTTATTGGTACAGCACGGCGGTATATGGCTTGACGCGACGGTATTGCTGACAGGAACGCTACCAACTAAATGGACGGAGACGGATTTGTTCTTCCTCCAAAAATCGGTGTTAAATGCAACTCCTCATGCAGGGTCAAGCTGGATGCTGATGGCGCGAAAAGGAAATCCGGTGTTGCAACGTGTATTGGAACTGCTCTGCGAGTACTGGAGAAGGGAGAACAAACTGCGGGATTACTACCTCTTCCATCTGTTCTTATTCCTTGTCCTGACCAAAAATGAGCAGGGACAACAAACACTTCAGTCTGTTCCGTATATCTCTAATGTGGATGCGCATGTGCTACAGTTCAGACTATTTGAAGAATACTCAGATTCGGCATGGCGCTATATTACAGAAAGTTCGCCGATCCATAAACTCACGTGGAAATTCAATCATAACGAACCACTCGACAAAAAAGGCACCTATTATGATTATATCCTTCATCATTTGCACTTATAATCGCGAACAGTATATATACGAGTGCTTGAGCCGTTTAGCGGCGAACACCGTCAAAGAAGGGTGGGAGATTATTCTGGTTAATAATAATTCCACGGACAATACTGCCGCCGAGTGCGCCCGTTTCGTTGCGGATTACAAGCCCGGCAATTATCACTATTTTGTAGAGACACGGCAAGGCCTTTCTTTTGCCCGCAACAGGGGTATAAAAGAGGCTCATGGTGAATGGCTTGTTTTTCTGGATGATGACGCGATGGTGGAGAAGGATTACATAGCCCATTTGCAAGAACATCTGGCAACCCACCCGGAGGCAGGCGCTTTCGGAGGTGCCATTGAGCCTTTTTTTGAGGATCAACAACCCGATTGGCTGAATCCCTGGTCCATGGGGTTTGTCAGTGCCATCGATTTGGGTAATGCAGTAAAGCCGTTCCCCGCGAAGTCTTATCCTATCGGTGCCAATATGGGTATCAGCCGTGCCGCAATCACAGCGACAGGCGATTTCAATACGGCGCTCGGCAGGACAGGAAACAATCTGATGGGCGGAGAGGAGAAGGATATCTTCTCCCGTATCCGGCAGACCGGTATCCCGATTATGTATTTCCCCGGTATACGTGTGCGTCATTGTATTCCCCCTAAACGGACCACGAAAGAGTTTATCGCCCGATTGGGTCGCGGAGTGGGCATGAGTGAGAGGATGCGGACGCGGAATATAAGTGCCCTTGCGTATTACAAACGCCTCTTTTCGGAATGTATCAAATGGGGAGGAACCATTGTTCTGTGGCTCTATTACGCAATACAAGGACACCACGCAAAAGGTGACATCCTTGTATTATTCCGCAAAAACGTAACCAAAGGCTTGTTTACTTTTTCTTCTTCCAAAGGGGAAGACTGAGGCATATCAGGCTCAGCAGGATTCCGATAACCACAAATCCCATAGACCATTTATCCAAATGCAGTGCCTTTGGACTGAATGCCATCCGCACGGTATGTTCGCCCGCAGGAATGACAGCCGCACGGAGGACATAATTGACGCGTCCTATTTCCGCTTCTTTGTCATCAATATACAGATGCCATCCTTCCGGATAATAGATTTCCGAGAACACAGCCACGCGGTCGTGGGCTGTCTTGGCATGGTATTCCAATCGGTTCGGGGCGTAGGATAGCAATGTAATCTCATCGGTCTCTCCTGGGAGGGCATCACAGGTCAGGACTTCGCGGAACTTCTCATCCGCAACCGCCGTTTGGCTCAAATCCAGCGTGTTCAGCGCCGCACTCTCATCATCCGGGGTAGGGACAAACTGCACGCTATTTACGAACCAGGCATTACCCATTGCGTCGGGGTTTTGCATTACGCCGCGTTGGGTGACAATATACTTGGTATTGAGCATATTGAGGACATTCCAGTTCATCTTACTGATATGCTCGTCAATCAAATCCTGATAGCGGCGCAACTTGGCAGCATGGTAGCCTCCGATGGATTTGAGCCGGTAACTGGTACGCGCGTCATTGAACGTATTGGTATTGAGATTCAGCACGCGGTAGTCGAGGCTCTTGTCCGCCAAAATCTGTTCCTCCCACGGCTGCAGTTTGAAGTAGGAACCGGCCTCTTTGGCTTTGACAAAATTATCGTTGTTGAAGAAGCGTTTGTTCACGGGAACCATATCTGCCAATATTAGCATCGTCAAACCGATGTATAATATTGGATTTGAAATTTTAGATTTGATATTTGATATTTTGTTCTGCCATGCGTACCAGAAAGTCAACGCACAACCCAATACCACAAAGAGCAAACTACGCCAAGCGTCACTCTTCACCATTGCCGCACGCTGATCAATAATCATGTCGTACAGCCATCCGGGCACTTGGCCCTTCCATTGCGCATCGTAACTGCTGGTCATATCGAAACTGCCGGCAAAGAGGGCTGTAAAAAGACAAATACCTGCCGTAATACCACCTGCGATAAACAAGTCTGTACGTAGTTTCTTCCATGCTACTTTACCCTCTATGATCTGCTGTAGTCCTAAGAATCCGAGCAAAGGCATCGTGATTTCTGCTACCACAAGAATAGACTCCACTGCGCGGAACTTATTGTACATCGGGAAATAATTGAAGAACAACTCTGTCAACCACATCATATTCCTTCCCCATGCCAAGAAAATAGACATGAGGGTAGCAAATAGCAATGCCCATTTATAGGGACCCGGAACAATTAGCAATCCTAAAAGGAATAGGAAACATACGATCGCTCCGACATATACCGCTCCGCTGGTAAACATCTTTTCGCCGTGGTAGGTAGGCGCGCTCTTGCAGAACTGCTCCGCATCGCGTTTGGAGACCCCCTGTTTGCGCATCGCCTGACTCAGTTGGCTGTCCTTGCCCAAGTTATATCCGCTGGCACCGCCTTCCCAGTTAGGGATAAGGAGCGTCATCGTCTCATCGATTCCGTAACTCCAGTCCGTGGCATATTTGATATCCAGTCCTGCATCCTTTGTACTTGGCCCTTTGTCACTTTGTCCCTTTGTCAGTTCGCTGTGTCCGCCACGCATGGTCTCTTTGACATAGGACTGGTTCATGTTCAGCCAACTGATGCGCGTGCCGGCTACCAAACCGAGCGAGACAATAATCACGCTTAGCGCAATCAGCAAATCTTTCCACCGATGTTCCACGCAATGCATCACAATCTCCGTAATCACCATCACTCCAATGAGCATGAAAACATAATAGGTCATCTGCGGATGCAGGGCTATGCACGCCATACCATATACCATGATTAGCGGTGCGCCAAGCCAGTATTTTTTGCGGAAAACGGCATATACACCACCAATCACAGGCGCGAGGAAGCCGATAGCAACCGCTTTCGTAACATGACCTGCCGGAATGATGAGGAAGAAATAAGAACTCATACCAATCGCCAGCGCACCGGCTATACTCAACCAAGGGTTAATCCCGAAGCACAACAGCAACAGGAAAAAACCAAAGAAGTAAGCAAAGATAATACCGGTAGTCTCGTTCAACCCAAGATGTAACACTTGGCGCAAGGAATGGTTGGTAATCTCACCCGACGGTAAGTTTCCTGTGATTTGGTATGTCGGCATTCCTCCGAAAAGCGAATTGGTCCACCAACTTGTTTCTCCGGTGGATGCCTTGTATTCCAACACCTCGTTGGCATCTCCCTTCCAGTTGTTCACATCACCCTGCAGTAGCACTTTACCGTCCAGCATCGGGCTGCAATAGGCGAGGGCGAAACCGATGAATACCACGATTGCCACCAGATATGGGGCGATTTTCTTCCAGTCTATCTTCATGTCTTTTGTTTTAATTAATTCCTAAATAACGATAAAACGGTATGTATTTCTTGACCACCACGCCCAGAATCGTACAGAGTGCTACAACGAGACCACTCACGCTTATCGGGAGGACAATACATTGCCAAAGAGGAGCATTGGCGGTAAAGCCCAATACGGTGTATATCGGGGTGATGAAAAGCATATGTATCAAGTAAGTCAAAAAACTGCAGTCGCTGACAGTGCGCAGAAGCTTGGATTCTTTGAGTTGGCCGAAGCCCTCCCCCCATTCGCGGCGAAGCAGGAAGCCCAAGATATAAAATCCAAGGAAATATGTGAGACGGCTGCTATATTGCAGCAAATATAGTTCGGGGTAGAAACGTTGCGCAATGATGTATATCAGCCAGCACACAATAATTCCTATTAACGTTTGTTTGCTACAGGTCTGGAAGGCGCGTTGCAGGAAGGGAGTGATGGCATAGAGCGCAATGATGAGCCCCATAAACCAATAGGCTTCGTTGATGCGATTGGTGAGCAGAAAGGGGATGTAGTTGCGGATTGCGTCTTGCCATGAATGGATGTCTTCATATTTGCCCACGATGCACGAAAGAGTATATATGACGATACTCCAGATGAGGAACGGAACCAGAATGCGGGTGAAGCGTTTCTTATAAAACACACCGATGGGCAGGATAGAAGACGGAAGTTGCAAGGCACCTGAAATCATTACGAAAAGCGGTACGCCGCACTGGTAGAACAGTTTATAGCATAGTGCCAACACCGGGTATGCTGTACTATCTATATGCGAGAGCGACCATGTGTGGACGGTCACAACCATAAGGATTGCTAATGCTCTCAACCAGTCCAATACTGTGTTGCGGCCTGTAGTCATTTTATCATTTTACGTATTTCACAGAGTTCTTCTTTGACGCGCAGCAGGATATCCAATGCCGCTTGACGTTCATTGGAGTGCTTGCTGTTGTTGCGTAGTTCCTTGCGAATAGCCTCAATGCGGGTGATTTTCAGATCGTCTCGGATATATTTGATGCGTTTGATGAGATCATGGTCCTCGCGGGTGTAATAACGGTTGCCATGTCCGTCCTTGCGGGGATTCAATTCCTCGAACTGTTTCTCCCAATACCGCAAGGTGGAGGCAGGGACACCTGTCTCTTGCTCCGTCTCGCGCAGCGAGAAATATATCTTTTCGTCAGTGGCCATATGCAGTAGAATACCTTATTTGCAAATCTTCAGTTTCTTGCCTTCACGGATATTGTCATTCTTGAGTCCGTTCCATTGCTTGAGTTGTTTGACAGAGCAATGGAATTTCTTGGCTATTCCGCCTAAAGTGTCTCCCCGTTTGATGGTGTAATAGGTTACTCCGTTCACGCGGTAGGCTCCGGTGATAGAAGTCACTTTCGCCATGTCTATCTCCGCTCTGCGGTTGTTGATGAGGCTGTCGGCTTTGTAGCTGAGAATAGAGTCCTGCATGTCAATATACATGCCTACTTTCTCCGCCGGGAGGCACAGTGTGTAGGGGGTTCCTCCGGGAAGTATGTCTCTGGAATACTGCGGGTTGAGCCTTCTCAACTCTGCCATCTCGATGCCTAAGTTATCACTCACTTGTTGGAGATGCATCCGTTGAAAGGTACGGATGGTATCGGTCACCATCGCTTTCTCGACAGGTGCTTTGCATATACCGTGCTCCTCGCCGTAGTTCATAGCATAATTGGCGGCGATGAAGATAGGTACGTAGTTTCTCGTCTCGCGCGGCAGATAGGGATAGATAGACCAGAAATCGCGTTTTCCTCCGGCACGGCGGATGGCTTTGTTCACGTTTCCTCCGCCGCAGTTATAGGCTGCTATCACCAGATTCCAGTCTTTGAAGATCGTGTACATGTTACTCAGGAACCGGCAAGCAGCCTCGGTGGAGCGAATCGGATCCATACGCTCATCGACCAACGAGTTGATTTCCAAACCGTACAGTTTACCCGTTCCGGGCATAAACTGCCATAAGCCTGCAGCGCCGGCGTGCGAACGCGCCGTCGGGTTGAGCGCCGATTCAATCACCGGCAGATACTTCAGTTCATACGGCAATCCGTAGCGTCCTAATGCCTCCTCGAAGATAGGAAAGTAATACTCGCTCATGCGCATCATCCGTGCTACCTGCTTGGGGTTGCGCTTCACGTACCTTAATATAAACGCGCGCACGCGTTCGTTGTAAGGCAACTCTATCACGCACGGCAGCGCTTGCAAGCGCGCTTTATAAACGGAGTCGGGCAGGGTAGTGGTATCGTGCTTGGCGATACAATCGGTTGTGTCTATCCATTGCAGACACCAGTCCAGTGCGCGCATCTCGATATCGCTCACCTCCTCCTCGTTCCAGCCGGTATAATACGGGCGGATAGGTATGATGGAGTCTTCTGCGACAATGAGGCTGTCGAAGGACTCCATCGCCAGGCTATCTATCGCCAGGCTGTCTGTGTCCAGGCTGTCGGTCACTATAGGTGTGGAAATACTATCTAATTCTTGCGCAGACATACTCATCCAGGCTGCGCAACCAAGGAATATAAAGATTATCTTTTTCAAAATCGAATAGCTAATTTCAGTTCTGTACTCTGTTGGTGTCGGGGATCCATGTATATCTGCGGCTCTACGTTGACGGACAGATCGGGCGAGATATCGTAGTCAAACAGCTGTGCATCCACGTATGCGTCAATCAGTGTCAACGCATAAACAATGACGGTCGCCAAGATAGAATAGTCCCTGTAGCGGCGGTAGGTGTTTTGCTGATTCTTGAGCGTGTTGAGCCATGTTCCGGCTCCTCCTACGCGCTCCAAATCATACCCCTCCGGCAGGACGGCAATATAACTCTTGCTTGCATCTTCGCTTACCGTTCCGTTCGTATTATCCACGTACAGGTCCATGTACGCGGTGCGGTAACTGCTATATCGGTTCTGGTTGAGGCTGATAGCATAGCCGCATCCCATGAACGCTCCATATACAATCGGCAGTTTCCAATAGGACTTGTTGTATATCTGTCCGGCTCCGGGCAGGATAGCCCCAAGCCACACCGCCCTGTTGGCATCCGGCTTTTTGGTGAGGTCAATGTAATACTTGTATTTCTCCTCAGCCGTGGTTGTGTCGGGTTGGTAGTAAATGGTGTCCTGCTGTGCACGGAGCAACATCGGTATCCCCAGTAATAATATGGTCAAAAAGCGTTTCAACGTAGTCTCGCTGCTATGCGGTTCAGTTCCTCTTCGCTTGCATAAGCAATCGTCACCTTGCCGTCTTGAATCTTAATCTTCCATCCGGTCCGCTCGCTCAGTTCTTGTTGCAATGCCTCATACGGATTGGCGGTTCTCTCTTT
>Ga0256405_10012773_pt1 | contig 10300 bp, 8 predicted proteins | sample RumenRJG_02DNA_FD_189096 | JGI IMG/M metagenome (GOLD analysis project Ga0256405, IMG submission 189096) | Bovine rumen microbial communities from Lethbridge, Alberta, Canada - RJG_02 | ecosystem: Host-associated > Mammals > Digestive system > Stomach > Rumen | place: Canada: Alberta | collected... | reverse complement strand
GGAAGACTGGGAAATAGCAAAAACAGGAATCCGTCGGTATATCCGAGATTGTCAGATTCTTGCCTTGACATATCATAGAGGCACACAACGCTCTTACATCTTTGTTGTTCACCCAGATCAGTACAGAACGTATGCCGGCTTGTTGAATGAATTTGAGGACACCGTATGGGGAAAGCTGTTCAGCAGAGAAAAGATAGAAAGCAATGTCCTTACCACAGACGAGGAGAGAAACTGGTTCTGAATTCTGAGTGAAGAATAATCAGAAAGCATGGGGCACAAGACTAACTGGAGAGGACACGAACGAATAATTCGAGTATAATCTGAATCATCAAAGCTGCTTGTCTTGCTCAGGACAGGCGGTTCTTTTATGTCAGGGCTAAATGGGAGGAAGATTGTATGAAAAAGATACCGACGCTTTTTAAGAGGGAGTTCCAAAATCACATCGTTGTTTCTGTATCACCCGATTTGTCAGATGAGACTTTGAGCTGGGTACTTGATGGAGAAGGAGAGGCTACAGTTAAAATTGATGGAGCGTGCTGCGCTTTTATCGACGGTGTGTTTTACAAACGCTATGACGCGAAGAAAAATAAGAAGGGAATTATGAAGAAGCCGCCGGAGGGATCCATCCCCTGCGATGAACCGGATCCCGTGACCGGACACTGGCCGCATTGGGAACCGGTTCGGGAAGAAGATCCCGGGGCGAAATGGTATCTTGTGGCATATGAAAACGCAATAGCATCAGGTGTTGAGATCACAGAAGGAACGTACGAAGCAATTGGTCCGCATTTTCAAAACAATCCCTACCATCTGGGAAACGACACGCTTGTCCGGCACGGTACAGAAGTGATCGACGTGGAAAGGTCTTTTGAGGGGATCAGAGATTTTTTACGAACACATCCAATGGAAGGAGTCGTCTTCTGGAAAGACGGAATCCCCAGATGCAAAATCAAGCGGAAAGATTTCGGCTTTCCATGGCCGGTGTAGAAGAATACCGGTGGAAGCGGCTCATGGCCTTGAGATATTTTTCATATTTGCCGCTTTTAAATACACCGCGCACACCGGACTTGATGCTGTCGGTGATCTCCTTCAGGCTCTCCGTACCTTCTTTTCAATTATCTGAGATGTTGAGAACTCCTCAGCATGAAAGAAACAGGCTGCTGGAAAGCAGCAGCCAATTCAATAATCGTTCGGATAACTATTTCACTTTGTATCGTGCATTTCGAAACGTTCCTATTTTGACGATTTGCCCCTCTTTCAACAAGTCGGCCATTACCCGCTCTACGGTTGTAGCACTGATGTCCGGAAGCCGTTGCAGAATTTCGGATTTAGAAACAGGGACAAAGCTGTTCAGCAGAACATTTTCAACTTGCTGATGTTTTGGAAGCCTGCGGATGTCACCGTCAATGAATTTCTCATCCATCTCCTTATAGCAGGCATACAGAATTTGCAGAAAATAGGTAATAAAGGGAATATAGGTGCTGCTGTTTTCATGCCATCCTGAGGAGGACTCTTTCAGAGCCTGATAATAGCCATACTTGTATTCATTAATCTTCGCTTCCAGTGAAATATATCTGCCGATATCAAACCCGGCCTGCTGAAGCATGACAATTGTGATAAGACGGGAAATGCGCCCGTTTCCGTCTGTAAAGGGATGGATACAGAGAAAATCCAGGATCGCGCATGGAATCAGAAGCAGGCGGTTTACTTTCGAATCCTGTCGGCCCTCATTCCAGGCCATAACCCATTGCGCCATAGCTTCTGGCGTTTCTTTTGCGCTGACCGGGACAAAACGCACCTTCAAACGCCCCGCTTCATCGCGCTCCTGAATCCAGTTGTTTTCCCGCTTATAGAATCCGGCTTCTGCAGATACGGAAGACAGCAGGAGCTGATGGAAATGCTTCAGAAGCGGTTCGGAGAGCTCTGCATCAAAATCATCATTGTAGATCTCCGACAGAGCATTTTTATAGCCCAGAATTTCTTCCTCCGCATGATTCAATGGCTTGTCATCCTTCTGTATCAGGGCGGTTAGGCGTTTTCCTGTCGTGACAATTCCCTCAATCGCATTGCTTCCCTTTACAGATTCTATCATTGCAGCTTTTCGCAGTTTTTTCAGCATATCCACATTCTGCGAGCGGCGAATCGTATCACGGGCTTTCAGATCGGATATCATGCCGGAGATCCCGAGAAGCTCAGCAGGCATGTCATGTTTTAAAAACTGATAGTCAAATGAATGCACATGATTCATCTCCCTTGCAATTTTACTGCCTCATTTTAACATAAAATGAGGCAGTAAATCAAGAGAAGAAGCAGAGAATCAGCTTAAATGACATCGGCTGCCGGAAAGCGGCAGCCGATGAACTCAATATACGGTAAGGATCTCGGTGCCGGAGACGGGAAGAACCTGAATGACAGCATCCATCCCGGCCGTGGCTTTGCGGGCGCAATCCAGGGCCAGAGAGGGGAGGTTGTTTTCCCGGCTCAGGTGCGCCAGAAAAAAGTGTTTTGTACCATGCTCGGCAAATCGGGCGATGGCCGCCGAAGCATCGGTATTGGAAAGATGCCCGTGATCGGAGAGAATCCGCCGCTTCAGATAGACGGGATAGCGCCCGCAGCGCAGCATTTCCTCGTCATGGTTGGACTCAATCACGATACAGTCGCAGCCGAAGAGAAGCGCCATCGTGCTCTCCGGGATGACACCGAGATCGGTGAGATACCCCAGACGGCAGCCGGCGGACTCGATGAGGAAACCGATGCTGCCGGCACAGTCGTGGGACGTCCGGATGGCGGTGACCTGGACGCCCGGGGTGATTTCCACTTTCTCCGTGTAGGGCAGAATGAGCGCACGATCCAGCATCAGCGTATCTCTGGTAGTCCCGCTGGTATAGACCGGGGCGGCAATCCGCTTCATACAGACATCCAGACCTTTTACGTGGTCGGAATGGGAGTGGGTGATCAGCACGGCATCAATGTCGTCCCAGCCGTAGCCGTTTGTGTTCAGCGCAGTGGAGAGCGCTTTGGCCGTGACACCGAGATCAATCAGAATGCGGTGCCCGTCGAGATCCACGAGCATGCAGTTGCCTGTGGATCCGCTGGCGATCGGCAGAAGTTGAAGCATAAGACATTCCTCGTTTGTTCCTTTTTATTCGGGCCATCATACCATGAAAATGAACAGAGGGCAACAGCGGAACCATGACACCGCCGTCGAAATGCAGAATATCTGAAGGACTGAAGACGACAGAAGAAGCTTAAACGGATGCCGGAATTGAAAAGAGGCATGTTATGTTGTATAATCGGTAAACATACCCCCGGGAATCGGTTGAAGAAACCGATTATACATCGAAATTCAGGACTATATTTCATGAGGGATGGGAACCACGAGGGCTGCAGATGAAGAAGCAGAGATCGTGAATCAGAAAACGATATGAAGAATCAATATACAGAGATAGAATCGGAGAACAGCAAATCAACCAACAGGCACCGCCGGATGTCTCTGGCGGTTCAGGTCAATCTCCTGATTGTCGCGATCACGCTCGGCATCTCCCTGTTGCTGGTGGCGATCAGCGCTGTGAATTATCGCAGGGCAATCCTGGATCCGTTTACGGACAGACTGGCGGAATACGAAGTGAAAGAGGAAGACTTTGCGCCTTTTCTGTCCTACTTCGCTGAGCTTTTCGGTACGGAAGAAATGCAGGCGGCACGGGAATCTCACTTTACGGAAGATGACCATTTCCTGGACTGGATGGATGAGACCCCGTCCTTTACGGACGATGATCCCCTATATGGCAGAGAGAGCCTCTTCTTCGATATCATTGCCTATGACCTGTCGGTCAGAGATACCATGGAAGCCATCGATCTGGACACTGTCGGCGCCGAAGTTCTGAAGGACGGAACCGTATACCGGGTATCCTACGATGAGAAGGGCGGCAACGACAGTGACTGGCTTGATGATTTCGGCCGAGAAGAAAGCTTTTTCTCCCAGCCGCCGACAGAGTTCCTGAGCCCCTGTATGATGAGGATTTCCTCAAATTATCTGCTCCTGCGCTGTGTGATCTTAGATCTGGGCGGTGCGGAAGGCCGGCTTTGGCTGGGGTATAATATGACAGAGGCGGTGAACGAGTTTCACGGCTTTGTGACAAGGAGCATCCTGTACGTTCTTGCCCTGACGGTAGCGGCGTCCATTGTCTGCATCTGCCTGCTGCGGCGTCATATCACGAAGCCGATCGCCGCACTCTCGCAGGCTGCGACGGAGTTTGCACCGGAGGAAGACGGAACCTTTTCCACGGACAGAATCAGCCGGGTTGAGATTCCGGTTGAGAATGAGCTCGGTGATCTCAGCCGGGAAATTCGATCGATGCAGATCAGGATCGTGGAAAACACCGAAAACCTCAAAATGCTTACGTCGGAAAAAGAACGGATCAAAACCGAACTGAACATGGCGACCCGGATTCAGAACAGCATGCTTCCCCACATCTTTCCCCCCTTCCCGGAGAGAGAAGAATTTGACCTGTACGCCACGATGAGACCGGCCAGAGAAGTCGGAGGTGATTTCTACGACTTTTTCATGATCGATGAGGATCATCTGGCCGTGGTGATGGCGGATGTGAGCGGAAAAGGCGTACCGGGCGCGCTGTTCATGATGGTGTCCAAAGTGATTCTGAAGAACAACGCCATGCTCGGAAGGCCGGTCGGAGAGATCCTTGCGAGGACGAATGATCTGATCTGCGCAAACAATCAGATGGAGATGTTTGTAACGGTCTGGATGGGAATACTGGAGATCAGCACCGGAACAATCAGGGCGGCCAATGCCGGGCACGAGTATCCGGCGGTGATGCAGGACGGCTGTTTCCGGCTGTGCAGGGACAGGCACAGTTTCGTGATCGGAGGACTGGCCGACGTATGCTATCGGGAGTATGAACTGCAGCTGGAGAAAGGCGACAAACTCTTCCTGTACACAGACGGTGTCACGGAGGCGACCGACGAAAAGGGAGAACTGTTCGGGACCGAACGGATGCTTGGGGCGCTGAATGCATGTGCAGACTCCTCGCCGCAGGAGATTCTCACCGGGGTGAGGGACGCCGTGGATGCCTTCGTCGGCGAGGCGGAACAGTTCGACGACATGACTATGCTGTGCCTGACGTATAAAGGACCCAATACCAGACAGAAGCAATCAATGCCGCCCGAAAGGACAGCATAAATTCCTCACGATCGGCTCTTGCACTGGGTCGCGATTTCACATATAATATGCGTTGATTATGCGTTGATTCGGATGACAAAGGTTGAGTATCACAATATGAACTTTATTTCCTTTCGATTTGCTGCCTTCATTGTCATTACAGCCTGTATCTATTATGCCTTTCCCCAAAAGAAATACCAGTGGGTGATTCTGCTTGCGGCAAGCTGGGTTTTCTATCTTGCGACCGGTGTAAAGTACGGGGTCTACCTCCTGTTTACCTCTTTGACCAGCTATCTCGCCGCCCTTTGGATTGACCGGACACTGACAGAATCAAAAGCGCGCCTGAAAGCGAACAAAGAGATCTGGGACAAAGAGCAGAAAAAGGCACAGAAAGAAATCACAGTCAGGAAAACGCACAGGATGCTGGCCCTGGTTCTTGTGCTGAATTTCGGAGTCCTGTTTTTCCTGAAGTATTTCCCGACGTTTGCTTTCGCTTGCGGAAATCTGTTCGGGTTTTCTGACCTGACCTTCCGTTTCATCCTTCCGCTGGGAATCTCATTTTATACCTTTCAGGCCATGGGCTATGTGATCGATGTCTCTCGGGGAGATGTACGGGCAGAGCGGAATTTCGGGAAATATACGCTCTTTGTCAGTTTCTTTCCTCAGCTGCTTCAGGGACCGATCAGCCGGTATGATCAGCTGGCAGGTCAGCTTCTGGAAGAGCACCGTTTCGAGTTTACACGCATCAAATTCGGCCTGGAACTTGCCCTGTGGGGCCTGTTCAAAAAACTGGTGATTGCCGACCATGCCGCCGCGGCGATCAGGACGGTTACCGAAGCTCCGGAGGCATTCAGCGGCACGACCCTTGGCTTTACGGTCGTGCTTTATGCGCTGCAGGTCTATGCGGACTTTTCCGGGGGCATCGATATTGCCCGCGCCGCTGCACAGGTCCTCGGGATTGACATGATCCAGAACTTCCGCCAGCCGTATTTTGCCACAACACTGACGGATTATTGGAACCGCTGGCATATCAGTCTCGGCGCGTGGATGAAGAACTATATCTTCTATCCCATCGCACTGTCCAAAACAGCGAACAGATTTACAAAAGCGGTTAAGAACAGCCGGTTCGGCGCTGCGAAAGCCGGCGCACATATCGCCATGGTCCTGCCCGGTACGGTGGCGTCTCTGATCGTGTTCCTGATCGTGGGAATCTGGCATGGGGCAGGATGGCGGTATATCCTGTACGGGTTCTGGAACGGCGGCGTGATCATGCTTTCGATCCTGCTCAAGCCATGCTTTGAGTGGGTCAACCTGCGCTGCCGGATCAACACGTCGGCGCTTCCCCATCGTTGTTTCCAGATTTTCCGTACGTTCCTGCTGGTCTGCATCGGAAATATCACCGACCTCGCCCGCGGCGGCAGGGATTGCTTCGTGTGGGTTCGACGGATCTTTACGGAGCAGAACCTGTCTGCCGGGCAGCAGGAGATCCTGAACGGTATCGGCCTCTCATCCCGCGAGTATCTGTTGCTGCTGCTTTCTGCGATTCTGCTTTTTGCCGTCGGACTCATCCATGAACGGAATCCGCAGACTTCGATCAGAACAATGCTGGACCAAAAACCTTTTGCTGTCCGCTGGCTGGTAATCTTTCTCGCGGCGGCTGTCATTCTGACCTTCGGCGCTTACGGACCCGGATATACCGCGGCGGAGTTTGCATACATGCAGTTTTAGGAGCGCTTATGACACGTCGAAGAACAGTGAAAATTCTCTCTCTGGCAGCAGCCCTGGTCCTTTTTTTCAGCTTTTCACAGATGTATTTCTGGCGCTGCAATTCCCACAACGAACTGAGACTGTATGGCTTCCGAATGGAACAAAAAGACAGTCTGGATGTCGTGCTCCTGGGGGCCAGTGATATTTATGCCTATTCGGCGCCGCTGGCCTATTCGCAGCAGGGCTTTACCAGTTATCCGTATGTGGTATCGGCCTGCTCGGTATGTTACTGGAAGGCAATGCTGGAAGACATCCTCGCCCATCAGAATCCCCGGCTGATCGTCGTGGAAACGACCGGCGCATGCTATGATACCCCCAGGGAACTGCATAACAACGGCGCGCTGCACTATATCATGGACAGTATGCCCTTCCGTCTGAAACTGCAGGCAATCCGTCCCCTTCTGACGGAAGAGAACGACAGCGCGGCAGCGTTCCTCTTCCCGGGATTGAAGTACCACTCCAACTGGAACACGCCCGAAGACCTGAAGGCCAATTATCGGAATGTCCGTATGCTGCAGAAGCAGGGCCATGCCATCCTGCGGGGGACGTATACCTCACGGTTTTCGATCGGGCTTGAGACGGAATTGCGCAATCTGCAAGATGACAGGTCGGAGCGTCCGTTGGACAGCGAAGCAGAGCAGGCATTGAGGGAATTCCTTGATTTCTGCAGAGAAAAAGATCTGCCGGTTCTGTTTACCTGTTTTCCGCATCAGGTTACCATAGAGGACGACGAGGTCTATCAGAACTTCCAGATGACCAATACCATCGAAAAGATCGTGGGAGAATATGGCTTCCCGTTTCTGAATATGGAAACGCTGTCGGATGAAATCGGCATCGATCCGGAACAGGACTACTATAACAGAACGCATCTGAATCTGTACGGACAGCAGAAACTCACGGAGTATCTGGCGCATTACCTCATAACAGAGTTTGATCTTGCGCCGGGAATACAGGACGCGGAACAGACCCGGGCCTGGAAAGAGTCTTCAGACTTCTATGAACGCTACTGCCGCTATATCGAAGAGATGCCTACAGACTCAGAGGCCTTGTTTTCAGAGACGTATGAGCTCATGAAAGAACTCAGAGAAATGAAAGACACATGAAGGCGCACTGAGATCCAAACCGGGTCAGCAGATCGTGCTGCCGCAAGAAAGAACAGGATGACAACTTATGTATTGCTCTGTATTAGACCGTTTTATACACGCTTCTCCGGAGCGCGTGCTGTATAAAGACGAATTCAGAACCGTCACATGGGGAGAGTTTCTCGCCGCATCGGATGCGGCAGGGACTTATCTGGCCGGAATGGTCGGACCCGCAAGCCCCGTGGCCGTCATGACCGGGCGCCATGTCTGGACACCGGCCTGCTTCCTGGGTGTGGTCAAGGCAGGATGCTTCTACGCGCCGATGGACGGTGATCTGCCCAAAGCGAGACTGGAGCAGATGCTCCGTGTGGTTCAGGCACCGGTGCTGCTGGTGGACAGGGCACACCTGGAAACGGCACAGGGACTGGAATTTCACGGGGAGATCGTCGTGATGGAGGAGATTCTGCAGACAGCTGCGGATCCGGAACTGCTCGCATCCCGTAGAGCCGCGCTGACGGTCACATCTCCGCTTTATGTGATCTTCACCTCAGGCTCTTCCGGTACGCCGAAGGGTGTTATTACCTCCCATGAGTCGCTGATCTGCTACATCGACGCGGTGATCAAAGTGCTGAACATCGACGAGTCGGATATCCTGGGGAATCAGTCTCCACTGGATTATATTGCCGCGATCCGGGATATTTATATTCCGCTCTTTACAGGTGCCTCGACCTATATCATCCCGAAGAATGAATTCGCGATCCCCGGGCAGCTGTTTGAAACCCTGAACAGGGAACGGGTTACGACGCTGTGCTGGAGTGTCGCGGGGGTTGAGCTCCCTGCAAAACTGGGCGCGTTTGAGCTCGGCAAGCCGCAGTATCTGAAGAAACTCTGCTTCTCCGGCTCCGTTATTCACAGCAGGTATCTGAGAATCTGGCAGGAAAACCTTCCGGATGTGATGTATGTCAATCAATACGGGCCTACGGAAGCCACCGCATCCTGCACCTACTATGTCATCGATCATCCCGTTTCCGATGACACGGTTCTGCCGATCGGCGTCCCCTATGAGAACTACCGCATTCTTCTGCTGAATGAAGATGAAACGGCAGCCGCTCCCGGCGAGATCGGAGAAATCTGTGTCAGCGGGCCGATCCTGGCGCTGGGATACTACGGCAATCAGGCGTATACCGAGAAAGCCTTTATCCAGAACCCGCTCAATCCATATTACCGGGAACTGATCTATAAGACCGGTGATCTGGGGCGGTACAACGAAAACGGGCTGCTGGAGTTCCATGGGAGAAAAGACCGTCAGATCAAGCACCTGGGGCATAGAATCGAACTGAGCGAAATTGAGGAAACGGCGGGCAGAATAAACGGCGTTCAGGACTGCTGCGCGCTGTACGATAAGGAGCGCGAGCTTCTGTATCTGTTCTATACGGGAGAGGCCTCGTCCAAAGAAATTGTTCTGTATTTCCGTCAGAATATGCCGTCCTACATGGTGCCGAGAAAGACGGTCAGGCTGGATGAGATGCCGCGGCTGCCGAACGGAAAAACAGACATGCTGGCATTAAAACAATTTTTTCATTCATAAGGAGAAACGTGATGGAAAAACTAATGGAGATCCTGGAGAACCTGAGACCGGATGTTGATTTTGAAAAAGAGACTGCACTTGTTACCGGCGGAATCTTCGAGTCTTTTGACATCGTCGCGCTGGTCGGAGAGCTCGATGAGGCCTTTGATATCGAGATTAAACCAAACCATCTGATTCCGGAAAACTTCAATTCCGCGACCGCGATTTGGGCCCTGGTGGAAAAGCTTCAGGATGAATGGTGATGGATTCGAGCGCATTTCAGGAGTGCGTGAGCACCCTTGGTACCCCGTCCTATTTGTTTGACCTTGATCGATTTGACGAGCGGGTCAGGCTGGTGCGGTCCTGTTTCGGCGATCAGACTTCGCTGTGCTTTTCCATCAAGGCAAACCCCTTCCTCGTCGGGTTTTTGCCGGATGAGATCGACAGACTGGAAGTCTGCAGCCCGGGAGAGCTGACGATCTGTGAGAAGGCCGGGGTCCCGATGGAGAGGGTTATCTTCTCCGGCGTTCACAAATCAATTCGGGATATTGAACGTGCGGCAGAGGACGGCGTGGGGACCTTCACCGCAGAAAGTCGGCTGCATGTGGAACTGCTCAACACTGTTGGCCTCGAACGGGGGCAGGCTCTTCCGACCCTGATCCGGGTGACGGATGTGAAAGGCGGGAGCCAGTTCGGCGTGGATGTGGCCGA
>Ga0256405_10012772_pt1 | contig 10300 bp, 9 predicted proteins | sample RumenRJG_02DNA_FD_189096 | JGI IMG/M metagenome (GOLD analysis project Ga0256405, IMG submission 189096) | Bovine rumen microbial communities from Lethbridge, Alberta, Canada - RJG_02 | ecosystem: Host-associated > Mammals > Digestive system > Stomach > Rumen | place: Canada: Alberta | collected... | reverse complement strand
CCTCGTTGTCGTTCCAAATGGTTGAAATCTTATCACCCGGAACATATACACGGTTCTTCTTAACGAGCTTTGCATACTTGGTTGCATACTTCAGGTCAGCCTTTTTCATGTTGGAATCAATGGCCTGGGCACGACGGACCGCATGCAGACTATCCGTGATTACGGTGTGCGGAACAATGGTCGGGCGATACTTTTCAACCTCACCACCGAGCTTCAAGACATTCTCTTTCTGACTCTTATAGATAGGTTCCCCATTTAAATACTCCTTTGCCAACTCGTACATAGAGTTTCCTAGGCGTTCGCAAGCACCAATAAGCATATTCCAGTCAAAGTTTTCACTATTATGACCGGTGATAATGTCTGGCTTAAATATGGCAATGCAAAGCAGGAAGTTGCGAATTGCGTTCATCTCGCTTGCCGCCCTCTCTTCTTCCGTCTCACCCTCAACAGCAAACACTCTTTCAAAAGTAAAAGTTTTTCCCTTGTATTTCACCGGCCTGTTGAACCTGACACCAATCTGCTCAATCTTGTCGTTCTTCGTATCAAGTCCGGTGGTCTCAAGGTCAAAAATCATACGAAGCGTCTCATCGTAATCATTGTACCCCTTGAAATAGCGTTTTCCGGTGGAGATAAGGTACTGTTCCTCTGGTGTTGCGGTCAAATAATACTTGGCCTTGTTCTTTGCAAGTTCTTCCTGACCATCTTTTCTGTCCCTATAAATCGGGTGGCCAGCTTCCTTGAAGAATTTGAGAAAGTCACTGTAAGACATCGGTCTGGTTGCATAGAAAAGGAAGCAGTAGCCACTTTCCATTGACTCAACCACCTGTCCGTCATTGTTCTTTGTTGAAAGTTCCTTGACAAAGATTCCGTATTTACCCATCATCTTTGCCATACTACCACCACATATGTTGTTGTCCATAATGAACTTCTTCATCTTGACGCAGACCTCTTTCTTGGCCCATACAAAAGGATAGAATGGACGCTCCGAAACACACTTATTGTCGTCCTCATCCCTGTAATAAACCTTGACAAAGGGGTCTCTGTAATTCGTGGTAATGTCAACAATTCTTTCTTCCGGGTCGTGTCCTTCCATAAAGGTTTTCACAGCCTCCATTGTAATTTCTTGTCTTTTAAATTCTTCCATGTTTTTACTTGCTTGTTTGGTCATATCCTCTGACCGTTTCCAACCCTATAGTACGAAAAAAATCCGTGGAAAACAAATTGACTCTTTTTATTGTCTGAGAGATATTTATAGCAGATAAGTGCCTCTTGTGGCGTTTTATGGCATATGAAAATTAATGAGATTGGGAATAAGTTGTTTGGGTTGTCAGATTTAAAGGGTTTGATAACCGAAATTGGCGATAAAATATTCAATTGGGGTGATTACTATAAAGAAAATCCGGCCAGACTTGACCAGGACTTTCTTACTGCTATGGGTTTACGTCAATGGCTTGAAGCAAACGGCTTAAAAAAAATTCCAAAAGAGGGACTTACTCCTGAACAAGTTGAGGACATTTTAGGACGTATCGGTGTCAATGATAGTGAAATTAGAAAACATTTTGGTGATGATGTTTATAAGACAGCTTTAATGACGCCAGGTAATTATTTTAGGCCAAAAAATGGCAACTATGCAAGTTTCCGTGATAACTTTCAGAAAGGCAGAAGGAGTTTCGGTGGCGTACAACAGAAAGGTGGAAAATCTATTGAAGTGGCCAACAATGTACAACCTTCAGGTGTGGAGGGCGTTGTTGATAAACCAACCACCATAAAAATGAAAAAATTAGACGCCATTAAAGGTATTTTTGACGAATTGGGTGGCGAAAACATTGTAGTACCAGATTTTTTTGACCATGAAAGTCTTGTTAACTACGTTCTAACTGTTAATAACCTTTCAGTGCGTGCCGGAGAATTAGCAAAAAGTAGATATCCTGGTGGTATAGTTGATTTTGCAATAGGTAAAAACTTACCTGGTAATGAAACGAATCCTTTCTATTTCTTTCTATTATTCTACTATTTTAATTGTTGCCAAAAATCTGGTAGTAAAGACAAAATATATATTAACAACATAGGAACATTAGAATTAAAAGAATACACCAAATATGTTTTACACATTAAGCCGAACATTTACGATACGGTTGAGGCCAATATTAACAATGTGAAAAATGGATGGGAAAACATTTTGAACGCGGCTGGTTTTGGTGGCAATGAGTTTTCAACTTCACGTTCTTGGGCTTATTTTGAAGCCTATCTGAAAATATATGGAAATATATTGAGTAAAGAGTTTCTGTCAAAAATGGCACGTTGTTTTTTGATACCGGAAACAACCCTATTTGACCCAGTTTTAAACAATATAACGGATTCCAGCATTGGTGATGGTATTAGAAGATGGATTGGGGGGAAGGACAATAATACACTGCAGGAACTAATCAAACCACAACTCGTAGTAGACATAGATGATGGTTGCTCCGCCGAAAAAATATTTTATGTAGCGAGGGCTCTATCTGGTTTAATGGAAGCAAGTTACAAAAAATACGGAAAGATAGCTGAAACGTCTGAGATGACAATTGACCTTCTTTTAATGGATGGTATGGGAGCTATAAATAAATGGAATAAAAACAAGAATAAAGAAGTTATACCAGCAGCGTTGGTGCCACTTAAGACCATTTATGATGCAAAAAAGAAAGTTGATGCCGACGGTGAATCACTTACAGAAGAAATCATACCTTTCTGGCGTCTTTTAAACTTCAAGAACGAATTTAAGGACAAAACACAGGGCGAGATATACTATTTCTTGATAAATAATTCAGACCCTTCAGTTGAATGGCAATACGAGTACAATAGGAAGAAGAAGACAGATAGTGACCTTCAAGGCCAGTCAATTGACATTCTTGGCCGCACAGAAAGCAACACCTACTGTTTTGAATATCAAGGTGAACAACATTATAGGCCGATAACCGTAACATACGATGATTACAGCGCCTTTCCTTTGTTCACTGAAATGAGAGAATACATTTTATCTGAATGTGGTTTCATCCAAAAGACTGTTGGCGGAACAAAGTTTTATAGCGGGCCGGAAGATGCAAGTGCACATAGAATGCATGAAATTAGGGAGATAATAATCAAAGCCTATAAGGAATTTGCCAATAGGATTTCTGACACCGGTTTGGATTCCGGAAATTCATTGGCTAAAATTAAAAATCGGTTATCAGAGGCCAGTTTTGTTCCTACGGTTAACAAATGGAAAACTGTTGATGGGAAAAGAGAAAGGGTAAAATTTGATGACGAAGGTCAACTGCTAGCATATTTTCAGTCCATCATAAGACACGGGGCGGATGATGAGGAGATTTTTAATGCTCCAGAAGTTGGTGGAGTGATACCTTATCTTGGCTCACCACGAAGATTCCTTGATGAGGTCAAGACCGCACAAGATATGGGTCGCGACATAACAAAACGTAACGCAATTAAAAACTCCAGGAAAAAGATTGGGTGGGTTTTGTCTTATATCATTCCTGGAAAAGCAACCGAGGATGAAAAGAAATATACGAGCGAATTGGCCGGTAGCGAAGACATGGTATTTACTTGGGATAAAGAAGGTAAAGACAAATTAATCGGGTTCCTGCGCAGTAATAACTTGTCATCAGTAGACCCGAATAAATCTATATCTAACGTTCAAGATAAATCTTTATTTGAACAAATAATCAAAGAAATTCTTACAGGCTACGATTTCTGATAGAAAGAGAAAAACTTTTAATTGTATCTCCGAGGCAATCGTCAAGGTTGTAAAAAAGGCTATTCCTTGCATTTTGAATTATTATGCTGCCATCCTCGCGCAAATAGATGATTCCGCTTAACGTCGGTTCGCTCTTCCCGGTTTCATCAAATGGGGGATTAAACCAAAATTGGAAAGGTTCAATATGCCAGGAAGGCCTATATACATTTTTGTATCCACTTTCACGGTCTGATTGAGTAAAGTCCTCAAATTGACTAAGAAATTCATATATAATTGTTCTATCGTCTTCCATTGTTTTTACTTTTAGTCCTTTATAAATATCCCAAACTCACTCAAAACCCCTTGTACATGTTCAAAAGTATCCCCGAAGTAGAGAACCATTCTTCCCTTTTCGGGGTATTCTTCCATGTTCTCAATGTCAATCCAGGAAAGTGCTATAATTCTCGCTATCGCATACTCCATTGAATAACAGTATGTCTCTTGAACGGTCTTTAGCGGAAACGGTAATTTAATCCTCACGACCTTGTTATAAGTGGTTGAATCTGGGGTTATTTCGTCAGTTGAAATTAAACCCGGAGTATTAACCTCCCAATCAACGCCCCAGACAATATCCGGAGTGTTGCTGAAAAACAAATCGTATTCATATGTCTGGTCCGTATTCTTGCAAATAGGTTTAACAAATATCAGGACCTCATCTTTAGAACTCATTCGGGTCTAAATCGTTATCACTATTATTATTAAGGTTGTTAATCAAGTCGTTAACAAGATTTTCGTCGTCCCGCTTAATCTCTTCAAAACCAAGATTGATAAGACCGCATTCGGCTATTTTCAATTCAACGGTCTCCCTCTTTTCACCGAATCTGAACTTCAACGGTTTGTGATGGAACTCAATAGTATTCTCATCTATCTCACTGAAACATAGTGGAATAATCCCGTCAATACAGTCCTGCATTGAGAAGCAGGCGTTCTCCTTCGCCGTCATCAGCTTTACGGGAGATATGATTTTGGCTGTGTGAGATAGGCAGTTCGGGTCAGGGGCGAGGCCAGGTATGATGCATGCTGGTGGGATATTGAAAAATTCCCCCCAAAGACTGTCTGGGTCATATGTGAAGTCAAAACGGTACATATATTTCTTGTCCGTCGTCCTTCCTATCTCAGCTACAAAGCCTAAAAACTCCTCGTTCATATTTTAGTGTAAAAATCAATATCATTTTTTGGGTTCCTGGCTGAATAAACCTCCGTTTGATAACAGTTTTCCCTCTTGTCAAAAACGAACCTGCATAACCCACTTTCAACTCCACCATTTGTAGTTCCGTTACAGTAATAATTGAAATCATACTGTGCCTTCGCCCACAGGATTATACCCATAAAATCCTCTCGGGTGTATTTTTCCTTGACAGGGAACCGTATGTCGCGCCTCGGGTCATAATAACTGAAATACTTCCTGTCAACAATCCTTTTTCCGAGGATTTCATTCAACTCCTTATTGAGCCAACTGCCTTTCTTGAGATACCACATATCACTGTTTCCTTTACAACGGAATGCAATGTCTTCAAGCGTAAATGTTTCTTCTTCTTTCGTTTTCGCAATTACTGGTACTGACACTAGAGCCGCACCGACACCAATTCCAAATAAACGTTTTAAAAAATTTCTTCTTTCCATTAAATCCCTTCTTTTTCTATTGTTATTGCCTCAGGCGGTATATTGTCAAAAGTCCACACACCCCTAACCATATTTGGGTCCCCGTATAGTTTAAATCCTGCCCGGCATTTTAATGTATCTATTTTTAGTAAAGCGTACTTGTCTTTCCTCGAGGTTGTTTTATGTGCGGCTAGCCAAAACGCGTCCGCATATGCCTTATAATTTAATGTTAAATCTTTTTGCAGGAACAAATAAATCCTTTCCGGATGCATACTTAATTTATTTTGTGCTTTGGGTACCAACCCATTTTTTAAGATTTTATTTACCTTGTTTTCTGGGGTAAGATGATAGAGAAACTTTGGCACCGGTATTTCATCCTCTTGTCTTCTCTTTTCAAATGTTAGAATAGTTAAGGTCTTATCCGTGCTACTTTCATATTCTTCTGCTAAAGGCCACCCACAGGTATTAAAAAAACGTTTTAATTTTTCTATCTCAGGTCCGTTTTTTAGCATAATTGTAATTACACTCACCTCATCTGTACCATATGTTTTTGGGCTTGTTTTATATGCATCAAATTCTATGGTCATTTCATTTTCTTTAATAGGTAGTTCCCCATTACGATATACTCTATAATGCCGTTCTAAAATCTTAAGTATTTTTTCTGCACCGTAAGATTCAAATATGCCTTCTTCTATTATTTCATCAATAGTTTCGTGATACTCAAAAATGTTTTTCCTTAATTTTTTATCGGGAGGAAGCATTCCCATTCTTTCCATCAAGTTTATACTGCTTTCTATACTCATTTTTCGTCTTCTTTCTTTACTATTTGGTTTATAACGAGTGATTTACGAAGAACTATATTCCACATCTTCTCATATTGGGTATCTCTGAATATCTGATAGTAAATGTCGACATCTTTTGTCTGACCAATCCTGAAAATCCTATCCTGCATCTGGAGATTATCGCCTGGCACAAAACTTATGTTATTAAAAATCAGCACATGTGAAGCCAATAGGGTAATTCCAACGCCCGCTGCCTGAATATTCCCAATAAAAACCATAATATTCGGGTCATTGGTGAACTTCTCAATATTCTTATCCTTATCCTTCGCCGACACTTTACCGTTGTAGATTACGCATCTATCGCCATAATACTCTTTCAACGTATACAGTTCTTCGTCATAACAGCAGGCAATTACAACTTTTTCTCCTTTCTCAATAAAAGAGTCCGCGAGTTTAATTGTATTCGGCACCATCTGGTTTGAAAGGTACTTGCGATAAATTGCACCCTCCAAAAGTTCCTTGTTCAAGTCCTTCGTCGGGTCAGCTTCCAACTGTGCTGCCTCATATTCTTCCCAGAGCCGGTTGTATTCCATTATTTGACCCATATCAAGGTCATAGAACACCTCATGAATAGTTTTGTTCGGTAAATCAAGCAGGTCTTCCTTGACACGGCGGAGATAAATGTGGGCTGTGCGGTCCTTAAGCTCTTCAAGATTACTTTCTCCGTTTGGAATGGTCATCATGCGTACGCTTTTCTTTACGATTTCACGCAGTTCGTCTTTTTCATTGTCCGTAAGTTCATACCAGTTTGACTTACCCCTGTTAGCAATGAACTTTCTACTTATTGCATCGCGTTTAGCTTTTTCCTTTGCGTTTCTCGGTATCTCTATTGCCGCACAATAACGCTTCATATAATATTCCCTATCATCAGCTACAGGGTCACCGATGAGTTGGAGCAGATTAAAATAGTTTTGGGGGTTGTTTGTAATTGGAGTCCCGGTTGCCAGATAAACACTGTCCGGGTTTCCTCTCTTTATGAGGTCCTTTATGATTTTATATCTGTCAGCCGTCGTATTTGACAGTCTGTGGGCCTCGTCAACGATTACCAATGCCTTCTTGTTTGCTATATATTGGAGCATCGGGCTGTTTTGGTATGCTTTTTCAATGTTTTCCCGGCTTCTCGTGGCAGGTATCTCATAAAACTCATTGACAATATCGTAATTGACAATGACAAAACGATTTTCACCCCATTTTCCAGCTTCTTTTGCCTCGTTTTGGAGTTCAGTTAAGCTTAAACTGGATTTACCCTCCTTATAGCCGAGATACCTTTCAAGTTCTCCCTTGTTTTTATCCAGATATGACTCAATTATAGTAATATCTCTCTCTGGAACATACCACATGAGTTCTTTTTTCCAGTTTGTCTTGATTGAAGCGGGGCAAATAATGAGTACAGCATCAAAATTCCCTTCAATGGCGGCTACGGCAAGTTCACAAGTTTTTCCGTAACCCATATCATCGGCAAGGACACACTTTTTTCTTGCAAGAAGGAACTTGATACCATCTCTTTGGTGAAGTTTTAACCTTCTGTTCGGGTCTTTTGACATTGAAAGTTTATCATATCTGTCAAAATCAACAGGATAATTGTGCCAATCTGGTAGCGTAAAATTGGTAAGTACCGCTTTTTTGGGAAGAAAAGCCATAACCGGGTCTACACTCTGTCTATATTGAACATAGCAGTGATAAGTTGTGCTTGTTTCCCCTAAAAGACTAACCACACGAAGTTTTTGAGGAACGAATTCAGTACCCCAATCCTGTTGTTTCTTCAAACCATACCAATCAGCAATTTTAATAGTCTTTTCAATTTGTTTTGGGACAAAGTTTTGATTTTCAATGATATACTCTACATTGAAGGCATTGAGTTTCTTGACGTCGCCTTTAAGGATGACGTCTCTTTTGAGCATGAGATAGTAAGGGTTAGTACCTGAATACCCCCTTAAAATTTCAATTGCTTCATTTTGAGCCTTCGCGCTGGTATAAATCATTATTCTTATTATCTATCAACATTATGATACTAAAAAAATCTTAATAAAACAAATTAAGAAAGTTATTCTTATTACTTACTAATAAATCTTAAGATATATTATATATAATTTATATATTATCTATAGCACTTTATCTATTTTTACAGTAGGAGTACATTTTGTTTCTTTATCTGAGTAAAGAGATATTTATCTATATAACAGAATAGGCTTTATTTGAAGATGGAATTACAGTTTGACAATACGAAACTGAAAAGGAAAACCCCAATCAAGAGGAATCACAAGTTCTTTGGACGAGATGAATACAATCTTGAAATGGAGTTCGCAATGGAATATCTGGAACAAGATGCAAACCAGACTGTTATATTGTATCAGGTAGACCTTTCAAAGACAAAGGTTAACGATATTTACAAAGAAGCTGATAAGGATGCCATTCGTTACCTTCCTCCGGTTGAAGTTCCATGTGTCTATGAAATCCAGGAAGCGGAACTCCAATCCTACGAGAAAAACAAGATGAAAGGCATGTATGCCAAGCCTGGAAAACTGATTTTCAGCGTGTTATTGAAGACTTTTGATGAGCTTGACATAGATATCAAGAGAGGTGACTATGTTGGCGTACAAATAACTCCGCAGAGAATGGAATATTTCACTGTGACGAACGACGGAAGGGTTGGAATGACGGCGAACAAGAACACTATTTACGGTGTTGCTCCATATTACAGGACAATTGAGTGTGCGCCCGCCGATAACATTGAATTTAACGGATAAACAATGGGAAGTAGGAATTTTAAGAATTTTATGGGTTATGACAACCAGCCAGACCCACGAGAACTTAGGCTCAACTTTGACAAGGAAGAGCTTAAGGATGGTAGTCCGTTCCCAAACCCATTGACTTACGAGGATATAGACCGTGAGTTCAAGAAATGGGTAGAGAACAGTCTTTCAATATCTTATGAAGGAAAGAATCTTCCGACGATGACCCTCTTTTCAAACCAGAGATTCAGTGAATATATGCAATCCTGGAAGTTTACTGATGAAGACCAGAACCCTATACTCAACTTCAAGGCAATATCCAGGGAAAATAACCCAAAGAGTGGCACAATCAATGGAGAAAGCAAGAACATTCCAGGTGAACATACGTGGCTGATGAAAAGGCTTGTTGCGACTGACAAGAACAACAGGGAATACTTCATTGAATACCGTATGAAACAGCCTTTTGCGGTTGACCTTGTATATAAGGTAAGTCTTTTTACCAATAAATTTGAACTTCTTAACGAGTTCAATACCCTTGTCAATGACCGTTTCAAGGCAATTGATTGTTATATACGCCCTAACGGACACTATATTTCAATGAAACTCAACGATATAAGTGATGACAGTGAGTACAGTATCAATGACAGACAGTATTATTCACAGTCTTTCAGTATTACTGTAAGGGCATATATCATTACGGAAGACAGCTTCATTGTCCACGAGGTTCCAAGACTTGCGTTCATCGGGTTTGACATAGAAGGAGACGGAAGTTATGCGGATGTTGAAGTCGGTGGGGTGCACAAACCAGCCGATGTACAAACGATTCTTACTGAGACCAATGACTGTATAGACGACCAGCCCTATTATTTTAGGGAAGTTTCATTGAAGGCATACATTGACCCATGCGATGCGAACCTGTCGTTTACAATGGATATGGATTTGACCGTCAAGGCTGATAAATCCTTCTCTATCAATGCCAGATATTTCAAGATTAAGGTGAATGGTGATGTTGTATGCGAGTCTTTTGACGGGAATATTCCGGAAGACCTTGAATTTCATAATGGCGACCAGATAAAGATATGTAAGGTTATCAAGAAGAGGGAAAGTCGTCCGGCACAGATTATGCTCAACGGATTTACAAGGGAAGAGGTCGTGTCAAACAGGGCTCCTGAGGAAGAGCAGTACACGGAAGAAATTATAGTAAAAGAATAAAAATGTAGGGGGGCTCTTTTTTTCGGGTCTTTTACACTATTTATAGAAAAATAATAAGTTAAAAAAGATTAGTTTAAGATGATAAGCGATGCAAGAGGTGGTCATGTTTCTCCTGGTGTTTACACTGAGGTAAGGGACATACA
>Ga0256405_10012771_pt1 | contig 10300 bp, 13 predicted proteins | sample RumenRJG_02DNA_FD_189096 | JGI IMG/M metagenome (GOLD analysis project Ga0256405, IMG submission 189096) | Bovine rumen microbial communities from Lethbridge, Alberta, Canada - RJG_02 | ecosystem: Host-associated > Mammals > Digestive system > Stomach > Rumen | place: Canada: Alberta... | reverse complement strand
TTCAAAGATAGAATGCGAATTTCGATCCTTTTGCGCCGACGCCCTCGTAGTCGGCAGTAATTGAGAATTGGCAGCAGAGATTGCCGATGGCATCATCATCGAGGGTGACAGTCAATTCCAGTTCGATTGCCATGCGTCGCTCGCTGTAACTGAGATTCCAGATACATTCGCCCAGAACGGCATTCACTACCGTTCTGATTTCATCCTGAGTGCGCCAAATAGAATCGAAGTCAGTCATAATACTCAATCTTCAATTCCTCGCTGATGATAAAGTCGTCGTGAAAATTATCATCGTAAGTATAGACGAGTCGTAACCCCCGATAGACAGACGGAACTTTCAACGTATCGAGCAGATGCCACTTGGGACGGCCAAAGTCGTAGGATTCCCTGTTGAGCAGAATGCGGTTGGTGGTATAGTCGAAATGGTAATAGCCGCCACCGACGCACTGGTCACCGGGCTTCAGCAGGTCTTTATGCTGATTGACCATGCCGAGACGAAAATAACCGTCCATTGTGATGATGAACTTGGGGAGTGCCATACCTTCAATCTGTTACCACTTCATCGAAATGCTCCTTGCCCCAGTCGATGAGGGCTATGATGGCGGGCATCAGTGAACGGCCTGTTCCCGTCAGAGAGTATTCTACACGTGGTGGTACCTCTGGATAGACCTCGCGGTGTACCAGATGGCTCTGCTCCAGGTTTTTCAGCGTAGCCGAGAGCATCTTCTGGGAACAGTCCGTCATCAGGCGACGAATCTCATTAAACCGCAATACACCCGTCTTGCTGGTGTGGAGCATATAGAGCACTAACATTGACCACTTGTCGCCGAAACGACTGATGACTTGCCTGATGGGACAGGCTAAATACTCTGCTTTTACATCTGCCATAATCATTGAATTTGCCGCAAGGACAGTGCAAACCGAATGCAATCGAGCTCGCTCGAATTGCTGAGGTGCAGCCTGTTCTCGCTGAGTTTACTCAGCAAAGGTAGCAAAAAGTTACCAACTTACGACATTATACTATGTTAATCTGAGTTAAAGTGGTTTCCGCGGAAGTGCGATAACATCCCAATTCCTACTTTTTGGTAACTATCTCACCAAAAAGTGCCTTCTTGTGGGATTGAAAAACTTGCCGTACCTTTGCACTCGGAATCAAACAAATAACATTTTAAACAAATAAGAATTATGAAACAGATTGAGACAATTAAGAGTGGCAAGAATTACAAAGCAGTAAGTGTAGGTAAGATGAGTGAGATTATCGAACACGTGCTTCCCATGGGGCCGAACGTAACCATTCAGGGCAAGGTGTTCGCAGGTCAGGCCATAGGTGCTACAGGAAGCGAGTTCTCGTTCCAGACGCTCGTTCCTGGTCAGGACAGCGGTTTCTTGCACACCCACAAGACTCACGAGGAACTTTACTTCATCCTGAAGGGCGAAGGTCAGTATCAGGTGGATGGTGAGATTTTTCCAGTCAGCGAAGGCACCATTATCCGCGTCGCTCCCGATGGCAAGCGTGCGCTGAAGAACACTGGCAACGAGAATCTGACCATGCTTTGCATCCAGTACAAGGCCAATGCCTTCACCGAGGCTGACAGTCCCATGACTGACGGCACAATCCTACAGGAAGAACTGAAATGGTAAGCAACGATGTTTGAGAAAGCAATTCAGTTTCTTCGCGACCACCAAGAGATTGCCCTTGCCACCAGCGAGGGCAATATGCCTAAGTTGCGCATCTTCCAGATCATGAAGCAGGAAGGGCATGTGCTTTACTTTGCCACTTCTGCACAGAAGGCTGTCTATCGGGAGTTACGCCGGAATCCTAATGTTGAGATACTGGCATACGCAGATAATATATCCGTCAGATGCTCTGGCATGGTAAACTTCAATGTAGAGGATGATATGAAACGATGGATATACGACAACAACCCCGTATTGCCCCGTCTTTATACGAGCTATGACCAGATGGAATATTTCTGTTTGCCAATAGCAGAGATGGACTATTTTGATTTATCTCCGACGCCGCCAATATTTCAGCATTTCGACCTCATTGCAGGCGAGGTTTGCGATTCAGCGAGAGAATAACTACAAAAAACAAATACCATTCACAAGGCATTTGACCCCACTATAGTTTGGTATTTTGGTGAATTTGATGAAAAAATAACTGAAAGCGCCCTATAATACCAGTTCCATCATCTTATATTCTTTGCCTTTCGTAAGTCCATCATGTCATCCCAGAAGTCCCTTAGGCTTACGCCGCTTCCCGATTAACGGGAACGCTCAAACATGGGACATTTCATTGAGAATCGCATCCAACAACTGCATCTTCGTAATCTGAAGGTCTGGTGTCACATCGATAGGACTTGCCACAATGTCGCCCAACGAACCGACATGCACGTTGGAAACGGCAATCTCTCCATTCAGGACTTTCACCTTAATCCGATTGCTTGAACCGTATTCAGGCTTCGTCTTCATTCAACAAAAGTTAAAGTTACGGATTAATCTCCGATATTAATCAGAAATGACTAATTTTGCAACAAAGTTTAATAATAAGGCAGATAAATCGGAATTTATCGTTATGAAAAAGATCTTAATATGTATTCAATTTCTGTTATTAACGACCGTTGCTTATGCGACTGGTCAAGACAGTGATGTTATTTATATTAATGGTACTCGTTGGGCGTTGTTGGACAGGCCTGTATGCAGAGATTCTTTGTTGTACCATCACTTGAAGGCTGTGCTACCTGCAGAACGCCATATTACTACAGCCAACTGGGATGGCTTCACCTCATATTGGAGCATTGAGGAGGACGTATTCTACCTCGACAGTATACGATGTGAACACTATGATATAAATAGTCGCAAAATTATAGGTGAGCGCATTCCAAACGACACATTGCTTCGTGTTTTTAAGAATTTTGTCGAAGGAGAGCGTATTGTGGCCAGTTGGCTGACGGACGACATTCGTGTGGCTACGGGGAAAATGATTTACTATCAGCACATGGGGTTTGAACGAAACTACGAATATGAACAAATCTTTACAATTCGTGAGGGAAAGGTCATTGGAAAAAAAGATTATCACAACTATGTTGTTGACGGTTTCGCATTTGATAAAGTCACGAGGAATACAGACATACGGAAGTTATTTCCTTTGAAAACAGAAAAGTATCCCGAACTCGCCAATGTCAAACGCATCATATTCAATATCCGACAAGCAAGAGTTGATATGCGCGGTAATCTTGTAGAATGTGAAGTTAAGGTCCTCCAGCCCGGCGGCAATCAGCAACTTGCCGAAGAAATGACTCGGCTGTTGAAGGCTTATCATCCTTGGAAAGTATCTTTTATCAATGGTGAATTTCGCGCTTTTGGTATTGAACATTATTCTTTCCCCTATCCGCTTGACCAATAAATTCCAATTTATAAAAATGGATTTGAATAAAATTATATTTCTGATGATGCTTTGCGTCCCGATGTTCGTGGGAGCGCAGACGCTGACTTTCACAGACCACGAGCCGATGGGCAACATGCGGACGCAGGTAACTCGGCAGTTCTTCCGCCTTGTAGAGCAGGAAAGCAAGGGGCGCATCCGCATTGACCACCATTGGAACGGCGAACTTTCATCGAGCTATGATGCCTACGATACGGTGCGCGAAGGCACTAAAGCCGACATGGCTACGGTAGTACCCGAATACGATAGCCAGCGGATGCCACTCCACCAGTTGTTCAAGAGTTTCCTGGCAGGACCCTCGGGCGAGGCACAGGTCGCACTTATCCGCAAAGCCTACAAGACGATTCCCGAACTGACAGAGGAGCTGCACCACGCGGGCATCCACCCTGTGCTGGTAGCTACGGGCTATCCCGTGGGCTTCTATAGCCGAGAGCCGATGGCAGACCTCAGTGCGCTGAAAGAGCAGACGTGGCGAACTGCCTGCAGCGTTTTGGATTACCCACTACACGGCACTCGACATCAGCCGATTGTTGCGTGATCGCAGCCTCTCGTTTACTGACATCAGCGATATGTTCGGCTTCTCATCGCTCTCACATTTCAGTCGTTATGTACAAACCAATTTAGGGGCGAAACCAAGTGATTTCAGGGAATAACAGCCGTAATAGTAAGAGATAATGGAACAAATGGCGGGCGAAGACGCTAAATTTCGAAAACTTTTTGTACCTTTGCAAGCGTTTTTTTACTCTAAGTAATGATTAAAAAATAATGAAACAGATAATGAAGAATTTAATGCAATGGGTGCTGGCCGCCATCCTCATTTGCGGCACAAGTGGGTTTGCTTCGTGCGGAAACGACGATGATGCCGCCATTGTTACTCCGGCGGCGAAGGAATACTTCACGCAGTGGAATCAGTGCGAGGCGCTGACCGCCTTGCAGAACTATGTGAAGGACGTGACCGATGTCAACTCGCCCAATTATATCCAGGAGGAAGACCGCATCGCCACGTTCGACATGGACGGCACGTTTGTGGGCGAACTCTATCCCACATATTTCGAGTACAACCTGCTGGAATACCGTGCGCTGGACGACCCCACCTACGAGGCCCCAAAAGACGTGATGGAGACGGCACAGGAGATACGCGACTTCGTGCGCACGGGCAAGAAACTACCCGACCACTTCGACATGAAGCACGCCCTGGCCGCTGCCAAGGCATACGCCGGCATGACACTGGCCGAGTTTGATGCCTACGTGAAGGCATACGCCGCCCAGCCCGCCAACGGCTTTTCGGGTATGACCTATGGTGAGAGTTTCTACAAGCCCATGCTGGAGGTGTTCGACTACCTGAAAGGCAACGGCTTCACCTGCTACGTGGTCTCGGGCAGCGACCGCTTCATCTGCCGCGCGCTAACGGAGGCCATCGGCATCCCCTCCAACCGCGTCATCGGAATGGACGTCAGGCTCGTGTCCTCCGCCCAGGGTACGGCAGAGGGCGTCAACTACACGATGGGCCGTGAGGAGAGCATCCTGCGCACCGACGAACTCATCATCAAGAACCTGAAGACCAACAAGGTAAAACAGATAGCCCAGGAGATTGGCAAGGTGCCTGTGCTCTCCTTCGGCAACAGCGGTGGTGATGCGGCCATGCACAACTATGCGCTCAGCAACCCGAAGTATAAGTCGGCAGCCTTCATGCTCATTGCCGATGACGACCAGCGTGACCATGCCTCGCGCGAAAAAGCCCTCACGCTGGGACAGCAGTGGCGCGAGGCCGGGTATCATGTCATCTCCATGCGCGATGACTTCAAGACCATCTACGGCGAGGGTGTCACGAAGACCGACTTTTCCTTTCCCGTCGACATAAAACCCCTCACCGAGTGGCAGGCTGGTCGAACCGTGAGTCAGGAGGCCGTCGAAGCCTTTGGCGGCATTGACAATTGCTTCGCCGCCGACCCTATCCCCGATGGTGTGTGGCAGCGTATGCAGGGCAAGACGTACAAGGAGAATCCCTACATCGGACGTGACGACCTGCGTCACATCCGCGCCCTGCACTGGGACTACGACAACCAGATGCACGTCGGCGAGATGATAGTGAACAAGCAGATTGCTGACCGCGTAGCCACCATCCTGCGCCAGTTGTTCGATGCCAAGTACCCCATCCAACGGATGCTCCTGCCCGATGTCTATGATGCCGACGACGAAACCCAAATGCGCGACAACAACTCATCGTGCTTCTGCTACCGTGCCATCGCGGGCAGCACCAAGCTGTCGAAACATGCCCGGGGGCTGGCCATCGACATCAACACCCTCTACAATCCCTATTACAAGGATCGCAACGACGGCACGCGCTTCATCCAGCCCGCCACCGCCGCAGACTACTGCGACCGCACGTGGAACTTCCCTTACAAGATCGACCACAATGATCTCTGCTTCCGCCTCTTCACCGAGGCTGGTTTCGAGTGGGGCGGCGACTGGACTTCGTGCAAGGACTTCCAGCATTTTGAGTTAATAGAAGAATAAGTCACAGTAATGGTAGGCGGAACGTTCTGTATCAGTCTGATGCAGCGGTTTGCTGATGACACGTATCTCGAGGCTTTCTTAGACGAATTCAGGCAGATAGGCATGGATTATCGTATTGCTATGCGCCATCCGATGATGGTGGCACCCATAGCAGATTATCGTTCGACTACGGCTACAAGATTGCCGCAGTAGGCGACTGGCTGTTCAAGCAGAGCAAATAGACTTTGACAAATCTAAACCGACCGATGCAGAGATTATATATTGAGCGTTTCTACTTGAACAGGGCTGATGACGAGTACCCTATGACAGTGCGCATCGTTCTGCAGATGAAAGATGATGTGGATAGGCATCTGTTCGAGGAAGCAGTTGCAGCAGCACAGACGAGATACCCCTACCTGTGTGTCAAACTTGGTGTCGAACGCGATGCTGACGGCAGCGAGCACTATGTCTATCACGACAATCCACGGCCTTGGAAAGTCTCGGGCTGTCGTCAGCCCGTATGCTTGTGCAGTGAAGAAGCCAACGAGCATCTGATGGCTTTCGCGTGGTGGAATGACTGTGTGGCCCTGGATTTCTTTCATGCGCTCATCGACGGGACTGCCGCCTATCGCATCCTCCGGACATTGCTCTATGAATACTGCCGGCGACGCTACGATAGTGAATTAGACCCTGCAGGAGTCTGGGTGGCAGGTGACATCATCGACGAGGCAGAATGGACAGATCCTGCCACACTGCCAAGACCAACGAGCATCCACCCGCAGCAGCTGCCTGAACGTCCTAAGGTTATCAATTTGGCCACCGATGCCATCGTACCCCTTGCTGATAAGAAGGAAGTGGTTCAGATACGCATCTCTGAGGAGCAGATGATGAGACGTGTGCGGGCATGCGGTGCCACGCCTACTTCTTTCCTAACCCTGCTTCTGGCAAGAGCCATCGCCCGTCTGCATCCAGAGAGTGCGCCTCTGGCACCAACCGTTACCGTAGCGGTAGATCTAAGGCACACCCTTGGAACCACTGCGGCACACCATTCACAAGTAGGCGGACTGTTCCTGCCACTGGGGCAAGATATGCAGCAGGCGGACTTTGATACTCAGATAGCAGCTTTCCGCAAGATGATAGCCGAGCAGACTTATCCAGACAACCTGCAAGACTATTTCTGGCAGACCCAAGACCGGATGGAAAGGGTGGAACAACTGCCCACGCTTCAAGCCCGCTATCAGGCCTTTGCTCCAACAAACCAACTGAGCCAGCAGTATGGTTCGTGCATGTTCAGCTATGTAGGAAAGGCTAATCTGGGTGCTGCCGAACAATATGTCAGGGAGATGCGCACTGAGACAGACTCTGCCTATATGATTGTGGTGGAAGTCAGTGCCGCCGCAGGTGTTTTCTGTATCAGTTTCATGCAGCGTTTTGCAACCGATGTATATCTTGATACGTTCCTTGACGAGCTGCATCAGCAGGGACTGACTTACGAGATTCCAGACCGTCATCCGCTACAGATAGCCCCCATTGCCGATTATCGAAATGCTAAGCAGAAATAACATAGAAGACGATGGTGAGCACCAATCGTCCTATCGTGAGTATTGCCTGTCATTGGGCGAAGACATTGAGGAGAAACTTCCTTTCCAGAAGTTCAAGAACGGAGAGGGTGTACTGGGGTACCCTCCACGAGATTATCAATCTCGCGGATTCCTCCCTTCTATGTTATGGGCCACATGTTCTCTTTCTTCGACTGCAATGATTTCTCCGTTATCTCGCTGAAATGCCAGCCAGAACGCATAGAAGATCTTAAGGCACAGTATGAGTGTATCGGGAACCCGTACAACGAATCACCCAAACACTGGATAGGCATTAATCCAACGACAGCCCCTGATGATCTGCTGAAGGAACTGACTCGAAACTCATACAAGGTAGTCAAGGCGAAATATACGAAAATGTAGCAAGTGAGATGGAGGGAATTTAATACCTATGCCAAAGGAGCGAAACAAGGCAGACGGCTATCGTGAGAAGGCTTACGAGGGTGACACCAAGGCGATGAACAACCTTGGGGTCTGCTACGAACGTGGCACTGGCGTAAAGGTCAATCTGGAAATGGCGTTCGAGTGGTATATGAAGGCTGCAGAGCTGGGCGATGTCTATGGCTGTTTCAACGTCGGCGAGTGTTATTATCACGGAAAAGGCGTGGAGCAGAATGCAGAACTGGCCTTTGAGTGGTACATGAAGGCCGCAGACAGAGGTGATATGCAGTCGCAGGTTAACGTGGCCAATGCCTATTATCTCGGCAACGGCACAGAGACAGATCACCATAAAGCATTCCTCTGGTATCGTGAAGCAGCCTTCCAAGGACATGTACAGAGTCAGAAGAACTGCGGTGCGGCCTATTGGAATGGCGATGGCGTAGAGAAAGACCTTTCGGAGTGTGCCTTTTGGTACGAACTGGCTGCCAACGGCGGTGATGCCCAGGCACAGTTTGCTACAGGCTGGTTTCTGATGACTGGCACAGGCGTACCGAAGGATGAGCGCAAAGGGTTAAAGTGGATTCACAAAGCTACCTTCCAAGGCTATCAGCCAGCTATCAACTATTGTAAGGAACACGGATATAAGTGAACTTTCAAGGATGGTTTCAGATTTTGGAAGAATGAGGAAATAAAAACCGGAAGTCGCTGAAAATCAGCATTCTTCCTCGATTTGCGCAGAAGAGCAAATAGCAATGCTGTGATGACCGTTGAGAGCAATCCGCTACCAAATCATTACCTATTTTGCAGGTAATTAAAGTGTGTTCTGACATACCCAAAAACAAGCAATTCTGCGAAGAATGGCACATCTGAAACGAGCGTTATGAAAGTTTAACTATCGCGGTTTCTTCTTCACCGTTCTGCAATGTTTTCAATTTGTCAATATGAGTGAGATAAAGTAATTTTGCAACCTCAAAATTGACGAGTATGAAAACAGAAATGAAGGTGCTGCTCTACCTCAAAAGAAACGAGCAAAGCGAAAAGGACATGTGTCCGCTGATGGGAAGGATTTCCATTAAGGGACGTTACAACTCAACGGCACAGTTCTCGTGCAAGATGAAAGTGGATTCCAAAATCTGGAATGCCACTTCTCAACGTTGTACGGGTAAGAGCAAGGTAGCAACATCAACCAACAGGGAAATAGAAAAGCTACTGTTATTGCTCCGTTATCGGTTTAATGAATTTCTGGAAGATGGGCAGAAGTTCTCAGCCGAAGACCTGAAGAATGCCTTTCAAGGAATAGCGGCTGTGCAGATGACGCTGCTCAAACTTTTCAAATCGCATAATGAGGAACTGGCTCTATGTGTCGGTGTGAACCGTACCCAAAACACCTACCTCATCTACGACAAAGTCTATCGGGGGCTTGAAAAGTACATTCACAGCAAGAAGAAAGTTTCAGACGTACCTCTCAAGCAGTTGGATATGATGTTCATAGAAGAGTATGACCTTTATCTGAAAATTGAGTGCAAGTACAAGCCAGCAACAAGAATAGCCTATCTGAAAGTGCTGAAGAAACTGATGAATATGGCTACTTGCCGTGGACTTGTCCCATCAAATCCATTCAAGGGCTTCAAATCAGAACGTCCCAAGCAGACGAAACGCTATCTGGAGATGGATGAGTTGAAGAAAGTGATGATGGTGGAACTTGACCATCCCAGTCATATTCTTGCCAGAGATTTGTTCGTATTCTCCGCCCTTACAGGTGTATGCTATTGCGACATGCGTATGCTTTCAGACTCCAACATCGTAAAACAAGCAGATGAAACAATCTGGCTTCAGTTAAAACGCCATAAGACTGGTACTCCCGAGAATGTGAGGCTAACGGATATTCCCATTACTCTTATCGACAAATATAAGGGTATTGACAAAGACGGACATCTTTTCCCTATGCCGTCCTACACAACCATACGTTTACATCTGAAGACCATCGCAGATAAATGCAAACTTGGTCATTACTTCTCATATCATCAGGCCCGACATACATTCGGTACAACAATCTGCTTAGGAAATGGAATTCCTATCGAGACTGTCAGCAAAATCATGGGACATTGCAGCATTAACATTACCCAGCATTATGCAAAGGTAACAGAAAGAAAGATAGCTGATGATGTACGATCGTTGGGCAGTTGTATCGATAAGAATTTCTCTCTTACGGGAATCGAACTGACACCATCGCGGATATTGCGTGACTACAGTCAGCGCCATCAGAAGCCAAGACTGGGAAAGAAAAAGAAGTCTGTCATTGAACTATAGGAGGATAAAGTATGCGTAGTACATTCAAGCAACTTTTTTACATCAACCGTCAGAAGATGAAAAAGAACGG
>Ga0256405_10012770_pt1 | contig 10301 bp, 6 predicted proteins | sample RumenRJG_02DNA_FD_189096 | JGI IMG/M metagenome (GOLD analysis project Ga0256405, IMG submission 189096) | Bovine rumen microbial communities from Lethbridge, Alberta, Canada - RJG_02 | ecosystem: Host-associated > Mammals > Digestive system > Stomach > Rumen | place: Canada: Alberta | collected... | reverse complement strand
TGTCGGCTCCGATTTCCTTGCAGATCTCCTGCACATTGTGCTTGTTGGAGATAAGCTCGTTCCGGCTCGGAGTGTCGATACCGAAGTAGCATGGGAACTTAACCGGTGGAGATGCTATGCGGAAATGCACTTCCTTTGCTCCGGCACGGCGCAGGATCTGCACCAGACGGCGGCTTGTGGTACCACGTACAATTGAGTCGTCGATGACAACAACACGCTTGCCGTCCACAACTGAGCGTACAGCGTTCAGCTTGAGGAATACCATGTTCTCCCGTTCCCGCTGTGTCGGGGCGATAAAGGTTCTTCCGATATATCTGTTCTTGATAAGACCGCTGGCATAAGGAATTCCAGTAGCCTTGGCATAACCCTGTGCTGCGCTCAGGCCGCTGTCTGGCACGCCGATGACTACATCTGCAGGTACACCGCTCTCCTTTGCAAGGCATGCACCCATCCGCTCCCGGGCAACGTTTACAGGAATTCCGTCCATAATGCTGTCTGGGCGTGCGAAGTATACATACTCAAATACGCAGGTGCGCTTTGCTGTCTTCTCGCCGAAGTCGAAGGATGTTACCCCTTCCTTGTTTATCATTACAATCTCGCCCGGCTTGATATCCCGGACAAAGGTGCCGTTGAGGGCATCAAAGGCACAGCTCTCGCTGGCCAGCATCCAGCCGCCATCCACCTCTCCAAGGCACAACGGGCGGATTCCGTTAGGATCTCTTGCCCCGATTACACACTCATCTGTCATAATTATCAGAGAGAATGAGCCTTTGATCATCTGGATTGTGTCGATAAGGGCCTTTTCCAGACCTTTCTTATATGATCTTGCAATGAGTTTGAGGATGACTTCAGTGTCGCTGTTGCACTGGAAAGTACAGCCTGACTCCTCAAGCATCTCCCGAAGCTGCTCGTAGTTAACAAGCTGTCCGTTGTGGGCAACTGCAATGTCTCCCAGCTTGGTTCCCTGCATCATAGGCTGGGCATTCTCTGGGGACTTGTTTCCGGCTGTGGCATAGCGCACATGGGCACAGGCTATATGACCTGTCAGAGCTTCAAGATTCTCCTGGTTGAATACCTCGGCAGTGGTTCCTTTTCCCTTGTGGAGCTTCATCTGAGCACCATCGCTGATTGCGATGCCGGCGCTCTCCTGTCCACGGTGCTGGAGGGCATAGAGGGCATAGTAGGCCAATGTTGCGGCATTGAAGCCTTTTGCAGAGTAAGCTTTGTACTCTTTCTTGGAAGAAGTTTCACTCTTGTTAAGGAAAATACCTACTACGCCGCACTCATCATGCAGCTTGTCTTCTTCAAAATCGGTATAGCACATAGTCAGAATTCCACCTTTCCGCCATTAACTGCGGCATCAGATTTCAGCTTGCTGCGGAACTGCAGAAGTTTTTCTTTTATTTCAGGATATTTGATCCCCAGAATCTCCAGGGCTAAGTATGCTGCGTTCTTTGCATTGTTGATTCCCACGCTGGCCACCGGAATCTGCGGCGGCATCTGCACTGTGGAAAGAAGGGCGTCCATACCTCCCAGGCCATTGCTCTTGCCCGGGGTCACGCACTCAAGGGGAACACCCACTACAGGAAGCACTGTGTGGCCTGCAATCACCCCTGGAAGGGCAGCGGAAAGGCCTGCTCCTGCAATAATCACCTCGCATCCATCCTTCTCAACCTGCTCCAGGGTCTTGATAAGGAGATCCCCGGCTCTGTGGGCAGAGATTGCATAGGCACTATATTCAACGCCGAACTCGCTTAAAACGTCGGCTGCTTTCTTCATGGTTTCGGTATCAGATTTTGATCCAAAGAATATTGCAACTCTCATAACTTATTTTAACATAAATAGGGAAAGCTTGACAATTAGGAAAGGGTATAGACTTGCGGAAGAGGGGCTAAAATGTTAAAATTTATGCAGGAGAGAAAAATGAAGAAAATTATCAGCGGCAAGGTCCGCGAAGTATATGATCTGGAAGACGGAAGAATGGTCATTGTCACAACAGACCGACTTTCTGCCTTTGATGTCATCCTGCCACGGCTTATCCCGGACAAGGGAAGGGTTCTCAACGCACTGTCCAACTTCTGGTTTAATATGACCGGAGATATAGTTAAGAACCACATGATCTCATCAGACCTCAAGGATATGCCAGCCGAATTCCAGAAGCCTGAGTACGAGGGACGTACAATCCTGGTGAAGAAGCTCAAGATGATTCCTTACGAGGTGATTGTCCGGGGCTATATGTTCGGCAGCATGTGGGAAGCCTACAAGAAGGGAGAGCCTTTCCTGGGCCACAAATTCGACAAGACATATCAGCAGGCAGAGAAGCTGGCTGAACCGATAGTGACACCATCCACCAAGGCTGAGTTCGGAACCCACGATATCAACGTGACACTCCAGTACATGAAGGATGACCTGGGAGAAAAGCTGGGAACCCAGATAGAGAAGGCAGCCATCGCAGTCTACAAGCGGTGTTATGACCATGCCTACAAGAACGGCATTATTATTGCAGACACCAAGTTCGAGTTCGGTCTGGACGAGAAGGGCGACCTGGTGCTGGGCGATGAGGTCCTGACCCCGGACTCAAGCCGCTTCTGGAACAGGGACACCTACAAGGTGGGGACAAACCCTGCAAGCTTCGACAAGCAGTTTGTCCGGGACTGGCTCAAGGCCAACAACCTGGCAGGCGACCCCAATATCAAGACACTGCCAGACGACGTTGTAGATAAGACTGCAGCCCTGTACAAGGAATGCCAGAACAGAATCTGCAGATAAGTAAGAAAGCAATATCATTATCAAGCTCCTCGGTCGAGGAGCTTTTTTATTAAACTAAAGAAAAAAAACTGGAAAAATTGGGAATTCTATAATATAATAAATTAATAGGATTATCCTGATGGAATTGATAGACAATATAGCAAAGACGCTGAAAGATGATTTATCTGTCGAGATCAAGTCTGGCAGCAAGCTGTCCATCGCAGCTGCATGTTTTTCAATCTATGCATTTCAAGAATTGAAACGGGAACTGAAAAGCATTGATGCTCTCCGCTTCATTTTCACTTCTCCCACCTTCACAACTGAAAAGGCAAAAAAAGAAAAGCGGGAATTCTATATTCCCCGCCTGAACAGGGAACGAAGTCTTTATGGAACTGAGTTCGAAGTGAAGCTTCGTAATGAGCTGACCCAAAAAGCTATTTCCCGAGAATGTGCAGAATGGATTAAGGATAAGGTAACATTTAAGTCAAATGTGACGAATGAGAACATGATGGGGTTTATAGCCCTGGATGATAAATGTTATGCCCCTATCAATGGATTCACAACAGTTGATTTAGGATGCGAGCGGGGTAACAACGCCTATTATATGGTCAATAAACTGGAGGCCCCTCTTTCTCAGCAATATCTGGATCTGTTCGATAGCCTTTGGAATAACCCCCAGAAGATGCAGGATGTGACAGACGAGGTAATAGAAAATATCTCAACAGCCTATAATGAGAATTCCCCTGACTTCATCTACTTTGTTGTCCTTTATAATATTTTCAATGAGTTCCTGGAAGATATATCTGAGGATGTGCTCCCTAACGAGGCGACCGGATTCAAGAGCAGCAAGATCTGGAACATGCTTTATAATTTCCAGAGGGATGCCGCCCTGGCAATCATCAACAAACTTGAAAAGTATAACGGCTGTATCCTGGCAGACAGCGTTGGACTTGGAAAGACCTTCACCGCCCTGGCTGTGATAAAGTATTATGAGAACCGCAACAAGTCTGTCCTGGTTCTCTGCCCTAAGAAACTGGCAAACAACTGGAACACCTTTAAAGATAATTATGTAAATAATCCTATTTCTGCAGACAGGTTACGGTATGATGTCCTCTTCCATACAGACCTGAGCCGAGATGCAGGATCATCAAACGGACTTGACCTAAGCAGGCTTAACTGGAGCAACTACGACCTTGTAATTATTGACGAATCACATAACTTCCGTAACGGTGGGCAGATAACAATAAATGATGATGACAGCGAGAAGGAGAACCGTTATCTCCGGCTTCTTAATAAAGTTATCCGTGCCGGAGTCAAGACAAAGGTTCTTATGCTTTCAGCTACCCCTGTCAACAACCGCTTCAATGACTTAAGGAATCAGCTTGCCTTGGCGTATGAGGGCGATTCCGGCTCTATCAATTCCAAGCTTAACACATCTCGGCCTATTGAAGATATTTTCAAGAACGCACAGAGAGCATTCAACACCTGGAGCAAGAACAAGCCGGAGGACAGGACAACCGAGAACCTGCTGAGCATGCTTGACTTTGATTTCTTTGAGGTTCTGGACAGCGTGACAATAGCAAGGTCGAGAAAGCATATACAGAAGTATTATGATACAGCAGACATCGGCACATTCCCTAAAAGGAATATCCCGATATCCAAGCGTCCTGGTCTTACAGACCTTGATGATGCCGTAAGCTATAACGATATCTTTGACCTGCTGAGTCTGCTCAGCCTGTGTGTATATACACCATCATTATATCTGCAGGCTAGCAAACAGGCAAAATATGAGAATCTTTATGGAAAGAGAGAGGGGAACAGGGGTATCACCCTTGCGGGCCGAGAGGCTGGAATGCTTCATCTTATGTCTGTCAACCTGATGAAACGGATGGAGTCTTCTGTATATTCATTCCGTCTCACAGTAAGCAGGATCAGGGATCTGATTTCCAGTACGATTGATTCTATCAATGATTTCGAGCATGGAGACAAGAAGAAATCTCTTGAGCTCAGGGACCTTTCCAATGTCGAGTTTGACGAGGATGACCAGAATGACGATATCTTCTCAATCGGCAGAAAGAACAAGATTGATATTGCCGACTTAGATTACACCTCATGGAAGCGGGATCTTGAGAAAGATAAAGTTATCTTTAACAGGCTCCTGGAGATGATTAAAGGCATAACCCCAGAGCATGACAGCAAGCTGAAGACTCTCTTTGATACTATTGATGACAAGCAGAAGCATCCTATCAATGAAGGGAATAAAAAGATTCTTATATTCACTGCATTTGCAGACACCGCAGATTATCTGTATGAGAATGTCAGTAAATTTGCCAAGAAGAGATATAGTCTTGATACAGCTATAATCACCGGTTCTATTGATGGAAAGACCACTATAAAGGGGCTACGTACAGACCTGAATACAGTGCTTACCTGCTTCTCTCCTGTATCCAAGGGAAAAGACCTGCTTATGCCCAATCAGAAAGCAGTGATAGATATCCTGATTGCCACAGACTGTATCTCCGAAGGACAGAACCTCCAGGACTGCGACTACCTTATTAATTATGATATCCACTGGAACCCAGTGCGCATCATCCAGAGGTTCGGCCGTATTGACCGTATCGGAAGCAGGAACTCCTGTATACAGCTGGTGAATTTCTGGCCTGATATCACACTTGACGAGTATATAAACCTTAAAGCCAGGGTAGAGACTAGGATGAAGATTGTGGATATGACCGCCACAGGTGATGACAATGTGCTCAGCCCGGAAGAGAAGGTGGACCTGGAATACAGGAAGCAGCAGCTCAAGAGACTGCAGGAAGAGGTGGTTGATATCGAGGAGATGTCCACGGGCATATCAATCATGGATCTTGGACTTAATGAGTTCCGCCTTGACTTGCTGGACTATATTAAGGATAACCCTGACCTGGATAAAACACCATTCGGTCTTCATTCAGTTGTTCCAGCTGCAGAAGATACCCCAGCAGGGGTAATATATGTCCTTAAGAACAGGGCGAACAGCGTGAATATAGACAACCAGAACAGGCTCCATCCATTCTATATGGTCTATATAAGCAAGGATGGCGAGGTTATTTGTGACCATCTCTCTCCTAAAAAACTGCTTGATAACATGCGGTATCTCTGCAGGGGCAAGACAGACCCTATTCCGGAGTTGTACCGGGCCTTCAATCAGGAGACAAGGGATGGCCGGGATATGAAGACTTATTCTAAGCTTCTGGGCGATGCCATAAGCTCTATTGTCAAAGTGAAGGAAGAAAGCGATCTGGACGGCTTCCTTGGTGGAGCCGAGGTCAATTTCCTTTCAAATACAATTAAGGGACTGGATGACTTTGAACTTATATGTTTCCTGGTGGTCAGGTGAGGGGATAGAGGCAAATGTTAGGACTTCCTAAGTCGACAGAGCTATCACGCCAGCTCCCAAAGAAGGCCATATATGCCAGATTCGGGCTTAATACTGCGACTAGAAACCGATTTGACGCAGATATCTCCCGTATAACAATAGTAAATGAGGTTTCTCCGACGACAATAGCTATAGCCCCTGGAGAGAAAATAAAGTCGTTCTATGTACTGCTGGTGATCTTAAAGAATAAGAAATATGACGAACGTTTAATAGGACAGCTTTCTAAACTGATTGGACAGAATATGCTCTTTATCCTTGACTGTGGTGATAAATCCCAGCTTGCGGTTTATCATGGAAAGGTTATTACCACAGGCTGGAAGCCGGGAGAACGACTTACAATTGCCCTCAGGGGACAGGATATGGATATAGTCTGGCAGAATATAATAATACAGGTCGGAGATGTCCAGATAGAACAGGGGAGAACCTTGGATGAACAGCTTGCTGTTGATGACCAACAGTCAGCTCTTAGAGAAGAGATAGAAAGACTTGAAAAACTTACATGGAAAGAGACCCAGCCTAAGAAGAAATTTGAGCTGGCACAGAAGATAAATGATTTTAAAGAAAAGCTGTCGGAGTTAGAAAATGGATAAAAAATCAATAGAAACTTTGGCAGTAGATGCCGTACGGGACAGTGTTGTAACATCACATTTGTTTGCTCAATTTATATCTGATAATGATAAAGAACCATCATGGGATGGTCATATTTTTATTTATTTAGACAAAAGTAAGACAAATGAAAAACTTAGAGGAAGATTACCGGTTCAGGTTAAAGGGACAGAGAAAAATGACCATTCAAAAGAAGAAATAAGTTTTTCAATACCAACAATTCATTTAACTAATTATCTACGCGATGGTGGGTTAATTTATTTTGTAGTATATATTAATAATAACGGCTCAAAAAGACAAATATATTATTTGGGACTTCCTCCGATTAAACTTAGAACGCTTCTAAAAGAAGCTAAAGGGAAAAAGACTAAAAGTGTCAAATTAAAAAAGCTACCTGATGATCCAAATAAAAAAGCAATGATATTTATTAATTGCTTGGATAATTGTAAAAGGCAGGCTAGTTTTAGTGAGGCTAAATTATTCTCATTGGAAGAACTGATGGAAAAAGGTGTTTTTGAGGGTGTTACAATCCCTGTTTCTACGGTTGGAGGAATAGATCCTAAGACTGCCTTATTATTAAATGATGTTTATTTTTATGCTAATATTAAGGGCAGTTCTATTCTCCAGCCGCTAGAAATTATACCAAAGACATTTACAGAAACAGAATTTTTCAGTGTTCCAATTATGGTTGGTGAAAAACTTTTTTATACTAAAGCAAGTTTAATAAGAAACAAAAATAGTATTAGGACTTTAATTGGGAATAGCTTTAATATTACTACAAATCTGCAAGATAATTCAGTAAAAATTGATTATAAAAACTCTGATAGTTTGCGTTCTTTAGTGATTGATCTCGATTTTATTCTTTCATATATAGAATACAAAAGTTTTTCGTTTGGCAATAAAAAATTTTATTTTGATGAAAACAATGCTGATTTGTCAAAATTTAATGTTAATGATGAAAAAATAAGGCTTGAATACTTTAAAAAGTTTGTTCAGGTTTTAGATTGTTTAGGTTGTCAAAAAGATATTAATTTAAGTTCCTTGACTAAAAATGATTGGATTACAGCTAATTTATTGATTCAAACGCTAATAGAGCATAAGCAAATCAACGGAATTGGAAAAGATATCCCATGTATAAACACTTTAAATATAGGATCTTTAATTTTTATTGTTTATTTTAAAAAAATAGGTGATAACCCAGAATTATATGAAGTTTATGACTTTTTTAATGTTGAATTACATGTAACTTATGATAATTTGTATGGGGAAAAATTACCTATTTCCCAGTATTTTATTCTTAATCCTGATGATTTATTGAAAGCAGATAATATTCGTTTTGATTTGCTTTTAGATTCATTTAAGAAAATTCCAAGACATCCTGAATTAATGTCAAGAGCTAATGAGTTTATGCTTAAGTTACTTATTGCTTATGATAAAGCTCCAGAAAGAAAAGAATTCTTGCAAACAGCGGATTCTTTTGCTGAATGGATTATGAGCGCAAATGATAATGAAGTATTGTATGGGATTCGCTTGCTGAATAAACTTCAAATAGAAAAACGCAAAGGAAGCTTAAGTAAAAAGCAGAAAAAAGAACTATATGAGCTAATTGATTCAAAAGAAATAAGCGAGGATATGTTGGTTGGAGCTTATCTACTTCTGGATCAACAGGAGGCAGCAGAACTTCATTTTGAAAAATTGGAGTCTCAAAATCAAGAAGAATTCAAAAAATACCCTATTTACCACTTTTGGAATAATGCAGGAGAATTATAAAAATGGATCATTTGAAAATGCACACACCAAATATTGTTGATGAAAATGTCAAAAAAATAGGAAAATTATTTCCTAATTGTCTGACTGAACGCTTGCGAGAAGGTGGTAAACCTGAAGCTTGTATTGATTTTGATAAACTTAAACAGGAACTTTCTTCTGTATCGGTTTCGGATAAGGATGAAAGATATCAGTTCACCTGGCCTGATAAGAGAAAAGCTTTATTGACAGCTAATGCACCTGTTTCTACTACTTTACGTCCCTGCAAAGAAGAAAGCTTGAATTATGATAATACCCAGAACCTCTATATAGAGGGAGATAATTTGGATGTATTGAAGCTTCTTCGAGAAACTTATTTGAATAAAATTAAAATGATTTATATTGATCCTCCATACAACACAGGAAACGATTTTGTCTATGAGGATGACTTTGCAGAAGATATAGATGCTTATATGGGTAGAAGTGGACAATATGATGAAACTGGTAATCGACTTGTATTAAATACAGAAAGCAATGGCCGTTTTCATACTGACTGGCTGAATATGATGTATCCACGACTTAAACTTGCTAGGGATTTGCTTAGTGACGATGGTGTAATTTTTATTAGTATTGATGATAATGAAGTAGATAACCTAAAAAAGATTTGTAATGAGTTGTATGGCGAAAAAAATTACATCAGTGAAATAACTTGGTATAAAGGGTATGGAAAAAATGATAGTAAGCTCATAAGAAATCTTACAGAGTATATTTTAGTTTATGCAAAAAATGCTTCATCATTAATAACTTTGGAAGAGAGGCCATTTGAGATTGAAAAAGAAGGTTATGAAGGGGCCAAGATAATTCAAGATAAATATAACTCTCTGAATCACAATGAAGATAATAGAAGGCTATTTGAAAAAGAACTTAAGGATTATTATTTAAAAAATAATTTAAAAGGGATATCATCATATTCTAAGGTTGATAATAATTTTAGAATATATAGAGGTATTAGTTTAGAAAAACCAGCTGATCCTTGCTATTTTTATGACATTATTCATCCAATTACCGGAAAACCTTGTGCTAAACCCAAGAAGGGCTGGGTGCGTTCAGAAAAATCAATGAAAGAACTTATTCAGTCTGAAATGGTTATATTCGGAAAAGATGAAACAGTTTTGCCTCAGAGAAAAGCTTATCTTGATGATATGCGATTTGAAACTCCTAATAATTTTATATTAAATTCTGATCAAGGTGGGACAGATATTAAAAAAATATTTGGTACCGAAGCTTTTTCATTTCCAAAACCTGTTTCAATTTTATATCGATTGATAAGTATGTATAAAATTAACAGTAGTGAAATAATTCTAGACTTCTTCTCTGGCTCGGCTACGACAGCCCATGCTGTTATGCAACTCAATGCTGAAGATGGTGGTAATCGGAAGTTCATAATGGTGCAGTTACCAGAAGCTTGTGATGAGAAATCAGAGGCCTACAAAGCTGGTTACAAGAATATCTGCGAAATAGGCAAAGAGCGTATCCGTCATGTGGGTAAAAAAATCAAAGCAGAGAATCCTATGACTACTCAGAATCTAGATGTTGGTTTCCGTGTTCTTAAATTGGATTCCAGCAATATGGAAGATGTGTATTACAATCCGGCAGAAAATGCTCATGTACGGTAAGGAAGCAAGCAACCGAAAACAAGAGATAGACCGCCAGCACTACACTATTCCGAACCAAAGACCAAAAGATAAGCATTGTGGGAAAATCTAAACTTTTGGATTTTCCT